>Ga0307474_10000744_pt1 | contig 23462 bp, 22 predicted proteins | sample atmos_gasesECM1C_2_FD_203312 | JGI IMG/M metagenome (GOLD analysis project Ga0307474, IMG submission 203312) | Hardwood forest soil microbial communities from Morgan-Monroe State Forest, Indiana, United States - atmos_gasesECM1C_05 | ecosystem: Environmental > Terrestrial > Soil > Temperate... | reverse complement strand
TAAGCTCTCCCGCTTTCTACAACGCCAGACCAGGCAGATCGAGCCCGTTGGCGCGTGCGCACTCAATCGCACTTTCGTAGCCGGCGTCGGCGTGGCGCATGACACCAGTCGCCGGATCGTTCCACAATACGCGTTCGAGGCGGCGCGCCGCCTCTCGCGTTCCGTCCGCAACGATCACCATGCCGGCATGCTGAGAATAGCCGATGCCGACGCCGCCGCCGTGGTGCAGCGACACCCAGGTGGCGCCGCTCGCGCAGTTGAGCAGCGCATTGAGCAGCGGCCAATCGGACACAGCGTCCGAGCCGTCGCGCATTGCTTCGGTCTCGCGGTTCGGGCTCGCGACCGAGCCGCTGTCGAGGTGGTCGCGCCCGATCACGATCGGCGCCTTCACCTCGCCTCGCGCCACCATGTCGTTGAAGGCAAGGCCCAGCCGGTGGCGATCGCCGAGGCCGACCCAGCAGATCCGCGCCGGCAACCCCTGGAACTTGATCCGTGCTTTCGCCATGTCGAGCCAGTTGTGAAGATGCCTGTCGTGCGGCATCAGTTCCTTCACCTTGGCGTCGGTGCGGAAGATATCTTCGGGATCACCGGAGAGCGCCGCCCACCGAAATGGTCCGACGCCCCGGCAGAACAGCGGACGAATATAGGCCGGGACGAACCCTGGAAAATCGAAGGCGTTTTTCAGCCCCATGTCCTTCGCCATCTGACGAATGTTGTTGCCGTAGTCGAGCGTGGGAACGCCCCGGGCGTGGAAGTCGAGCATGGCCTGCACGTGATCGACCATCGACGTCTTGGCCGCGAACTCGACGGCTTTGGGATCGGCTGCGCGTTTCATTTCCCACTCGGCAAGCGTCCACCCCTTCGGTAGATAGCCATTGATGGGATCGTGTGCGCTCGTCTGATCGGTGACGATGTCGGGCCGTACGCCCCGACGCACCAGTTCGGGAAAGATCTCGGCCGCATTGGCGAGCAGGCCGACCGAGACCGGCGTCTCGCTCTCTGCGCTCTCGGCGATGACCGCAAGCGCCTCGTCAAGCGTGCTCGCCTGGCGGTCGAGATAACCCGTGCGCAGCCGCATCTCGATGCGGCTGGGCTGGCATTCGATCGCAAGGAGCGAGGCACCCGCCATGGTGGCAGCCAGCGGCTGGGCGCCGCCCATACCGCCGAGGCCTGCCGTGAGGATCCACTTGCCGGCGAGGCTGCCGCCGTAGTGACGCCGGCCGACCTCGGCGAACGTTTCGTAGGTCCCCTGCACGATGCCCTGGCTGCCGATGTAGATCCAGGATCCCGCCGTCATCTGGCCAAACATCATCAGGCCCTGCCGGTCGAGCTCGTTGAAGTGATCGAGCGTCGCCCAATGCGGCACAAGATTTGAGTTCGCGATCAGGACGCGCGGTGCATCCGCATGGGTGCGGAAAATTCCAACGGGCTTGCCGGATTGAACAAGAAGCGTCTGGTCACCTTCGAGCTTGCGCAGCGAAGCGACGATCCGGTCAAAGCTCTCCCAATCCCGCGCCGCCCGACCGATGCCGCCATAGACGACCAGTTCGCTCGGGCGTTCAGCGACGTCAGGATCGAGGTTGTTCATCAGCATTCTGAGCGGCGCTTCCGTAAGCCAGCTCTTGGCACTGATGTCGGAGCCGCGGGGTGCTCGGATCGTGCGTTCGTTATCCAGTCGTCGATTCATGGAATGTGAACCTTCAGGCAAGTATCGGAAACGGATTCTGCGCGAGCACCGACATCGCAACTGCGGACAGAGTGCCGGCTTCCACCAGCGCCTTTGCCTTCGCAAGGTCATCGGCCATGTAACGATCGGCGCCGAGCGCCGGTACCTGTTCTCGCAGTGCTGCGATGACGGCGGCAAGCGCCGGGCTCGTCAGATGCGGCAGGCGCAGGTCAATGCCTTGCGATGCGACCAAGAGCTCGATGCCGAGAATTGCAGCGAGATTATCGGCCATGTCGGAGAGCCGGCGCGCCGCATGCGCAGCCATCGAGACATGATCTTCCTGGTTGGCGCTGGTCGGCGTAGAGTCGATCGAACACGGCAGCGCCCGCTGCTTGTTCTCGGCAAAGAGCGCCGCCGCTGTGACCTCGGCGATCATGAAGCCGGAATTGAGACCGGGATCGGGCGTGAGGAACGGAGGCAGGCCGAAATTCAGCGCGGGATCCACCAGCGTTGCGATGCGACGCTCGCTGATCGCGCCGATTTCGGATAAGGCGAGCGCAATCTGGTCCGCGGCAAAGGCCACCGGCTCCGCATGGAAATTCCCGCCCGAGACGATCTCCCCGGTATCCAGGAGTACCAGCGGATTGTCGGTGACGGCATTCGCTTCGACGTTCAACGTGCGCCCGGCCTGCGCGAGGAGATCGAGGGCTGCACCCATGACCTGAGGCTGGCAGCGCAGGCAATAAGGATCCTGCACGCGCTCATCGCCTTCCAAATGCGACTGCCTGATGTCGCTCCCCTCCAGCAACACCGTGAGTGCTGCGCCGGCCGCGATCTGTCCGGCATGCCCGCGCAGTGCGTGGATTTCGGGCCGGAACGGCGCCGTCGACGCCATGGCTGCATCGACCGACAAGGCGCCGGTGACCAGCGCCGCGCAGGCCAGCCGATGGGCGCGCAGCAGGCCGGAAATGGCGTAGGCAGTCGAGAACTGGGTGCCATTGATGAGCGCAAGACCTTCCTTCGGTCCGAGCGCCAGCGGCGCGAGACCTCTGGCCGCGAGCGCGTCGCGGCCCGGCACTATCAGGCCATCGACGATCGCCTGGCCTTCACCGATCATCACCGCGGTCATGTGCGCAAGCGGCGCGAGATCGCCGGAGGCGCCGACCGAACCTTGCTGTGGGACCAGCGGATAAACGCAGCGTGCCAGCATGGCCTGCAATTGCTCGACGACCTCGCGTCGCACGCCCGAAGCACCGCGCCCGAGCGACACGATCTTCAGCGCCATCATCGAACGAACGATCGGCTCCGGCGTCGGCGGTCCGACCCCACAGCAGTGCGACACGATCAGATTGCGCTGGAGAGCCGCTGTCTGGTCCGCAGCAATGCGCCTCGATGCCAGTTTTCCAAAGCCGGTATTGATGCCGTAGGCGGGAACATCGGCGTGCGCAGCCTTCGCAACGATGTGTGCGGCCGCCTCGACGCTCGGCCAAAAGGACGGCTCCAGCACGACGGCAGCGCCCAAAAGCACCCGCGAAAGATCGTCGAGGCCGACCTTTCCGGGCACAACGACAATCGGAGCGTACGGCTGGCTCATCGTCCTCTCCACACCCGGCTGTGCAGCGAGTTGAAGCCGATTCGGTAGACGAGCTCGGCGGGACGCTCGATGTCCCAGATCGCGAGATCGCACCATTTGCCGGCTTCGAGCGTGCCGAGCTCGGTCAGAGCGCCTAGCGCACGCGCCCCTTCCCGAGTCACGCCTACGAGACATTCAACTACTGTCATCTGGAACAGCGTCGCGCCCATGTTCATGGTGAGCAGGAGAGAGGTGAGCGGGGAACTGCCGGGATTGCAGTCGGTCGCCAGCGCCATCCTGACCCCACGGGCTCGGAGCAACTCGACCGGAGGTTTCCGTGTTTCGCGGATGAAATAGAAGGCCCCCGGCAGCAGCACCGCGACGGTGCCCGCCCGTGCCATCGCGGCTATACTCGCGTCGTCCGTGTACTCGAGATGATCGGCGGAGAGTGCAGAGAATTCCGCAGCGAGCGCCGCGCCGCCGAGATTCGACAGCTGATCGGCATGGAGTTTGACCGGCAGCCCCAGTGCTCGCGCTGCTGCAAAGACACGCGCCGTCTGCTCGCGCGAGAACGCGATGCCTTCCATGAAGGCATCGACGGCGTCCGCGAGCCCGGCGTGCGCGACTGCCGGCAACATCTCTCGGCAGACAAGATCGATATAGCGATCCTTGTCGCCTTCAGCTTCCGGCGGCAGCGCATGCGCGCCCAGGAACGACGTGCGGACCCAGACCGGCCGGCTGCGGCCGAGGCTGCGGGCCGCCGACAACTGCCGTATCTCGGTTTCCGTGTTGAGGCCGTAGCCCGACTTGATCTCGATCGTCGTCACGCCCTCGCCGATCAGCGCATCCAATCTCGGCAGCGCGTCGCAGATAAGCTCCGCCTCGCTCGCGCGTCGCGTCGCCGCGACGGTCGAGACGATGCCGCCGCCGGCACGTGCGATCTCTTCGTAGCTCGCGCCTTTGAGCCGCAGCTCGAATTCATGGGCGCGGTTGCCGCCGAAAACCAGGTGCGTATGACAATCGACCAGCCCGGGCGTGATCCACCGCCCTGCGCAGTCGATCCATTCGGCCGCATCAGCGTCTGCCGGAAAGTCCGAGCGCGCGCCTGCAAAGACGATCCGGCTATCCCGCACCGCCACGATACCGCCCTCGATCACGCCGAGATCGGGCAGTTCCTCCCGCATCGTGGCGAGCCGGGCGTTGTGCCAGATCCGATCGAAGCGCTCGGCCATGCAGCCTTCCCCGACTCTGGAGCCTTGACTTATATGTCTAGACATATAATCGTGGCCGTGTTCTGTCCAGCCGGCTTCGAATATGACCCGACTGCATTTTGCATCTGCGCTTTTGCCCTCCGGCTGGGCCGACGGCGTTCAGGTGGTTGTCAGCGACGGAAGTATCACCAGCGTCGCGATTGGCGTCGCGGCGCAAAGCGGGGACGAACGCCACCAGCTCGCGATTCCCGGAATAGCGAGCCTGCACAGCCATGCATTCCAGCGCGGCATGGCGGGGCTTGCCGAGACGCGCGGAAACACGGCCGACACGTTCTGGACGTGGCGCGAGATGATGTATCGCTTCGCGCTCACGATGACACCGGACGACGTCGCGAGCGTCGCGACCTTGCTCTATGTCGAGATGCTCGAGCGCGGTTTTACCCGCGTCGGCGAGTTCCACTATCTCCATCATGATCACGACGGCGCGCCCTATGCGAACCCTGCCGAGATGGCGACGCGCATCGCCCAGGCTGCCGAGACGACCGGCATCGGGCTGACGCTGCTGCCGAGTTTTTATGCCCACGGCTCCTTCGGCGGAGCGGCGCCACATGCCGGCCAACGGCGCTTCATTTCGTCGATCGATCAGTTTGCCAAGTTGATGGCCGCCACGCGCAAGGCCGTGAGCACTTTGCACCGCGCGAATGTCGGAATTGCGCCGCACAGCCTGCGCGCCGTGACGCCGGAGGAGCTTGCTGCCATCTTCCCGCTTGCCGAAGGCGGCCCGATCCACATCCACGCCGCCGAGCAAACCAGGGAGGTCGAGGACTGCGTGGCCTGGTCAGGCCGGCGACCCGTCGAGTGGCTGCTCGAACATGCTCCCGTCGATCCGCGCTGGTGCCTTATCCATGCGACCCACATGACCGCAACGGAAATCGCGGCTCTTGCGACCAGCGGTGCAGTGGCCGGGTTGTGCCCAGTGACCGAAGCGAGCCTTGGCGACGGCATCTTTCCGGCGCGCGAATTTTGTGAGGCTGGCGGCCGATTCGGCATCGGCACCGATTCCAACGTCTTGATCGGTGTCGCTGACGAACTACGTCAGCTCGAATATGGCCAGCGACTGAAGCATCGCGAGCGCAACGTGCTGTCGCGCGGTCCGGGTGTTTCGACCGGCCGCGTATTGTTCGACGCGGCACTTGCCGGAGGCATGCAGGCGTTGGCACAGACATGCGCCGGAATAAAGCAAGGCGCATGCGCCGACATCGTGACCCTGGATACCGCGCATCCATCGCTTGCCGGACGCCGCGGCGACGCCGTACTCGACGGCTGGATCTTCGCCGCCGGCGAGGCCGCCGTCGATAGCGTCTGGGCAAACGGAAACAAAATCGTCGAGGGCGGACGTCACAGGCTCCGCGAGCGTGCGCGCGATCGTTTCAACGCGACCGTTCGGAGACTTGTGGCATGAGCCTCTCCACCGATCGTGACAGGGCGACGGACAAGCCGACACTTTACAAGAAGATCCGGCATGACATCGAGCGCCGCATCCTGAACGGCGAATGGCCGCCGGGCCATCGCATTCCGTTCGAGCATCAGCTGATGGCTCGTTACGGCTGCTCGCGCATGACGGTGAACAAAGCGCTGTCGGAGCTGGCGCAAGCCGATCTGATCGAACGACGGCGGCGGGCCGGTACGTTCGTGCGCCGTCCGCAGCATTTGTCGGCGGTGCTCCAGATCGCCGACATTCGTGCCGAGATCTCCGCGCTCGGCCGCAGCTACGGCTATCAGCTCATCCATTGCGCGCGACGCGCAGCAAACGCGTCGGACCGCGCGCGTCTCGGGGTGAAGAAAGCCGGCAGGGTGATCGCGATCGCCTGCCGCCACAGCGCCGACAACGTGCCGTTCGCCGTCGAGGACCGGCTGATCGATCTTGAAACGGTACCCGAAGCTGCAACCGCCGACTTCGTGACCGAGCCGCCCGGCTCGTGGCTGCTTCACCATGTGCCATGGACGGAAGCCGAGCACACGATCAGCGCAGTGGTCGCCGACGCTTCGATCGCGGCTGCGCTCGACATTGCAATCGGCGCGCCCTGCCTCGTCATCGACCGTCACACCTGGCGCAGCGCGCGGACTGTGACCGCGGTCCGCCTGCTCTATCCGGGCGAGTCTCACCGGCTGGTCGCGCGCTTCAAAGGCGGCCGAGAAGGAGGCGCGAGTGCGGCACAAAGTTCGCCCTTCGCAAGACCGCACTTCTTGCGGGCCGGGAGCGACGACAACTAAAACGCCGCTTGATACATCTCGAAAATGGCATCGCGACTAACATCGCGCGGGTTTGTCGCCAAGTCCGTGAACCAACCGAAGCCAGAACAAGGCGTTCGACAACCTCTATTTCGTCGGAACGAAATGGGTCAGCGCCTGGGCGATCAAGACTTCGGAAGGCATCATTCTCATCGATGCCTTAAACAATGGCAAAGAGGCCGCAGAGCTGATCGATGGAGGTCTACGCAAGCTGGGAATGGACCCCGCTCAGATCAAGTACATCATTGTCACGCATGGACACGGCGACCACTATTGCTGCCTTATCTGAAAGTCTGCGGCCGGGGACGAATCATCAACATCGCCTCACAAGCGGGTGTCGTCGCCATTGCCGAACATGCCACATATGCGGCGAGCAAAGCTGGCCTCATCGGTCTCACAAAAGTGCTTGCGCTTGAATGGGCGCAATACGGGGTGACAGTCAATGCCATCTCGCCAACTGTGGTGGAAACTCCCATGGCAATGGTCGGCTGGTCAGGTGAGAGGGGCGAGAAGGCTCGCAAGGAAATCCCCGTCGGTCGCTTTGCCAAGCCTTCCGAGATCGCTTCGGCCGCGGTTTACCTGGCATCGAAAGCTGCCATTATCACCGTGAAAACCTGATCGGTGGGTATACAATACGCTGAGATCAGGTTTTCGCCATTGCGCATGCGAGCTGCGACGGGCGCCCGATCAATGCGTTGCGGCATCATAAGGGGTTCTCTCAGTGAGCATCGAATGAGCCAAAATAGAGATCAAAATCCGCACTGATCGGGATGCAACAAACGGGAGAGAGCCATGAGGGAAACATTATCGGATCTGACCAAGGGAGCATTACGAGAAATATCCGGCGTTTTCGCTCAGATGCCGGATGATTGCGCCGATGAGCTGATCGACGCGATTGTCGCTGCAAGGAGAATTGTGCTCTTCGGTTGCGGACGGGAGGGCTTGCAGATGCGAGGCTTCGCGATGCGGCTGTTTCATCTTGGCCGAGACGCTACGGTCTGGGGTGACATGTCTACCCCCGCAGTGGGGAGCAACGATTTACTCATCGTCTCGGCTGGGCCCGGAGACTTGGCCACAGCCCGCGCCCTGGTTTGCAGAGCCCGGGAATTCGGTGCGCGCACAGCCCTGATCACAGCTCAGCCGAATGCGCCATTGGCCAAGCAAGTCGACGTGGTGATCATCATTCCGGCCCAGACCATGGCGGATGACACTGCTGCCAATGCCTCAATACTGCCCATGGGTTCGCTTTTTGAAGCGGCGCAGATGCTCTTCTTCGAAATGGTGGTCCTCAAACTTCGGCCGCTACTCCACGAGACTGCTGACACGATGCGAGCGCGTCACACCAACTTGGAATGATGGTGATAGCGGAGCGTTCAAATATGGCGCGCAATGATCCACGGCCTTGGGGATGCCGCCCTTGGCCCCGATTTCATCCGTTACGGCGAAGTACGACAAAATCGAACCGGAACAACCTGCTCACTTTCAAGCGAGATCGCATGTCTGACGAGAATGGCCGGTGATGATTTCCCGGTTCGCTCAGCGCAGATAGCCAGCATATGCTCAGACGCCGGACGCATTTGCCAGAACTGCCATCGCTTGGCGTCGTCGCAGAGCTCCGGAGCGATTTCCAGGTCGACAAAGCCATCGCGCTCCAACTGAAAGCTGAATTTCTGCAGGGGTATGGAAATTCCCATGCCACGCGCCTTGATGTAGGACTCTTTGAAAGTCCAGTATTGAAAAAAGCGATCAAGCCGGTGTTCTGGCGATAGCCTGGCCAGCGCGGCCAATTCGGTCGCCGCGAAAACGTGTTCCGCCACGTCAAGCGAATTGCCGCGCGCGGTCGTGTTTTCCACGTCGACGCCTAGAGCGCGACCGCGAGTGACGCCTAGCACGATCAAGCCGGCCGTATGCGACACATTGAAGCAAAGATCGACTGCCCCCATGCTCCTAAAATCGATTTCCGGGCGTCCGTAGGCGTTCCTCGAGAACACCCAGGCTCTCGGATCAACGGCCTGATATTTCGACAGAACCGCGCGAACGAGCGCACGCGTGACTAGATATCTGTTGCGATCCTTCTCGAAGTGAAACCGCTGCTCTTGTTGCCTCTCATCCAAGTTTAGCAGCAGCCGATAAGACATCGCTTTTTTGGGATCAATCTGATCGGACGCAAGCCAAAGATGAATGTCATCTGGCGACAGGCTAATCGACTGACAGGCGATCATGCTGCGTCATTGATCCTTGTGTTCAGTGCGGCACTGGCACGTTTTTAACAAAAATTGATCGTGTCGTACCGGGGGCGGTTATTTGGCGGTGGCGTTCCACGAGCTCTGACATTGATCAGCCTACGGGCTCCTGAACATTGCTTGCATAGCATGGCTGACGGCGCGATTCGCCTCCTCGTCGTTATGAGGGTTATCGACGAAGGGGAGCGCGGATGCCGAACGGCGCGGGGCTTTTTCAGCATCCTGATCTGTCAGAACCAGGTCCTAGGAGGTGCCAAATCCCCTGCCGGTACCATAGCCGAAAGGCTGATGGAACCCAGGAATGACCGCTGTGTTGCACTGAATAAGGGGCGCGCACGAGAAGGTGGCAGTAGAACTGGCCGCCCCGCGGGCCTTTCCCGCCGGCTTTTCCCGCCAGGACCTACAGCTCTGCCACCTTCCACGAAGTTGACCGACATCGGCGCACCCCGCCGAAAGGCGGCACACGTCCGTAACGCTGGCGACGCTGGAGAGATTGGAGCGAGACATGAACCAGCAGGATCGCAAACGCACCGACTGGAGCTGGTGGCACCTGCTCTTCCTCGTTCAATTCGTCGCGGTCCTTTGGCCGCCGTTCTACAACACTGCCGAACCTTCCTTCATCGGCATGCCCTTCTTCTACTGGTACCAGCTACTGTGGATCATTATTGGAGCCATCCTGACCGCAATCGTCCATTTTGCGACGGAAGATTAGCACCACTGCAAAGACCGCAACGCAAGAGGAGAAGATAACAAAAGAGAACCACTCGGGAGGAGAGCCGTGCAGGATGTGAATTGGACTGCCTTGATCATTTTCCTGGTGCTGTTCGCCTTGATAACCTGGCTGGGCTTTGCTGCTGCGCGGTGGCGGAAGGGTGACCTCGACCTGTTGCACGAATGGGGGCTCGGAGGACGTCGCTTCGGCACCGTCGTCACCTGGTTCCTGATCGGCGGCGACCTTTATACGGCCTACACCTTTATTGCCGTTCCGGCGTTGGCATTCGGGGCCGGTGCGATCGCCTTTTTCGCGGTCCCATATACGATTGTCGCTTATCCCATTCTTTTCCTGGCGTTTCCGCGACTTTGGTACGTGTGCCATAAACACAATTACATCACGGCCGCCGACTTCGTCCGCGGGCGCTTCGGCAACCGCTGGCTCGCACTGGCAATGGCGGTCACCGGCATTGTCGCGACGTTGCCCTATATTGCATTGCAGCTTGTCGGACTCCAGGTCGTGATAGGCGGCATGGGCATCTCCGGCACAGGCTATACCGGCGATCTGCCGCTGGTCATCGCGTTCATCATTCTCGCCGCTTTCACCTATTCGAGCGGGCTGCGAGCCCCGGCGTCCATCGCCATCGTCAAGGACATTCTGATCTACCTGACGGCATTCGCAGCCGTCATCGTTGTCCCCATACAGCTCGGCGGGTTTGAGAGGATCTTCGCGGCCGTCCCGCCCTCGAAGCTGCTGCTGGCTACTCCCGGTGCCAATACAATCGGCGCGTACGGAGCCTATGCGACGCTGGCGCTGGGATCGGCGCTTGCGCTCTTCCTCTATCCACACTCGATCACCGGCATTTTGGCCGCCAGTAGCGGTCGTGCCGTCCGACGCAACGCGGCACTTTTGCCGGGCTACTCGTTCATGCTCGGTCTGCTAGCGCTCGTCGGTTTTTTCGCTATTGCGGCAGGCGTCGGCGAGCTGCCCGAATTTGCGGCCGGCTTCAAGCAATTCGGCAACAACTTCGCGGTGCCAGCACTTCTCCTCCATAGCTTCCCGTCATGGTTCGTGGGCATCGCCTTCGCTGCCGTCGGGATCGGGGCGCTTGTACCTGCAGCGATCATGTCGATTGCTGCGGCCAACCTCTTCACGCGCAACATTCACCGCGAGTTCATCAACAATGCGCCCACCGACAGACAGGAAGCTCAGCTCGCGAAGTGGGTGTCCTTGATCGTCAAGTTCGGAGCGCTGGTTTTCATCGTCTTCGTACCATCGAAATATGCAATCTACCTGCAGCTCCTCGGCGGTATCTGGATCATCCAGACGCTGCCGTCAGTCATGCTCGGGGTCTATACCCGCTGGTTCAACGCGTGGGCGCTGCTTGTCGGCTGGGCCGCGGGAATCGTCGCGGGGACCGCAATGTTCGTCGCGGCGAATCTCGCCCCGACCTATACTCTCGAGGTCGGCGCCTTCACTTTCCCCGGCTATTCTGCGCTGTACGCGGTGATCATCAATCTGGTTTTGACGGTCATCCTGACACCCCTGTTTAATCTCATGGGCGGGCGGCCTGCCGACGAAACCATCGCCGCCGAATATCGTGCGCCGTTGCCAGCTGCGTGAGACAGCTCGGCAAGAGTACTACTCTAGACAAGATGAATCCCGACCGGCTGTACTTCTTCGACAATCTGTCGCAAGCGATCTGACAATATCGGCGCGCGTGGTTGCAGCGCTGGTGCTGCATGGCATCCGCGAGACGCGCGATGCAGCAAGGCCAGGAGTGCGCGTCGGAGCTAACTCGCCATTGGTATTGCAAGGCGCGGGCGCAATCACCAAATGACGCGCTATGGGAGGCAGCATCGCTCCGGAGTAAGAGCGTGGCGAGCGAACGGATAAATCAAGAGCTCCCCGTGGTCGCACGCTTCGAAGTGCGCCACCGCAACTGCCTCGCGCCAGACGGCTCGATCAGCCGTCCCCTCCCCGCCTTCGCCTCCGACGCGAGGCTGCTCATCGCACTTTATCGGTCCATGGTGCTCCTGCGACTCTTTGACCGAAAGGCCGTTGCATTGCAGCGCACCGGCCGGCTTGGGACCTATGCCGTTTCGCTCGGCCAGGAGGCGGTGTCAGTTGGAATAGCCAGCGCGATGCGGGAGGAAGACGTGCTGCTGCCCTCCTATCGCGACAATGGCGCGCTCATCTGGCGCGGTGTCCAGCTGGAGGAGATCCTGCTGTTTTGGGGCGGCGACGAACGGGGCAATCACTTCGCCGGACCGGTGCATGATTTCCCGTTCTGCGTTCCCGTCGGTTCCCAAGCACCGCATGCCGCCGGCGTTGCCTATGCCTTCAGACTGCGCAGGGAGCCCCGTGTCGCGGTGTGCATGTTCGGCGATGGCGCCACCTCGAAAGGCGATGTTTACGAAGCGATGAATTTTGCCGGCGTGCACAAGCTGCCGGTCGTGTTCGTCGCCACCAACAATCAATGGGCCATATCGGTACCGATACGACTTCAGACAGGTTGCGAAACGCTGGCGCAGAAGGCGATCGCCGCCGGATTCACAGGCGAGCAGGTCGATGGCAGCGATGTGCTGGCGATACGCGCCGCGGCAGAAGACGCCATTGCTGCAGCCCGCGATGGCAAGGGCCCCCGCTTCATCGAGGCGGTCACCTACCGACTCGGCGATCACACGACCTCTGATGATGCATCGCGCTATCGTTCGGCCGATGAAGTTCAGGCTCATTGGAAGGAAGAGCCGATCGCGCGCCTCAGGTCTTATCTTGTCAACCAAAAGATTTGGAGCAAAACGGACGAGGAGCAGCTTGCGGCCGAGTGCAATGAGCGCGTCGAGGCGGCAGTCGAACGCTATCTCGCAACCGCACCGCGTCCGCGCGAAACCATGTTCGATCACCTCTATGCCAGTCTGCCGGAGGTCTATGCCGCGCAACGCCGTGAACTCGCGGGGGAGCACGATGCCTGAGGTGACCTTGGTCGAGGCTGTCAATCTGGCGCTCGGACGGGCGATGGAGGATGATCCAAGCGTGGTCGTGCTCGGCGAAGATGTCGGCATCAACGGAGGTGTCTTTCGTGCGACTGCGGGCTTGCAAAAGCGCTTTGGATCGGAGCGCGTGCTCGATACGCCGCTCGCCGAACTCCTCATCAGCGGACTCTGCGTCGGCATGGCCGCGCAGGGGCTGAAACCGGTCGGCGAGATCCAGTTCATGGGATTTATTTATCCCTGTCTCGATCAACTGGTGAACCATGCATCTCGCATGCGCAACCGTACCCAGGGACGGCTCACCTGTCCGATGGTCCTGCGCACGCCGCATGGGGCCGGCATTCGCGCCCCTGAGCATCATTCCGAGAGCACCGAGGCGATGCTGGCGCATATTCCCGGCTTGCGTGTCGTCATGCCTTCGTCGCCGGAAAGCGCCTATGGACTTCTTCTCGCCGCGATCCGCGATCCCGATCCCGTGGTGTTTCTGGAGCCAACGCGCCTCTACCGCGCGGCGAAAGGCGAGGTGGAGGACAATGGCGAGGCCTTGCCGCTGGATCGTGCCTTCGTGCTGCGGGACGGCCGCGACATCACGATGGTCAGTTGGGGCGCGGCGCTGAAGGAAACCACGACCGCGGCCGATGTACTCTCTGCCGAAGGCATTTCTGCCGAGGTTGTCGATCTTGCCACGCTCAAACCCTATGATGAAGACACCGTGCTGAGCTCGGTCGCAAAGACCGGCCGCTGCCTCATCGTGCACGAGGCGGCCCGCACCGGCGGATTCGGAGCCGAGATCGCCGCCACTGTCGCTGAACGCGGCCTCGCCTCGCTTTTTGCCCCTGTGACCCGCGTCACCGGCTACGACACAATCATCCCAATGGCACGGCTCGAGCAACACTATATGCCGTCGGTCGAGCGCATCGCGACCGCCGCACGCAAGCTCTGCCAGTTCAGCTAGATCTCGACGGGCTTTGTCCCATGCACCAGTTCATGCTGCCAGATCTGGGAGAAGGTCTTGAAGAGGCGGAGATCGTCACCTGGTACGTCAACGAAGGCGATCACGTCGTCACCGACCAGCCCCTCCTTTCCGTGGAGACGGACAAGGCGGTCGTCGAAATACCGTCGCCTTCGAGTGGACGGATCGCGCACCTTTTTGGCGCCAAGGGAGATGTGGTTAAGGTCGGCGCGCCGCTCGTGGAATTTGCAGAGGGCGCCGAGCAGGACACCGGAACAATTGTCGGCGAGCTGGGCGCCGGCGAACCGCAGTCGGCGACTGGAATCGGTGCCGCGCGACCCGCTGTGCAGGAGCCTCAAGTGTTTCCCGCAGTGCGCGCCCTCGCGCGCAAGCTCAACGTCGCTCTCGAACTCGTCGAGGCCACGGGACCGGGTGGCAGCATAACGCGTGCCGATGTCGAACGGGCCGCGAACAGCATGTCCCAGACCGGTCCCGCCGAACCCCTGCGCGGCATGCGGCGCGCGATGGCTCAACGCATGACGGCGGCCCACTCCGAGATCGTCGCCGCCACCGTCACCGATGAAGCCGATATCGACGATTGGCGGCAGGGCGAAGACACAACAATCCGTCTGGCGCGGGCCATCGCTGCCGCTTGCAAGGCGGAGCCCGCACTCAATGCCTGGTACAATTCCGGCATACGGGAGCGGCGTCTGGTCGAGCGCGTCGATCTCGGCATCGCTGTCGATACCGAGGGCGGTCTCATCGTTCCGGTGTTGCGCAATGTCGCCGAGCGGACCGTATCGGACTTGCGCACCGGACTGGACCGGCTGCGGGCTGACGCAATCGCGCGCTCGATACCCCCGGAAGAATTGCGCGGCGCAACCATTACGCTGTCGAATTTCGGCATGATCGGAGGTCGTTTTGCCAACCTGATCATCGTGCCGCCGCAAGCGGCCATCATAGGCGCGGGCCGGATTTCCCAACGGGTGGTCGCCCATCGGGGCCAGCCTGCTGTGCGACGCACGCTCCCGCTGTCGCTCACCTTTGACCATCGCGTGGTCACGGGCGGCGAAGCCGCGCGCTTCCTGGTCGCGCTCAAGCAGGACCTTGAGCGGACCACGTGAGCCCCGAAGGATGTCCGGAGGACTCGCTCGGCTGACGGGCCAACCGCACTGCACAACGGAGTCGAGAAGCATCACCTCTAGGTGCTGGCCGTTGCAAGCATTGAGGCTCGCGAATGGAACCCCCATATGTTCCGACAAGGGAGTCCTTGCCGTGCAGACCGTAAAGGCGACCCTCCTTGCGGCGATTGCAGTCGTCGCCCTGGTTGTCTCCCTCGTTTCCGCCTTAGCGGGGGAGAACGGAAACGTTGCGCTGACGATTTCGATCGACGGAGCGATCGGACCTGCGACAGCCAGCTACGTGAAAGACGCTTTGGCCGCGGCAGCCGAACGACGCGCCGAGATCGTCATTCTGCGTCTCAACACGCCGGGCGGTCTCACCACCAGCATGCGCGAGATCATCGCCGACGTGTTGGCCTCGCCCGTTCCGGTTATCGGGTACGTCGCTCCTTCCGGAGCCCACGCCGCCAGCGCTGGGACATACATTCTCTACGCTACCCATATCGCTGCAATGGCCCCGGGCACCAATCTCGGTGCCGCGACGCCGGTGCAGATTGGCGGTCAGGTGCCGGGGTTGCCGGACACCACCCCGGACAAAACCGGCAAAGACAGCAAGGACAGCGACGGTCAGCCCAAGTCTGAACCCAAGTCTGAAACCAAGTCTGAACCGAAGACGAAGGATATCATGACGGCAAAGGTTACCAATGATGCCATCGCCTTCATCCGCAGTCTTGCCGAGCTGCGCGGCCGCAATGCCGACTGGGCCGAGAAAGCTGTCCGCGAGGCCGCCACGTTATCCGCCAATGGCGCGCTGCAGGCGAATGTGATCGACCTCATCGCACGCAGTCCGACAGATTTGCTCAGGCAGGTCGATGGCCGCACGGTGGAAGTTGCGGGCGGCGAGATACGACACCTAGCGACCAAGGATGCCGTTCTCGAAGCGACCGAGCCCGGATGGATCTCACGATTCCTGGCCGTTATCACCGATCCCAACGTTGCCCTCATTCTCATGCTGGTCGGCATCTACGGCCTGATTTTCGAGTTCATGTCGCCCGGCATGGTCGCCCCCGGAGTCGTCGGCACAATCTGCCTGCTGCTGGCACTCTATGCGCTCAATATGCTACCCACTAACTACGCCGGCCTCGGGTTGATGCTGGTCGGGATCACGCTGCTCACCATCGAAGCCTTCAATCCGACTGTCGTCCTCGGTCTTGGCGGTATCATTGCTTTTGTGCTCGGAGCGATGATGCTCTTCAACGTCGAGGCGCCCGGCTTCCGGCTGTCATGGTCCGTCATCGGCATCACCGCGGCGATATTCATCGGTCTTGTTCTCGTCGTACTCGGCTCGCTGCGGCGTGCCCGCAAGGCTCCGGCGCGCGTCGGCGCGCAAGCCATGCGCGGCCTGTCTGCCCAGGTGCTCGACTGGTCGGAGAACGAAGGTCACGTCGTCGCACAAGGAGAACGCTGGCAAGCCCGCGGCGCCGAAAGCTTCAAGCCGGGCGAAATGGTCGAGGTTGCCAACATCAAAGATCTGACACTGGTGGTGCGGCGCCGTCCGGCGCTGACCGGCGAAGGAGGCGCGCCATGATGCTCGAAAATTTGACCTATGCAGCGCTCGTGATTGTCGTCATCATATTTATAGCCGCAGCCATTCGCATCCTCAGGGAGTATGAGCGCGGCGTCATTTTCACGCTCGGCCGCTTCACCGGCGTGAAGGGGCCGGGCCTCATCATTCTCATTCCAGTCGTGCAGCAGATGGTGAAGGTCGATCTCAGGGTCGTGGTTCAGGAAGTGCCGCCCCAGGATGTGATTTCGCGCGACAACGTCTCGGTCAAGGTCAATGCAGTCCTCTACTTCCGCATCATTGATCCCGAGCGCGCCATCATCAAGGTCGGCAATTATTTGGTCGCAACCAGCCAGCTGGCACAGACCACGCTCCGCTCGGTGCTAGGCAAGCACGAACTGGACGAGATGCTCGCAGAACGCGACAGGCTGAGCGCGGACATCCAGGAGATTCTTGATCAGCAAACCGACGCCTGGGGCATCAAGGTCACCACCGTTGAGATCAAGGATGTCGACCTCAATGAGACCATGGTGCGTGCCATCGCCAAACAGGCCGAGGCGGAGCGGCTGAGGCGCGCGAAAGTGATCAATGCGATGGGCGAGCAGCAGGCGGCCGAGAAGCTCGTCGAGGCAGGCCACGTCCTCGCGCAAGAGCCGCTGGCGATGCAGTTGCGTTATTTCGCGGCGCTGCACGACATTGCGGGCGAACGCTCCTCGACCGTGGTCTTTCCGCTGCCGATGAATCTGCTTGCCCACCTTTCTCCGCGGGCTGAAACAACCTGACGCCGCCCGCTTCAGGCGATCGGGTACACGGCTCCGTGACTCCGGACGGCGTAGGCCTGGCTCGCCAAACGACGTATAATTGCATTGTCCTTCGCGCAAAATGATCAACGTACCGTGGAGGTAACCATGAAATATGTGCTGCTCGGAAATCTGAGCCCGGAGTGGGCGAAGAAACAGTCGGAGCGAGTCGGCAAGGCCAAGGCAAAGCTCGACAAGCTGGGCATCAAGATCGAGTCGATCCACTATACGCAGGGCCATTACGATTTCGTCGACATCATCGATGCTCCGAAACCGGAGGCGGTCCTTGCGTTTTCCGTCTGGTACTCCAGCCATGGTCTGGGGCGGATCCAGAGCATGCCGGCCTTTGAGGCAAAGACCTTCGAAGCCGCGATCAAGGAAGCCGCGGACTAAGCGCGCGGACGGAAGATCGACCGTGCTCATAGCCGAGCGACCGGTCTTGGCGTTCCGGCCGCGGTGCAGGCATTGAATCAGCGGTGCGACATCGGGCTCCTCGTAGCGCACGCGCGCGATCCTGTTCGCGTTGTCGGCTGTCGGCCCTGGCCGTAGCTGGCTCCAACCAGCTCGCGCGTCGATTGCTGCCGCCACCCCCCATTCTGGCGGCCCTTGACTGAGGGAGTCTCTTGCAAATGCTCCCCATCAGGATGCAAACTGTCCGTGTGTGAATGACAGGTGTCAGCATCGCCAGTTCTTGGCGCGACGGTGTCACGTCGAGCCGAACATGAGGAGGATGACGCCATGCGAGAAGTCGAAATTCATACCTATGCGCGGCAGTTGCTGGAGGCGCACGGCGCCCGAGCCATTGCGGAAGCCGCCCAGAACGCCATCGAACTCGAAGCCAAAGGCGAGACGGAGTTGGCCAAGACTTGGCGGCATATCGAAGACGCGATGAAGCTCATGCGCGGGCCGCACCAAAGTTGAAGTGACCTGCGCGCGTGACGGAGCTGACTTACGACAGGTGCCGGCATGGCCGATCGAGGTTATGCGGCAACTCACTCATATGAAGCGTGGGCCAAATTCGTCCGACGCCGGATAGTCGCAGTTGCACCGCAAAGCGATTTCCAGGCGCGGCTCTCCACCACAGGAGTGAAGCCATGTTTCCGAATTGTGAGACATCCGAGGATCTTGTGAAGGCCATCAAGGACGAGAAGGTGCAGATGATCGATCTGCGATTCACCGACTTGCCGGGAGTGTGGCAACACTTTTCGGTCCCGCCGAGCGCGGTGAACGTCGATGTTCTGGAAGAAGGCATTGGTTTTGACGGCTCATCGATCCGCGGCTTCCAGGAGATTCAGGAAAGTGACATGCTGGTTGTCCCGGATCCGACGACCGCCTTCCTCGATCCGTATTCCCCGGCAACAACGCTGGTCCTGATCTGCAACATCAGGGATCCAGTTACGGGTCAATCCTACAGCCGCGACGCCCGCTATATTGCGCAGAAAGCCGAAAACTACCTCAAGGGCACCGGCCAAGCCGATACGAGTTACTTCGGCCCCGAGGCAGAGTTCTTCGTATTCGACGACGTGCGCTATGGACAGAGCATCAACTGCGCGTTCCATGAAATCGATTCAAGCGAAGGCAGTTGGAACACCGGTAAGGATGAGGAACCAAATCTGGGCCACAAGCCGCGCCCAAAAGAGGGGTACTTTCCCGTGCCCCCGACCGACAGCATGCAGGCTCTCCGTACTGAAATGGTGCTGACGATGGAGGCGCTGGGAATAAAGATCGAAGCCCATCACCATGAAGTCGCGACCGGCGGTCAAAACGAAATCGACATGCGATTCACCACGCTCACCCGCATGGCCGACAATTTGATGATCTACAAATACGTGGTCAAGAACACGGCCCGCCAGCACGGGAAGACCGCGACATTCATGCCAAAACCACTATTCGAGGACAATGCGTCGGGAATGCATGTTCATCAGAGTCTCTGGAAGGGTGAGGCCAACCTCTTTTACGATAAGGCGGACTACGCGGAACTGAGTAAGCTCGGCCGCTACTACATCGGCGGGCTTCTTACCCATGCCTGGGCGTTGTGCGGGCTTTGTGCTCCGACCACGAACTCCTATCGCCGATTGGTGCCGGGTTATGAAGCCCCCATCAACCTGGTCTATTCTCAACGTAATCGCTCCGCCTGTTGCCGGATTCCGATGTACTCGCCGAACCCGCGGGCAAAGCGCGTCGAGTTTCGTTCGCCTGATCCCTCTTGCAATCCCTACCTTGCCTTCACCGCGATGCTGATGGCCGGCCTTGACGGCATTAACAACAGAATCGATCCTGGCGCGCCGATCGACAAGAACCTGTACGATCTTCCGCCAGCCGAGCAGAAGGACGTGAAGTCGACGCCGGGATCGCTGGACCAGGCGCTTGACGCGCTCGAACGCGATCACACCTTCCTTCTACGTGGCGAAGTTTTCACAGCTGACGTGATCCAGACCTGGCTTGACTACAAGCGAAAACGCGAGGTCGATGCCATCCGGCTGCGTCCTCATCCTTACGAATTCCATCTCTACTATGACATCTAGTGGAGCCCGATTTGCTCGGGCGCAACTACGCCTAGCCTCCGTGCTGCCTGGTCCAGTGAAACCGACGCCGCCTGCAGGCCATCCCTACTCCGCCGCTTGCGGCTTGCGCTCCTCGCGCAGCCGGAATCGCTTCAGCAGTGCGGACACGGTATCGCGGAAGCCGCCATACTCCAGCTCGGGATAGGGCAGCATCGCGGCACCAGACCAGCCCTGGCTACGCATCTCGATAGCTTTGCGCTGCGCGCGTAGGCGGACCTCGTCCCACGCCGGGTTGTCGAAGAAGTCGGTATAGGACTCGGAAAAGCGACCTTCCTTGTCGATGGAAAAGCCGGCGCAGGAAACGATCGGCAAGCAGTACAAGCCAGTCACCGGCGTATTAAGTGGCACGGGCATCAGCGGCATCACGTGCGAGCCCCGCGCGTCACCGCCCACGAAGTGCGCCTTGGTGAAAGGCGAAATGATTTCCTCGGGCGCCGGGAAAATCCCCTGGTTCCTGAGGATCGCGACCGGATCATCCTTGCCGGTGTACTTACCTGCAATTGCGTGAAGGCGCTGCGCCGAAACGGCGGCGGCGACCTCGCCATAGGTTCGAGAAATGATGCGATCGATGCCAAAGCGCTCGTTGTCGCGGAGCAGCGCGGCGATGTGGTAGCCGTCGCCGGGCGCGTCGAGTTCGATCACACTGTCGCCGGCTGTGTGGTCCATATCGATAATATGGAAACGAAATCCCTTGATCATCGGGGGCAGCATCAGCCCGGCGCAATACATGGGATCAGCGAAGCTGAGGTAGAGCGGCAGGTTGTAGGCGCCGGGACCGCATTTGTCGGCGGCGAACACCATGACGGACTCGGCGGGTCTCGCACCGGAGAGATCGTGGTCGAAGCTGAGCTCGGCGACGGCTGGACCCGCGCCACGAATGTTTCCGGAAGGTGCGTCGACGAGAAGATCCTGGCCGGCGCCGTAGAGCCCGGAGGCTTTCGCGACCGACGTGGCCGCGAGAAACGTCTTCCAGGCGAATTGATGTACCTCGGAGCTCCCTTCGCCCCGTATGTGCGTCATGATGATCGCAATATCGTCGCCGGTGTGGCAGACGAAACCGTCGATCAAAAGACCATTGTCGATCGCCTTCGCGACCTCGTCCTTGACTGTTGCCATCATGCGTGCAGACGGTTTCGTATGTCCGCCGATGGAGCCAACGTCAGCCTTGATGACCGAAACAGTAAGCCTCATGAGCGCTTCTCTCCGTGCAACACAGCGCCTTCGCCTCGGCGCTTGCTGCGCCGGGGGCGGCGCTGGCTTATAGGCGAAAAGAACGCATGATGCTGCGATAGGTTCCACGCGAGGCCATGGCGCACCCCAGGCGATCCGGACGTTCAACCGGTCCCACCGCCTTTAGAAATGGATGATGATGTCCGCCGACCCGATCAGGGCGGTGTTCTTGTTCGGCGCCATGCCGAGGTTCGGATTGCCGTTAAAGGCGAAGCCGTTCAGCGAACGGTAGAAGGAGAACTCTGGCCGGATCTCGATCTGCGGCGAGAACCAGCGCTGCCAGCCGATACCGGTCTCGATGTAGTTGGTCTTGGTGCCGGTGCGCTGTCCCTCGACGTCGTCGAACCACTCCATACGCCAGGAGATGTTGTCGAGCTTGGTCGGGCTGTAGTCGTAAAAACAAAATAGCTGAAACGAAGAAATCGATGCCTTTTGCATCGATAATCATCAATTGCCTCGTGGATGCTCAAGCGCGCTGCGAAAAAAATGACGTTTTGGCAATTCTTCGCGATGTGCTGCAATACTTTCTCAATGCGAGTGGATCTTTTGTCATACAACCCGGCCAACTATTTTGTTGCTATTAATTACACGGTTCTTATACATCGAAAATATATGTCCTGAATCGATAAGCTTCGTTGGTGGGGCCTGTTCGTTCCTGACGAGGCGCAAGGATGGAAGAGCCGAGAGTTGCAGTCGAATCAGGCAGGCCAGATGGGCTAGGCAATTTCGATTTCAACTTCCTGCCCAGCAATCTCGTCTCCCAATGCCGCGGCCTGATCGAGAGCTACCACGAGGTGCACGGCTGTGCTTGCCTGCCGGATATGCTGTGGAAGTCGCGTCTTGGCCCCTTCATTGAACGGCATCGCGAGCTGCGCCAGCTCCTGCGAAAGGCCTCAACGACGCGCAGCGCAAAGAAATCTCACGAGGGTTTTGTCCGCATAGCGACAACGATACTTTCGCTGGAAATACTGGCTTCGAGTTTCGCGGGCTGGGGCGCCATCTGTCCCGAGGCGGCCGAGGTCGCCCGCGAGCTCCTCAAGCGCATCGGCAATGGCAAGCACATGCCCTTGATGGAGTTCTACCTCTATCCGCCGAAATATATAAGCTCGGCCGCGATCGCCGCGCTAGCGCCGCCGGCCGATCGCCGTGCCTGGGAAGCGGACCTTTATCGCAGCTCGAATCCGGAGTTCGGGGGAGAAAAGCAGGGGCTCAGTTACGTCAATTCGGTTCGCGATACCGCCGACGGGAAGTTGCCTTCGCTACACTATAAGCAAGCTGAGCAGGCCCGGCAGTAGAGGGACGCGTCCGAGAAGACTATAGCTTTTATATTTCTGGTCCCGATAAACGGCATAGATTTTCTACTCACTTTTGAATGATCCTGACAGCGTCGGGTAGTTGGTGACATTGGACGCGAGCTGACGCGAAGCCGGAAGGAATGGGGACCACGGTTTCCATCGCCCTGCCCGCTTCCCAATCGCCCCTCTCTGAAATCATCGCATTGGAAAATGAGTAAACCTGCCAACGTCGTGTTGCTGATCGACGACGAGCCGAAGATCCGCCGCTTCCTGCGCGCTGGCTTCGAGCTGAACGGGTATGTGGTCCTGGAGGCGGAAAACGCCGCCAATGCACTGAAGATCACGACCTTCAGCCCGCCCGACATCATCATACTCGACCTGAATTTACCGGATCTCCATGGAATTGAGGTGCTGGAGCGCATCCGCTCGTGGTCGAATGTTCCTGTGATCATTCTCTCCGTGGTCGCCGCCGAAAACGAGAAGGTTCGGCTGTTGCAGGCGGGCGCGGACGATTATGTCGTCAAGCCGTTCGGCATGGCCGAGCTCCTGGCGCGCAGCGAAGCGGCGCTGCGGCGCTACTTCAAGACCGCGACGGAAAATCCCGTCGTCGTCGCCGGCCCGCTCTCGGTCGACCTCGTCACTCGCACGGTCTCCCTCAACCAAATTCCTGTCAGGCTGACGCGCAAGGAGTATCGCCTCCTCCATATCCTGGCGATGCATGTCGGCCTCGTCGTCACGCACGATCAGCTGCTCAAGGAGATCTGGACCGGCAATCAGCGCGACAACATTCAGTACTTGCGTATTCTCGTTCGCAAGCTCAGGCAGAAGATCGAAACGGATCCGAATCACCCGCGCCTTTTGATCACCGAGTCCGGTGTCGGCTATCGCTTGCAAAGCCGGATTGAGGCAACGGCGGCCGAGGGATAGCCGCGCATGCTGCGCCCCTCGCCGCGCCCTCGGCAGGTGTTCATCACCGGTCCTGACGGACGGCGTTATGACCCGCCAGAGTTTGACCACCTGTTGAAGCTCGACTCGGCGCTTTGAGCGCTCCCTGCAGGGCCACCTAGGTCGGTCCAGCACAGCTGCGGAATCGCAACCCGGCGCCTTTCGGCGCGCGGCTATTGTCTGCCCGCCATTCTTGGACTGCTCCCGGTTATCTGTTGTCGATCAGCAAGTTGAGAAGTTGAGAACGGCCTTCAGAGCTGCCCTCAAAGCTCGCTAAACAGAAATAAAAAAATAATATATT
>Ga0307474_10000743_pt1 | contig 23472 bp, 23 predicted proteins | sample atmos_gasesECM1C_2_FD_203312 | JGI IMG/M metagenome (GOLD analysis project Ga0307474, IMG submission 203312) | Hardwood forest soil microbial communities from Morgan-Monroe State Forest, Indiana, United States - atmos_gasesECM1C_05 | ecosystem: Environmental > Terrestrial > Soil > Temperate... | reverse complement strand
TGCTGCGTCTTCTGTGGTTCTTGATTGTTCTTGCCGAAATCACTGCCGGGCTGGGCGTGCGCCGTCCTGTTCGCTAGGCATGTCAGGAGCAACCTAACCCTGATGCTTCCCTGACCATCCGGACGAAAACAGACGGTGACCCAGGCTGGAAAAAGGGGGTATAGGCACTCTCGCGCCGGAGTATTGGCACTCACAGTGAGAAGACGGCTTCGCCAGACGAAGCAGATCATTGATTGACCCCGCTGGCAAGCAATCCGCCGTCGACTACGATTGCCTGTCCGGTGACAAAACTGGCCGCGTCAGAAGCAAGAAATACCGCAGCCCCCACGAGTTCCTCGAGTTGACCGAAACGCGCCATTGGCGTACGTAGCAAGAACTCCTGCCCGCGGGCGGTACCATCGAGCAACGCCGCATTCAAGGCTGTGCGAAATACGCCGGGCACCAGGGCATTGACGCACACTCCGTGCCGAGCCCATTCGACGGCCAGCGATTTGGTAAGAGACAGCACGCCTGCCTTGCTGGCGCCGTACGCCGCAACCTCGTAGAGACCGAGAAAGCAGGAAAGCGAACCTATGTTGACAATGCGACCGTACCTTTGCTCGATCATGTGCCGGCCGAAGACCTGCATGGCGCGCAACGTGCCGGTGAGGTTCGTTTCCAAAATCGCGCTCCATTCTGCCTCGCATAAATCCAGAGTGGGAGTCCGCTTGGTTTGGCCAGCGCAGTTTACCAGGATCTGCACGCTGCCAAATCTGCGGCAAACGGCATCAAGCAATGCCTTCAGATCTTCTTTGCGGGTCACGTCGCAAGTGATCGGCAGCGACTTTCGGCCGAGTGCCACAATCTCGTGGCTGGCCCTACGGACCAGTTCGGAGCGGCGTCCGGTCGGAATCACATTTGCGCCAGCCGTTGCCAGCCCGCGTGCCAAGGTCAGTCCAATACCGCTGGTTCCGCCAATCACGACCGCCGTTTTGCGGGTGAGGTCTAAGAGAGGATGGCCCATTTTTTTCTCTGCGAGCAGCATGTTCGCACCTACAACTGAGGGAATCTCAGATAGCTGCGACCACAGCCAGTGCCGGCCACTGCTCGCGGTCGACAGCATCTCTCACCGCACCGGCTGCAATCGCGGCATCTCATCAGAGGGAGACGCCCCTCTTCCAGGCAACGAAGTCGTCCTGCCCGAGCAACTCTGCTTAGTTCGAAGCCGGCCGCTCGCAACCTCAGCCAGCCGCTCCAGCAATGCGTCTCCATCTCTTCGAACGTAACTCCCACCCTGAGATGACAGCACCCGTGTCAATATCAATGATGTCTTGCATCCGTTGGTCTGGCGGCGAATTTGTTGAGATCTCGAGCACCGCGCAACGGGATTCCCGATCGGCGTCCCCAGCCCGCAAAAATTATTGGCATCTTCACGCGTTCCGCCGCAACCACCCTCATGCATCAGAAACTTGATTCCATCAACATTCTCAAGAACCTTGGGACGGGGCGATTAGGACTCTGGTTCCAGCGCGCGTGTCTCGGTGGTTTTCGTTTTGCCTTCAGCATAAAGCCTAATCAGTTCCGCTACCTGTTGCCGATAGATGTTCGGTTGAGCAAAACCCGGTTCCTCTTGGAAAGCCTGTTTAACACGGCAATATTCCTGTTCTCACAGAAAACCAGCGGCACCACTGAACCAATAGTTTCGCGTCCCGACCTGCCCCATCGGGCCTGGGGTATCCACGGAAGGTTCGTTGCCGCCACCGAGACACATCAGGAAGGAATCCACTTGTATCGCTGCGAATTCTCGGAGGAGCGCGAAGCCTCGTGTCGTACATTGCGGATCGCGAGGACTTCCCCGGCTTGGACTGGATGTCTCGCTTTGCGGACGAGAACACCGTACATCACGAAATCATCACCGGCTGATAGGTCCTGCGTGCCAAGCTTATGTTTGGCCGGGACATCTGACGTCAGAATGTAGACGTGGTCCGAGTAGGTGATGCGCTCGCCTTTTTGGAGATCGGTGAGTGCAATTAAGACATTGTCTTTGGGGTCGTTCTTCAGAACGCTATTCTGCATCGCAGTCCCGTGCTAACCGGTGTGAGGTCGAGTTCCGCCGGCCGCATTTCACCGGGGCACTCACCCGACTGATCAGTGTAATCTGTCCACTCGCCAGCGGGCACCGAGACTTTGACTTTTAGGGAGCAAGACCAACCGTGCTTTCAATCGCATCCCATTCTCGAGCCGCATCGGCGCGGCTTACCGTCATTTGAGTTCTTGTATAATTTCCCAACATTCACGGCGGGGCGCGGTCAGCATAACTGGAGGAAGAAGCCAAGAAATGGTGTTGAAGGTTTTCAAAGACAAGAGTTCGCTGGGAAAGGCAGCCGCCCAGAAGGCGGCAGCTGCGATCCGCGGCGCCATCCGGGAACGTGGCCAGGCACGCGTTATAGCCGCCACAGGCACATCTCAGCTGGAGTTCCTCGCTGCTCTCACCGAGTCAACGGATGTCGATTGGGGACGAGTCGAACTATTTCACCTCGATGAATATATCGGCCTGCCGGCGACGCATCCTGCAAGCTTTCGCAAGATACTTCTCGAGCGGTTAGTGAACAAAACCCGAATCGCGAAGTTTCATCCCCTCGACGGCGACGCGCGCGATGTTTCCGATGTCATCCGCCAGGTGGGCAAGGCAGTGGCATCTGCGGCGGTGGACATCGCCTTTGTGGGTATTGGGGAGAACGGCCATCTTGCCTTCAACGACCCGCCGGCAGACTTCGAAACCGAAGAGCCATACCTTATCGTCAACCTTGACGAAGCCTGCCGCCGGCAGCAGGTCGGAGAAGCCTGGTTCGGCGATCTATCACAGGTGCCCAAGCAGGCAATCTCGATGTCGGTCCGGCAGATCCTGAAGGCGAAAGAGATTCTGGCGGTCGTGCCCGAGTCGCGAAAGGCGAAGGCCGTGAAGGCCTGCTTCGAGGGCGAGATCAGTCCGATGGCGCCTGCCTCGATTCTGCGCACGCACGCCAACGCCAACGTGTATCTCGACAAGGAGTCCACCAGTTTGCTCAGTTCGTCGTTAGAGGCCTCGGCATAGGATCGCGGGAGAAGACCCCGGAGTTAACTCACCCACAATTACTTCAGCACCGACATGGATACGGCCGCAGAGTCCCCGTCCCGCAGGGCACGCTCGATCCCCGCCCTCCGCTGGTGGATCGGCGGACTGCTGTTTGCCTCCACCGTCATCAACTACATCGACCGCCAAACGCTCTCCTGGCTGGCTCCCTATCTCCAATCCCAGTACCACTGGACCAATAGCGACTACGCGAATCTCGCGATTGCTTTCCGCGTCGCGTACTCCATCGGGCAAACGGTTTTCGGCAAACTCATGGATCGAATCGGCACGCGCCGAGGTCTCACATTTAGCGTCCTCGGGTACTCGATCGTCTCGATGTTGACTTCGCTGGCGCGTGGGTTTTATGGCCTCGCTTCCTTCCGTTTCCTGCTGGGCGCCGGCGAATCTTCCAACTGGCCAGCGGCGACCAAAGCAGTCTCGGAATGGTTTCCGAAGCGTGAACGCGGCCTGGCAACGGCGCTCTTTGACAGCGGTTCCTCCGTGGGAGCGGCAATTACCCCCTACCTCACCTATTCGATCTACTCGCGATGGGGATGGCGTCCCGCGTTCATGGTTCCCGGCGCCCTCGGTTTCCTCTGGCTCATCGTCTGGCGATGGCTTTATCATCCGCCAGAAAGCCACCCGCTCATCAGCCAGGCCGAACTCCGCATGATCGTTGCCGACAAGCGTGATGCGGATGTACGGCAGGAGGGCACGGCCCGTCCGCGCTGGCGCGACCTGCTCAAACTGCCGCAAACCTGGGGGACGATCATCGCGAGAAGCTTTACCGACCCGGTTTTCTTTTTCATCGCGGAGTGGTTCCCCATCTATCTGGTCGCGAAGGGTATTGAATTGAAAACCAGCCTCATCGCGGTGTGGATACCGTTCCTCGCTGCCGATGCGGGCAGTTTTTTCGGCGGGGCAGTGTCGGGCTACCTGATCAAGCGAGGATGGTCGGTGGGTGCGGCCCGCAAGGCCGTGATGATTTACGGCGCGATCGGAGTGACGCTGCTAATCCCCAGTATATTCACAACGAATCTCTATCTGATTTCCTTCCTCTTCGCATTTGCGACTTTTTCCTACGCCGGATTCACGATCATGGCAAACGTGTTGCCATCCGATCTTTATCACAGCGAATCTGTGGCGTCGGTGAGCGGCTTGAGCGGCACCGGCGCAGGAATCGGAACCATCGTAGCCTTCAAGTTCATAGGATATTTGTCCGACGCGCGGCGAGCCACCGGAACTCATTCCTTCGATCCGATCGTCATTGTCGCGGGCCTGGTTCCGTTCGTCGGAATGCTTCTTGTCTTGTTGCTGGTCCGCAATACGCAGGCCACCAACCAAGGACTGGTGCGCCGAATTTGAGTGGTTCGAGTTTCTCTCGACAATGCCGTCTGCATCAATCCACTGCGCCTGCGGCTGCCGTGGCCGCTGGCTGGGGTTGACAGGCGCGGTTCTGCATTACTCTTATCGCTGGCGAATTGTGCCACGGCCGTTGTTTAGTATTAACACAATTGTTTGTCTTTCCGGGAAGGCCGGGTCCGTTTCGTAAATCGGAGGTCTCATGAAGCTGAAATTGGTCCTGTTTTCGTCTTGCGCCCTGCTGTTCTCTTCCCTGTCGTCGAGCGCACAGCAGGAGCGGGAGGAGCGGCTGTGGCTGACGACGCCCGACCGGGCTAACTTAGTAGCAGCGCAGGCGAGTTCCCCCCACTTTTCCTCGGAAGGGGGTCAGTTGCCGGTGCTTACGGTGGACGATGTGCAACACTTCCAGACAATGGACGGCTTTGGCTTTGCGCTGACGGGAGGAAGTGCGCAGTTGCTGATGCGTATGGGGGCTGCGCAACGGACGGCCCTGCTGAAGGAGCTGTTTACGACAGGCGGCAATGGAATCGGAGTGAGCTACCTGCGGGTGAGCATCGGAGCCTCCGATATGAATGAGCGCGTGTACTCGTACGATGACCTGCCGACTGGCGACACTGATGTGGAGATGGCGAAGTTCAACCTCGGGCCGGACCGCGCGGATGTGATTCCGGTTCTGAAGGAGATTCTGGCCATTCGGCCGGGGATCAAGATCCTGGGATCGCCGTGGTCTGCTCCGGCATGGATGAAGACGGACGACGATGTGAAGGGCGGCGAGCTCAAGCCGGAGTATTACGGCGCCTTCGCAAACTATTTCGTAAAGTACATCGAGGCGATGCGAGCAGAGGGGATCGTGATTGACGCCATCACGGTCGAGAATGAGCCTCTGAATCCGAAGAATACGCCCAGCATGGTGATGTTTACGCAGGAACAAGACACGTTTATTGCGAAAGATCTGGGGCCTGCCTTTGAGAAAGCCGGTATCCGGACGAAGATTCTGCTTTATGACCACAACCCAGATGTGCCCTCGTATCCGCTATCGATTCTTGGCGATTCGGCAGCGAGCAAATATGTGGATGGGACGGCGTTTCACCTGTACGGCGGCGACGCGAGCGTGCTGACGCAGGTGCATGAGGCATATCCGAAGAAGAACCTCTATATGACGGAACAGTCGGTGACGGCGAGGCGCGGCGAAGGGCCGCTTGGAATTGCCGAGCCGTTGAGGCGGGTGATGATTGGCGCGACGCGGAACTGGAGCCGCAACGTGCTGCTCTGGAATTTGGCGGCCGATCCGCAAAACGGACCGCACACCAACAACGGGGGCTGTACCGGATGTTCCGGGGCGATCACGCTGGATGGCGATTCTGTAACGAAGAATGTTGCTTTTTATGTGGTGGAGCATTTTTCGCAGTTCGTGCCGCCGGGCTCGGTGCGGGTGGCTTCGAGCGAGATGGAACAGCTGGCCAGTGTCGCCTTTCTGACTCCGGAGGGCAAGGTGGTGTTGGTAGTTTCAAATACCGGAAATTTTACGAAGTTCTTCGCGGTGAAGTACCACGGGAAGTTCTTCCAGACGGCGTTGCCCGCGGAGTCGGTGGGGACCTATGTCTGGTAGGCGCGCGCTTCGGCTTTTTAAGACGGTTGGGCTCCCCCGCGTCGCTGCTGGCCGCGGCTCTGCCGGCGCTTGCGGCGAAGCCAAGCCAGAGAATAACAACCGAGCTGGAGCAAGAATCACCGTCGACACCGGAGCAACTTCCTAAACACCGAGACCCAGGGTTGACGCTCTATCGGTCAAAGGCTCGACCCCGAAAGTAAGATCATCCCCTGTAGGATTGCTTAACGCCCCAATGCAGTCCATTTGAAGAGAGCCCAAATGTATTCGCCAACTTCCCAATCGGGCAAAGGCGCTATCGGCATCGACTTTGGGACAACCAACAGCTCAATCGCCTTTGCCGGCCGCTCAGACGAGGTTCAGCTTGCCAAGTTTCCGTACTTGGGGAACCTGACGGACGCCTATCGGTCGCTATTGTATCTGCAGCAGGCGAGGGAAGGCGGCGTAAATACTCTGAAATCGTGGACGGGCCCAGAGGGCATCGACCAGTATCTCTCCGCGGAGACGAAGGGTCGACTGATTCAATCCCTCAAGTCGTTCCTGAGTAGTCGTACCCTTCACGGCACCGAGGTTTTCGGTCGACGGTACAGGCTTGAGGACCTAATCGCCAGGATTCTCAGGGACCTGCGCGAAAAGGCGGAGCATCAGTTCGGGATCAAAGTCAGGTCCGCAGTAGTCGGAAGGCCGGTTCATTTTGTGGGAGCAGAGAACAAGGAAGATGACAGTTATGCAGAGGGCCGACTACGGTTGGCTTTTGATTCAGCCGGCTATGAGTCGGTAGAGTTCGAGATGGAGCCGGTGGCCGCGGCTCACTATTACGAATCCGCGCTTGACCATGACGAACTCATTCTTATTGGGGATTTCGGTGGCGGTACGAGCGACTTCTCATTAGTTCACCTCGGCCCTACTGTCCGCCGAAGAGGCAGAGTCCCGAGCGACATCGTGGGTAACGCCGGAGTGGGCATAGCGGGAGATTCCTTTGATGCAAAGATCATCAGGCACCTGGTTTCTCCGGCTCTGGGTGCCGGATCGCACTTGCGGTCGCTGGGCAAGATCCTAACGGTTCCAAATTGGGTTTACATAAGGTTAGAGCGCTGGCATCATCTGTCCCTGCTGAGAGGCAGGGACGTGCTGAACATGCTGAGGGGCGTTCACGCGCAGTCGCTTGAACCAGAGAAGATCGGGGCGCTCATTCACTTCATAAAAGAAGATCTCGGGTTCCATCTACATCGCGCCGTGCAAAAGGTTAAGTGCGATTTGTCGAATGGCCCCGCGGCCAAATTCCAGTTTTCGGACGGGTTTGTGGATCTTCGGGCGGTAGTGGAACGAACATCCTTCGAGGAGTGGATTTCCGAGGAACTTGGACAGATCTCTGGATGCATCGATTCTCTCCTCAGTTCTTCCGGTGTTCTGCCCAAAGACGTCGATATGGTCTTTCTGACGGGTGGCTCTTCATTTGTTCCAGCCGTAAGGAAAATCTTCGAAGAGCGATTTGGAGAGAAGCGAATTCGAGGTGGCAACGAATTTACGTCGGTAGCCCGCGGCTTGGCGCTGAAAGCGATGGACTTGCGCACATCGCCTCTCCGTTGAAGAATCTGCACCAACTCCGGCAGCGGAGGCCCAGCTTTGCGAATTTAAGTTCTTCCCCCTGTTTTCTCACTGCCTTCTTGAACTCTTCGGGGAAACACTCGGCTTGAATCGCGTTGTGAAGGCGCTGCCCCCGGTCAATCAATGAAGCGGGATCCTTCTTGTAGCGATCAAGGTTTGAAATCATAGTGCGATATTCACGTAGAGTGAGGACTGAAAACCCCGGCATTTTTTGCAGTCTAAGGCCCGGGCTACTGCGGGGTGGGCGTCCCCTTGGCTGTTAAGCTGCGTACCGCTCCCATGAGTTGCGCATCCGCCTCATCAGCGATGGCCACTACATCTAGAAGTAACCGTCTCTGGTCGAGTTCGCTTAGGTGAAGATGCAACATGCCAAATGTGACAATCTGAAATATCCGAGACTCTTCAACAAGCATGGCGGGAGAGTAGCCTTGCTCTCGCCGCTTCTGTCCGTGCGCGGCAGCGGTGACCGAGGTGGGCGCATCGGGATCATCAGGCAGGCGAAGGCGGGAAATCAAATCGGAGTACAGCTTAGGTAGATGGCTCGTGCGGTCCGCATCGCTTAGTGGAATGTGGGTCAGTTCTGAAACCAGATTCACACGCCTAAGCCATTCTTTGATCGTGGGTCCGAGTTCCCGCTCAAGGATGGCAGCGACACTCCCCAACTCCGACTTCTCTTTCATTTCAATCATGCCACGCCCCTTACCCCAGCATTGCACAAATGACGATTCAAGAAGTGTCCAAAACAATACATCCATGGGGCTCGAAAGAGCCACGACTGGGATTGTTCTTTGGCGATCAATCGGCGCTCGCGGTGCGGATCGGTGCGCGGTTGGCCGGTGCTTAGTTCGCACTTCTCGCCTGGTGCGGCTCCGCAAGTCGGGCAACGGATTAAAAGTGCCATCTTGAGGCTGAGCTTCCTCATTTCATGTCGAAAATAATGCCTCAAAACTCGTCTGCCGAAATGGTCAATCTTGACCCGGGTTTGACGCTTATTAGGTTTCACAACGTTTGTGGGAAGCGCGTACCGGCCACCCGTGGCCGCGATTTCAGACGCGGTGCGATGGGCTGAAAGCAATTCTGAAGGGAATAAACGAACGCTGGCCCGCTGGAAAATAGCGGACGGCGGGTAGTGGCCTATTTTGGGTTTCGCACTGATCCGCAGGACGTGTGCAACCACGCCCCACGGATCAACTGTGCTATGGAAGCACAGTGGGGGGAGGGCAGGACAGGAAAAATATTAGCTTCCGGGATCAAATGATGTCTGTACGCCACCATACTTACTCACGTAAAAGTTATAAAAAAGTCGTAAGTATCATCTGTGTGGAAGTCTCTCAATCCACAGTTTCAACCGAACTAAAATCGTGCGGATAGAACTTTGCGACCACGGCCACAGTAACGATGGCTGGGTAACAAAAGTGGTGACTGTGGGGCGTTTGTTACGGAGCTCACCGTGTCGAGCGAATTCAATAAATGATCGATGTAATCGGTTGACGGATGTGCTTGACGTCGATAGGAACTTCTTCGTTTGTGGCATCGGACGGGGCACGCCCGGCTAGCTGGTCCTCCAGGCGGCGCTTCAGTTCCTCCGCTTCCGCCCATGAGCGGGTTTCTGCCTTCCGCCTGAATTGCTGGCCGCCTTTGGGACCAGCGGAAGTGCTTGCGGCAGTGGCAGCCTTTGGCAAACTCTTCCCCGGCCCATTTACAGCCCGGCGTGGGGCGGACAAAGATTGTGATTACGGGAGCGGCGCTCATGGCTCCTCATTTCCTGGACCCAAGCCAGCACAGAATTAGCATAGAACGGAGACATCTTTGGTCACCAAAGAAAAACCCGCTGCTTATACGGGTTTTGTGTGCTTGATATTTGGAGGCGCGGGTCGGAATCGAACCGACGCATAAAGGTTTTGCAGACCTCTCCCTTACCACTTGGGTACCGCGCCCCTGCTGAATACGTTAGCCGTTCCGGGTGAAAAAAGTCCATCCGCCGGGAAGGATCTGAGCAAAAAATCTGGAGCGGGAGACGGGGGTCGAACCCGCGACATCGACCTTGGCAAGGTCGCGCTCTACCACTGAGCTACTCCCGCTCGTCCCCTCATTCTACTGCACTTCCATCTGATCGGCAATTTTACTGAACCCGCAATGATGGTGGGCATTTATGATCTCGATGTCAGCATGACTCTGGACGATCTTGCGTGGCATTTTGGAAACCACAGCGACGAGCGTTTTCTTCAGGAAACTGTGGCGAGCCCAATAGAACCTGAGGCCAACGATGCTGCAGCCCTTTTTCTCTGCGGTGTGGGATATTTTGTAGCCCTATTTGCCTGAAATCCGAGACAAGGATTGGCATGCCGAGGACCCAACGCTTACCTAGATCGCACCGGGATTCAGTCGAGAATTGATCCTCTCGACGAAGACATGTGGGCGATGCAAGGCGTGTGGAAAGGTCGGTTTGATGCAGTACTGGCTCACATAGGCTCGAAAATATCCCGAAAGGTGCGTCAGAGAAAATTGAGACGAGGCGGAACACTGCTGATTACTGATGCAAAACCCATCGAGGCACGAAATGAAAATGGTTGACGCGTTGATTGGCACGTGGCGGGTGGTGGAATTTGCCGATCTCGATAAGGATGGCACGTGGCAGTATCGGTTCGGTGAACATCCACGGGGATACTTCGTTTACGACGCAACCGGGCACGTGCACATTCAGATCATGAAGGCTCCGGCCTTGCCGCCTTTTCCGGAAGCGAAGCTCACCGACGGCAAGCCGCCCTCACCCGAGCATGCCCTCGCCGCCTACACCGCGTATGTCGCATACTTCGGCACCTACACCGTAGACCCAGAGAAACGCATGGTGACTCATCATGTCGAGGGCAGCTTAGCGCCGGATTTCACCGACACCCACCAGTCGCGTCCCTTCAAACTGGAAAGCGACCGGATGGAGATCGGGGATGGCAAGACTTGGCGGCGTGTGCTGGAGCGTGTGCGCTGATCTCGCAGACTCCTGCGGAGTTGCGCGGCGCGACACGGCCATCGCGATGGTTCGCGTAACAGTGCGCCGTGAAAGGACTATCAGCGGGTGCAACTACTCCCCGGCAACTGGTTTGCTCCACCACCCTGTAGCCGAGACCGCCATATCCAGCTTCGATCTTTTGAAGCGGGGCGCTTTTTCGTAATGCGTTGACCCGGCTGAGGGGGGTGAGTTTATCGCCTGTCTTCCTCAGTTGAGCGCCGATGCTTGTCGGATGCCTCCTTCGCTTCTGATACCCGAGAAGGTCGTATTGCATCTCGTTGATTCCGGGCATAAGCCCCTTCGCGTAGCAAACGTGCTGTTTTTCGTACGCGCGTTTGCGAACAGGAAGAACGACTTCATGTTAGGACCCTTCGCAAGGGGCAGCGGGCGTCGTGACAATCATAAAACGAGACCTGCTGGCGGAAGCCGCGGCTCACTACGAATCAGGCTTGTTGGACTATGAAGTCATCGAAAATTGTCAGCCTATCGTCGAAATTGCCGCAATGGAGCCGCAGGCTGTCGAGAAGGCTCTCGTGGCGCGTACGAACGTTTGGAAAACGCCCCTGCGACGAGAGTCTGAGTGATGGACAAGTATTGAAGAACGTCGCAATCTCTACCGCACGGCATAGGTTTGTCGGAGCCCCGATGCCAACTGGACGCGCAACCTGGCATCCTCGTTGCGCTAATCTTCGTTACGCTAATCTTCACGTCCTGTGGGTTTCCGCCCGACACCTAAACCCCGCTTCTATCCTGACAGCCGAGGGAAAAGCCTTTTTGCGGTCTTTAGAAGTTGTCGTGAAGATAAGATTCCAGCCAGTCCAGCCGGAACTGAATATCGCCGAGGTCGACGCGCAGAACTATTTGATCGGCGAGTAACTGGTTCTTGAATGCAAGGGCGCTACTGGTGTCCAGCCCTTCGATATTCCGCAGTGACTTTTCAATATCCGAGTCATGTTCGAGTAGGGCGGTTAGCTGCGGGCGCAGGAATGAGAGAGTGTCCGCGATCTGCCCTTTCAGAACCGCCGATTGCCGTGCTACATCCTCGAACTGATTATTCTTGAAATCAAGGTATGCCGATGCGGACCGATCAAGGTGTGTGTTGGCGGAATGCCGCCCGAAATTGTAGGTCAGGCTAACCTCACCGAACCCGCCGAACTCCGAGACAGTGGTCGTGGAATTGAACTCCGCCAGTTGATGCCGTCCACCGCCGGACACTGTGAGGTCCCAGCCGTTTTGGCTTGCCAGTTTGGTGATGGCTTTCTGGTTCGCTTCGTCGGCGTGCAGCTTGTTGTTCACCAGCTCGCGAAGCGGCAGATCGCTCAGGGTTGGGACGTAGGGAAGAAGGCCGGTCAGTGCCGACGTGCGCCGCATATCCAGCCGCGCTCTTGCGGATTGAAGGTAATAGAGCGCAGGGCCGGTCACGTTATGCACCTGAACCATTTTTTCTTCGTCTCGAATCATCGTCTCCAGTTGGTCTGACCCCTGCTGGACTAAATTGAGCCGATGCATGAGCGCGTCTTTCTCCATCTTCGATGCGGCGAAATAAATGCGCTGCTGTGCCTCGGTCGTCGCCACGTAAAGATCACAAGCAGCGCGTGCCGCTCTCGTGGTGAGCGGCGCTTTCAGATTGTTGGCCAGACTGCCGGTGAGGCCGAAGATCAACTGCGGCGGTGTCCCGGCGCTCGGCTGAGTTGGCCCCGCAATAGCCGATGGGCTGCGCAGCAGATCGCGCTGGGCACTCGCCTGCTCCGTAATGTACTTGCAATATGCGTTTTCCGCCGCTTCGTTTTCTCCCGCGAAGACAGCGGTGCAGCATAACAGGACTGCGGCGATTAATAGAGATGCCTGCTTCATAATTTAAGATCCCTTTAAGAAACGTCAAAATAAGAGCGGTTTGCTCCCCACAAAAAGCGTCTTTGATTTTGCAGAATCCGGATCGGTCAGTTCCAGTTGCACCAGGAATCCCCGCAAGTCAGTCTTGAAGATCGGATGGGTAGTGTGCTGTTCCCCGACGAATGTCGCTTTTATGACGCCAACCTGACGGCAGGCGACAAAGCTAAGGTAACAGTCATAAACCGGAGCTCCCTGCTTGGCCACCGCTTGATTGTCGTACGGCACCAGGGCCACATTGGTTCTGGCGCCTTGCATGGCAGCCCACAGTGGCGTCTGTTTTGCCGTCTTCAAAGCCTGGTCGAGTTTCACTACCTGGTTTCTTTCAGTGACGATCTGTTTCAGGGCGGTATCTATAACGATTCCCAGACAGGCGATTTCCGACTCCAGTTCGGCCTGCTTGTGCAGAGTGTCCAGGTAAGTCATGGAGGGAAGCGTCTTCGCCCAAATTGTGTCCTTCAGCAATGTGGTCGCGATCCTGCTGTCGGTGAGGTCGCCGGTGGACTTAACGAAGCTCAACTTCGCTTGGTTTGCGTCGCCTTTGGTAATGAGCCCCGCTGCCAACTCTTTGTCGATGCTGGCGTCAACGTCGGCGGACTGGGCCAGCGCACTCTGGGTGCTGGTGACGTCGGCGGTTTTCTGCTTGCCCAGGTTGGCGAGCACCGGACCGGTCTCTCGCTTGTGCCGGTTCTCCTCGGCAATTGCCGTGTCGATGGCCGGGAGAATCTTTTCAAGGTTTGCCTTATGAGACCGGGCTTCCGCCAGCGTGCTTTCGAGCTTCCCGATGTCAAGCTTGAGGTCGTCAACGGTGTCCTGAGTGGTCAGAGTCTTGCCGATGAGGTCAAGCGTATCCTTGTCAGATTGGGAGAGGATGACGGGCGCAACCCAGGTCTTGCTGCCGGCGTAAAATGCGCTCCCCAGGCCGAATACGAGGACTCCGGCGAGAACCGCGTACAAGCTGACAATGGCAAAGACGCGGTAGAGCATGAGCACCGAACTATTGATGGCAGGTCTGATATTTTCTAGGTTCATAATTATTGTCCTGGACGCTTAACCCGTCTCTTGGTCCGGCTTCCCCAGTCGCTAAAGTCAAGAGTCAGCAGAGACAAGACGGTGAGATAGAAAGAGTTGATGATCCACCAGAATCCGAAGAACGCAAAGGTAAGCGGGTTGGCGATCTTTTGATCGGGAAAGTGTTTTGAGACAATCAGGTGCAAGACCGCGCCGATGGCCATCGAGATGATCAGCGTGATCGGATGCAAGAAGAACAGGGGATCGAAATGGGGGGCGATGAAGATGCCAAGGGTGAAGGTCAACAAGGTCAGGGGAGCAATGGTGGAGCAATAGATGCCGTTCGGGTGCACGGTGCCAAGGTGACTCCATAGCAATTTGTAGGTCAGAAACAGATCGCGGACGCCACTTTTTCTCCAGCGGTACTGTTGCTTAAAGAACTGAGGATATTTATCAGGAGCATTGGTCCAGCAGCGTGCCTTCGTATTCACATAAGTGTCATAGCCTAGAAGAAGCGCGTGATGGGTAATGTATCGATCTTCACCCTCCACGACTTCGACTCCAAACCAGTTCCGGGTAAGAATCTTTGGTTCGATCTGCTCGAATAAATGGCGTCGGATGGCAAGCAGGTAGCCTCCCACGCAGGTAACCGACTTCGTCCAGTTTTCATAGGTTTTCCACAAATCGAAGGCGAGGAAGTAGACGTAGGTCTGCACCTGAGTGAGGGAATTCGTGTTGGGATTTCGGATACCCACGGTGCCGCCAACAATTCCCATCTTCGGGTCGGCGAAGCACGACACCAACTGCCGGATGGTGTCCTTGGCGAAAATGCAGTCGGAATCGATCACGAGGATGATGTCGGAATTGGACTCGTGGGACGCATCAATCAGGGTACGGGATTTTCCCATGTTCTTAGGATTTCGCCGGGCGACCACACGGCCTGGGAAATCGACGGCCGCTTTCTGAAGCCACTCCCAACTGTCGTCCCTGGAGCGGTCATCGGTAGCGATGACTTGAAATTTGTCCAACGGATAGTCGCAGTCAAGAATGGTTCGGATGGAGTTGTAGACATCTGGCCCTTCGTTAAAGCAGGGGAGCAGGATGCTGACCGTTGGTTCGAGTGAAAAGTCCTGTTTGACGCTTGCCAACCGTGGATGGCCGATACGCATCACGACGGTCCAGGCGTATTTGGCGAGGCTGAGAAAGAGGCGTAACCCGAGCACACACAGGATGAAATTAAGCACGCGCTATTTGGCTCCAAGGGGCGTGAATTTCACGGAGCGAACAAAGAAATATCGCTCTACGCCGACGGCAGCCACGCCGCCCCATTTGTTGCTGTTGGTACCGCGGTGCTGAAGAATGATGTGTGCTGGATTTTGCGGCACGTGTTCGGTCTGGTGGGCGACTCTCGTGCCGTCGATGTAGACATCCACTGTTTTCGGAGACCAGACTAGGGAATAGTGCCGGAAGCGAGTGGCCAGGGCAGGTTCGTCTACTTTGTCGCTGGTCTTCTGGAGCGGTGTGGGATCGAAATTAGGATCGAGGTTGAACCACGAGCTTACCCATAAGGCATTCTCATTTCCCAGAAACTCCAGATCGATTTCGCTCTCCGACTTGTTGTAGTAAATGAAACCGGACGATACCGCCCCGGTTGAAGCTGTGCCGTCACCCCGAGGGGTGGGCGAGAGGCTGCTCATGCGCATCTCGAAGTCGTAGGTGCCGAAGCCGAATAACTCCCTGGAAATGATCGCGCCGCCCAGCGATTCGATACCACTGGCCGTCGCCTGCTGCTGGACGGCAATGCGCAGCATCCCTTGCGTAAAGTCGATCGCAGATGACACATAGGAGCCACTGTTTACTCCAGGTGCGGAATCCGGCGACTTGTGCGTTGCTACGATCCATTTCGTCGTGTCGAGCTTCCCGCTCTTGAACTGATCCTTGAACGCAACTCTCCCGTGAACATCCGCTCCAATCATGAGGCAGCTCCAACAGAGTAGGAATATCAATATAAGGTTGCAGGTGGGGGGAAGGCCCCTACTATTTCTGAGAACCCGCTTGATCGTGTACATCACGTTCTGCATATGGGACCTAACAACAGAATGATCGTCTGCCCGTTTGTGATTACGGACGGCGACCTTAGACTCCAACCAGATTTCTATCGGTTGCGCAAGAGAGACCGTCGATTAGACCTAGAGGTACGTTTGCCGGGAAGAGCGACGGAGAGATGCGAAAGGGACTTCTTAACCCTACTCCTGCCCAGACACGCACCATAGTTACGAAGGGTTGGGCGCTCCGATGCGGTCAGAGCGACCCTTCGTCAGGAGCATTTCGTGTCAGCTGTGACCACCGTTCCCCTACAAGCTGCTATTTCGTCGGCACGTGCTCTCGCGCTGCTACGATCCGATGTCCTCACCTTGCATAGCCCCAAGGCTGATTCCAACCCGAGATTAGAAACCATCGGTGCTCCTCGCTGAGACCACCGAGACCAAGAGTCCATTTCGGACCGAATCGCAAGAGCGGACTGTCTATGGCATCGCCAGCGCACCAGCAAGTTGTCTGGTAACAAACATCGAAGGGTAAGTGCTCTCAATGTGGGAAAACTTCATCGGCCAGCAGATTCGAAGATGCAATCGAAACCTGCTCATAGCGAACATCGTGTTGCTCTGCGCGGTTATCACAAGCGCCGCCATGAGTGCGCATTTACCTGGGGACCGAAGAAGGGTGCTGGGCACGCCAATGGTGTTCTGAACTGCATCAACAACAACGACCCGGAGTCCGGGCTAGATCGACTGCACACATTCACGGGAGCATTCATGCGGTCATTATGCGAGAAGCATGGCATCAAGGTTGACCGGGACGAACCGCTGCATTGCCTTTACGGTAAGTACGTTAAGAAGTTGAAGGAACTGAACCTGATCGAATCGGCGATGACCGAGCGCATCCTAAAGTCCAGGATCTCGATACTCGACGCATTCAAAGATGTGAGGAACAGCAAGAGCCTTGCCCGCGACAATCCTGTTCTCAACCGTAAGGAGGGCTTACTGATTCTCCAGCGCGTGACCACCGCTATCAAATTCGTGTGGACGCTTGACCAGTTGATTCCCGGACCAAAGAAGGAAGAGGTCTTCTACACATTCGAGGAAGAGGATATTCCATTCCGAAAAGGTAATTGCAAAGGTCGGGAGGCTTCAGAGGGTGACGGCGATCAATCTCCTCCACAATCTGCTCAGCCCACCGGACCGCATCGCGATTGCGCTCACAGTAGCGGCGACGACCTACACACTGCGGCCGATGCTCACGTCGACTACCACCGGAACATGGTCGCTGAGTTGTCCCCACTCGCGGAATGACCCGACTTCAACCGATCTCAGCCGCCAACTTGTCGGCACAAACACGTAGTCGATGTGAAATGGCTTGTCCTGATGACGGTAGAAGTAATAGGTCGGGCGCGTTTCGCTTCCCTGATTTTCGCCGTTATGAGCGTGGTACGCGCTGATTAGACCATGACTCTCGAATAAGCGAACTACCTCCGTGTGATTTCGTCCGGGGCGGTTGGCGTCCCATTGCACATTGCTGTTGAAGTCTCCAGCGGCGACAGCGGATGCGTTGCTGAACCACTCACGATGTTTCACGAGACATCGGTGAACCTCCCCGATGTAATTGTCGGCACGCTTGGTTCCGACCGGGCAGGCCCAGACCGCGAGCAGGCTGAAATCCACTACTGCGCCACGAACCCGAACGGGAACCACCCATTTGCCGAAGAGTTTATCCACCGCTTGAATCCTGAACTGTGTTCCGCAAAAGACAGCCAGTCCTTTGTTCGGATTGGCACCGAACCACAAGCCGGAGAAACCGTGGCCGTGTAGAACATCCACGGATTTCTTGGAGCATTCCTGGACGACCGCGATATCCGGATGCAGACCCAATAGACTCGGTGCTTTCCGCGCAAGAGCCATGCCGCAGTTCCAAGTCACGATGCGCAGGCGTGTCATGTTCCTGAGTTTAGCGGAACCGCATCGACGGGTATGACTGGCGTTCGATTGGACTGGCGGCTAAGGCGTAGACCAGTGAACCTTAAGCGTTGTCACCGCTCTCTGAACTGCCCAGCCGCCAGCGTATACAAGTTAAGTCACCGGGAGCCGTCGCGGTATGGCCTTAAAGTGCTGCGTCCTGCACGGCGGTGCCTACTACGCCTGCTGGAACACGTAAAAGAACCGTAGTTGAACGTCGGGACCAAGTAAGAGCCAGTCGGGCCGACCCCAGAGGCGGCATTGTGGGCTGCTCACCAGTTTGCGAGGCCATGAGCAGTCACTCTGCGGCTGATTTATGAAGGTCGTTCTCGATCAACCTCATGCCGAAAGGTATCGCTGAGGTTAACCAAGAAGCTCAAATCACCATTGCTTGCTGCACGTTCGTGTTGTACAACCAGCAACCATTGGCTTGCGAAGGTGTTTCGGGAGGCATGCCGGGATTGTGACGAAATATTTGATCTTTGCTACCTGTCTTGTGCTTGTGTGTGGCGGTCAGAACGCGCAGCAGACGGCTTGGCAGCCATCGCCCGGACACACGCAAGTGCCGATTTGGCCGGGAGCGGTTCCCGATGCGCAACCTGTCGTCAGGCCGGAGGTCGCTACCGCCGAGAATAAGTCGGTGGTTGCTGGCAGGCCGTGGGTTGTGGTGGGCAAGGTCACCCAGCCCACAATGACAGTCTATTCGCCAGAGGGAAAGAATACGGGTGCAGCAGTTGTCGTATTTCCGGGCGGTGGCTATCAGATTTTGGCTATCGATCTTGAAGGCACAGAGGTGTGTGATTGGTTTACCTCCAGAGGGATCACGTGCGTACTACTGAAGTATCGTGTGCCGGGCGAGAGACTGTCTCCGAAATCGGGCGCGTATCCAAAATCACCGGTGGCATTGGAGGATGCGCAAAGAACAGTAGGGCTGGTGCGCTTTCGTGCTACTGAGTGGCATATCGATCCGCACAAGATTGGAGTGCTTGGCTTTTCAGCAGGTGGGCATCTGGTAGCAGCGATCAGCACGCATTTTGGGAAACGTTTGTACCCGGCTGTGGATGCGGCTGACAAAGAAAGCTGCCGCCCGGATTTTGCGGTGGGCCTTTATCCGGGACATATGTTGGAGAATACCTCTGGGGCTTTTGAGTTGAACCCGTATATTCCCGTTTCGAGTCAGACGCCGCCTACGTTCTTGGTGCAAGCGGAGGACGACCCGGTGGACACTGTAAAGAACTCGCTGGTTTACTACATTGCGCTTAAGAAGGCTGGAGTTCCGGTCGAGATGCACCTGTATGCCCACGGGGGGCACGGTTTTGGCCTCCGACGCACGAACCTCCCGATTACGGGATGGCCCCAGTTGATGGAGACGTGGTTGGGGACGATTGGAATGATCGCGGAATAGCAGGTCACAACTGGGTCTCCATGCATAAGCGCTGTGGAATCCTGAATGTACTGGAGTTTTACGCCCCCTACTCCGGATGCTCGACCATGCGGCGGAGGAGCGGTTCCTGAAGCCGAAGAACCCGGCGTGGGTGCTCACAGGGGAATCGCCCGCCGGCCAGCTGCAAGCACTGGAGGAGTGGCGTCCGACGCACATCGAGAAATGGCTCAGTCGGGAGAGACGCGGTGAGAGCGTCGCTCGTTCTCGCAAGCGGTGGACAAATCGCTTCGCAATAGTCAGCGCCTTCTCTGCTAGTATCCGAAAACGCAGCTATAGTAAGTCCAAAATGAGGGAGCCGACATGCGAATTTTGAACATCCTGAGCGGACTGGCGGTGCTTTTCACCACGCTAGCCTTCGCACATCTGCTGCACCATCACTTTCTGCACGCAGGCGAAGCTGCGCACTCCGCGACATTTCTGGCAGGCATGGGAATCTGCCTTGCGGTTGGCATATTTTCCTTTATCGGAGGATGTTTGCTGATAAGACGTGGTCGGTGATTCGGGGGTTTCGTGGGCGAACGGCGTCCTATTGAATTCTGTTGTGAGCACAACCCTCCCAAAAGAACGATCCGCGTCCTGCGGCTCTGGCTAGAATACAAGCGGCCGGGCGACGGTGGACTGGCAGCCTGCTAAGGCGATCTTCACAGCGTCCGGAATGCGCCTGATCGCCTGATCCTCCGTCGCGGTCGGCGCTTTTTTCGAACATCTCTCGGAACGATTCGGACTTGGAGCACCCGCTATGGCTCCCGCAATGGTTCTGGCCAACATCTACTTTTAGGCACTTAGCGGCAACCGCGTGACCTGTTAAGTTGTTGGATTATTTGCTCAGGAAGGGATTGGCAAGGTCGCGTTCCACCACTGAGCTACTCTCGTTCGACGAACTTGATGATAGACACCCAATAGTCTGCGGCAATCATCGCACGTACCGTCACAAGAGCAAATTTGATGCAAGCCTATGGCGGTAACCACTGCGGCCCTTCTTCCGGTCGCACGACGTGGCCGTCCCGCATGGGGATGATGCGGTCTCCGAACTTGGCGGCTTCTGGGTTATGAGTGATCATCAGTACGGTCTGGCCTAACTCTTGATTAGACTGACGCAACATTTTCAGCACGATGTTCGAGTTCTCGGTATCAAGGTTGCCGGTAGGTTCATCGGCCAAAACCACCGCGGGTTTGTTGACCAGAGCGCGGGCCAGTGCGACGCGCTGCTGCTCCCCTCCGGAAAGTTCCGCGGGACGATGGTTCAGGCGTTTGGTGAGGCCCAGCAGATCGCAGATGCGAAGGAAGAATGCGGGATCGCGGTCGCCGTTGCCGGAAATTTCCTGAGCGATAGCGATGTTGGAGCGGGCGTCGAGGGTAGGGAGCAGGTTGAACTTCTGGAACACGAAGCCGATCTTGCGCTTGCGCATGCGCGTGCGCTCCGCATCGGAGAGGGTAGCGAAGTCGTCGCCGTCCATGATTACTTTGCCGGAATCGGCGCGGGTGAGGCCTCCGAGCAGATAAAACAGTGTTGACTTGCCACTGCCGGAGGGACCCACGACGGTGACAAATTCGCCTTTTTGTACGCCGAAGGAGACTCCGCGGAGCGCGGGCACATCGATTTTTCCCACGCGATAAGTTTTGTGTAAATCGATGGCTTCAATGAATGCGCCCATGCCAGCCATGATCTTACACGACGCGCCATTGGTCGACGGTATTCCTTGGCGATCAAAATTCCGCGAGCGCGTGGCGAGCTAATCGGCTAGCTGATCAGGCAACACCGATTTGACGCGGTAGTGGCGTCGAGCGCTGCTGCACCCGCTTCGGTCCGCGCTTGCGCACAAGAAGCAAACGGATCCGCTCCAGCAGATCTGCCGGCGCATACATTCCTCTGGCCAGAAATACGTCGGCCTGGGAGTCGTGGTCATAGGCGCGGACTTTACTCGAAATGAGGATGGTTGGAACTTCGGGACTGAGTGCCTTTACCGCAGCGATCAACTGCGGACCATCCATCCCAGGCATCGCCATGTCGGTGACAACCAGGTCAATGCCGCCTTGTTTGAAGCGTTCCAGTGCCAGTTCGCCGCGGGAATAACTGGCCACACGATACCCGCGAGTCTCAAGCATGATTTTGCGATGGGAGAGAGATTGCTCGTTATCGTCAACACACAAAATCGTGCGCTTAGGTTTCATTCACCGCCTGTTACCGAAGGCCGCCGCTTGTGAACCGGAGCCAACGGAATTTCTCTGTTCGCGAAGGATGGAAGAGCGAATTGATGCTAACGGCAAATGACGGACACTGTAAAGTATCGCCGAAGCAAATGGCAATGTCTGGCTATTGTTTTTTTTGCGGCGCTGTGAAAGTTATGATTTTGTAATGCTTGCGCACGGTGGATTAGAGGAAAAGCTCGCCTCGCATAATTTCTACAGCGTGCCCGCCGACCCGTACGTTAACTATACGGTTACCATGCCGTGAGGAGCGGACGAAAATCCGGCTAGGACGCTTCATCTCAATTCCCTGTTCAATCAAGACGCGTTCATCAACCGCGGCCACCCCGTGCGCAACCATCCAGGCTGCGGAACATCCGGCGGCTGAGCCAGTGGCAGGGTCTTCACCGTTATAAAACAGCATGCGTGCGTGCAAGCGGGCATCGCGAGCCACGGTCTCACGAGTGACAAAATAGAAAAACTTACCCCCGGTTTTTTCCAGATAGTCGGCAGCGCGCTGCGAGTCAATGTGCAAATTCTGTATGACATTCAATGATTTCAGCGGCGTCACGGTGAAAGGAACGCCCGTGGATACCGTTTCTATGGGCAGGGAATCGTCGAAATCTTCTATGCGCAATCCGGTAGAGCGCGCGACGGCTTCGCGATCATGCTGCGCGCCGAAAGCTGGGTCGATTTGCGTCATCTCGCCGAAGGCAGCCTCCGCAGCATGATTTTCAAAATGGACAGGAACCTTGCCTACGTTCAGTTCGAGCACGATCTGATGAGCCCCGCTATGACCACGCAAAGCAAAGGCGGTCCCCAGTGTGGGGTGACCCGCAAATGGTAATTCCTCCTGCACGGTAAAGATGCGGACGCGGATTCCCCTTTCCTGTTCGACGGCGGCCTCGCGAGGCACGATGAAGGTGGTCTCGGAAAGGTTCATCTCCTTCGCGATCGATTGCATCTCCGTGTCCGTTAATCCTCGGCCGTCCGGAAATACCGCCAAAGAATTGCCTTCGAGGGGACGGGACGAGAAAACGTCCCACTGTGCCATGGCCAGACGCCGTGTTGTCTTGGTCATCGATTGTTCTCCAGAGTTTGTCCCCGGCGAGGGCTTGACTGCCCAGTGAACTAGGGCGCGCAAGCAAACAGATGCGCGCGTCGGCTCTACGATGCAGGAAAATCTAAATTAGCTCTGACGCTCCGCATCCAGCGGTTGACAGCGCCGGTTTGGACTTCTATTCTGACTACATGTTTTGCCCTTCCAACGCCGGCGCGCCATGCTGTCGCATGTGTCCGCTGTCGTGTGGGTAGGGATCGGCCATAGACATTTCCCAACCCACCCGATGAAGCGGGTGGGTTTCGTTTTTCATCCAATATTTCAATTCGCAGTTGATGAAAGTGAGAATGTTGGCCGGCAATTTCAAAAGCCGAAATTCACGAGGAGAGTAAAGATGAGTACCGAGACGGCAACCGAGACCACGAAAATTCCCCGCATCAACGACACTGCCCCGAACTTCACCGCCGAAACCACGCAGGGTACGATCGACTTTCACCAGTGGATCGGCGACGGGTGGGCGATTTTGTTTTCCCATCCTAAGGATTTCACGCCAGTGTGCACTACCGAGCTTGGTTATATGGCTCGGTTGCAGCCCGAATTCGCGAAACGTAATACAAAGATCATCGGCCTCAGCGTCGATCCCGTGAGCAGTCATGGCAAGTGGGCGGCTGATATCGAAGAGACACAGGGCGCCAAAGTAAACTACCCGATGATTGGTGACCCGCAACTCAAGATCGCCAAACTCTACGGCATGTTACCAGCGGAGAGTGGAAATTCGTCCGAGGGGCGTACCGCAGCGGACAATGCCACGGTGCGCACAGTATTCGTGGTGGGCCCCGATAAAAAGATTAAACTGCAGCTTAGCTACCCCATGAGCACAGGGCGCAACTTCGACGAAATTCTTCGAGTCATCGATTCGATGCAACTTACCGCCAAACACAAAGTTGCCACACCTGTGAACTGGAAGCAGGGGGACGAGGTTATCATTCTGCCCTCGGTATCGAATGAAGAGGCGCAGCAGAAATATCCCGGAGGATGGAAGTCGCCGAAGCCCTATCTGAGGATCGTGCCGCAGCCAAAATAGTGTGTCAGAATCTCTAACCATCTTGCTGGAAGCGCATGCAGTCCGGTGATTGCCACGGTCTTCAAATCTATAGGAATGCGTGTTTTCAATGACTTAGCGTGGAATCGCAAGT
>Ga0307474_10000741_pt1 | contig 23496 bp, 24 predicted proteins | sample atmos_gasesECM1C_2_FD_203312 | JGI IMG/M metagenome (GOLD analysis project Ga0307474, IMG submission 203312) | Hardwood forest soil microbial communities from Morgan-Monroe State Forest, Indiana, United States - atmos_gasesECM1C_05 | ecosystem: Environmental > Terrestrial > Soil > Temperate... | reverse complement strand
GAAGGAACCGGTCGGAGTCGCGGGACAAATTATTCCATGGAACTATCCGCTCCTGATGGCGGCGTGGAAGCTTGCGCCCGCCATCGCCGCAGGCTGCACCTGTGTGCTGAAGCCCGCTGAGCAAACTCCACTCACCGCTCTTGAGTTTGCCAAGTATTTCGCGGACTGCGGATTGCCGCCCGGCGTGGTCAATGTCGTCACTGGATTCGGAGAAAGCTGCGGCGCTCCGCTCGTCCGGCATCCCGACGTAAATAAGATCGCTTTCACCGGCAGCGCCGCAGTCGGCAAGATTATCGTCAAAGAGGCCGCTGATACGGTGAAGCGGGTAACCCTCGAACTCGGAGGCAAGTCCCCCAACATCTTTTTCGCCGATGCGGATTTCGAAGCCGCTATCGACGGCGCGCTGTTCGGCGTATTCATCAATCAGGGTGAGGTCTGCTCCGCCGGAAGCCGCATTCTCGTACAGAAATCAATCTACAAGAACTTCGTCGAAGCAATGACCGAGAAAGCCAAGAAGATCAAGATCGGACCGCCGCTCGACCGTGAGACGAAAATGGGAGCGCTGGTCAGCAAGGAGCAATACGACCGCGTTAACGAATACATCGCGATCGGAAAAAGAGAAGCCAAACTCGCCTCCGGCGGCGGACGCCCAGAAAAAATCGACAAGGGCTATTATGTCCAGCCCACCATTTTTTCCGATGTAAAAAACTCGGCCCGCATCGCCCGCGAAGAAATCTTTGGCCCCGTCGCAGCCGTGATTCCGTTCGAGGACGAAAAAGACGCGCTGAAGATTGCCAACGACTCACCCTACGGGCTTGCCGCTGCCGTCTGGACGCGCGATATCTTCAAAGCCATGCGCGCCGTGAAGGCGTTGCGCGCAGGTATTGTTTGGGTCAATCACATGCAACCAACTTACGTCGAGGCGCCGTGGGGCGGCTACAAGCAATCCGGCTTCGGCCGCGAACTTGGCCCCTGGGGCATCGAAGAATATCTCGAAACCAAGCAGGTCTACATCAATCTGAACGAGCAGCCAATCGGCTGGTACTGAAAACAAGTGGCCGGTAGTCAGCGACCACCGGCTAGCTGCGAAAACTGATTTTTTGGCCACGGCTGGCCACTGGAACTTACGATGTCCACCATTCAACTACGCACACAAATTCCGGGCCCGAAATCCCGCGCGCTTTCCGAGCGTCGCGCTAAGGCCGTGCCACGCGGCCTTTCTCACGGCACACCGATCTACGTAGCCAAGGCGGAAGACGCGTGGCTCGAAGACGTCGACGGCAATCGCTACATCGATTTTGCCGGGGGCATCGGCTGCGCCAACGCTGGTCATCGCCAGGGAGCCGTCCTCGATGCCGTTCGCACCCAACTCGACAAATTTCTTCACACGTGTGTTCAGGTCACACCCTACGAAGGCTACATTCGCGTCGCAGAGCGCATGAATGAAGTAACACCTGGAAAGTTTCCAAAGAAAACTCTCTTCGTCAACAGCGGCGCTGAAGCCGTAGAGAACGCAGTCAAGATCGCGCGTGCCTACACCAAACGTCCCGCAATAATTGCCTTTGAAGACGCCTTTCACGGACGCACCATGATGACGCTGGCACTCACCAGCAAGACGCATCCTTATAAGGCAGGATTCGCCCCGTTCCCTAGCGAGGTGTATCGCGTTCCGTTCGCCTACTGCTACCGCTGTTCATATGACTTGAAATATCCCTCGTGCGATCTTTACTGTGCACGACATCTTGAAGACACGTTCAAGCGTGTTGTCGCTAATGAAGAAGTAGCGGCAGTCATCGCGGAACCCGTGATGGGCGAAGGCGGCTTCATCGCGCCGCCGCCAGACTACTTTAAGGTTCTCATCGATCTTTGTCACAAACACAACATCCTCTTCATCGCCGATGAAGTGCAATCCGGCTTTGGACGGACCGGCGCACTGTTTGCCAGTGAGCGCTACGGCATCGAGCCCGATCTGATTGTCACCGCCAAATCTCTCGGGGGAGGTTTGCCGCTCGCCGCTGTAACCGGCCGCGCTGAAATCATGGACGCGCCCGCTGTCGGCGGACTTGGCGGCACCTTCGCGGGCAATCCTCTCTCTTGCGCCGCCGCGTTAGCTGTGGTCGATTTGTTTGAATCCGAAAATTTGCTGGCCCGCGCCAACGATCTCGGAGAGCGCTTCCAACGCCGCGCACGCGAGTGGCAGCGACGTTGGCCCCTGGTTGGCGACGTTCGCGGCCTCGGCGGCATGCAGGCCATCGAACTCGTAAGGGCGCAGGAGACAAAAACTCCCGCCACCGACGAGACCAAGCAGATCACGCAATATTGCTACGAGCACGGCCTCATCACGATCACCGCCGGTACGTACTCGAATGTGATCCGCGTTCTGGTCCCGCTGGTAGCAACGGATGAGCAAATAGACGAGGGCCTTGACGTGCTCGAGTCCGCACTAGCGGCAGTCTGTGACAGGAAAGGCGTAGTCGCCCAATTAGTCTAAGTTTTTTATCTGAGCGAGGCTTGTGCTTCGCGCGCGCCGGCGCCAAGATCAACCGCAGTCGAAGGGCTTGCCCCGAGCGAAAGTCGAGAGGATCTCTAGCAGCAGATGTATCATTGAGTCGGGCGGGAATGCTCACTCTGAGGCCGTCCTCGTACAATATTAGTCTTCGTGATAGCAGAGGCAATCCTATGACACCAGTTGCAGCACCTCCAATCACTCGCCTTACCAACTTCATCAACGGCCAATGGACCGACTCGTCTGCCAATGAGTGGCGCGATGTCGTCAATCCCGCGACCGGCGAAACCCTTGCTCAAGTCCCGCTCGCTGACACCGCCGAAGTGAATCAGGCTGTTGAGGCCGCGGCCGCAGCTTTTCCCGAATGGCGCCGCACACCGCCCGAAGACCGCATCCAGCCTCTCTTCAAGCTGAAGATGTTGCTCGAAGAGCGCATCGACGACGTCGCCCGCATCATCACGCAGGAAAATGGCAAGACCCTTGCGGAAGCCAAAGCTGAGATGCGCCGCGCCATCGAGAACGTCGAGGTAGCCTGCGGCATTCCTATGATGATGCAAGGCTACAACCTCGAAGACGTCGCCCGTGGTATCGACGAGATGATGATCCGCCAGCCCATCGGCGTGACCGCGGCCATTGTGCCTTTCAATTTTCCCGGCATGATCGCTTTCTGGTATCTGCCGTACGCGATTGCGACGGGCAACACCTTTATCCTCAAGCCGTCGGAGCGCGTGCCCCTCACCATGCGCTATGTTTACGAACTGCTCGAGAAAACTGGACTGCCCAAAGGGGTAGTAGGTCTGGTCAATGGCGGCAAAGCCGCAGTGGACGCGCTGCTCGACCATCCGAAAGTTCGCGCCATCAGCTTCGTCGGTTCGACGCCAGTCGCGAAATACGTTTACTCGCGCGCCGCCGCCAACGGCAAACGCGCACAGTGCCAGGGCGGAGCGAAGAATCATGTCATCGTTCTCCCCGACGCCGACATGCCGATGGCGACGCAGATCATCAGCGACAGTGCATTTGGATGCGCAGGCCAGCGTTGCCTCGCCATCTCGGTCGCCGTGACGATCGGCGAAGCGCAGAAAACGTTCCGCGATTCGATCGCTGACGCCGCTTCAAAACTCAGAGTCGGCAACGGTCTCGATAAAGACGTCCAGATGGGCCCCGTCATCACCCCTCAGAGCAGAGAGCGCGTCGAATCGCTCATCGCACTCGGCGAAAAGCAAGGCGCGAAAGTTCTCCTCGACGGCCGCAATTCGAAAATTCCGAAATATGAATCCGGCAACTTCGTGAAGCCCACCATCCTCGACAACGTCCCCGCCACCAGCGATCTCAACGACACAGAAATTTTTGGCCCCGTCCTCAGTCTCGTTCACGCCGATGACATGGACGAAGCCCTGGCCTTCCTCGAACGCAGCGCATATGGCAATCAGGCGTCGCTGTTCACGTCGAGCGGTTCAGCCGCGCGCCGCTTCCGCTACGAGGCGCCAGCAGGAAACATCGGCATCAACATCGGAGTCGCCGCACCCATGGCCTACTTCCCGTTCAGCGGATGGAAGAACAGTTTCTTCGGCGATCTACACGGCCAGGGTCGCGACGCCATCGAGTTCTATACCGACAAGAAAGTTGTCGTCGAACGCTGGGCCAAAGAGCATAGCCGCAAGTTTTAGCTACGGATTTCAAATATCAACGCGGATAAACCAAATTTCTAATCCGTGAAAATCCGTGGCAATAAATGTTGAAGGATGCCATGACAACAACTCTCACCACACCCACCATGACCGGCAAAGAAATCGTCGACCTTTCCCGCAAGCACACTCTTTACGAATGGTCAGCTCAATCGAAGGTCGATCCCATTCCCGTCGCTCGCGCCAAAGGGATTTACTTTTACACGCCCGAGGGCAAGCGCTTCATCGACTTCAACAGCCAGCTCATGTCGGTCAACATTGGACACGGCGACCCGCGCGTCATCCAGGCCATCAGCGACCAGGCCGCAACGCTCGCCTACGCGAACCCGTTCATGGCCACGGAAGTTCGCGCGCGCCTAGGCGCGAAGCTCGCCGAGATCACACCCGGCGACATCGACACATTCTTCTTCACCAACGGCGGCGCCGAGGCCAACGAGAACGCCATCAAGCTCGCCCGCTTCTTCACCGGACGCCACAAGATCATCGCCCGCTATCGCTCCTATCACGGCGCGACCGCGGGCGCGATCAGTCTTACCGGTGATCCGCGCAGATGGGCCGCGGAGCCTGGCATTCCGGGCGTTGTCCACGTGCTCGATCCCTATCATGGCATCGAGCACGGATGGGAATCGGCGGATTCTTCTCTCGCCATGATCGAGGAGACCATTCAGCTCGAGGGCCCGCAAACAATCGCCGCCTTCATTCTCGAGCCGATCACCGGGACCAACGGCGTTCTCGTTCCTCCCGATGGATATCTCGCCGGCCTGCGCAAACTCTGCGACAAATACGGCATCTTGTTGATCGCCGATGAAGTTATGTCCGGTTTCGGACGCACCGGCGAATGGTTCGCTGTAGATCACTGGAAGGTTGTACCCGACCTCATCACCATGGCGAAGGGATTGACTTCGAGCTACCTTCCCCTCGGCGCGGTTGGAATGCGGCATCACATCGCGCAACATTTTCAGGACAAAGTTTTCTACGGCGGACTCACTTACAACAGCCATCCCATGGGATGCGCGGCCGCGCTGGCAACCATTAGCGTTTATGAAGAAGACAGCCTGATCGGCAACGCTAAAAAAATGGGTACGATCATGAAACAACTTGGCGCGGAGTTGCAGACCAAACATCCCTCCGTCGGCGCGGTGCGCTCCATCGGACTGTTCGGCATCGTCGAATTAATTCGCAACCGCAAAACGCGACAGCCTTTGGCTCCCTTCAACGGGACATCAGAAGAGATGGCTGCGCTAGGACGCTTCTTCCGCGAGCAAGGTCTTTACACCTTTGTGCGCTGGAACACTTTCTTCACCAACCCACCACTCTGCATCAACGAGCAGCAGTTAGGCGAGGCATTTGCGATTATCGATCGCGGGCTTGAAATCACCGATAAAGCCGTTACGGATTAGTTCTCGGTTCTCTCTAGTAACTGGTGAACCTAGCTGGCTTGTCTGGAGCGGCATTCTTTCCCGCTTCTTTCTGCCACACTGCAGCCATTATTCGAACGTTATCCCTGAGCTGAGCCCCCGCGCTGGTAAGAATTGTCAGTCCGACCGTACAGTCACTACGAGCGAGCCTGAAATCTTGGTTTTGCTTATGTGGGGTTACAGTCGGGGTCTACTTTCCTCCTCCCCTAAAAATGTGTGTAATTTTCTTCGAGCAACAGCGTACAGCTTTATGGACGCCAAGATGAACAAGGCGACAGGACCGCAGCCCCGCGAGGGCAACGTCAGGCAGATGGAGGGGCTGGATTTGGAAAGCGTGATCGAGCGCGCCCGCGGTCACGATGACGAGGCCCTGGGGGAGATCTATCGCCGCTATGTCCGGCGGGTGTTTGGGTTGTGCCGTTACATGCTTGAGTCGCGGGAGAGCGCGGAGGACGCGACTGGCGAGGTCTTCCTTAAGTTGCAGCGCGCCATCGAGAGCTATGACGGTTCGATACCTTTCCCGCGATGGCTGCTGCGGGTAGCTGGCAACCAGTGCATTGACGTTTTGCGGCGCCGGGGCCGTGGATGGCAGGTGATTGTGGAAGTTGGAGATGGTGCCGCGGCCATTGAGGCGACCAGCCCGGAGCCTTCGCCGCTGGGTGCGGTCATCAGCAAAGAAGAAAGGGCGAAGGTGCGGGACGCCATTGCGCGGCTTCCAGAGAACTATCGTATGCCGCTGGTGCTGCGATATTACGGCGAGCTGAGTTACGACGAAATCGCGCAGCAGTTGAGGCTGGAGAAGAATTACGTGGCGGCTCTGATATTTCGGGCCAAGCAGGAACTACGCCGCAGACTCGCCCCGAGGAGCAAATGATCATGGAATGTTACTCGGAACAAACCCTCGCGCTCTTCGTGGATGGCGAACTGGCGGCCGAAGAGGCGCGGCGCTTGCGAGAGCACATATCAGCGTGCCGCGGTTGCCGTCAACTGCTGGACGCCTTGCGCGCTGAGAACCGCGTTCTAAGCGAAAGCCTGAACGAGCTTCCGGAAGAATCAGCCAGCCCAGTGCGCTTCTCAGGTCTGCGCGTGTCTTGGGTGTGGCGCGACCTGGCAATGATGGCCGCTGTGCTGACACTAAGTTCCATCGTCTATTTTTGGATCGATCGGCTGGAAATTCCGGGAGCGGTGGAATGGTTCAATCCGTTCAGCCTTAGCGGCTTGACGAATCTGATGTTCAACGTTTCCGACTACTTTGCACGTGGAGGTGCTGCCATGCTGAATGAGTATGCTGCTGCCGTTGGGGGTGTTTTCTTTGTGTTGCTGTTGGGCGGGAGCGTACTGCTGCTCGGACGCCGAGCGCGGCCGGGCCGTCCTGGCTTAGGTGTGCTGATCGTCCTGCTTGCGTTGTCGTTGCGCAGCGCTGCCCTGGAGCGGCGTCACGGGGAGTTCGTCAACGTGGCTCCGAGCGAGACGGTGGACGACACCCTTTTAGTAACTGGCAATTCAGTGCGCGTGGAAGGTGTAGTCAATGGAGACCTGCTCGTTTTCTGCCAGATTCTGGAAGTGCGTGGCACCGTCAGGGGCGACCTGATAAGTTTCGCGAAAAGGACGGTCGTGAGCGGAAGCGTGGAAGGTCACATCTTCAATTTTTCGCAGTCGCTCGACCTGGACGGACAAGTGGGGCACAGCATCTACGGTTGGTCGCAGGCATTGCGTCTGAATAGCCGGGGTCGCGTCGATGACGGCATCATCGCTGGAGCCGGCGATGTCTTCCTCGAAGGCGACGTGAAGCGCAGTGTGACCATCTTTGCCGGCAATGCCGATGTCAGCGGCAGCATCGGCCGTGAACTGACTATGTCCGGAGGCTCTCTTACGCTCACAAACGGGGCTCGGGTCGGCGGCAACTTGAGCGCGCGAGTGCGCCAACTGGAACGAGTGCACATCGCCGATGGCGCAATCATTGCAGGCAACCGAGACATCGAGTTACGCGTAAGGCAGAGCCACTTCGCTCGCCCCAGATTCTATTTCCACGAGGTTCTATGGCTTGCCGCCGCCATGCTCGTGGGATGGCTCGGTCTGCTTCTGTTTCCTGGCTTCTTCCGGGCCACAACTCAGGAAGTGGGCTCAGGCTGGCGCAGTCTCGGGATGGGAGTTGGGATACTGGCGGGCGCGCCGGTGGTCATGATTGTCGCGGCCATCACCCTGGTGGGCCTCCCGCTCTCGCTGATGTTGTTCTCGGTGTATTTCGTTGCAATCTACCTGGCGAAGATTTGGGTTGGAGCCTTTCTGGGTCGGATGCTTCTGAAGTCGACCGGTACGACGAAGCATGAATGGCTGCTGGGGCTCCTGGTGGGCCTGTTGATCCTCACGATCGTTAGCTTTGTCCCGTATCTTGGCGGGCTAGTCCGTTTTGGCGTGGTCTGCCTGGGATTGGGAGCATTTGCCTGGCAGCTCTACCAGGCTTCCCGAGCGGTAGCGACAGCGTGAGGAAAGCGTACGAGGAGAGCGCTCATCTGTATACAAAACCAGATTCCTCGCTTCGCTTGAAATAAAGCAGTTGAGAGCCGAATTCAGCCGCGCCAGATGCGCTGTTGGCTGTCGAGCGAGGAGAACATTACGGGTTCGTGGTGGACTTTGGTAGCGTGCTGGTTGATGGCCGTGGCAGCCTGAGTACGGAGGTTGCCGTCGCGGGCGTCGAAGTCGAGAGTGCTGACGTGGTGGGCACAGTGCGTGCAGGTGAACTTCATGCCTCCCTTAATGCGCGCGATGGTGTAGAGGCGCTTCACAGTCTCGAGTGTAGTCCTTTGGAGCGGGAGCGAAAGACACGAGCGGTGAGCAGCGAAGGTAATGATTGGTGACTTCTAATGTAGGGATGTCGCTGCCAACACTATCCACGGCTATTAGGGTTGCTCGCCACGGACAGGCGAAGCGCCCATTGCTCCTCCACATGTCATTTCGCGAGGCGGTTGTATTTCTTCAACACTTCGCGTAGGCGGTCGTGTGGTAACGCGATCACTTGCTTATCGTTGATGCCTTTCATGGTTTCGGCGGCGACCATGGCATTGATCACTGCTTCTTCGGTGGCTTGAACCGTGGCGATGAAAAGCGGGTTGAGTGAATCGTTTGGGATCATGCTTAGCTGATGGATTCCTTTTGGTTCTGCGGCGTGGGGATTAGCGGTGGAGAAGGCGAGGAAGATGTCGCCGGAACCGTCGCCGGAGTAGCTGCCGTCGCGGCCCAGACCGAGAGTTACGCGGTGGGCGATGCGCTTGAGTTGCGTGGGAATAAGTGGAGCGTCGGTGGCGACGATCACGATGATCGAGCCGATATCCCCTGGCTTCTTATGGGCGGGCTCATCGGGAATTTCCCGGCCAACGGGAACGCCGGCGATGCGAAGTTGGTCGCGTCGTCCATAGTTGCATTGCACCAGAACGCCGACGGTGTAGCCACCTTCCTTGGCGTCGAGGACGCGGGAACTGCTACCGATGCCGCCCTTGAAATCATTGCAGATCATGCCCGTTCCGCCGCCAACATTGCCTTCTTCGACGGGGCCGGAGTGGGCGGTATCTAAAGCGTGCCAGGCGTCTTCGGGATGGACGTGGAATCCATCGATGTCATTGAGGTCGCCATCCCACGTTTCAGCAACAACTGGAAGCGACCACGTGTCGTCGTCGGGGTTTAGAGATCCCTTCTTTACCTCCCAGGCGATGACGGCATCGCGGACCACCCCGACGCTGTGCGTGTTGGTGATAAGGACCGGTCCGTTCAGAAACCCGGATTCTTCGACCCAGGTTGTGCCGGTCATTTCGCCATTTCCGTTGAGAGTAAACCAGGCGGCGAAAACGGCGTCGTTGCTGGTTTTGCCGCGGGGATGGATGGCGGTGACGCCGGTGCGGACCGGGCCTTTGCCGATTACGAGTTTGCCGCTGCCGGAGATCAGCGTGGTGTGGCCAACCTCGATTCCGTTGACATCGGTGATGGCGTTGTTGGGCCCGGGCGTGCCGTCGAAGGGAACTCCGAGATCCCGGGCCCGCGGTTTGGATTGGGCGGATGTAGCGAGCGTGAGTCCGAACAGAAGGATCAGAGCGGCTTTCGGCGTCGACTCGAATAAAAAATGTAAGAGTAAGTAATCTGACATGCGGCCTCCGGAACGAGAAAGTATATAGGATGAAGCGCAGAGCGCGGGTGCCGCGTATGGTGCGGTTGCGAGCGCAGAGAAGCGACAACGCTGGAGACGGAACTGGCATCGGAGTGAGGTACGTGATAATTAAATAAGCGGGAGTAGAATCGATGAGAAATATATTTCGCAGGAGAAATATGGACGCGTGGAAGAAAGCGGTAGTTGCGGGTTCCGTTACCGCCGCGACAGTTCTGTTCTTGAAGAAAAAGTATCCAGCGGGCGTGCTGGCGACCGGAGTTGCACTGGCGGTGCTGGCCGCGGAGTATCCGGAGAAGTTCGAAAGAGTGCGCCGCTCGCTGCCGGATTATTTCGACCGCGGTATGCGTGTGATGGAAATGGCGGCGCGCGCCGGACAGCGTATTTCCGATCACGGGCCGCTGGATTGGGGCGAACTGGGAGTGTAAGGGAATGCAGAAGTCAGAATGCAGATGTTATGACCTGCCTGCTTTTACTTCTGTAATCTGACTTCTGACTTTCAACTACTCGATCCCGAGCTGTTTGCGGGCGTCGGGACTGAGGCGTTCCGGAGTCCATGCGGGAGTCCACACTACGTTGACGCTGGCATTTCGGATGCCCGGCAACTGCTCCAGACGTGATTTGACTTGAGCGCTGATGTTGACGTGTTCCGGGCAGCCTTGCGAGGTGAGGGTCATGTCGACCGTAACGTCTTGTTTGTCTTCGTCCGGTAGACCATTATTCGCCGGGACGAACTTCACCGTGTAGATGAGGCCGAGGTCGACGATGTTGACGGGAATTTCCGGATCGTAGCAGCTTCTGAGCGCGCTCAAGACATCTTGCTCGGTGACAGTGGGCATGGTTTCCTCTGCCTCTAGTTTACAACGGCGCGCGGTGCGAAAACTTGAAGGATGTATTGGCGGCTTTGCCGAGGGCAAGCCCCGTTCTCTACGGGGTGGGCGGCGGCAACGCTTCTTCCAGGCGGCCGAGCAACTGGTTGTTGCCTACGATGAAGAGCAGGTTGTCGCGCCTCAGGAAGTAGTTACGACCGGCGGTCCCCAGCTTGAACTTATCTCCCCCGTGAACGCGGGGCGTCCCGGAAAATCTGTAGAGATAGCCTCCGCCTTCGCGGTGCTCGGTTATCTTGAAATCGGCAAAGTTCTGGCCCTCGGACACGAAGATGACGTCGATGCCGCCGAAGTTTGTGCTGAAACAGGCTTCGCCTTCGATGGTGCTGACAAGAACGCCGTTCTGCTCCACCATGAATGCGCTGCCGAATTTTGTCGGGAAGATGCACCGGACGGTGAAATCGTGATGCTCCAGGCGCCGGGAGAGTTCCATGGCATCGGGGTAGGCAGGATCGCTTGAAGAAAGCAAGGCTGCGCCAGGCGGACACGGAACCGATTGCGCAAGAAGCGAAAGGGAAGTGGCAAAAAAGAGGAGAACCAATCCGGCCACGAGACGAGTGAGAAGATCCTTCAACATGATCGCCTCCGAACGTCGGGGATGGCCACACTTTAACAGCCGACGGTGCGCGAGGCGCGACGGTGTAGATCGGATAGTGGTGCAGTTTGACCCGAGCGGCAGTGTGCTGCCGGGAGATCCCTCGGCCGCTGGCCGAAAACGCGGGCCTTCGGGATGACGCCGGAAAGATGCAACCGCTAGACTTGTCAAACAGCACCACTACCGTACATCGGCCGAGTGATATCGAGCGGCGATCTGGTAAAGTTTTCGCATGATGAGCGAAGAGACGAAGAAACGGATTCAGATTGCGTTGGCGCTGGCCTTGGTGGTGGCGGGAGTGCGAGCGGGATACATCCTGTACCAGCGGCACGAGGACTACCTGGCGGCGCAGAAACGGCAGCAGGCAAAGGATGCGGGCTACTCGAATGCCGACTACTATGTCACGCCGAAGAAACTCTATCCCTTCGATTTGAAATCCGCGAAAATGTTGAGCCAGCAGCCGGTGTGGGTGAAGGAAGGTTACCGGTATACCTATTATCCGTACGACGCCGCTCGTAAGCGGACCGACTTCGCGCATGAGGCGGGGCTGCTGCTGCCGATCGAGCAGTTGGAAATTAAGGATGTAGTGGCGGAAATTGGGCCGGGAACAGGGAACCGGCGGCAGGTGATGGCGCTGTTCCAGAAAGAAGCGAAAAGCTTCGCTGTGCCCATCGGATTTGAGAGCGATGGCCAGTACAAGATTTATTCCGATGAGATGTTTTTTGTGGAAGACCCGCATGAGCTATACAAGCACTGGCCCGCAGATATTTGGCAGGCAGTGATGCAGCACGAAGTGAAGCCGGGCATGAATGAATTGCAGGCGGATTTTGCCGTGGGTATGGGTGTGCCGGATGCGGGTGCGTCGTCGAATGAGAAGACGGTGCGCTATCCGAATGGAGGGAAGCCGCTGGTGGTGATCTACCGGGGCGGGACGGCTGCGGAGATTAAGGCAGGTACGTAGGAAATTAAGATCCCCACCCCGTCGCAAAGAACGCGACAAGGGTGGGTTCCGGATTTCTATTTCACGTCGCCGGCCTCTATTTCACTCCGGCTAGAGCTTGCGAGACTTCTTTTATATCGGGCACGACGGGGATGTCGTAGTTTTTGTGCCAGGCGAGTTTGCCGTCGCGGTCGATAATAGAGATGGCACGGCCGGTGATGCCTTTGTCTTCCAGATAGACTCCATATTTGGCGGCGACAGCGCCGCGCGGCTGGAAATCGGCCAGCAGCGGGTAGTGGATACCCATCTTGTCGGCATAGGCCTTGTGCGACCAGACGCTGTCTACGCTTAGGCCAAGAACTTGCGCGTCAAGATCTTCGAATTGTTTCTTATCGTTGACCATGCAGGCGTGCTCTTTGGTGCAAGTCGGACTCCAGTCGAGTGGGTAGAAGACTAGCACCACGCGCTTCTTGCCGCGGTAGTCGCTGAGCTTTACTTCTTTTTGATCCTGATCCTTCAACGTAAAATCGGGCGCGGGTGCGCCGATGGTTGCTGACATTTGTTTCCTCCGTTTTTCCTTATGGATGATTTCTTCATTCATGATAAACCGATTTGAGGCTAAGCGACTTCGGGCAACTTCAGGTGTCGAGAAGTTGCGGGTGGTGGCGGAGGCGGGTTGCGGAGCCGGAGGTAGGGCCAGCTAAAAGGGTCCTCTCGACAAACTGGTGGCTGGCCTTTCGACTCCGCATCCGCTTCGCCTTCACGAATCTGATGCTTCGCTGTGGATGACAAGCATGAGCGGCTACTTCACGACCGGCGATTTGTCGTCTGCGGGTTTTTCTTCGTCGGCACGGATCTTGCCGTCGTCTTCGGCGTAGAAAGAGCGGTGTGTGGCATCGAGTTGCTTAGGCGTCAGGGTAAGGATATAGCTGTCTTTCTTTCCCTCGAAGCCGACGGTGTAGTCGCCTCGATCCGGATTGACCATGCGCTTGGTGAAGGAGCCCGAGTGTACAAGTTCCGCAAGAGACGTCGCGAAGTGGTCGTACTGTTTATTGAACTGGCGCTGGGCGCGGATTACGACCCGCATGTAGGCGAGAGCCGCGGCTTCGGAATCAGAGCGGGCAGGGTCGCCGGGAAATTTTGGCTGATATGTAGAGGGCGCAGTTTGAGCGGCGACAGTCGGAGCCAGGGCCGGCAGGGTGGCGCCTGCTAGTGAAAGAGTGGCAAAGATGGCGAGGGAACGAAGGAAAACTTTTCTCATGCTGAATTGTCTCCCCGAGTGGCACGGTGAAAATTTCCGCGCCAACATCGGCCTTCGAAGGGCTTTTCGCCCTTCTTTTTTATGTTACTCCCGTAATTTCACCTCGGTCATCTTCTGTTTGCACAGGAGGCAAATGCCGCTATGCTCTAAGTACGTAACTACGCCCTACGGGAAAACCTATGAAAGCAGCAGTAGCGAGAAAACCGGTCATCAAAATTGCCGTGGTGGAAAGCGATCCGCTAAGGTTTGTTGGATTTCGCGCCTTGTTCGACACTGAGCCCGAGTTCGAACTGATCTCCGCCGGCCTGCCCGAAATCTCCACCTTGCAAGACGTGGACTTGATCTTGCTGGGTAACCGCTCCGGCCAGAACTTGTTTGATGTGATGGCGAGCCTGAAGGCCACCCGTCCCGATCTGCGCATTATCGTAACTGGGTCGGGAGTTGACGAAGAGACCATTTTGAAGGCCATCGCGTCGGGGGCCAAGGGCTACGTGGACGAAGCTGCTTCCCCGGCGGAGTTCGTGCAGGCGATTCGCATTGTCAGCCAAGGATCGGTGTGGGCGCCGCGGAAGGTGCTCTCCATGTTTATCGAGCGAGTCTCGTCGGCGCCGGGCCGGATTTTCCCCGCAGGCCGCGTCACCTTCACAGACCGCGAAAAAGAAGTTCTGGAAATGTTGGTGGCTGGTCGCTCCAACAAAGAAATTGGCGCTCAGTTGGGGATCGAAGAGCGCACGGTGAAGGCTCACGTCGCGAAATTGATGCGCAAGGTCGGCGTGCAGAATCGGATTGCGCTGTCAGTGCATGCCATTACGCATTCGCTGGTGGCAGCGAAGTAAGCAAGGTCTCGGGCGCTAAGTGTTAGGTCTTGAAGTTCCGAAAAGCTGATATTTAAGATGCAAGGCCTGACGCACAGTAACTTAGGGACAGTGACCTCGGTGATCTTGTAGGGGCCGCGGGCCCGACGCATACTCGCCTCACCTACCACAGAACCTGGGAGACGGGGTTGGGAGTGGCGATTAGGGTCACCGCTTTCAGCCCCGATTTTTTTGCTCCCGCCTGGTTTCCCTTCCACATTCTTCCACATTTGCTCCTCTTGAGTTGAGCATTCCTTACAACATCCGAAGTATCGTTTACAATCCAATTAGCAAATTCCCGAAAGCGTTGTGTGTGAGGCACGATGAAAAAATTCTTACTATTGGCCTTATTCGTGTGTGTCGGTTCTTTTCGTTTGTTAGCGAGTGACGAAGCGAAGGAAACCAAGGCTGCGGATCGGGCAGAGGCCGCCGCCCAGGTGCTGGACGAGATTCAGGGAGCACCGGACAAAGGTATTCCGCAGGAAGTGTTGGGGTCGGCGGAATGCGTGGCCGTGGTCCCGTCAATGCTGAAGGGCGGATTTATTGTGGGCGGCAAGTATGGCCGGGGACTGGCCAGTTGCAGAACGGCGAAGGGATGGAGCGCGCCGGCATTTTTTGTGGTAACCGGCGGCAGCTTTGGTTTTCAGGTCGGTGGACAGGCCGTTGACCTGGTCATGCTCATCATGAATAAAGACGGGATGAAGCATTTATTGTCGAGCCAGTTTGCGCTGGGAGCAGACGCCTCTGTGGCGGCGGGGCCCGTGGGGCGTCATGCCGAGGGAAATACCGATTGGAAGATGCGTTCCGAGGTGCTGACCTATTCGCGCGCCCGCGGATTGTTTGCCGGCGTGAGCCTTAACGGCGCCGTGGTCAAACAAGATAAGGACAGCACGCGCGACTTTTATGGACGCATGGTGCCGTTCCGCACGTCGCTGACAGGGAAAATCGATCCGCCTGCGGGAGCAAACGCCTTTTTGACGTCGCTGTCGAAGTGGGCGCAGGAAGCGGCGAAGTAGGGGAATCGTGCGTTTGGCTCGCCCCTTTGTCTGGTTTGACAGAGAATTTTTGACGGTGGTACCGTCACGCTTCCCCGATGCGGCAGCGACTTGAGTACGCGGCAGCCTGGCCGTTCATCAAAATTCTCGGTATTTTGCCGCGCCCGCTGGCTCGAGGCGTCGGCATCGGACTGGCCTGGCTGGTCTATCTTCTGCACGTGCGATTGCGGCAAGTGGGAATGCGCAATCTGGCCATGGTGTTTCCCGAGAAAACTGAGGCGGAGCGGGCGCGGATTCTGCGCGGAGAGTTTGCTTCGCTGGGTCGGCAGCTGGCTGAAGTCTGCCACTTTCCCAGGTACACAGCGGAAAACCTGAGCGAAGTCGTAGTTTTCGAGGGCTTCGAAAACTTTGAGCGCGCCCGCGCGCGCGGCAAAGGTGTCCTGCTGTTTGCGGGACACTTTGGCGGGTGGGAACTCTCGTCGTTCGCAATCTCCATGCATGGGCATTGGATGTACGTGATCATGCGCGGCATGGACAACGAATATCTGCAACGGCTGATTCTGCACTATCGCACCATGCACGGCAACAAAGCCGTCGACAAAGATGACTTCGTACGCGGGCTGCTGTCGGCGATGAAGGCGGGTGAAGTTGTGGGCATGTTGATGGATACGAACATGACTCCGCCGCAGGGAATTTTTGTTGATTTCTTCGGCATCCCAGCATGCACCGCGAGCGGCTTGGCGCGGATTGCGCTGCGTACCGACGCGGCCGTGGTGCCGACATTCACGATCTGGGACGCGGCGCTGGGGAAGTACAGGCTGCGCTTCGATCCGGCGGTGGAGTTGGTGCGCACCGGCAACCTGGAGGCCGACATCAAAGCCAACACGCAGAAATTTACTTCCATCATTGAAGAGTACGTGCGTAAGTATCCGGAGCAGTGGCTGTGGGTGCATCGGCGGTGGAAGACGCGGCCGCCGGGGGAGAAGGGGCTGTATTGAGGCGGCTTCGGCTCGTGCCCGGCTTCCGGTCGAACATCAGCTCGCGCCGACCCTTCGACCGGGACGGAACTGGTGCGCAAGGATGATCTACCTGTCACACCGGCTTGTGGAGATTCCTGAGACGGCGCGCTGGTAACACCTATTCGCCACCACGACCGAGGCAGTGACCCTTAGCGAGGGAACGTAAGGCACGGGAGAGCAGCTCACGCCGCTCTCCCAGTGCCGCCGGACCTGTTAGTTCGGGTAAGTGCCTCCGGTTGGACAAGGTTCCGAGGGCCCTTTGAAAGTCCCATTGTTGGAGAAGTTGCCGCCAGCGCCGAGCGACGTGACATGATCGGCGTTGTAGAACCAGGAGAAAAACGTCAACTCCTGCATGTGGTAGGTAAATCCGTTAGCGCCGGTCACCGTCCAGTCATTGCTGATGCCGCTGAGGGGATCGCCCACCTCAAGATTGTTCTGGCCGCCGCTGGAGCACGCAGCCGATTGGCCTGAACTCCACACCGGAGTTGGGTTTGTGCCGTACGGATCGTTCACCCATTCCCCGATCTCATGCGCCGAAGCGGAGGTGTCGCGCACGCCGGTTCCAAAAATTCCGCTGGTATCGAAATCCATCGGCGAGTAAGTCTGTCCGGATGGCGGCCCGGCGGTGGCGCCGTGATAGCCGATCACGCAGCATTCCACCACGTTCGGGGGCTGGGTCAGCCCCATCACCACGTTGTAAAGCAAAATCACCGGGAAGGTTCCCGGCGTGATTTGTTTGTACTGAGGCAGCAGCGTTCCGGTTATCCAGGTGTCGAAGTCATTGATGTAGATCTCGCCTTCTACACCCTGCGGGTTTTTGTTCGGGCCGCATCCGCCATTGCCAAAGGCCGAATCGGCAATGATGTTTCCGTCTTGTGCCGGCACGTTATAAACTGCGGGCGAAAGAACGGTCACGGGGCTCATATTCACGTTGTAGGAGCTTCCCCCAACATCGGACCAAAAGTTTGCCCGCTGGAAGGCATCAATATATTGTCCTTTGCCCACGTTCACGCCATTCATTACCCAACTGGCAGCCGGGCTTATGAACAATGGAGAGTTGTCGAATACTGTGAGCGGCACATCGTTGGGAGGCACCATGCAGGTTGTGTCGGCGATGGTTGGATCGAACGTATCGGCGCCAATCACCACAATGACGGGAATGATGTAGGTGGGAATGTTGGAGGCCGTTCTCTTTTTGGCGAAGGGACTTCCGCCGACCATGGTGCCGGAATACCGGTTGTTGTCCTTGGTGGCGTTGATGGTATAGGTGAAAATCGGCAGTCCTGTACCCATGGCCGCCGCTGCCCTTGCGGCTTCAAAATCGAACGTAGGTGAAGGTTTAACCGTGGAATAACCCTTCAATGTTTGACGGCCTGTGCTCGCCGCCTCGTCTTGCGCGCCAGCAGGTAATCCAAAAAAGGCCAGCGACGCACACAAAGAAACAACCATGAGAGTTCGCATTTTGCGTGATCCTCCTGGACTTAGTTTCATGGGAGCTTGTCCAGCGGCCAGAAAATCGAAGCTCCTGAAGGGGTGCCTGCGAGTGGCGCAATCGGTCGTTACGGAATCTACAACAGCGCGACATCAGATGCGGAACTACGGCAGAATGTTGCTAAGACATTTCGCCAGGTCGAAAGCGTAACCCGAAAAGGCCTGCCCAAGCGCCGGACTAGTGTCAGGCGTTCCTCTAGACGCTTTTCATTCTCGTATTGCCACAATTCGTCTTCCTATAGAATCAAATCTTCCTATGAAAACCTTTGAACAAATTGCGGAGCTGGAAAAGCAATATTTGCTGGGGACTTACAACCGGTATCCGGTGGCATTGGCGCGGGGGAAGGGCGTGTTTGTTTACGACATCGAAAACCGGCGCTATCTCGACTTTGTTTCGGGGCTGGGAGTGAATGCGCTGGGGCACGCGCATCCGCGGATTGTGAAAACGATTCGAGAGCAGGCGGGGAAGCTGATTCACGTCTCCAATCTTTATTACCACGAGTATCAGGGGGAGCTGGCGGAGAAGTTGTGCACGCTGGCGGGCAGCTCCCTGGGAAATGCGCGGGCATTTTTTTCCAACAGTGGGACTGAGGCCATTGAGGGATCGATCAAGCTGGCGCGGCTGGCGGGACATCGCGCGGGCGGCGAGGCGAAGAGCAGACTGGTGGGGCTGCAAGGGTCGTATCACGGGCGGACGTTTGGGGCGCTGTCGCTGACTGGACAGGAAAAGCATCGCAAGGGATTCGAGCCCCTGCTGGAAGAAGTGTCGTTCGTCGCGCAGAACGATGTGGAAGGGTTGCGGGCAGCGGTGAACGACAACACTTGCGCGATTGTGCTGGAGCCGATTTTTGGAGAAGGCGGAATTTATGAATGCTCGGTGGAGTTTTTGCAGGAGTGCCGGGCTTTAGCGGATCGGCATAAGGCGGCGCTGATTTTTGATGAGATCCAGTGTGGGCTGGGGCGCACGGGGACGATGTTTGCGTTTCAGAGTTTCGGAGTGACTCCGGATATTGTGGCGATTGCGAAGCCGATTGCGGCGGGGCTGCCTCTGGGCGCGTTCATCGCGAAAGAGGAATTTGCTTCGGCAATTTCGCCGGGACAGCATGGAACTACATTTGGAGGCGGTCCGCTGGCTTGCCGTGTGGCACTGGAGTTTCTGGCGATCGTGGAAGATGAGAAGCTGCTCGATAACGTGAACAGAGTTGGGGCTTACCTGCAGCAGGAGTTGAAAGCTGTGGCTGAAAAAAGTTCCGTCGCGAAGGAAGTGCGGGGACGCGGATTTATTCAGGGAATCAATCTGGAGATTCCGGCGCGGCCGATTGTGGATGCAGCGCTGGAGGAGGGCGTGCTGTTTAACTCGACGCAGGATACGGTGGTTAGATTTCTGCCTCCGTTCTTGCTGGAGGAGAAGCATGTGGATAAGGGGATGCGGCTGCTGAAGAAGTTGCTGAGGAAGAAACGGACGGTGGTTGGTCGTTAGTCGTCGGTCGTTCGCAAAACCATGAGCGCGTGTGCGGTACAGGTCTCGTTTAATTGGCGCACGTACGTGCTTCGTATTCGCGAAGCACTTATTTCGCTCAGGACGACAGTGAGGCGGGCGTGTGGAAAAACGGGGAGCCGAAGCTCCCCAAGTGAAGTGAACAGAGGCGATGTTCACTTAAATAGAATCCGGCTGCGCGGAAAGAGTTGTCTGTGGAGTGAGAAGATTTGAAGGTGATGCTGTCAGATGAGGAAGATTTTGCAGGGCCGATTCCTGCCACGCCGGCACCGGCTCTGGCTGCGGGCGTGGAAGAGTGCTGGATGGAAATGGATGGCGCGCGCATGCGTTATCTTCGCGCGGGATCGGGGCCGGCGCTGATTCTGCTGCATGGGTTGCTGGGATATTCGTTTTCCTGGCGATACACGATGCCGGCGCTGGCGCCCTACGCCACGGTTTATGCGCCGGACATGATGGGCGCGGGATTCTCGGATCGCCCGGCGGGGATTGATCATTCTCTGCGGGGGACCGCACAGCGGGTTTTGCGGTTCATTAAGGGCCTGGGAATTTCCTCGTTCGATCTGGTTGGGACATCTCATGGCGGCGCGGTTGCAATGATGGTGGCCGCGGAATGCATCGGCCGCAAGTCTGATCTTCGACTGAGACGGTTGGTGCTGGTGGCGCCGGTGAATCCTTATTCGGCGCATGGGCGGCGGCTGGCGCCGTTTGCGGGTAGCGGATTGGGGTCGGTCCTGGTTCGATTCGGAGCGACGCGCATGAAGTTCTTGTATCCCTACTGGCATGCGCGAATGTATGGCGACCGCGGCAACATTCCAGCGGACGCGCTGGAGGGTTATCTGGCGCCGCTGGCGAAGCCGGGACTGTTTGAGCACGCGCTCAGCATTGTGCGGACGTGGACGGCGGATTTGCGCGAACTGGAGATGATTCTGCCCCGGCTGGTGAATGTTCCGACGCTTCTGATGTGGGGCCACAAAGATCCGGCGGTCTATGCGTCCTCGGCAGTGCGGCTGCAGATTTTTTTTGCGAATTCGAAGTTAATTGTTTTTCCGGGCATCGGACACTTGCCGTATGAAGAGTGTCCCGAGGAGTTTAACCGCGCGCTAATTGAGTTTCTTAGACGCGAGAAAGCGCTTGCCTGAGCGGAACGCGGTTCTCAATCTATGGGCCATCACATACTCGTTGTGCTGCACGACGCGCTGGTGCACTACGGGTACTGGGCCGTGGCGGCGGCGTTGCTGGTGGAGAATGCGGGGGTTCCGGTACCTGGAGAAACGGTGTTGCTGCTGGCGAGTTTTCTGGCCTACTCGGAGCGGGATTTACAGCTTGGTTGGATCATCCTGATCGCAACGGTCGCGGCAACTGTGGGAGATAACCTGGGCTATGCGATCGGTCACTACGGCGGACGCCATTTACTGGAGCGCTACCGTTACACCCTGGTCATCTGCGATGCGACGGTACAGCGCGGGGAAGCTCTGTTCGCACGCTACGGCGCGGTTACGATTTTGTTTGCCCGATTCGTTTTTGGAATAAGAGTGATCGCAGGGCCCGTAGCCGGAGTTCTGCGGATGTCGTGGAAAAAATTTGTCGTTTTCAACCTGCTGGGAGCCGCGTTGTGGGTCACGGTGATTGCGTCGGCTGGGTATGCTTTTGGCAGCCGCTGGGGCGCTCTGATGCACTTCATGAAGCGTTTCAACGTGTTTTTGGTTGTGGTGTTTGTGTTGATGGTGCTAGTACTGTGGTTGCGAGGACGGCGGCGAGAGTCAAGCCAGGGGCATATTTCCAAAGGATGATTTCCAGAGTTCTATTCGGAACGTCTCGGATCGGGGAATCTTAAGAGGCAACTTATTCACAGGGCAAGTTGTGTGCGCGCGGCTATACTGTGCGGGTGTCGCGGCACGTTCGCTTGCAACCGCGGCCATTCATTTATGCCGGCGTTGACAGCGCCGCAATTCGGACGAGGAGAAAAGCATGAAGAATATTGGGTTGTTGAGTTTATTGATCACCGCAACACTCCTGTTAACCTTGGCCTTTTCAGCGTCGGCAGCTGGACCAAACGCGCCCGCGCCGGCAGTCCCAGCGGTGGCGGCAATGCCGGCTGCAGCTGCGGCGCCCGTGCCGGAACGGCATCCGCACATCGAAGAAGCTCTGGAAGCCATGCGAAACGCGAAACACCAGCTGGAGACTGCCGAACATGATTTCCACGGCCATCGCGTGAAATCGATCGAGCACTTAAACAGGGCGATTGAAGAGGCTGAGATCTGCATGCGGGAACCGTAGGATTGCGGAACAAGAAAGAATGAAGGGCAGCGTTGCGAGACGCTGCCCTTTTTATTTCAGTCCAGTTCTGATCGCGATTGCGACGATGAATTATTGGGGATGAAACGTGTATCCAAGCGAGACGCCGCCGCGGAAGACGTTTGCAGAGTGGAACTCGAAATTGTTCTCGATGTGGTAGTAGCGCACTTCCGGGCGCACAAAGAAGCGACGCCAAAAATAATAGCGGACTCCGGCGCCGACATCCTCCATGAAGTGGTTGCTGCTGGTGTAGTTGATGCAGCCGCCGGCTCCGTTACTGCACGAAGTGCTAGGGGGCACGTTGAAACGTGTGGTGAGAATGCCCACGCCTGCCATGAGGTCCAGGCCAAGCTTCCTTCCCAGAATTTTTTTTGCAAGCATGGGCTGATAGAGGGCGTTGACGTCTGTGAAGTAAGGCTTGTAGGTTTCGCCGGTATAGGGGTAGGTTGCCTGCTTATATCTCCAGGCGGTTTCGACATTGAGACCGAGGCGACGCTTCCCGTAGGTGCGGACAAAATCGCCACCGACGCTGAAGTACGTTCCGCTCTTCAGTGCCGGCGGCTGAAAATTCACCACGTTCTTGTTCGGAGAAGGGGACCACAGGGTGCTCCCGCCGACAAAGAGATCTACCTGCTGGGCTGAGGAGAACTTGGCAACGAGGAGAAGAAGTGTGCAGGCAGATGTGAGCAGTCCGAGTTTTCTCAATAAAATCCCCTTACGCGTTCGATGGGCGCGGAATATGTTTGCCAGACTCTTGGAACATAAACAAACTGGCCGCGGAAGTTTGCGGCCAGCGGATGACTCGGGCTGGCGGAATTGACCGTCTTAAAGAATACCAAAGGCGTTGATACCAAAACCGCCGACTTGCTGGCGAGAGCTATTCTGGACCACCAATGGTGTAGCCGATGGAAGCACCGACGCGGAACACATTGTCGCTGCTGAAGCCGCCGGGGTTCACCGTATTTGCGTTACTGTTACCGTCGATGTGATAGTAGTGAATCTCGGGGCGGACAAAAACGTGGTGCCAGAAGTAGTAACGAATACCGGCGCCCAAGTCCTGCATGAATTCGTGCTCGCTGGTGTAGTTGATGCAGCCGCTAAAATAACTACAGGCAGTAGTGAAGGGATAGTAGAAGCGGGTGCTGGCGAGGCCGATGCCAGCAAAAAGGTCGAAACCTACTTTCTTGCTGAGGTTCGGCTGATAGAGCGCGTTGAAGTCCGTCAGGATCGGACGATAATTTATCTGGCCCGGGATGTAGGTAGCCTGACTCGCTCGCCATGACGTTTCCCACATAAAGCCGACACGCTTCTTCTTGAACCCGACCACGTCGGCGCTGATGTTGAGGTAGGTCCCACCCCGTTCTGAGATATTTCCGGTGCTCTGTTGAGCGGCGCTCGCGGCCGACGACAACAATGTTCCAACCCCAAACATGGCGTCGCCCTGCTGGGCCGAGGCAAACTGTGCAAAGAACAATAATGTGAAGATTGGTGCGAACAACGCTAGCTTTCTCAAGAGAAACCTCCAATCAAGTCGTTGCAGGCGACAAGATACGCCCGCTAAATTCCTAAGATGCAGCGAAGGTTGCTAAAACCCATCATATATTTCAACAAGAACCGAATTCAACAAAAGAGGGTTGCATGTGTAGGTGCATGTAAAGAAATGTAATTCGCCGCTGAGGAGTTCGATCCGTCGCAGCTGGAGCATGTGAAAGCTCAGCGGCTTGGCGATTAAACCCAAAGGGAGCAGGAAAGTTGCTTGCCCTATTTGAGTTTTCCTCCCGCTCCGGGAGCGCGGATGTGGTCGAAGGCGATGGGGCCGCCGCCGAAGAAAACCAAAGCAAAGGCGAGAGTGGCCAAGGCGAGCGGGAATTCGTATCCACCGTTGCCCATGAGGCC
>Ga0307474_10000740_pt1 | contig 23526 bp, 14 predicted proteins | sample atmos_gasesECM1C_2_FD_203312 | JGI IMG/M metagenome (GOLD analysis project Ga0307474, IMG submission 203312) | Hardwood forest soil microbial communities from Morgan-Monroe State Forest, Indiana, United States - atmos_gasesECM1C_05 | ecosystem: Environmental > Terrestrial > Soil > Temperate... | reverse complement strand
CTTGCGGCACCCTTCTTCGGCTCTTCGCGCGCTCAGGGCAAGCTCTGGGCTATTATCTGCCGCCCTCCGGCGCTGATGTGTCGCAGCGCCGGGTTCCCTCCCAGTTGGTTCGGATGATCTTTAATCTCTGGGCCCTGACGTGGTTCTCCTGATTTCCTGTCAAGGGGGCTACACGATACAAATCGGGCTATCCTGGTCAGGGTAAAGGAGAAATATTTCTGGCTATTGTGTCCCATTTGCCCTATGCAATTTGTCATACTAGATATAGAGAGTAAGAATTAATGCAATCGTTGGGATCGCGGCCTCTTGCAGGCCGCGATTTTTCTTTTGGAAACGAGAAAGGGCGAGGCGATGGAGTGGAAGGCGGATCGGCTGGCTGGCGGGACGTTGAAGGATTGCAAGGAGCGCGGGGAGTGGGCAGAACTTTACTTCATGATGCAGGCGGCGGGGCTGGGGATGAGGGTTCTGAGGCTGTTCGGGCAGACCGGATTGTATGACGTCGGGGTCGAGCAAGGGGGGAGACTGCAGCGGGTGCAGGTGAAGTCGACGATCTACCGGCGGCGCTGCCAGGAATACAGTTTGAACGTGATGGGGCCGCAGCGGAAGATGTATGCTCCGGGGACGGTGGATTATTTTGCGGTGCTGCTGATCCCAATTGATGCGTGGTACATCATTCCATACGAGGTGATTGGGGAAAAGAACTGCACGTTGCATTTGCGGCCGAGGGGCGGGCGGCAGTTGTATCGCGAGTATTGCGAGGCGTGGCATTTGCTGCGGGAGCCGGAGTTGACGATTCAGGCTTGCGTGGATGAAGAGTGGGACGAGGTGTCCGCAGGGACAGCAGCTTCCTCGCTCTGCTTGGAATGACAATTCTCTGTTCCAGCGAGTAGAGAGCGTTAGGGCGCCGCACTTCCACGATGCTGCACGATGTCGACGAAGGCGTAATGACTGGTGGTACTGTCCGCGCGGGATCCATCGTTTCTGCGTCCGGCTCTGCGTCCCACACGCTGGGCTTGTGCTAGGCTGGTGCACCGTGAAGGTCCTCTGGGCATTTCTGTTGGCGTGGTTCTCGGTGGCCTTGGGCCTTGCCGCCACGTCGCAGAAAGATAAGTCGCATCCCGATGTTTTTCTGGTGACGATTGATACTTTGAGAGCCGATCACGTTCATTGCTATGGATATGACCGCATCCGAACTCCGGCGCTGGACAACCTGGCGCACGATGGAATCCGCTTTACGCAAGCCTTCACGCCCAGCCCAATTACGAACAGCTCGCATACCAGCATTCTGACGGGGCTGCTGCCGAGTTCGCATGGCGTCACGGATTTTGGCGTGCCCTTGCCGACAGCACATGCCAGTTGGGCGGAGCTGCTTCATCAGCAGGGATATCACACGGCGGCTTTTATTGGTGCGGTGATTCTTGATAGCCGGGCACTCGCTCCCGGCCTCGATCGGGGATTTGATTTCTACGACAATTTTCCCCAGCACTCACAGACGAAATCCCGATGGGGGCGGCTCGAGCGGCGCGGGATGGATGTGGTACAGCGGGCGGAAGCGTGGTTGAGTTCGCGCCCGCAGGGTCCACATTTTGTTTGGGTGCATCTTTATGATCCGCACGATCCTTACGAGCCTCCGGCGCCGTATTCACAAATTTATAGAGATCGCCTGTATGACGGGGAGATTGCCTATGCCGACTCAGCTTTGGCGAACTTCATCGCCTACCTGAAGAAGAGTGGGTGGTATGAGAATTCGCTGATCGTGGTTGTAGGCGACCACGGCGAAGGATTGGGCGAGCATCACGAGGATACGCACGGGATTTTTCTGTACGACTCGACGACCCACGTTCCTTTGATTGTGAAAATGCCGGGCAGAGGAGAAAGAGAGAACCGGAAAGTAATCGACGAACAAGTTCGCACCACGGATATTTTGCCGACGGTTCTTGATGTGCTGAAAGTTCCCGCGCCAGCTAAGTTGGATGGAGAATCGTTGAAGGCGTATCTCACAGGTGAGGGCATGGATACGTCGCCACGTATCGCATTTGGCGAGACTGATTATCCGTTGCGATTTGGATGGGCACCGTTGCGATCCGTGCGCACGCCGCAGGTAAAGCTGATCGAGGCTCCCCGGCCTGAACTCTACGATTTGAGCCACGACCCTGGCGAGTTGACGAACCAGTACGAACCGTGGAACGAGTCGGTAAAAAAATTCCGGGAGATGCTGGCTGAAGTTCGCTCGAAAGCAGCCGCTGTATCTTCAGATAATAAAATGGGGCAAGCGACGACGAGTCAGGAAACGATTGACGAATTGAAGGCACTGGGCTACCTGGGCCGGGCGGATGTCGGAAGTTCGACGAATGTTCCTGAGCCTTCTATGTTGCCTGATCCGAAAGACAAAATTGAGGAGCAGAATCTGCTGCACAGGGCGATGATGTCGGAGGAGGACGGCCGCGACGCAGCCGCTCGCGAGGCGCTGGAAAAAGTCTTGCAGCTAGATGCAAGGTCCTACCCAGCATTGCGGCAACTGGGAGAGATCGAACTGCGCGCGGGGGACTATGCAAAGAGCGCGCAACATCTGAAGAGCGCTCTGGAAGCGCATCCGGATGACGCCGTTGCCGAACTCCATGAAGCGCAAGCCCTCGAGAAGACTCACGATCTGCCGGGGGCGCGGGATGCGCTTGAAGCCAGCTTGAAACTGGAGCCGGGGCAAGCTGATGCGCGATTGCTGCTGGGACAGATTTATCTTGGGCTGCAGAATTTCAGAGTCGCCGAAGACCAGTTCTCAGCCGCTCTCCTTCTGAAGCCCGAAAGCGTTGAAGGTCAGCTGGGACTTGCCAGGGCGCAAATGGGGCAACAGAGCTTCACCGACGCAGAGCGGGAACTCGAGGCACTTACCAGCACTCAGTCCGGTAACGCAGAAGTGTTCGAATTAATCGCGCAAGCTTATTCCGGCCTGGGAAAGCGAGCGGAAGCTCTGAGGGCGGAAGCACGCGCGAAACAACTGCGCACAACTACCTCACACAGGAAAAGTGAAATAACAACGAAGGAATGATTCCCGCTGGTTAGCTGGCGGGAATTCTTATCGTTATCTTTAATCTTTATCTTTGCTATCTTTGCGCGACCTTCTTGTCCGAACCCTCAAAAATTTCCGTTAGCACGTGGCCGTGCATCTGCGCGGGTTGATCCACTCCGTAGATGTGCAGAATCGTCGGAGCGATGTCGTAGACCGAAGCCTCGAAGCCCATCAGACGCAAGCCGTGTTTGATGCCGGGGCCCATGGCGAAGAACGAACCCGGAACATCATCGCCGTCGGCAAAATCGTGCTTGGCGACGACCGGCGTGGTTTTCTCGTGGTCCATGTGGGCGTGGGGATCGGTTTCTTCGAACTCCCGCAGCGGCTTGATGCCATGGTCGGAAACGATGATTACGTAGGTCTTGTCGTCGACATGCTTCAGGACGGCACCCAAGACTTTGTCGAAAGCGACATACTGATCGGGAAAGGCTTCGGTACGCACGGCGTTGATCCTGGGATTGTAGCCGGCATTGAAGGGCGCAATCGGATAGAGCCAGTGACCGGTTCGGTCTTCGCAGGACTGGCCCAGCCAGGTGAAGTCAGTGGGGTGGTGCTCCAATAAATAATCGAAGAGCTGGGTTTGCTGGTCGCGGATGAGTTGAACTTTTTTCAGCCAGGCGTCGATGGTTTCCGCTTCGTGCCCTTTCAAATCTTCGGCGGAGGGCATGCGCTCACAATCGATATAGAAGTCGCCAACATTCTTGAGCAACTCCGCTTTCATGGACACGGGATAAACCGCGTCTCCGCCTTCGACTTCAGAAAGCTTGGGGGCGCAGAGAACACCATCTTCGCAGTTTTTGCCGCGAGTCAGCATACCGCTGATCATGTAGCCGTTCACCGGCATGACCGGAAATGTCGCCGGTACATTGGCCATGCCTACGGTGACACCTTTTTTCGACAGCATCGACCAGATGGGCTCTTCCTTCAGCATGTTCGTGTTGGCGGTGATTCCGCCGACCAGAAAGCCAGTCACGCCATGTTCGTCGGGCGTGGTACTGGTAAAAATAGTGCTGTACACCCGCGGACAATTCGGGGCCGAGACGGTGCGCAACTTGCCGTAGGCTCCCTTCTTGATCACGCTGGAAAGATTGGGCATTTTCCCCTGAAGCAGCAGGGGGCGGATGACGTCCAATTCCATGCCGTTGACGCCGATTATGACGACGCGCGGCTTGGGTGTGGCTGTGCCCTGAGCCATCCCAAGCGATACTCCGGCAACTACCAAAAACGACGTAAATATTATGGATTTTAGTCTGGAATTTAGCGAAGACATTGAGTTCACCTTTAGACTTGCGTGGATAGAAATTATACGCTTCCGCGTCATTGCGGTTCGTCCATCTCTGAGTCTATCAACACGATGACTGCCAGTCACGGCGGCACAATTTTCTTGACGAAGCACTACGGCACAATCCAAGATGCCGTCTATCACTTCTTCATGTGACGGCGGTCACAATCGGCTCCGGGAGAACTAAAGATGGCAGGCGATCGTTTTGTGCGCCGGGGAATAGTTCTACTTCTAGCGGGGTGGTTCGCGCTCGCCAGCCTGCCCATCTTTGCGCAAACCATTACTGGAGATCTTTCGGGCGAAGTAACCGATCGCACTGGCGCCGTGCTGCCCAACGTAACTGTCACCGCTGTTAACGTGGGAACGAACTTCTCTCGTACTGCCAATACCAGCGACACGGGCAACTACCGAATTCCGAACCTGCCGATCGGCGAATACAAAATTACGGTGGCGGCTGAAGGCTTTAAAACGGCGATATCGACGGTTGAAATTCGCGCCGGCGCGATTGCGCAGGCCAGCTTCAAAATGACCGTCGGGCAGCGCGCTGAGACAGTGGAAGTACAAGGATCGGCACCGCTAGTCGAGCTTTCGCCCAACGAGAATAATTACGTCGACAGCTTGAAGATTGAGAATGTTCCATTGAATGGGCGCGACTTCAATTCTCTACTGGCCATCACCCCAGGAGTACAGCGCACTCCCGGCGGAGGATTTCTGGCCGTCAGTATCAATGGCTCGCGCACCACGTCAAACAACTACTTCATCGACGGACTCTACAACAACGATCGTTATTACGGCGATTCAGCCATTAATGAAACTGGAATCACCGGGATCCCTGCCGTGCTCTTTCCTCCGGAAGCGATCGAAGAAATGAGCGTGCAGGAGACGCCTTCGGCGGAGTTCGGAGTGAAAGGCGGGGCACCGATTCTGCTCAATATGAAGAGCGGAAGCAACAGTTGGCACGGTTCGGGGACATGGGTGAACCACAACGGACTGGGAGACGCGGATAATTATTTCGCAAACAACAACACCGATAACTGCGCATCTGCTGGCGAGTGCAAGCCGACTCCGATCCACAACAACCAGATGAACGCAACGATCGGTGGTCCGATCGTTAAGGACAAAGCGTTCATTTTTGTTTACTACGAAGGCCAGCGCTATATTTCAACGGCGGTGGCGGGCAGAGGCGTCCCTACGCCCCTGCAAGTTTCGAATGCGGAAGCTGACATAGCGGCACAGGGACTCACGGTCGACCCAGTGGGCCAGACCCTATTGAACTATTTTCCGACGTCGCCGACTGGCATTTACATTCAACACACTCCCACCACGGCCAGCGCCAACGGCTTCGGAGTGAAATTCGATTACAAAGTAAATACGAGCAACTCCATTTCAGTTCGCTACATTTTCGGAGATAGTCTGCAAAGCGCGCCTCCCTTCGCTGGCCTGCCTCCCGCCGCGTCATTCTCTCAAAGCTTGTTCAACTCCGTCGCGGCGTCGCGCGCACAGATGGCGGGTGTCAGCTGGACCTCAAACATGGGCCCGAACAAGGTGCTCGAAAGCCGTTTGGGATATACCCGCTTTGCGCAACTACTCGGCGTCAACAACAAGATCGATCCCAAGAGCCTTGGAATCGACACTGGCCCGCTGGGCACGGCCGATTTCGGCATTCCCTACGTGTACATGTATCACCTCGGCTATGGAGGATACATAGGAGGAGTGCAAGGCTACCCTCTGTCGACTCGGCCGGATGCGACCTGGGATTGGTCGGAACACTTTTCGTGGGTCAGGGGAAATCACACCATCAAATTTGGCGGCAATTTCCAGCGCGGTATCAGCAATAGCATTCGGAATAATGCCCGCACTGGACTGGCGCTGGGTTATTTCAGCTATTACGCTCCGATCACAGGAGGCGTGCAGGATGATGTGGAGCAATTGCTGTTGGGAAAGGCTGACCTGGCGGACCGGGACTTCGGCGACACCCATCGGCACATCTATCAAAACTCGGTTGGATTTTATGTTCAGGACGATTGGAAAATAAAGCCCCGTTTCACTCTGAATTACGGGCTGCGCTACGAAATCAACGGCACGCTTCGCGACACGCAGAACCGGGAGTCCAACTTTATCTATCCCAAAGGTTTGGTTCAAGTCGGCCAGGGCATCGGCGGTATCAATAATGTGGACTATGAGGACTTTGGGCCACACCTTGGCTTCTCATGGGACGTGTTTGGAACGGGAAAGACTGCGCTGCGCGGGGGATATACCCTGAGCTTTGACGTGCCCAACTTCGGTTCCTTCGCCAACCCTTATACGCTGGCGCACGCGCATACCGGTATTTACGACCAGAATGATCTGGGAGTATTTTCGGTGTCGAATCTTGCCGATGTTGCCGGTGGCGGCGGTTCCCTACTTCCTCCGAATAGCCCCGGCTCTTCGTGTTATAACCCAGCCGCGAAGGGTGGCGACTATATCTGCTTCGATAGTGCGGTGAACGGTCCATTGTTTGGCCCGAATCCAACTGGCACACCGCCCTTTAATGCTTTCTCCGTGGACACGAATTTCAAGACTCCGCGTTACCACAACTTCAACCTGAGTGTGCAAGACGAAATATTTCGAGGGAATGTGCTAACGGTGACATACTCCGGCCAGCGCGGGCGCGATCTGCTGATCTATCACGACCTGAACGCGTCTCCGATTGGAAGTCCCTGCACCTCCCCGAGCAGTTGCGATCCATATCGCCCGTTCGCTCTTAGTTTCCCCACGCTACAACACGTTATACAGGCCACCAACTCAGCCGTATCGCAATATGATAGTTTGCAAGCTTCGTACAATCAGCGCAACTGGCACGGGCTGGATACGCAATACAACTTCACCTGGAGCAAGTGCTACGACTACAACTCGGTGAACCGCGGGGGAGCAGGCGATTATCCGCAGATTAACAACGCCAATCCCGTGGGGAGCACCGCGCCTGCCGTGGCAAGTTTCAAGGATTCCAGGGGCTACTGCGACCATGACGTGCGCCTGAATTTCAATGTGGGCGGGGTTTATAGCGCTCCGCAAATCCCCCACCTCGGCGAACGCTGGGGAAAAGGATTCCAGATCAGTTCCATTTATACGGCGATCAGTGGAAGGCCATTCAGCGCGCTGCTCAGCGGAACGGATGGCACTGGACAGGGTCTAGTCGGGAACAGTATTCGCGCCGCGTGGGATGGAACACCAGTGCATTACGATACGCGCCATCCTTATGACTATGTGATCGAACAGTATACGGCGCCAGGACAGGCGGACCCGTGCGGAAACACAAACAGCGGCAATGGCCTACTACCCCTCAGCCCGTTCTACTTTCCGTGCGGCACCAATCCTGGTAATTCTCGCCGGAACCAACTTCGAGGGCCGGGGCTACTCCAATTAGATACAGCGCTTAGTAAAACTACCAAAATTAGAGAAAATCTAAACGTAGAGCTGCGCTGGGAACTTTACAATGTGGCGAATCGAGGGAATTTTTATTATCTGCCAAATAATATCCTGACTGTAGCGCCGCCCGGCGTCTCCGGCACCAACGGATTCACCGGCAGTGGCTTCGGCCAGATCACTAAGACTTCCGATGTTGCGTCCGGCAATCCGGTGATCGCGCAGGGCGGGCCTCGTAACATGAACTTCGTTTTGAAGTTCATCTTCTAGCGTTAGCGTCTGTTCGAGTCTGAAATCATTCGTGCCGCGGAAGATTTCGCGTCCCGCTGGTGAAAACGCGAGACTTCGAAATGACGCCTCGGCGCTTCGGTTACAGTACGGGGAGCATGGTACGCTCCCTTTTTTCTATGGCTGTTCGGCGGTGGCCCCTCTTCCTCTTTTATGTCTCTTCGACGCTTTGCTTCGCAGCGTCTGCGCCTCTCCCAAACATCATTCTCATCACGCTCGACACCACGCGCGCTGACCGCATGGGGTTTCTCGGCTCGACGCGCGGGCTGACACCGAATTTGGACGCGATGGCCAAGCAGGGCGTGGTGTTCTCCAATGCCTACTCGCACGTGCCAATCACCACTGCGTCGCACACGACGATTCTGACCGGCACGTATCCGCAGTTCAATCACGTTACGGACTTCGGGATTCCCCTCTCGAAAAAGCTTTCGTACTTGCCCGATCTTCTGCACCAGCGCGGATATCACACGGGAGCGTTTGTTGGGTCTTTGATACTCGATCCGCTCGACGGCACCGCGCCTGGATTTGACCGCGGATTCGACGTCTACGATGCCGGCTTTCACCTGCGCAAGCATGGCGCGGATCGCTACCAGACAGTGGAACGCCGTGCCGGCGACGTAGTGCAGCACGCGCTCGCGTGGCTGAGCCAGGTTCCGGAGGGGCCATTCTTTTTGTGGATTCATCTTTACGACGCACATGATCCGTATGATCCGCCGGAACCGTACAAATCCAAATATTCCTCGCAGCCCTACGATGGCGAGATTGCTTATGCCGACTTCGCAGTCGGGAAGTTGTTCGACGCTTTGCGCAAGCACGGCCTCTACGACGAAACGATGATTGCCGTGATGGCGGACCACGGCGAGTCGCTGGGAGCGCACGGCGAGAATACGCACGGAGTTTTTCTTTACGACGAGACTCTACACGTGCCGCTGGCGATCAAACTGCCGCTGAATCGCTCGGGAGGAAAGCGGATCGAGACTCGCGCCGGCCTGGTGGATGTTGCGCCGACAATTCTGCAGGAATCCGGTGTTGCAGTTCCGAAAGAAATGCAGGGTGAGTCCTTATTGAAAATGTTGAAGCCGGCAGGTCCGCAGAAGACCGCCGGGGTGGACCGGCCTGCTTATGCGGAAACGGACTATCCACACCGGGCATTTGGATGGAGCTCGCTGCGCGCATTGCGGACGGGCAAATATCTTTACATTCAGGCGCCGGAGCGCGAACTTTACGATCAGATAGCAGACCCCGCAGCGAAGAAGAATCTCACGGCTGAGACGAAGGCGGTCGCCGACACGCTGGGCTTCAAGCTGAACGAATTTCGTCAGAGGACCAGCCAGAGCTTAATTGAGCTCACAAAGCCGGATCCCGGGCAGGCGCAGAAGTTGCAAGCGCTGGGCTATGTGGGATCGGACTCCAATGCCGCGAAGGGTGACAACCTTCCCGGCGGAATCGATCCCAAGTCCAAGATCGAAGTATCGAACCTGTTGCATGACGCCATGTTCGATGTGGAAGACGCGCGCTACGAAGAAGCCGTGCCGCTGCTGGAGCGCGTTCTGAAAGAGCAGCCGGATATGCCGGTGGCCAACATGCAATTCGGTATGGCCGAGACTCGGCTGAAGCAATATGACAAGGCGCTGGGGGCGTTGCAGAAGGCAGTGAAGTTGCTCCCGGATAATGGTATGGGACACTACGAGCTCGGCCTGGCGTTGTTTGAAACCGGTGACTGGAAAGCCGCTGCGCCGGAGTTCGAGGCAGCCGTGGCGCGTGCGCCGCGTTGGGCCGATGCTCATTTTTCCCTGGCGGCGGTTTACGCGCGCATTGATCGCGTTCCTGAAGCGCTCGCCGAACTGGACACAACGCTCAGCCTCACTCCGGGCCACTATCGCGCCAACCTGCTGCGCGGAAGAGTTCTCTCACTGCAGGGAAATCCCGCCGGCGCTCTCGCCAACTTAGAAGAGGCAGCGCAAGTTCAGCCGGACTCGCGCGAAGCGCATCTTTTTCTGGCGGAAGCGTACACGCAATTGGGACGAACCCTCGATGCACGCCGCGAGCGCGAAGCTGCTGAAAGCTTGCCTGCTCCGAACAATTAGCGTGCTCGCTGGACGGGCCGACGCCGGAATTTTGCCAGCGGGTCAGTTGAATCCTGAGTCATTTGTGCGGCGGGAGATTCCTCGTCCCGCTGATGAAAACGCGGGACTTCGGAACGACGCCAGCTGAGAGACTTTCGAAGTGCTTTCAAACTGGTTCATCACTCGAACCTTTAGCTAGTGGCTGAAGCCGTACAGATTCAAGGAGTTTTTTCTGAGCTCGTCCGCTGGCGAGGGTGAGACCGAAACCTGCCCCTTGGACTCGGCATTGTCCAGAGGCATGGCTTTGATGATGCGGTAATCCTGGTATTCGATGGTGAGGGTTGCGGTACCTCCCAGACGGATGAGGCTTTCGGTGTGGTTCTCCGCGGGGAGCCAGAAATTGTCGACCTTGACATATCTGTGCGCGATTTCAGTTTTCTTGATCCAAAAGGACGGATTCTTTCCCGGCTCGCCTTCGATCCTCACTACGGCGAAGTCCTTCGCATCGACCCAGATCTTTCCGCGATAAAGAAACTTGTTCTTCGTCTTAGGCAGCAGGTTTATAACGTAGCGGCCGCCGTCGGGAGTATCTTCGAAGCCCGAGAATTCGAAATCGTAGTTATCCCTGGTCAGCGCGGTTTCGCGGCGGTTGTCTCCCTTGGCTGCTTCCTGCTCCCCTTCGAGTAGTTTCTTGAAAACGTGATCGATGATGAACTTGGAACCGCTCTGCGAGACCACGTTGAACTCTTTGGAGTTGGGAGCGCGGAAATTAACCGTGACCAACATCTCAGCATCGCGATTACTCGGAATACCACGATACTGCATGCGATAGACGCGTTTACCCTCGAATTGCTGAAGAGCGGCCGTCCGCCGCGCGTTTCTTTCCTCAAGATTCTTGACGACCTGATCGAGCGGCAAGTGAGCTTGCTGGACCGAAACCGAAGATACGTTGACCTGCTGCGCCGTGGCCGCGCAGGTAATTGTGAAAAAACTCGACGCCAGCAGAGCCGCGCCGACCACGTTATAAACTCCCAGCCGTAACTTTCGCATAGGTTATGGTAACTCCTGACTCGATGCTGCCGCCAGATCACGGAAGCATGGCTTGGGCCCGCATTCTGATTTTTTTTCCCGGCACTGGTTGGCTTCGCAGGCTGCGCTCATAGGCGAGATATATCGATTCGAACACCCTGTCCCAGGAGGCTGTCATCGCGTGTGTCCGGGCTGCAGCGCGCATCATCTGCAGACGGCCAGGCTGCGTTGCGAGCTCGCGGATGCCAGCGACAAACTCTTGTTCATCGCGCGCTACGAAACCCGTCTCTCCGGGATTCACAATGAACCTCGGACCTCCACTGTCGGTAACTACCGCGGGTACGCCGGAAGCCAATGCCTCGAGAACGACGTTCCCGTAGGTATCGGTGCGGGAGGGAAAGGCGAACACGTCCATGTTGGCATAGGCGCGTGCCAACTCTTCCCCCCGCAAAACGCCGGTGAAGTCGGCGTGCTGCATGTTGGCCTTCAACCATGGTTCTTCAGCGCCTTGTCCCACGATGAGAAAGCGGAAATTTGTGAGGCCGCTTTGCAGCAGAGTTCGTTCGAGCTCGGCGAGAAATCGTATATTCTTTTCAACCGTCAAACGCCCTACATACCCAATGACGAAACGATCGTCTTCGCGGTCGCGGTCTCGCCGCGCCGGGTTGAACAGCTCGGTATCTACGCCGCGATGCATGGGGTAACAGGGCTTGCCCGTGCCCTGCTCCATCAATTCGATGAGTTCCTGGTTGGGAGCGAATTGCAACTGGGCGACGTGGTAAAAGCGGAGCGTCGCGAGCAGGCTGCCCTGGCAGATCGCGCGACTTAACTTCGCTTTCGCGCTGCCCGGCAGGAACGACAGCAGCGAGGAAGCCCTTTGTTCAGCGTATTGATGAACGTTGGTATGCCAGGAAGCAGCGAGGGGAATGCGCAGACGCTGGGCGATGGCCATGCCCAACTGGCCGACATCGCTGGGCCCGGTGATATGGAGAATGTCCGGATCGAACTCCCGGACTGCGGCTTCCACCGCATTCAAATGACGCCAAAAAGCCAGATCGAAATCGTGCTTCTTGTCGAGCGCGAACCCCAAACGACCGCGCCGGCGGGTGATGCGCAGTGAAGAACCGTTCTTGCGAATTGCATTTTCTGCGCCGCCATGAACCGTCAGAAAAGGCAATTCGCGACGCAACGCGAAGGCCTCGAATTGACGGCTGGTGTGGGCCACGCCATCGATTTCGTCATAGGCGTCGGGGAAAAAAGCAACCCGCAGAGCATGGTCGTTCATGGCGCAACCTCATGGCCATTGCCCAGCACAAAGCGGACGTCCTGTTGCGGCTTGGCGAGGGCGAACTGCACAAACCTTCTCACTGGAGTCGACTGTAACAGATGCACCAGCGAGAATAAATGGCGGATGTAAAACGGCGGCCTTTTCCAGAGGGAGGACAGGGGTCGAATGACTCCAACAGAATCGGGGTGGAACACGCGGTCATCCCAGCAGCGCGAGTCGATCGAGTAGTCCGGATATTCGCGAATGACATCCTGCAAAGTCTGCAGGATGCGGAGCGTGCTCGACTCCGTATATTGAGGCATGAACAGGACGTGACTGGATCGTTCTCTTCGCACCTGATAAGCGAATTCAGTAAAGCTGCCGGCATTGGTGAGATTGAGCGCGGCGTTGGGTTCGCAGCCATGGCGGTCGCCGCCCGAAATGACTACCTGATTGCATGCCTCGGAGAGGTGGAGCACAGACTGGTTCTCCTGCCAGCTGCGAATGCCGCTCAGTTCGAGAGCGTGGATGAACTGGCCATGCTTGCAGAGGAGCAGACGCAGATTCCGGTCGTGCAGTTCCGGGCCCTTGTGCGCCAGATCCCACATCGGATGATTCAGTATTACGAGGACCTCAGGAATATCGTGGAGCGCGGAGAGAATCTCCGGCAAACGGAGGTCGTCGGGATTGCGCGTGTACTCGGCGAGTGCCGCCATGATCGATTCTGCGCGGCCACTGGGAAGGTTATGAACGCCCAGGTGAAAAGTTGCGTCGTGAAAAGGAACCGTCCATTCTACTGATACCGGGATACGGCGGGCCTCGGGAACCACTCGCAGTAACATGGGAGCTTCGATGTTGTCGTGGTCGGTGATGGATACCATGCTCTCGAGACCAAGGACGCCTTCTATCTGGTTTTTCTCGCACTCAAAGGCTGCCAGCGGCGGAAGGGGCGGAGTCCAGTAGCTTTTCCAAAAATCGAGGGTTGTCACCTGCCGCTCGCGGATGGCGTGCCGTTCCTCGGCGGCAATGGCATCCCGCAAAGGCCGATAACGCGCGGCAAAGTCGATGATAAAGTACAGACCTTCTTTCGAACGGTTGGTATGGCTATGCAACGACACGCCGGCGCGATACTTCTTAGCCGCTCCGGGCTCTTTCCAAAGACAGGTTACGTTGCGTTGCAAATGGCCTCCATATGGCATTCCTGGCTACCGCTCGGGTATTGGGAAAACTTGGCATAGGTACATTAAGATCAGGTTACGTTTAAAACATTTTTGTATAAATTTGTTTCAACGCGGCACTTTTGTATAAACCGTTCCAAAGTGGGACAATCCTTTTAACCATTAATTAATCTCTCTTTTTGCAGCCTATGCACCATACTTCGGATTTGGAGACCAATCCCAATCGCAACGGTCCGCCAGAAACCACAGCGGTTCGCTCTCTCCCTGCCCTGCTATCTGGCCTGATTCGTCATCCATCTCGATTCCTAGTGTTGTGGAATTGGAAATCAGCACTGCTGAGCACCATTTTGCGGGGCCCCATCTTCCTTGTGGCTGGGGCGCGCCAGGGATGGAACGCCGCATTTGCGGCTCTGCTCACCGAATCTATTTTCTGCGCCGTCAGCGCAGGTTTTTATGGAGCCATGGTCCAGAGTCTGAAAGATGGCGAGCCGCAATGGCTCACCGGAGTCTTTCTGGCGGGCGTGATCCCAGTTGTCTTTCAAGTGCTGGAGTATTTACTTCATTGGTTCCGCGGAACACCGCACTTGCGCATCGCTGAGATCGTTTCCCTGTTTGTGAGTGCGATTTCGGCGCTCTTCAACTGGTACGCGATGCGGCGGGGAACCTTGCTGGTCGGCGGAGAAGGCGGGAGTTTTGGCGGCGATCTTCGCCGGTTACCACGACTGCTTTTCGGTTTCCTCGCGTCGTTGCCGCGCAGGATTGTAACGAAGACGATCCTGGTGTCATCCAAATGCCTGGACGGGAGCCTGGGTTGAGCAGTTTGGTTGAGCCGTCTGGCATGAACTTTTTCGGGAGGTGGCTTTTCTGAAGACACTGCACCTGACGAACTCGTGGCACGAGACCTCCGGCGGCATTGCGGCCTTCTATCGAACATTGATGGCCGAGGCGAACCGTAGCGGCCACGAGATCCGCCTGGTCGTTCCCGCGGAAACGGACCGGGTCGAGCAGTTGGGCGAGTTCGGCAGAATTTATCATCTCCAGTCCCCGAAGGCGTTTCTGAACTCCGATTACCGCATGATCTACCCTTCGCAGTTTCTCGCTCCCGGCAGCAGGCTGCAGAGGATTTTGGCTTTTGAACAACCGGACCTGATCGAGGTCTGCGACAAGTACACGTTGAATTACCTGGGCGCGTTGTTGCGCATGGGTCTGGTGCAGAGTTTGAACTACCGTCCGGTAGTGGTGGGATTCAGCCAGGAGCGGATGGATGACAATTTCCGCGCCTACTTCAGAGCATTTCCGTTCGCGGCGCAGTTCTGCTCCACCTACATGAAATGGCTGTACTTTCCTTTCTTCGACCATCACATTGCCAACTCCGAGTACACGGCGGAGGAACTGCGATCGGCGGCGCGCGGACAACTGGTGCCGCGCGGAACCTGGATTCGGCCCATGGGAGTGGATCTGGCCCACCTTTCGCCAAAACGGCGGCGGCCTGAATTGCGGCGTCGCTTGTTGCAGAATTTCGGCGCCGACGAAGCTGGGGTTCTTCTTCTATACGCAGGGCGCCTGGCGCCGGAGAAAAATCTCTCGTTGCTCTTCGACTCGTTGTCGCGGCTGGCGCGAGATCGGGAACAGGATTACCGCTTGCTTGTGGTCGGAGACGGAATCGAGCGCGAATCGTGGGAGCGAAAATGCGCCGCGGAGATGCCGGGGCGAACGCTGTTCTATGGGCACATGCGCGACAAGAATGTTCTCGCGGATTTGTACGCAAATTCGGATGTGTTCGTCCATCCTAATCCGCGTGAACCTTTCGGTATCGCACCACTGGAAGCGATGGCGTCCGGAGTTCCGTTGGTAGTGCCTAACGCGGGCGGCGTCCTGTCTTACGCAAATATAGAAAATGCGTGGACCGTCAGCGCGGACGCCGAGAGCTTTGCGTCGGCCATAAAAGAGGCAGGAACAGACCGCAATCTCGCTGTCGAAAAAACTCGGCGGGCGCTGGCTACGGCGCATCAATTCAGTTGGGAGATTGTGGCTCCGGCGTATCTCAAACTCTATGATGAGCTGATTCACTTGCATACCGGGGCCGCTCAGCTCGCTGCACCCGCATTCTGTTCAGACCAGGCCCGCGGCCTGCAGGCGGCGCTCATGCGTGGAGTCGCATATATGGCCAAGAACAGTTTTCAACTATGGTCAGGACTCACTGCCCATGCGCCTCTTCGTCCCGCGACAAAAGCGACCCTTGAGACGGATCACTGAGGATCAAGGACGATTGGACTTCGACCTGAGGTCAGTAGTTCACTCCGCGACGCCTTCGTCGCATGCCGCACTTTCAGGCCAAGAATGAGCAGAATCTGCAGCCCCGTGAGGCCATTGGCCAACATGATGGGTCTCGACATCCGTAAATACCCATAGACAAACCAGAGACCGACGCCCATACCGAATAGCGTGAGCATGGTTCGTGAGAGGCCCTGACCACCATTTCGCCAGGTTTGAAGGAGTTGAGGGGCGAAAGCTACTGTGGTGAAAAAAGCCGCCCAAAAACCGATTGCCTCAGTGTAGAGTCGCAGCCAGTTCATATGGGTAAGCTTCCTTCGAATGGACGCGATTTGCAAGTAAAGAGTTGATGAACAGGTTGATGAATAGTACGCAAGTTCCCGCTCGAAGTCTTGACTTGCGCGGTCCCCTGCCAAAAGTTGTTCCTTCGCGCTGGAAATGACGGTGATGGTGGGTATTTGGCTTACGCGCTAAGCAGGTTCAGCCGGAGATCCTTCGCTTCGCCTGAAAAACGGCTCCGCTCAGGACGACATCGTAACGTAAAGAGTTCAACTCCATTACCAGCGAAGCGACAAACGGAAGTGGGTCGCGGTTGAGAGTATTATACTGAGTCGAATTTCGGGTCAGATTGGGGAAAAACCGCGTGTCGAAACGCTTCGTGGCCGTTGTTGCTCTGTTCAAGGTACTGATTTCCATCTCGGCGATTGCGCAAACCAAAGCCGTTGACGCCGAGGGCCACCAGTGGTGGCAGCACGCTGTGTTCTACGAAATCTATCCTCGCAGTTTTGCCGATAGCAATAACGACGGCATTGGTGACCTGAAAGGCATCACCTCCAAAATGAGCTATCTGCACGACCTCGGTGTCGACGCCATCTGGATTACTCCTTGCTTTCCGTCGCCCCAGGTCGATTTCGGATATGACGTTTCCGACTACGAAAATATCGACCCGATGTACGGAACGCTGGCTGATTTCGATCAGATGGTGGCGGAAGGAAAGAAGCAACATGTCAGAATAATTTTTGACTTCGTCGTCAATCACAGCTCCGACCAGCACCCGTGGTTTGTGGACTCGAAATCCTCGCGCAACGCGGCGCATCGTGATTGGTACATTTGGCGCGATGGTAAAGGTTCGGGCCAGCCGCCGAACAACTGGACCTCAGAATTCGGCGGATCTGCCTGGAAGTTCGACGCCACCACGGGCCAGTACTATTACCACAATTTCTATGCCGAACAGCCTGACCTGAATTGGCACAACCCCGCCGTCAAAGATGCCATGTTCGACGTGACACGCTGGTGGTATAAGCGCGGCGTTTCCGGATTTCGTCTGGATGCCGTCGATACGCTGTTTGAAGATCCCAAACTTCGCGATAATCCCATATTGCCCGGCAAGAATGCCTATGGCGATCCGAATCAAGAGAAGAAATACAACACCAAGCTTCGCGAGGTCCACGACGTGTTGCGCGGACTGCGCCAGGTTGCTGACGAGAGCGGCGCGGTTTTAATTGGTGAAACCTGGACGAAAAACGTCTCCGAACTTCGGCAATACTATGGCGACCACAGCGACGAATTGCAGATGCCCATGGATCTGATGCTGACGAGCCTGAAGTTCTCGGCGCCGGTTTTTCGCGAGCACATTGCGGCCGTCGACGGCGCGGGAGGATGGCCGGTCTACGTGATCAGCAATCACGACATCGTTCGCTCCTATGATCGTTACGGCGATGGCAGGCACAATGACCAGATTGCCAAGGTCATGGCCGCGCTTTACCTGACCCTGCGCGGCACGCCAATTATGTATTACGGCGAAGAAATTGGAATGAAAACCACGCTTCCGACCCACAAGGAAGATGTGAAGGACCCGATCGGGCGAACTGGCTGGCCGCAAGAAAAGGGCCGCGACGGCGAACGCACGCCCATGCAATGGAATACTGAAACCAATGCAGGATTCAGTGCGAAAAAGCCGTGGCTGCCTGTGCCGCCGATCTATAAGACGCACAACGTCGCGACCGAGGAGAAGGATCCCAATTCGATTTTGAATTTCTACAAAAAGTTATTGGCATTGCGCCATACCAACGAAGCGCTGCTGGATGGAAGTTATATCGCGCTCAATCACGACGACGCGAACGTGATGTCTTATCTTCGCAGTTACAAGGGCAAGGCTGTATTGGTTGCGCTGAATATGTCGGGCTCGCCGCAGAAGGCAAGCTTCAGACTCGCCGATAAAGGCCTTGGGTCTGTCCATTTATCCGGCCTGGTGGCAACGCCGCAGTCCTCAGCGAAAGGCATGGACGTGTCGCTTGAACCCTTTGGCGTTTTTATCGGCGAGGTTATCAAATAGAAGTTAGCAAACAGGCGTCATCTCCATGGTTTAAGATTTGCCGTATGCGAGTACTTACGTGCGTGCGGATCGCGGCTGCCTCTGCGATGTGGGCGCTGGTCGCGCATTGCGCAGCAGCTCAGACGGGAGTGCCGACCGGCGATTCTCCATCGAATCGGTCGGAAAGCCAAGCGCACTCGTACCTGGAACGTGCCGCGGAGGCGATGCACAAAGGCGACAACTCGGCCGCCGAGGAGGCTCTGCGGCAGGCGCTTAAAATCGATCCACATTCGCTTGCTGCGTTGAACAACCTGGGAATCGTTCTATCGCGGCAAGGGAAGCCGGCCGATGCGATTCCTTTCTACGAAGAGGCGCTGAAGCTCCGGCCTGATGACGTCACGACAAAACGCAACCTGGCCGTGGCTTGCTTTAAAGCTCAGCGCTACCTGAAGGCCTGGAACTTGCTTCGGCCGCTGAGCGAGAAATACGCGACCGATTTTCAGATTCTCGACCTGGCCGGCCTTTCTCTTTTTGCTCTGGACCGCTATCCCGAGGCCGCCGAATATCTGGAACGCGCGAATCACGTCGACCCATCGGATCTGGAAACTCTGGACATGCTCGGCAAGGCGTACTTGCGGATGAAGGATTACAAGGCGCTGACAAGCGTGTTCGCGCGAATCATGCAGGTCAATCCGAATTCGGCTTCCGCTCACATCATGATGGGCACGGCTTATGACCAGATGACGAATCGAACGGAGGCCATCAAGGAATATCGAGCGGCGGTAGAAGCCGATCCGAATTTCATGGGGGCGCATTCCGGACTGGGCTTCGAATATTGGCGCGAGGGCGAGAATGATCTTGCGCAGAAGGAATTCGAGACAGAGCTGCAGCGCTTTCCCAGCGATCCTGTGTCGAACTGCATTCTGGGCCAGATTCTATTGGGTAAATCGCGACCCAGCGATGCGGAGCCTCATTTTCGTGCGGCTCTGGCGGTGAATCCTCGCTACACCGAGGCTCTGTTCGGTCTGGGTAAGACCGAACTGGCATTGCAACATCCAAAAGCGGCGCTTGAGCCGCTTCACAAAGCCATCCAGATTGATCCGAATTATTTCGAAGCACACTTCGTTCTCGGCACGGTGTTGCGCCAGTTAGGGCAGGCTGCCGAGGCGGCGAACGAACAAAAGATTGCACTCGATATTCAGGAGAAAGGCAGGGCGGCAGCGATCAAGCGGAATGAGAGCCAGTAGGCACTGGCAAGGCGCGTAACAAGGGGTCACAGGATAAAAGGCGCACGCCGCAGCGTGCGCCTTCTTCGTTCGCGAGGGCAAATGCTAGAACGTAATCTTGCCGCCGATCTGAACATTGCGCGGGATGTGATATCCAGTCACCTGCCCAAATGATGCGCTGCTCACGTCGGTTGAAATCAGGCTCGGGCTTCCGTGATTGAAAGTGTTGAAGGTTTCTAACCGGAGTTGCAAAGCTACCCGTTCGCCGAGTTTGATTGTCTTAAACAGCGAAGTATCCCAGCGCTGGAAGCCGGGCCCGAGAATGGCGCCCGGAGCCGCACTGCCGAAATGTCCCACGGCTGTGGTAAACGCCGCGGTGTTAAAGAACTCGGCGGGTGTTTTTGGACCACCGGTAGAAACTCCGGCCACTCGATCGGCACGAAGGCCCTGATTGCCGGCCCCGTTAGGAAGGCCGATGCCGCCGGGATATAGCGGACAAGTGGTTTGACTGGCGCTGATGGTGCAAGTCGGGGTTGAGTTGGTTGTCGTGACCAGGCTCCAAGGATCGCTCTCCTGGTAGACGATCTGGGACTGTCCGGACTGGAAGTTCACGATGCCGGAAAGTTCCCAACCACCCAGAATATGCCCAAGTGCGCTGTTCTGGTTTTTGTAAAACGGCAGCTGGTAGACATAGCTGAGGACGAAGATGTGCGGCGTATTCAGCGTCGACTCGCCGTAACTTTGGCCCAAGCTGTACGTATCATAAGTAAGCAAAGCCCGATCCAGAGGGTTGGTGGTCAACAACTTCGACCAAGTGTAGGCAGCGCCGATCAGAAGTCCGTGGCTCAGGCGGCGATTCACGGATACCTGCAATGAATTGTAGTTGCTGGTGAACACAGGTGCGCGGGAGGTAATGGCGGCGTAGCCGATGTAGGGAGCGATGGCGTTGATACCCACTCCGGGATTCGCTACGCGAGTGGCCACCGTGGGCTGGTTGATATCGATGTCACCCAGCAGATGCGTACCCTTCGTACCAACGTAGCCCACCTCGACGACAGTATTGCGCATGACCTCGCTTTGCACCGAAAAGTTGTAATCCTGATAGCTGGGGACCTGGAACGTCGGAGGCCGATAGAGCCCGCCCGCTCCGGTCACGGTGAGGGCATTTGGACCAACGGGAGCAGGGGGAATGACCGATCCGGCTGGATGATAATTATCGAACAAATTCAAACTTGATGTTCCATTGTTGGTAATGGTTGTGGTCTGAACCAGCGGAGGATCGCTGAAGGCGTTCTGCTCCCAGATACCATTGAGCGTGCGGTCGTAGAAAAGACCGTAACCGGCGCGGATGGCCATTTTGCCATTGCCGAAAGGATCGAAGGCCAGGCCGAAACGGGGTCCCCAATTGTTGTTTGAGGTGGGATTCACCATGCCACCGTAAGGCGAACAGGTCGCCAGGGGGGCGATCGACTGCGCGGTTGAGCAAGTCGCTCCGGTGGGGAATATCAAGCCGTTGGCGTAGGTCGCCGCGTTGCCGGAGGCAAAAATTCCATTGGGGGAGTTCGCAGACGTAACGATAGTGGGAGCATTCGCGGCGTTGTAACGCGAAGGATCGAAGTTCACCAGAGTATTGTTGCTATCGGTCGGCGACGGGAAATAGCTGTAGCGTATGCCCAGGTTCAAAGTGAGGCGAGGCGTTACTTTCCAGTCGTCCTGCACGTAGAATTCGAAATTCGTGTAGTTCAAGTGTGGAATCGTGTCCTTGCTGGGCTGCGTATAGCTATCGGCCTGGCCCAGCAGGAAATTGGCGAAAGGATCGTTTCCGTTGACCGCGCTGGTGAAGGTAAAGGTGGCGAAACCGGCAGTTGCGTTCTCCGTTTTGGTCATCCACATTGCCGTCGCGCCAAGACGCAAGGTGTGGTTCCCGTGCTGAATCGATAGGTTGTCGAAGAGATTTCTGTCGATGTTTCTCTCAAAATATGGGCCGTTGCCGTTGGTTAAGCCGGTGTAGCCAGCGATGGAAGCGTTCGGAGCACGACCGTAGGGATCAGGGAAGGCGGTTTTGCCGGTGAGTTGGCTGGTGAAAGATGGAGAGTTTTCAAAACCGGTGAGGGCCGCGTTGATGGCTCCCCAGGAATCGGCGTACTCCACTTCATTCACCACCTTGGGCGAGATGTTGATGCTGGCATTGGCCACGATATTGCGGCCAGGCGCGTTCAGCGAGATGATGTCGGTTCCGGGATAGTTGGCGGTGCCCCACAAGCCATAAGGAAAATTCTCAGGCACGCTATCCTGCATGAAGCGCGCAAAGATGCGGACGCGGTCGCCGACATTCTGGTCGAAGCGGACAATATCCTGCCGGAAGTTGTTGAGCTGGCTATAGCTTTCGACCAACTGATTGGTGCCGGAGTTGGGGGGATTGGGCACCATAAACGTTTTCAGATAAGCGGCGGCATTCTGGCTGTAGCAGGAAGGATTGATAGTCCAAGTCTCACTTGGGCCTGTGCCGGCGGTGGTGACGCAGCCAGCCGGAGCTACAGGAATCGGTGTGTTGTTCGTTCCGGTAATCTGTGCCGTGCTGAATACACCTCCAAGTTCGGCCGTCGTGGGTACTGTGATGTTGGTGGTCCCGGGTGTGCTTGCCTTGCGCCACTCTTCCGACCAGAAAAAGAAAGTCTTGTCTTTCTTTGGGTGATAAAGCTTCGGAATGATGAGCGGGCCGCCAACCGTGAAGCCGAAATCGTTATAGCGCTCGATTGGAGTCGGATTGGCTTTGTCGGCGATGGCGGCGGGAGTACCTCCGGCGATGGCAGTGTCGATGGCCTGCCGGTTCGGGAAGGAATTGGCGTTGTAGAAATTGTTGCGATTGAATTCGTAAGCGCTGCCATGAAGCTGGCTGGTACCGCTTTTGGTGGCCACAACGACCTGGCCGCCGCCGCTACGCCCGAAGGACGCATCGTAGTTGCTGCGTTCGAGGGTAAACTCCTGAATCGCGTCGACGCTCGGAGTGTTCAATAAAGTTCCGTTGGAGCCGCTATCGTTGATGTCGGCGCCGTCCACTGTCCAGTTGTTAGCACCCTCGCGCGCTCCATTGATAGAAATTACGGTATTGCTGGAGAGCCCAAATCCGGGCTCGTCACCGAGCTGGTTCGACACCCCGGGCTCGAGGAGCACAAGCTGCTCGAAGTTGCGGTTGTTCAGGGCTAACTCGCGAACCTGGTCTCCGGTGACCGTCCCGGACTCTTCGGCGGTGGTGGTTTGAATCTGAACGTTCTCGGCAGTCACCTCAACGGTTTCGCTCGCCTTACCTGTAAGCAAACCCACATCGAGTGTCTTTTTCTCCGCAACGTTGAGAATCACATCTTTTGCCACGTAGGTTTGAAATCCGCTGCTCTTCAGCGTGACTGTATAGCGCCCTGCAGGCAGGTTCGTGATGTTGAAACCACCGGCTCCGCTGGTGGTCACCGAGCGGACGTCCGCGCCAGTCTCTTCGCTGTGAACTACGACGGTCACGCCGGGCACCACAGCCCCGCTAGGATCGGTCACTGTGCCTGTGAGTGTTGCCGCCAATTCCTGGCCCAGGCATGCGGCGGAAAGGCTTAGGATCATTACCCAAACCGCTAAGAATGAATATCCCTTCCCACAAACTCGGCGATCGGTTGAGTCTTCACGCCTTCCATATTTCAATTTCGCCATAACATGCCTCCTCAAACCGACGCTGAACTGCAGATTACAAATGAGCAGATAATCCAAACGCACTATGCTATATAGCACGCGGCGGTCCGTAGTCAAGAATAAAAAATAGACGAGCCCGGAGAAAATCGTTTCATGGCCGTCCCCAGACGGCGATTATCGCGGATTAAACCTGCAAATCGCCGCAGCAGGGCCCACGGGAAAGATAGGTCAGGTGCTTGATCTAACTCTATTGGCGATGCGGACCTTGGACAATCTCGACGGGAGCATGGCTCACACCGTCCTTTATGCACCATGGCTGCGACAGTCTTGCGGCAGAGAACCGCAAAAGCCAACGGTTTCCGCGATGGACCTTTACAGGACGTTCTCAATACGCTATATAGCATAAGGCGGTGCATGTGGTCATCCCGAGTCGCTCTGTCGAGCCCGGCGGACCT
>Ga0307474_10000739_pt1 | contig 23528 bp, 17 predicted proteins | sample atmos_gasesECM1C_2_FD_203312 | JGI IMG/M metagenome (GOLD analysis project Ga0307474, IMG submission 203312) | Hardwood forest soil microbial communities from Morgan-Monroe State Forest, Indiana, United States - atmos_gasesECM1C_05 | ecosystem: Environmental > Terrestrial > Soil > Temperate... | reverse complement strand
AAGCCGGCGTCTGGCCGGCAAGGGATCAGTTCTTGCGTGACTTGCGCGAACTGACCACGGCACATGGTCTGCTGCTGATCCTGGATGAAATCCAGACTGGTATCGGCCGGACCGGAAAACTCTTCCACTATCAGCACGCGGACATCGCCCCCGACATCATGACGCTGGGCAAAGGTATTGGCGGTGGCGTTCCGCTCGCGGCGTTGCTCGCGACCGAGGAGGCCTCCTGTTTCGAACATGGCGACCAGGGTGGCACTTTTTGTGGCAATCCCCTGATGTGCGCCGCCGGGCTTGCGGTCCTGAAGACAGTCGCAACGCAGGAATTCCTGAAATCGGTGGCTGACACCGGCCTCTACCTCGAGAGCGAACTGCGGCGCCTTTCGGCGCGGCATGGTCTGGGCGAAGTCCGCGGCCGGGGTCTTCTGCTTGCACTCGATCTGAAAGCGCCGATCGCCGCATCGATCGTTGCGAGGGCATTTGAGGAAGGCGTGCTGCTCAACGCACCCAAGCCAGATGCGTTGCGCTTCATGCCGGCGCTCAACGTCGTCCGCCAGGAGATCGATGCCATGGTCGGTTGCCTCGATGCGGTTCTGACCAGAATGGGCGTCGCAAGACGTGTGGCCTGAAATACGAGGAACTCGACGATGGGGAGATTGCATCCACCCGCTCTGCCCCTGACCGGCGGCTGCCCCTGCGCCGCCGTACGCTTTGCTGTCAGCGCGATGCCGCTCCTGATCTTCGCCTGTCATTGCACGGAGTGCCAGCGTTGGTCGGGCAGCGCCTTTGGCCTGTCGATGCCGGTCAAGCGCGAAAGCATATCGCTGATACGAGGTGACCCAAAGGCATGGCATCATACCGGAGCGAGCAGCTTCGCGAGCAAGTATTGGTTTTGTGCCGATTGCGGCGGCCGTATCTTCGCAGAGCGAAGCGATCGGCCCGATATCGTTACGTTACGGGCCGGGACGCTCGACGATACCTCGTGGGTGCGGCCCATTGCGCACATCAACCTGGCGAGCGCGCAGGCCTGGCAGCGAGTACCCAACAATGCAGATTGTTTCGACGCCGTGCCGAACGACTTCGGCGCGCTGGCAAGACGATGGCAGGATTTATGGCGGGAGGTCGAGACGATCAGTTGAAGTGATCGCACTTTCAGGGTTTGAGAATTGACGCGCCCGTTGTCGCCCGGCTCTCCAGATCGACGTGAGCCCGAGCCGCATCCTTCAAAGCATAGGCGTGGTTGATCGGCACGTGCAGCTTGCCATTGATGACCGCGGCAAACAACGTGTCGGCGCCTTCCAGTAGCTCCGAACGTTTGCCGATATAGTCGTTGAGCTTGGGCCGGGTCGCAAACAACGAGCCGTGGTTGTTTAGCTCGGCAATAGAGAACGGAGGGACCGGGCCCGACGCGTTTCCGAAACTGACGAACAGACCGCGTGGCTTGAGGCAAGACAGCGAGCCCGGGAAGGTCGACTTGCCGACGCCGTCATATACCACGTCGCAGAGTTCGTTCCGGCTGATCTGTTTGACGCGCGCGACGAAATCCTCCTCGTTATAGAGAATGACATGATCGCAGCCATTGGCCAGGGCAAGGTCGGCCTTGGCCTTGGAGCCGACAGTGCCGATGACGTGAGCTCCCATTGCGCTTGCCCACTGGCATGCGAGCAGGCCAATGCCGCCGGCGGCGGCGTGAATGAGCACCCGATGATGCGGCTCGACCTTGAACGTCTTGTGCAGGAGATACCAGACCGTCAGTCCCTTCAGCATCAGCACCGCGCCCTGTTCGTGGGTGATGTGATCGGGCAGTTTGACGAGCTTTTCCCAGGGGATGTTGCGTTCGCTGGCATAGGCCCCGAGATTCGTATAGTAGGCGACGCGGTCGCCCGGATGAAAATTAGTGACTCCCGCCCCGACCGCAAGCACTTCGCCGGCGGCCTCATTGCCGGCGATGAATGGGAGTCCGGGGGCCTTGTAAAGGCCGGTGCGGTAGTAGACGTCGATGAAGTTCAACCCGACGGCGCGTTGGCGGATGCGCACTTCACCGGGTTCCGGTGCGGGCACATCGACGTCTTCGTAGACCAGGGCTTCCGGCCCCCCTACCTTGTGCACGCGCACGGCCTTGGTCATCTTCGGGTCCCTTCACGAAACGTTTCGTCCAGCGATGAGCGAAAGCCATCAAGACCGCAATGTCAACGCTGACATGTCACCCGGCCGATCTCGAGACACCCGGAGACAAAATGGTTAACGGGGTCTTTTGCGGTTGCGCCGGGCCAATACGTTGAAGAGTTCCACGGCGGCCGAAAACGCTATGGCGAAGTAGATATAACCGCGCGGAATGTGGAATTTGAAGCCATCGGCGACCAGCGCAACTCCGATCAGCACCAGGAACGCCAGTGCCAGCATCTTGGTTGTCGGATGCTCGGCGACAAACCGCGCCACCGGGCCCGATGCCGCGTACATCACGATACACGCAATGATTACTGCGGCGATCATGATGGCGAGATCCTGCGCCATGCCGATTGCGGTGATGATCGAGTCGAGCGAGAATATCAGATCAACGATGATGATCTGTACTATCACCCATAAGAAGGCCGTTCCGGCCTTCGCGGCCTCGCTCGCTTCATCGCGAGCCTCCACCTCGCGATGTATTTCATGGGTCGCCTTTCCGATCAGGAACAGCCCACCGCCGATCAGAATGATGTCGCGCCAGGAAAACGGCAAGCCGTGAAGGGTGAAGATAGCTCGCGTGAGTCCGATCAGCCACACCAGCAGGCTGAGCAGCAGAATACGGAACACCAGCGCAAGCGCCAATCCGATCTGCCGCGCACGCCTGGCCTGTGCCGGTGGAATGCCGGACACGACGATGGACAGAAAGATGACGTTGTCGATTCCAAGAACGATCTCGAGGGCCGTCAACGTCAACAACGCCGCCCACGCTTCCGCACTCGTCAAAAGTTCGATCATGCATTGAGCGATCGGACAAACCGGATCGCAGCATCGCAACCCACGATGTAGATGGCGATCAGGCAAAGCGCCACCTTGACGGCTGCGCCCACTTCGAAGTCGTTGGTCAGTGCGACCATCACGAGCGCGGCCCAGGCGCCCATCAGCGACAATGTCAGCCAGCGCAGGCGCGCAACCCGGATCGGATGCACAACATTGAAGGGGACAAAAGTCAGCACGATCAGAATAGCGACGGCGAGCGAGGACAAGGCCTGGGGCAGTTGCAGCAGGAACAGATAAAGCGCTGCGATGTTCCACAACCCGGGAAAACCCCGAAAATGGTTGTCGGCGGATTTCATCCGACGGTCCGCAAAATAGAGGGCGCCGGTGACGGCGATCGCCACACCCAGGATCGGCGCGGTCAGGGGCAACAACATGCCGCTTGCAGTAATGGCATAGGCGGGTACGAAAACATAAGTGACGAAATCGACCACGAGGTCGAGCACCTCGCCTGACCAGTTCGGCTGCAGTCGTTCGACCTCCAGACGCCGCGCCAGTGGACCGTCCACCCCGTCGATCACGAGCGCAAGCCCGAGACACCAGAACATCGCGGCCCAGCGCTCGTGGACCGCTTCAAGCAGCGCGATCAGGGCAACGCCAGCGCCGAGCGCGGTGAAAATATGCACGGAAAAAGCCGCAGCGCGCGTGAGCGCTGCTGTCCGGGAATATCCCTTCTGGTTTGGACGATCCATGTTTCCCTTTGGTGGCCGAATTTGAACCACTGCTATCAGGAATCGCCTCGATTTGTACATCCACTGTGTCGCACCGCGGTCGCCGGCCCTGATGGAAACAATATGCCGGGCGTGGGCTTGAAATGGTTTCCAGAGACGTCAAATGTTCCGATATGAGCGAACTATCCACAGCATATGATGTAGCCGTCGTCGGCGGCGGCCCCACCGGATTGGCTACGGCAATCGCGCTGGCACGGGCTGGTGCGCGCACTGCGCTCCTTTCTCGGCGAGCGCCATATATCGACAACCGGACTACGGCGCTGCTCGGCGGTTCGGTCGATTTCCTGCGGTCGCTGGAAGTCTGGCCGCGTTGCAAGGACCAGGCCTGCGAACTTCGCGTGATGCGGCTGGTGGACGATACAGGCCGCCTGATCCGTGCGCCTGAGGTTCGTTTTTCCTGCGACGAGATCGGCCTCGAGGAGTTCGGGTTTAACATCGAGAACCGCGCGCTGGTAGCGGCTCTTGAAGATCGTGCGGCTGCGCTTTCGAACCTCACCCGCTACGACGATGACGCCGCGGCAATTCACCCCGAAGTCGACGCCGTGACGATCGAATCGGCAAACGGCGGATCGCTGTCGACGCGGCTTGCAATCGGTGCCGACGGAAGGCATTCGCTTTGCCGGGAGGCTGCCGGGATCGGCGTCCGGCGACGCGCGCTTGATCAGACGGCGCTGACCTTCAACGTCCGTCATTTGCGACCCCACCTAAATGTCTCGACCGAATTTCATACTGCGCGGGGCCCGTGCGTATTTGTGCCGCTGCCGGACAATCGCTCCAGCGTCGTTTGGGTGTCTGCACCGAAGGAGGCGGAGCGGCTGATGGTGTTGAGTGACGACGAGCTTTCCGAGGCTGTGGAAACCCAGTCGCATTCCATCCTGGGCCGAATGCGGGTCGAAGTTGGCCGGAACATATTTCCGCTGGCGATCGAACAACCCAGCCAATTTGCAAAGGCGCGCATCGCACTTGTCGGTGAAGCGGCACACGTGCTGCCTCCGATCGGCGCACAAGGTCTCAATATGGGTTTTCGCGATGCCGCCGATATTGCCGATATAGTGCGAGACGAACTGGCATCCGGCCGGGATCCCGGGTCGCCGGCAACAATGAGCAAATACGCGTGGGCGCGGCGCGCCGACATTCTCACCCGCACCTTTGCAATCGATGTCGCAAACCGCTCGCTGCTCAGCGCATTCCTGCCGATGCAGTCGCTGCGCGCCGTCGGTCTGCACCTGATAGGCTCGTTCGGGCCGCTGCGCCGCCTTGCCATGCGCGAGGGGTTGGCGCCGTCCTGGCGGGCATCAACGGTAAATTCGGCAGTCACGGAAACGCGAGCCGACCGGTCTGAATGAACCGTACCGCTCCAGGTTCGGCTTTGGCCCTCGATTCGCGTTTGGGAAAGAGTGGTCACAGCAGGGTTAATTCGGCCGTTTGCCTCTAGCATCGGCCACAATCATGGTCTATTCGACCAGATATGATCAAAACGCGCAGTGCCAAATTTCAGATCGGGCAGATCGTTCGCCACCGGATCTTCTCCTTCCGGGGCGTGATTTTCGATATCGATCCTGAATTCAATAATACCGAAGAATGGTGGCTCTCGATTCCTGAAGAGGTCAGACCCCACAAGGATCAGCCGTTCTATCATCTCCTCGCCGAGAACTCTGAATCCGAATATGTTGCCTATGTTTCGGAACAGAACCTGTTGCCCGATGACTCAGGCGAACCGATCCGGCATTCGCAGGTGGCCGAAATCTTCGTCAAGGACAAGTCTGGCGGTTATCGTCCGCGCAATCCCTCGCTGAATTGAGCGTCCCGTTGCGCTCCGGCATTTGATGCGGAGCCAAGTCATACAAAACCAAGTCATACGAAACCAAGTCATAGAAGCCAGGTCACGCGAAAAAATCATGCGCGATCAGATCGCGCGCGAATGTAAAAGGCGCTCTCTTCGAGCGCCTCTTGTTTGATTTGACGAACGTAAGCCGGATTGATTGGGCGCGGCTTGCCTATTTGGCTGCCGGATTTGGCGTCGCGCCACCCGCGGCCTGACCGGCTTCCAGTTTCTTGCGCTGCTCCTCGGCGCGTTTCTGCAACTCTTCCTGCAGTTTCTTCTGGGTATTTTCGAATTCCTTCGGGTCCGTTGGCGGGCCGTCGAAGGCCTTGGCGAAATCACCGAGCGGCAGGGGCAACGTGACCGGCTGTTGGTTGGAACTGATCGCCTGAATGACCAGGTTCTGGCCCTTCTTCATGTTGGCCAGCAACTCGGGAGTCACCTCGTAATCCGACATGCAGCCATTCTGGAAGCAGATCACATAGGGTGCCTGCGCAGGCGCATTCTGGTCGACGATGATGCGGGTGCCATGGACGAGCAGCATCCCGAGCGGCAGGGTAACGCGGAGGATCTTTTTCGGCTCGCCCTCAGGCTCGATGATCACGGCCGCGACGACCGGCTGGCCAGATTCGATTCGACCATCCTTGCCCGTAAAACAAACCTGCTTGGCATTGGCGTCCTGGCCCTTGAGACAGAACTTGGTCCACGGCGCATAGATGAGTTGAACCTGTTGATCAGCCGGTTGGGCCGCTGCGGGAGCGGCAGCGGCGGGAGGCGCCTGGGTCGGCTGCGCCGATTGCGCGGGCGCGGCCGGCGCCGCCTTTGGCGTTCCCTTCGGTGCCGCTTTGGCCTTGGGCGCCGGAGTAGCAGGTGCGGCAGGTGCGGGAGCGGGAGTCTGAGCCCGCAAGTCCGGGGCCGGCAGCGTGGCCGCCAAAGCCGTGACCGCCATCACTGCGAATACCCGCCCACGCGGCCAGACCGGCGCGGCCAAGATACGGAAATTCATTGCGGAAAACCCTTTCTGATCGGGAGCGTCCGAAACCGCTGCGGGCGCTGGCACATAGTGGATCGGACCACTCGCCGTCCCTTGGGCGGCTGTCTCCTTGCCAATTGAGGCGGATGCGTGACAGCCCCCCCAACGGCCAACGCACGCCTTCATACAGACACGGGAGAAAAGATCAATGCCGACGGCCTTTGAGGTCGATGCCGGCGGCCGCGTCGCCATGGTAAAATCCGACGGTGCAGTATTGCGAATCAAATCGAAGTGCCAAATCGCGGGTTCCCTCGCACGGTTACGCTGCCGCTCTCAGATCGGCTTTTCTGGCCCTCGTTTTTGTGTCCACGGCCGGGCCTGCGGCCAGCGTGGCGCAAAGTTACGCGATCGCCATGCACGGCGCGCCGGCGCTGCCACCTGATTTCACCCACATGCCTTACGCCAATCCCGATGCCCCGAAAGGTGGCCGGCTCGTTCAGGGTATTCTGGGAACCTTCGACAGTCTCAACCCCCTTATTGTGAAAGGGTTGGCGGTTCAACAAATCAGGGGCTTCGTCGTCGAGAGCCTGATGGCAAGGGGTAACGACGAGGCTTTCACGCTCTACGGTCTGCTGGCAAAGAGTGTGGAAACCGATGACGCGAGAGGCTACGTCATTTTCCACCTCGATCCGCTGGCGCGCTTTTCCGACGGCAAACCGGTCCTCGCCGACGATGTTCTGTTCTCCTGGGCCCTGCTGCGCGACAAGGGACGCCCCAACCATCGGCAGTATTATTCGAAAGTTGCAAGGGCCGAGGCGCTCGATCCGCTGACCGTGAAGTTCGATTTTGGCGGCACGCAGGATCGCGAATTGCCGCTGATCCTCGCCTTGATGCCGGTGTTGCCCCAACATGCCGTCGATGTCTCCACTTTCGAGGAAACTTCGATGACGGCCCCGGTCGGTTCCGGCCCCTACCGCGTCAGCGCCGTGAACCCTGGCGCCAGCGTTACCCTGACGCGCAACCCCGACTATTGGGGACGCAATCTGCCTGTCAATCGCGGCTTGTGGAATTTTGACGAGATCAGGCTTGATTTCTACCGCGAGGCCAACGGCCAATTTGAGGCGTTCAAACGCGGTCTCTACGACTTCCGCGTCGAGACGGAGCCGCTGCGCTGGCATGACGGATATGATTTTCCCGCCGCGCGCAAGGGCGAGGTGATCCGCGATACCATCAGGACGGGCCTGCCGCAGCCTTCGGAGTTTCTTGTTTTCAATACGCGAAGGCAGGTATTTACCGACATCCGCGTCCGCCAGGCGTTGACGCTCCTGTTCGACTTCGAATGGATCAACAGAAACTATTTCTTCGGGCTTTACGGCCGCTCGGGTGGTTTTTTTGCGGGCTCGGAGCTGTCGGCCTATGGCCGCCCCGCTGAGAATCGTGAACGCGACCTGCTAAAACCCTTCACATCGCACATAGCACCCGACATTCTGGATGGAAGTTATCGCCTGCCGGTGACCGATGGTTCGGGGCGGGATCGAAACTCTCTGCGGAATGCGCTTGGTCTGCTGTCGCAGGCGGGGTACGAACTCGATGGCACGGTGTTGCGGAACCGCGCGACCAAAGCGCCGCTTGCCTTTGAAATTCTGGTTGCCACTCGCGACCAGGAGCGCATTGCGCTCGCCTTTGCGCGCGATCTCAAGCGCGCCGGGATCGAGGTATCGGTGCGCGCGGTGGATGCCGTTCAGTTCGACCAGCGCCGTCTCGCCTTTGACTTCGACATGATCCAGAACCGCTGGGATCAATCCCTTTCGCCGGGCAACGAGCAGTACTTTTACTGGGGCAGCGAAGCGGCCGACAACCAGGGCACACGGAATTACATGGGAGCGAAAGACCCGGCCATCGACGCGATGATCGCGTTCATGCTGGAAGCGCGCGAACACCGCGACTTCGTTTCGGCGGTGCGAGCGCTGGACCGTGTGCTGATGTCCGGCTTCTACGCCATCCCCCTTTTTAACGTGCAAGAGCAATGGATCGCGCGCTGGAATCGGATAGAACGTCCCAAGGCCACCGCCCTGACGGGTTATCTTCCCGAAACCTGGTGGCAAAGGTCCGTGCCCCAAACCAAGTGATCCAGTGATCCAAGCCAACATATCGCCCACGCTCGACGGATTATTTTGCCGCATTCTGGCCCGACAGCCGGACGCGCCGGCGCTGCTGGATCCCCTCAACAAGCCGCGGATCACGGGTCAGCCAGCAAGGCGCATGACCTTTGCCGAGACCGATGAAGCGATCTCGGCGCTTTCGGCCCACTTCATCGAAGCCGGTCTGCCGGTCAATTCCGTCGTTGCGGTCCAACTGCCAAACACGGTCGAGGTCATCCTGACGGTTCTTGCAGCGCATCGGGCCGGCCTGATCGTTGCCCTGCTCCCGCAGCTATGGCGGCAAGCGGAACTGACCATGGCGCTCAATCGCACCGGCGCGAGAGCGATTGTGACCTCGGCCAGGATCGACGGCGTCAACCACGCCGATCTCGCCATGAATGCCGCGGCCGAGGCCTTCTCCATCCGGCACGTTTGCGGCTTCGGCGAAGACCTGCCGGAAGGAATGGCATCGCTCGATCTCGCCCTGAAGAGCGGATCGACCACGGCGCGAACCGTCACACAGGATGGCCGCAGAGCGGCGCTGATCACGTTTGATGTGACGGCTGACGGCTTTCGCGCGGTGCCGCGGACGCATTTCAATCTGATTGCCGGCGGCCTTGCAATATTTCTCGAAAGCCGGATCGCTCTGAGTGCAAAACTGATGTCGGCGTTCGCGCCGTCGTCATTTGCGGGATTTGTTGCTTCGCATTTGCTCTGGTTGCTGTCGGGTGGAACACTCGCCCTGCATCATCCGTTCGATGCGGAGGTGCTGGAGCGGCAGATCGGCGAGGATGGCTGCGACACGCTGATTGCGCCGGCGGCGATGGCATTGCGCCTGGCGGAGCTCGATCTGGCGGCGCGGCTGCCGACGCTGCGTGGCGTGATCGCCATGTGGCGCACGCCGGAACAGGTGGCCTCGAGCGCACATTGGACGGATGAAAAGATACGCTTCACCGATGTCTACCTGTTCGGCGAGGCCGGCCTGTTTGGCGCCTGCCGGACCGCGGACGGCCTGCCGGCGCCGATCCTGCTGGGGCCGCACGGCGCGCCGCGCGATATCCCGGGGACTTCGACCGCCGGCGAAACGCTCCTCACACCGGCGGGAACGCTCGCTCTAAGAGGACCGATGGTGGCCGCGGCGGCTTACGCGCCGTCTTCGCCGCCAGGCGATTCCCTTGTGGCACACGCCGCGCGCGATTACGTCGACACTGGCTATGCGGCACGCCTGCATCGTTCGACCAAGGCGATCATGATCACCTCGCCGCCCGCGGGACTGATCTCGGTCGGCGGCTACCGGTTCCTGTCCCGAGACCTTCAGGAATGGTCGAAACGGCTCGGCCAGGGCGCCTTGCTCACCGCATTGCCTGACCGTTTGTGCGGCTACCGCCTTGCCGGACGCGCCCAGGACAACGCCCGCGGCCGCGAAGCCTTGAGCCAGCTCGGGCTTAACCCGTTGATGGTGGAGGCGTTTCGGGATCGGACCCTGCTCGGCTATTCCTGAACAGGTGAGTTCGTTGACGCGCCATTAAGGCGGGCGAACTAGCATCACGCGTTCAAGTTTCGAGGCGCGCTGATCCATTTCCGATGTCACTGTCAGGCCCGATCATCGTCGTATCGAACAGCGCGGAGCCGAAGCTGACTTTGGCCCTCGATGAAGCCAAGGTATTCCCGATCATCGAGACCACCTCGACCGACGCGTCGCGCGCCGTGGCGCAGATGCAGCCCTGCGCTGTCCTAGTGGCGATGTCACAAACGGGCGAAGCTGAGCTTTTGCGTCTCGCAACACAGGTCGGCGCGTTGCGGCCTTACCTGCCCATGATAGCGATCGATCCAAAATCGTCGTTGCCCGAAAATGTCATTCCTTTCTCCCACGCCGGGCGAAGTCCGGATCGGCTGGTTGCTCGTCTGCGCGCGGCGTTGCGGGTCCGCGCGTTGCATGCGACCGTGATGCGCCGCCTGGAACACCAGGCGATGGCCTGCCCGACAATTGGCGAGATGAAACCGGCGCGCGATGCCACCGTGCTTCTGGTCGGTCGAGGCACCCTCTATCCGGCGTTGTCGGTGGCCCTTGGCGGGCGCATGGGGATCGTGGGAGCACTCAGTATCGAAGCGGCCGCAAAGCACCTCAACATGCGCGACATCGACGGCATCGTGCTTGGCGAAGGCTTCAGCCCGCGCGTGGTCGATGCGTTCCTGACCGTGCTGGGCGAAGATCCGCGTTTCCGCCATCTGCCGGTCGTGGTGACGCTGGAAGGCTGGGCGGCCACCTATGAACTGCCAAATCTCGAGATCATCGTCGGCGATCCCTCGCATGTTGCCGCCAATGCCTTGCCGTTGATACGCCAACATGCCTACGAAGCCCATTTGAGCCGCACGCTGCGGTCGATCGACGCCGGCGGACTCCTTGACCCGCTGACTGGTCTGCTGACACGAGATGCCTTCAGGCGCGATCTTGCCAATGCAGTGCGCCAGACGCTCTCGCGCGGCGGCGGTCTCTCGATGGCGCGATTTGCATTCGATCCGGCGCAAACCCGCGCACACCTTGACGGCGCAAGGCTGCTCAGCCGCCTGATGCGGCAGATGGACTTTGGAACCGTACAAGAGGACCGGTCGGTGGTCGCGGTGTTTGCCGATACGGATTTGCGCAACGCCCACGCAATTGCGCGCCGGCTTTGCAGCGTCATGCGTCATACCGATCATGGTAAACGGAACCCGCGGCGGTCGGAGCCTAAGGTGACGCTGGCCACTCTTCAGGCCTCCGATACCGAGCATTCCCTGCTTGCCCGGCTGTACGAAGACGGCAGTCGCGCCGCGTCCTAGCGGTCGTTCGCATCCTACTGCGCATTCCACCAATGGTTCCCCGAAATATTGCGGAACGTTTGTTCCCGCCTCGCATTGTAAAGCAACAATTCCGCAATGAAGGAGAATGATATTATGAAGAGGATTGCATTGATTGCTGCTTCGCTCGCTGTGCTGGCGAGCCCCGTTTTTGCCCAGGAGTCCAAGACCACCGGCAACGCACCAGCGGACGCGAAGTTCTCGACAGTGTCGAAGGATGAGATGTTCAGCTCGAAGCTGAAGGGCTTGAGCGTCACCAATCAAAAGGATGAAACGGTCGGCGAGATCACCGACCTTGCTATCAAGAACCGCGAGGTCGACGCATTGATCCTGTCGGTAGGCGGCTTTCTCGGCATGGGCGAGCACTACGTCGCGGTTTCACCCTCTTCAGTGAACGTCCGCTACGATGCCAAGAACAACAAGTGGCTGGCGTCGATGAACACCACCAAGGAGGCACTCAAGGCTGCTCCGGAATTCAAATATCCGAAGTAAATCCTCGGAAATGCCTAGACCGCCGGTGGCAGTGCCCGCGGTCTAGGCTGCCTTTCGGTCCTCTGCCAGATTTGCAAGCTGTCTGAGGATTTCCGTCGTACCGGCCAGGCGCTCCTCGGGCGTCTCCCATTCCTGGAAAAACACCACCTTCATGTCGGGGCGCACCCGCGCCGCCTGGCCGTGCTGGCGGATGAAGTACACCAGCCGATCGGGCTGCGCGAACTTGTTGTCGCGGAATGTGATGACCGCTCCCTTCGGTCCCGCGTCGACCTTCTCGACATTGGCGCGCCTGCAATAGTTCTTGATGGCGGCGACCTTGAACAGATAACGCACCTCGTCCGGCAATACGCCGAAGCGGTCGCGCAGTTCGGCCGCGAAATTGTCGATCTCCTCGTCGGTTTCGAGGTCCGCAAGCCGCCGATACAGCGACAGCCGCACGGCAAGGTCGGCGACATAGTCCTCGGGAATGAGGACAGGCATGCCGATGGTGATTTGCGGCGACCAGCGGTCGGCCGCCGGCTCAGCCACGCCGGCCTTGAGGTTGAGGATCGCCTCCTCCAGCATCGACTGGTAAAGCTCGAATCCGACTTCCTTGATGTGACCGGATTGCTCCTCGCCGAGCAAATTGCCGGCGCCGCGAATGTCGAGATCGTGGGAGGCAAGCTGGAACCCCGCCCCCAGCGTCTCCAGCGACTGCAGCACCTTCAGCCGCCGCTCGGCTTGCGGCGTGATCTTCTGCTGCGCCGGCAGCGTGAACAGCGCATAAGCACGCAACTTCGAGCGCCCTACCCTTCCGCGCAGCTGATAGAGTTGCGCAAGTCCGAACATGTCGGCGCGGTGCACGATCAGCGTGTTGGCGTTCGGAATATCGAGACCGGATTCGATGATTGTGGTCGAGAGCAGGACATCGTACTTGCCGTCGTAAAACGCCGACATGATGTCCTCGATCGCGGTCGGCGGCATCTGCCCGTGCGCGGCCGCCACTTTCATCTCCGGCACATTCTTGTCGAGGAAATCCTTGACGCCGGCGAGGTCTTCGATCCGCGGCACTACATAGAAAGCTTGTCCGCCGCGGTATCGCTCGCGCAAGAGTGCCTCGCGGATCATCAGCGGATCGTGCGGGGCCACGAAGGTGCGCACCGCTAGCCGATCAACCGGCGGCGAGGCGATGATGGAGAGCTCGCGCACGCCCGTCAGCGCCAGTTGCAGTGTGCGCGGGATTGGCGTGGCGCTCAGGGTGAGGACGTGGACTTCGGCCCGCAATTGCTTGAGCCGTTCCTTGTGGCTGACCCCGAAATGCTGCTCCTCGTCGACGATCAGAAGTCCGAGGTCCCTGAACTTGATCGATTTGCCGAGCAGCGCGTGCGTGCCGACCACGATATCGATCGACCCGTCGGCGAGCCCCTTTTTGATTTTACTCAGTTCCTTCGGTGCGATCAGGCGAGATGCCTGTGCGACATGGACGGGAAGGCCGCGAAACCGCTCGCTGAAGGTTTTTGCGTGCTGGCGCGCCAATAGCGTGGTCGGGACGACGACGGCGACCTGCTTGCCGTCCAGTGCTGCCGCAAACGCCGCGCGCAAGGCCACCTCGGTCTTGCCGAAGCCGACGTCGCCACAGATCAGTCGGTCCATGGGACGGCCGCTTTCAAGATCCTTCAGCGTGGCATTGATCGCGCCGAGCTGGTCCTCGGTTTCCTCATAGGGGAAACGCGCGCAGAATTCGTCGTAGACATGGGCCTGCACCGGCAATTTAGGCGCTTCGTGCAGGTGCCGTTCGGCGGCAATCTTGATCAGTTCGCCGGCAATTTCGCGGATCCGGCTCTTGAGTTTGGCTTTTCTCGCTTGCCAGCCCCCACCGCCCAGCCGGTCCAGTTCGACATTGGCGCTGTCGGCACCATAGCGCGACAACAGCTCGATATTTTCAACCGGCAGGAACAGCTTTGTGTCGGCCGCATAATGCAGTTCAAGGCAATCGTGTGGAGCACCCGCGACCTCCAGCGTCTGCAGGCCGACGAACCGGCCAATGCCATGCTCGACATGAACCACGAGGTCGCCGGAGGCAAGGCTCGTGACTTCGGAAATGAAGTTGTCGAGCTTGCGGCCCGCCTTGCGCGGACGCACCAGGCGGTCGCCAAGAATGTCCTGCTCGCTGATGACGGCGAAATTGTCGGTCTCAAACCCTGACTCCATGCCGACCACGGCCAGCATCGCCTCGTTGCGGGGCGTGGCCTGCACCGTGCGCCAGGAGTTGATGCGGGTCAGGTTCGAAAGCTTGTGATCCCGCAGCATGTTGTCCATGCGGTCGCGCGAGCCTTCGCTCCACAGCGCGATCACGACCTTCTTGCGGTTCGCCTGCAACGCCTGAACATGGGCGACGACCGCCTCGAATACGTTGACGGAACCGTCATTGCGCTCGGGTGCAAAATTGCGTCCCTGACGGGCGCCTGCGTCGATCACATCGGCGCTGCCTTCCGGCATCGAGAATGGCGTCAACCGTGCGAGAGCCGAGTCTTGCAGCCGCTGCGCCCACTCGCCTTCGCTGAGGTAAAGCCGCTCGGGCGGCAACGGCTTGTAGATCGCCCCGCTACCGGGGTGTTCCAGCGCTTCGCGCCGGGCGTCGTAGTAGTCGACGATCTGCTTGAAACGCTCGCGCGCGGCATCCTCGCCTTGCGGTTCGATCGCAATCGGTGCTTGCGCGAGATAATCGAACAGCGTGTCCATGCGCTCCTGGAACAGCGGAAGCCAATGTTCCATGCCGGGATGGCGGCGGCCTTCGCTGACCGCCTCGTAGAGCAGATCGTCGCGCTCAGGCGCACCGAAGGCCGCTACATAGCCCATCCGGAAGCGGCGAATGGTCTCGGTGGTGAGTTGGAATTCGGAGATCGGGACGAGATCGAGAGAACGCATATCGAGGAGCGTTCGTTGCGTCTCGGCATCGAAGGTACGGATCGATTCCAGGCTATCGCCGAAGAAATCGAGCCGGACCGGTTGATCGAGGCCCGCAGGAAACAGATCGAGGATGCCGCCGCGCACGGCGTATTCGCCCGCCTCGCGCACCGTCGAAGAGCGGGTGTAGCCATTGTGTTCCAGCCAGGCGATGATGGAATCCATCGGCACGACATGGCCGGGCGCGATCGATAGCGCCTGCGCGGCGATGGTTTCGCGTGCCGGCACCCGCTGCACGGCCGCGTTGACGGTGGTCAGAACAATCAACGGCTTGTCGCTGCCGGTAAGCCTTGCCAAACGTGCCAGCGTCGTCAGGCGCTGCGCCAGGATTCCGCCGTGCGGCGATACTCGATCATAAGGCTGGCAGTCCCAGGCCGGAAACTGCAGCACCGGCAGATCAGGGGCAAAGAACTCGAACGCCCTGGCGAGTTGCTGCATGCGCGGCCCGTCCCGGCACACCACCGCCAGGCTGACAGCGGGTGGACTGGGCCGCGCCGCGACCGCGCGCGCGAGGTCCGAGACGATCAGGCCCTCCCCGCCCTCGGCGACATTGGCAAGGGTCAGTGCGCGGCCAGGGCGAAGCAATTGTGCGGGCGATTGGGTTGGTTGCTTCATGCGCCTTTGTCCGCAGGACGAAAAGACTTGATGCGGTCGAACAGGCGGCTCGCAAAGGGGGGCACTACCGGCACGTCTGCCGTAAGCGCGGCATAGAGATCGGGATCGGGCACCTCGATCAGACGCTCGAACTGACCCAATTCATCCTCGCTCAAGCCGGCGATTTCGGCATCGGCAAATCGGCCGAGAATGAGGTCCATCTCGCGGGTGCCCCGATGCCAGCAGCGGAACAGGAGCCGCTTGCGGCGATCGTCCAGGCCGTCGCTTGATCGTGTCGTTCCTGTCATCCTCGAAATTCCATTCCAACGCCAAAAGCCCGGACGTGCCGGGCGGGGCTGATATAGCGATCCGAACAAGGATTGTCAGCCCTTGCTCCTTCCCGATCGTCGCCGAGGCGTCAGCGGGCTTGACCTGGCATGGGTCCATGGACAAGGAAACAGGACGTCGATACCCGGCACCAAAGGCCGGATATGACGGCAGGGACGGTTAGCACGGGTCGAAGCCCGCCCATGACGAACCTGCGCTGAGAAAGCCTGCTGATGCGCCCTGCTTTGCTCAATCCGTTGTTTGCGCCGGTCACCGGCCTTTCCGGCGTCGGGCCGAAGCAGGACAAGTTGTTCCGCTACCTGCTCGGCCGCGACGAGACGCCAAGGCTGATCGATCTCTTGCTGCATCTGCCGACGAGCGTGATCGACCGCAGGGCGAGACCGAAAATCCGCGACGCGGTGGTGGGCACCGTCGTAACCCTGGAAGTGACGGTCGACCGCCATCGTCCTACGCCAGCGCGCAATTCACGGGCGCCGCACCTCGTCTATGCCAGCGACGACACCGGCGATGTCATCCTGACTTATTTTCGTGCCCAGCCCGGCTATGTGGAAAAGCTGCTTCCCGTCGGCTCGAAACGCTACGTCTCCGGCACGTTGCAGATGTATGACGGCATCCCGCAAATCGTGCATCCGGACCGCGTCGTGGATGAAGCCGGTTTTGCGAAACTGTCGGCGATCGATCCGGTCTATCCGCTCACCGAGGGACTGGCGCTCGGCTCGTTGCGGCGGGCGATCGCCCAGGCCTTGCCAAAAATCCCGGCCCTGCCGGAGTGGATCAGCCCCGAGGTGATCCGGCGCTGCAGGTTTCCGCCGATCAGGGAAGCGCTGAACCGCGTGCACATGCCGGTCGAACTGACGGACATCCTGCCCGAAGGACCCTACTGGTCGCGTCTTGCCTTCGACGAATTGCTCGCCGGTCAACTGGCGCTTGCGTTGGTGCGGGCGCAACTGCGCCGTCCCGCCGGCGACCGTCATGCCGGCGATGGCCATCTGCGCAAGAAGATCATCGACGCGCTGCCCTACGCGCTGACGTCGTCGCAGCGGCAGGCCATCGCTGCGATAGCGGAGGACCTGCGCCAGCCGGTGCGGATGTTGCGGTTGCTGCAGGGCGACGTCGGATCTGGCAAGACCGTGGTGGCGTTGCTGGCGGCGGCCGCCGTGACCGAGGTCGGCAAACAGGCAGCACTGATGGCGCCAACGGAAATCCTGGCACGCCAGCACATCAAGACCATCACGCCTCTGGCCGAACGCGCCGGCCTTCGCGTCGCGATCCTCACCGGACGCGAGAAAGGCAGGGAACGCCGCGAAATCCTTGCGCAGCTTGCGGGCGGCGAAATCGACCTCCTGGTCGGCACCCATGCGCTGATCCAGGACGACGTGGAGTTCAAGGCGCTTGCGCTGGCCGTCGTCGATGAGCAGCATCGATTTGGCGTGCGTGAGCGCCTTGCGCTGACCGCCAAGGGCGGTGCCGTCGATGTTCTGGTGCTGAGCGCCACACCGATCCCGCGCACATTGGTGCTGACCTATTTCGGCGACATGGACGTTTCCGAACTGCGCGAAAAGCCTGCCGGACGGCAACCGATCGATACCCGCGCGGTGCCGATGAGCCGCCTCAACGAGGTGATGGAAGCGGTGGGACGGGCGATCGACAAGGGTAAACGCGTGTACTGGATCGTTCCGCTGGTGGAGGAATCCGAGACCGTTACTCTGACAGACGCCGAACAGCGCTTCGAAAGCTTGCGCGAACGCTTCGGCGCCAGGGTCGGCCTTGTTCACGGAAAAATGCGCGGCGCCGACAAGGATTCGGCGATGGCGCAATTCGCGGGCGGAGAAATCAACCTGCTGGTTGCGACAACCGTGGTCGAAGTCGGCGTGGACGTGCCGGCCGCCACCATCATGGTGATCGAGAATGCCGAGCGTTTCGGCCTCGCCCAGTTGCATCAATTGCGGGGGCGGATCGGTCGCGGCTCCCAGCCTTCGACTTGTCTGCTGCTCTACCGGGAGCCGCTGAACGACATGTCGAAGGCGCGGCTGACAGTGATCAGGGAAACCACCGACGGCTTCCGGATCGCCGAGGAGGATTTGAAGCTGCGGGGCGAAGGCGACGTTCTCGGTGTCAGACAAAGCGGCCTGCCCGGTTATCGGATCGCACGCTCCGATGTGCACGCTCAGCTCATCGCACAGGCTCGCGACGAGGCGCTGCGGATCATGAAGGAAAACCCGAAGCTTTCGGGGTCGCGCGGCGAAGCGCTGCGCTGCCTGCTCTATCTGTTCGAGCGCGACGAGGCCGTGCCCCTGATGGGCGCGGGTTGATGGGCGGCGTCACTCCGCCTTCGCCGGTTCAGCCTGCAACATCGATGTATTCGCCACCCGCGCGGCATTCGCCATTCCAGCCAATGCCGCAACCTTTTTTTGCGGGTCGGAACCGGGCTGAACCACGCCGCACGACATGATCAGGGTTGCAGCGTCTTCCGCATTCATCTCGACTTCGATGATTTTGCTCTTGGGCACGTAGAAAAAGAAGCCGGTGGTCGGGTTCGGCGCACATGGCAGGAACACCGAGATGTGCTCCTCCTGGCCTGGAAGACTGGTAGCGACCTCCTCGCTCGGCGATTGCGAGATCAATACGATCGACCACATTCCCGGCGAAGGAAATTCGACGAGGCCGACCCGGCGGAAGCTCGACCCCTTCCCGGAAAACAATGTCTCGAACACCTGCTTGAGGCTGCGATAGATCGCACGCACCACCGGCATGCGCCCCAGCAGCCTCTCGCCGAGATCGACCAGCGTGCGCCCGATCAGGTTGGCGGTGAGAAAACCCAAAAGCGTCAGCGCCACCACCGCGACGATCAGTCCCGAGCCTGGGAGTCCGAAAGGCAAATAGGTCTCCGGCCGGTACGCAACCGGGACAAACGGCCGAACCAGTCCGTCCACCCAGGTCACGAACCACCAGGTCAGATAGAAAGTGATCGCAATCGGGCCGGCGACAATCAGACCGGTGAGAAAATAGTTGCGGAATCGGGCCATCAATCCGCTGTGGACATCCGGCGGAACGTTGGCCGGCGGCACGGGATCAGGCAGTTCGTTGCGGTTCATGGGGGTTCCAGGTCGGTCGAAGCGAGCAGTTATCCTAGCCCAGCTAAGCCATCCTAGCAGACTTTTGAAGACCCAAGGCCAGCCGCAATAGCAGGGGAATTTATTCCACCGTTACCGATTTCGCGAGATTTCGGGGTTGATCGACGTCAGTGCCCATGACCACGGCCGTATGGTAGGCGAGAAGCTGCACCGGTATCGCATAGACCATCGGCGCAAAAGTCGCACCCATATCCGGAAGCACGATCGTCACCAGTGATTTGATGGCGGCTTCCGAGGCGCCCTTGGCGTCGGTCATCAGGATGATATTGCCACCGCGGGCCGCCACTTCCTGCATGTTTGAAACGGTTTTTTCAAACACCTGGTCGTGTGGCGCGATTACGACCACCGGCATGTTTTCGTCGATCAGGGCGATCGGCCCGTGTTTGAGTTCACCGGCCGCATATCCTTCGGCATGGATGTAGGAGATTTCCTTGAGTTTCAGCGCGCCTTCCAGCGCGAGCGGATAACTGGTGCCGCGGCCGAGATAGAGCACATCGCTCGACTTCGAGATATCACGCGCGAGCTTTTCGATCTGCGGTTCCGTGGCCAGCGCCGCTGACATCAGGCGTGGAATCCCGACAAGGCTGTGTACGAGCTTGGCCTCATCGTCATCTGACAGCGCGCCGCGTGCCTTGCCGGCCGCTACCGCGACCGCGGCGAGCACCATCAGCTGACAGGTGAAGGCCTTGGTCGAGGCGACGCCGATTTCAGGCCCCGCAAGCGTCGGCAACACGGTTTCGCTTTCGCGCGCGATCGTCGACGTCGGTACGTTGATTATGGAGAGCGTATGCAGGCCCTGTGACTTCGCGTAGCGCAAGGCGGCCAGCGTATCGGCGGTCTCGCCGGATTGCGAAATGAAGATGGCAAGATCGCCCTTGCGCAACGGTGCCTCGCGATAACGGAATTCGGAGGCGACATCGAGCTCGACCGGCACGCGAGCGAGGCGCTCGAACCAGTATTTGGCAATGTAGCCGGCGTAACTTGCGGTTCCGCAGGCCGTGATCGAAATGCGCTGAATGTCCTTGAAATCGAACGGCAGCTTGATCGGAAGCATGACGCGTTCCGTCGACATGTCGACATATCGCGCAAGCGTGTGGCCAACGACTTCCGGCTGCTCGTGGATCTCCTTGGCCATGAAGTGGCGATAATTTGCCTTGTCGACCAGGAAGGAAGAGGCGCCGGATCTGAGCACCTCACGATTTACCGTCGCGCCGCTCGCGTCGTAGATCTCCCCACCGTCGCGGGTCAGAACCACCCAGTCGCCATCTTCCAGATAGCTGATGCTGTCGGTAAAGGGCGCGAGCGCGATTGCGTCCGAACCCAGATACATCTCGCCACTGCCATGGCCGATCGCCAGCGGCGAACCCTTGCGTGCGCCGATCATGAGATTGCCGTGGCCACGAAACACGAATGCCAGTGCAAAGGCGCCGCGCAGCTGCGGCAGCGATGCTTTCACCGCTTCCTGCGGCGAACTGCCCTTGAGCAGGTAGGAGTTGACCAGATGGGCTACGGCCTCGGTGTCGGTGTCGCTCGTGAATTTCGCGCCCTGCTTTTCCAGCGTCACGCGGAGTTCGCGGAAGTTTTCGATGATGCCGTTGTGAACCACCGCGACGTTGTCGGTGGCATGGGGATGAGCATTGCTCTCGGTCGGCTTTCCGTGCGTGGCCCAGCGCGTATGACCGATACCGGTGTGACCTTGAAGCGGCTGGGCCTTCAACCGTGTTTCGAGATTCCGGAGCTTGCCTTCTGCGCGGCGGCGTTCGAGATGGTCGCCTTCCAGCGTCGCAATGCCGGCGGAATCGTATCCCCGGTATTCGAGACGTTTGAGCGAATCCACCAACTGCTCTGCGACCGCTCCGCGCCCGAGAATGCCGACAATGCCGCACATTCGGATCAATTTCCCCAGGTCATGAAAGATGCGCCTTGCAACTCTTAACGAAATTCGGCCAAGCCGAGATACTCAATAATTATTGCCGATTGAAACAGCGTTAAGCCAAAAGCTTAACAAGTGAGCCATCAATTGCCGCTTTTTGGAGCTTTGCCCCGCGTCTTTATCTCGCGATACCGTTTGGCGCCACCCTCGCGGTTGGTTTGGGGACTGCGCTCCACGGCCATCGCGTCGTCAGGCACGTCGCGGGTAATCACCGAGCCCGAGCCGATATAGGCTCCCTTGCCGATCTTGACGGGCGCGACCAGCGACGAATTGGTGCCGACGAATGCGCCCTCACCGATCTCGGTCTTGTTCTTGCCAAAGCCGTCATAATTGCACGTGATGGTACCGGCTCCGATATTGGCGTTGGCACCGATATGGGCATCACCGACATAGCTGAGATGATTGACCTTCACCCCGGGCTCGAGCGTAGCCGCCTTCGCCTCGACGAAATTGCCTATCTTTGCGCCCTCACCAAGCGAGGTTCCCGGCCTCAGGCGCGCAAAGGGCCCGACCAGAGCGTTCTTGCCGATCGAAGATTGCACGATGTGACTGAAGGAATGGATGATTGCTCCATCCGCAATCGAAACGCCGGGGCCGATGACCACGAACGGTTCGATCGTAACCTCCTTGCCGAAGGTCGTATCGGCGGCAAGGTAAACCGTTTCCGGTGCGACCATGGTGACGCCCGCATCGAGCGCAGCCTTGCGCAACCTTGCCTGCATGACCTGCTCAGCTTCTGCGAGCTGCGTCTTGGTGTTGATACCGCGCACTTCATCCTCACTGGTTTCGATCACGACGGCCTCCAATCCCATGTCCCGAACGATCCCAACCGCGTCGGTCAGGTAATATTCGCGCTTGCTGTTGGCGTTGCCGATCTTCTCGATGATCGAGAGCGCGGTGCGGCCATCAAAGGCCATCACGCCGGCATTGCAGAGTGTGATGGCGCGCTCTGCGGCATCGGCGTCGGCCTGCTCACGTATTGCAACCAAACGGTCACCCTCGACGATAAGACGCCCATAGCCGCTGGGGTCTGCAGCGTGAAAGCCCAGCACCGCCAGCGCCGCGCCGTTGCTCAGCGGCACACGCAGCCGATCGAACGTCTGTGCCGAAATCAGCGGCGTATCGCCGAAGGCGATGAGAAGATCGTCGGCGCCGCGTGCAAGGGCGTCGCGGGCAGCCAGCACCGCATGAGCAGTTCCCATGCGCTCCTTTTGAACAAAGATCGTCGCATCCGGCCGCGCCCGCTTCGCCTCTTCGGCCACCGCATGATGATCGGGCCCGATCACGACGGCAAGCGCGGCCGTGTTTGCGCCAGGAGCAGCAGCGAGGACGTGCGCCAGCAGCGACTGATTGGCCACGGGGTGCAGGACCTTGGGTTTGGCCGACCGCATGCGCGTCCCCTCGCCGGCCGCGAGCACGATCGTCAGGACAGTCCTGCCAGGCATCCAGTTCCCTCGGGATTGGCGACCACGTTGCGATGCTCGCCGTCATAAAGCGTTTTGGTGTCCCATGGAAACACGTATTCATCACTCCGTCCGGCCGGATTCAAGGTCGAGACCCATTTCCTGTTAATGTTCACGTTGATTCGGTTGGGGCTTTGGGGGCCGAAGCATATTCCTATGGCGAAAGATTCTCACGGTCTGGCAGGCGGCTTCGATGCCGAGAACACCGGCGGCGCGCTGTCGGGTCTTTTGGCCGAGGAAGACGAATTTGACCGGCGCACGCTTTGGCGGCTCGGGTCGTGGGCAGTTGCCTCGGTCGGCGCTGTTATCCTCGCCATCCTCGCCAATCAATCGTCAGTCGGAATCAGACGCGAGCAGATTGCGTCCGCCGATCTGGCGCGCCAATCACAGCAGATGCAGTCCGTCGCCAGGGAGAACCAGAACGAGGCGCGGCGCCTGGCCTCGGCGATCGAGACTTTGAACGAAGATCGAGACCGCCTTTACTCGCGCCTTGCCATTCTCGAGCAAGGGTTTGAGTCGGTGACGGGGACGGTCGCGCGGCAGAATTCCGCGAGCACCACATCGCAAACCGCAACTTCGCCGACTGCCGCATCTGTAGTCTCCGTTGGTCCCGCGCCCTCTCCAACGGCTTCGACCGGGTCCACCTCCGCACCCGTATCACCGGCGCCCGCTGCGGTGGCAGCGCCATCTGAAACGCTGTCACCAGCGCAAAAGCCGGCCGCGGCACCCGTTGCTGCAATCCCAGCCGCCTCAGCCGAGAAGCCGGCAACACCCGCCAAAGCCAGTGAGAAACCGCAGGCAGCCCTTGCTCGCGCTGAACCCGGGCCGACCGCAACGCCGTCGGAGCCGCCGGTAATGGCAAACACGCCGGCTCCGCCAACCTCGCTGATGGCCTCGAAATCGATGATGGCGCCGCCCGATCCGGCCGCCCCAAAACTGCTGGAGCCCATGCAACCGCCAAAGGTCATCACGGCAGCGCCGATGCCGGAAATCGTGGCGTCCGCGCCCCCCAGCGAGGAAGACGCGGAGACGGATTCAGCCGCAAATGTCCCCAAGCCTTCGATCCAGCGCACCGAATTCGGAGTGGATCTGGGCGGCGCGAATTCCATTCCG
>Ga0307474_10000738_pt1 | contig 23550 bp, 19 predicted proteins | sample atmos_gasesECM1C_2_FD_203312 | JGI IMG/M metagenome (GOLD analysis project Ga0307474, IMG submission 203312) | Hardwood forest soil microbial communities from Morgan-Monroe State Forest, Indiana, United States - atmos_gasesECM1C_05 | ecosystem: Environmental > Terrestrial > Soil > Temperate... | reverse complement strand
TCCTGGTCCCACCAGGAGATCAACCGCAGCCGGCTGAAGCGGTCCTCGCTTACCTCGCTGTCAAACACGCGTGTCATGGGATGCTCACGAACCGGCAGTTATCTCGGGCTGCAGCCGCAGGATGTCTCCGTCCTGTACCTGCGCCTCCGAGAGAGTTTGTGCATCCTGAATCTGTCGCCCTGAATTCTTGTGATGGAATTTGTAGCTCAGCGGCGCTCCATCCGGGCCATTTGTCGGCAGCCGCAACTTCTGCACCAGCACCGCAACAATCTTGTTGCAAGGAGCATCGTCCGGCAGTTCCACCGGCACACGCTTATTTTCGGTCGAGTCGTAGACGGTAACGTTGATGTTAGGCATTCCTGTCGAGTCCATCCTCTATTAGGTTCACTGCTGTCCTCCCGCTGGCACTGTTCTTTCTAGAGCCTCATCGTGCGTAACGTAGTCGGTCAATCGTCTGCGGCCAATATTCTCAAACTCCCACCCGGAATCTTCCAGCAGCGCGTCCGCCCGGACCGCAAAATTCAAGTTCTCAGCGTTGGGATCACCGTGCTTGTCGACCATGGAAGTAACGATCGCCACCAAGCTTCCTCGGTCATCAAACACCGGCCCGCCGCTATTGCCTGGACTAACCGGCGCCGACATCTGGATCGTGCTGCCACTCATGCGGGAAATGATCCCGGTACTCAACGTGAACCTGAGTCCCTCCGGATGCCCAATCACAAAGACGTTCTCCCCCTCGCTCGGAGGCGTAGCCTTCACCACCGGCTGCACGAATGTCCCATTCCCCTTTTCCCGCGGCACCCAAAGCAGAAGCAGATCCAAACTTCGATGGCGCGCCACCACATCGGCCATTCCCCAAGTTCCCGAGGCCATCGCGATTAGTGCACGCGACCCTGCCTTCGCTACGTTCCAAGCGGGACCATCGACCACATGTCGCGCTGTGACAAACAGATATCCCTCCGCGTTTGCCTGCAACAGCGTGCCGGCACCGAAACCAGACGAAGGCATCTCCTGATGGCTAAGCCATGAACGCTGTGCCGGCGAAATCACTGCGACCAGAGGCTTCAACTTCTCCGAGACATCCCTGGCGGACATTGGAGCCACAGCCGGCAAACTGGGAAATGCCTCCTCATCCAATTCGCTCAATCCCACCCCGGCAACGGGCGGCAGTGGCGCAAAAGAGAACGCCAACACCGCCGCGGCCGAGGTCAATATCCCGCTAATGATGAGCAGCGTGGCTAGCAACGAAGTCCATTCATGCCGCATGCGCGGGGGTAGCCCACGCATCGCGGCACGCAGAACGATCGCGACCAGGCATAACAGGGGCAAAAGCAGAACGAGCGGAGCCAGAGCCCATTTCGCCCATCGAGGCACGGCAGGCGCCAGCTTTGGCTCCAGCCGACCAGGCTGGTCCGCCGGAGATTGAGTTTCTGCCACTTCGGCAGGGCTGATAACTATCTTTTCCATGTAGAAGATGGCGCTAGACACACCACAGCGCTCAAGTGGGGAAGTATCACATTTTGTTGTATTTTCCCGCAAATTGCAAGGCGAGACTTGTCGTTCGCGTTGGTGGACTCAATGCGGAAACGAGGAACTCTTAAAGCTGGTGCGGAAGGGCGCGGTTTTGGAGATCAAACCCGCCAAACTGGATCAAATTGGATCATTAAGAAAAACGGCGGGTTTGTGAAAGTCTATATGCGAATGCGTGCTGGAGCGCGTTGTACTTTGTGTTGAAAAGGGGATGCGGCCATTTGAGGCACGCCAGCTTAGCGAACGGAAAGCCGACTAGTATCGAAACATCCCGAGTGCGTCAAGCAGATCGGTTCGGCGAGGCAACAGGGATCGCCAGCCTCTTCCCATGAGCAGCACCGCAAACGTACACCATGCCATTCACCATGAATGAGTACGCGCACAGCCAATGCAAACGCAGGGCCAGGGCTAACATGCCCGGCGCGAGGCTCATGTGGTTGTAGATCCAGTCGGGTGGACTGTTGTACTAATGTTCTCCGGGTAAATGGCGCATATCCAGATTCCGATGTCCGCGGCCACATCGGTGTTTCCAGTGTTCGGGATCTGGCTTGTGTTGATAGAGCGGCGAAGCCCAGTAAACAGAGATGCCACTCAGAATGAGGCCAAGAAGGATCGGCACATTCAGCCAGTGACTCCAGCGCACCAAGAAAATGGTGTTTCCTGACCACGAGCACGCCCGGCTGTTCCGGCAACGTGCTCGTAGAGTTCGGTTCACAATCAGGAGGGGTTGAATGGCTCATTGCTCAGAACCCTTACTGGGTGCCGCCCGACGCGGCTGGAACGAATTGGAAAATCTTGTCCGTTACGAGTGTTCCGTCCGGACGCTTCTCGGTTGCCGCATAGATGACATCGCCATCAGCGAAAGTGACTTGTGCAGGTACGACAACCGTTACGGGGACATTTGCAGGCACGGAGATCGTCTTAGAGCCGTCCTGATACTGAACCACCAGAGTGGTGCCGCTGCCTTTTTGTACCGTGCCGTTCGTCATGCGTGAGTGCGACGCGGCAGGGCGGGACACGGAGCCATTGGTCATTCTGCTGTGAGTAGTTGCACCCGTCGGATCTGTCAGAACACTACCTTCTGCCGCTCCACTCAGTTCCGGCGGAAATATGATGACCTGCTTCGCTACTTCTCTTCCACCGGCCTGCTCAGTCGACGCAACCCCGACATAGGACGCGGCCGTGACGTGACTCAAATCCGACGGTATCTGCTTATAGGTTGTGAGCGGCTGCTTGACCTCAACGTGGACCACGCCTGAAGGTGTCCGAACGTCGAGTGCGCTGCCGGTGAATGACTGGACTTTTCCAATAACTCCAGAGATTGGAGGGGCCGCTTGCACTTGGGCCCAGACGGTACTTGGAATTGCCTGTGCTGCCAGCAAGTTGACGATTACGAGTCTCAGCAGCGGATGCTTCATGAAAATGTCCTTCCAGCTGCCCGCAGTGCGGATTTTGGCGGTGGACAACACTTTGTCGAGGATCATGATGAGTTCTCCTTAGGAAGAATGGGCGTAGCGTTCCCTATCGATTCGGATGTTATGCACGCTTGTGATTAAGCCAGAAGCGAGGAGACAAATCTATTGGACGATGGTGTCGATCAAGACCTTGGTATCACTCCGCTCGACGAGCGCCTCTCGCTCGAAAGAGTTGTCGCTACGTGAAACACGCGGCGTTATTTTTTGCGAACCGATACGAACGTCCTATTGCACCCTCCCAGGGAGTCGGCGCATCGTACTGTTATGGGGTGCTGTCGGAGATGCCCCGCCATAGGGACGAGTTCAGCTGCGTCGTCAATGCGGTCGCGACAGGGAGCCTGATCGAAAATTGGATCAACCAATAGTCGACCGCGGTCACGAATCTAACCATCACAAACTTATTCATCGCAATAGAAAAGGAGAAAGGCAATGCCATACGTTACAGTCGGAAAAGAAAATTCAGGCAACATCGAGCTTTACTACGAGGACCATGGTTCGGGCCAACCTGTTGTTCTGATCCACGGATACCCATTGAGCGGCACTTCCTGGGAGAAGCAAGTACCCATTCTCCTGGAAGCGGGTTACAGAGTCATTACCTACGACCGCCGAGGTTTCGGTAAGTCCAGCCAGCCGACCGCAGGCTACAACTACGACACGTTCGCAGAGGACCTTCACAAGTTGGTCACCGAACTTAGCCTGCGTGATTTCACCCTGGTCGGCTTCTCGATGGGCGGAGGCGAGGTGGCACGCTACATCGGAAAATACGGCTCCAAGGGCGTGAGCAAAGCCGTGATTATCTCCGGCGTGCCGCCCTACCTGCTCAAGACCGGCGACAATCCCGAAGGCGTGGATGGCAGCGTATTTGCCGGCATCGAGAAAGCGGTGGCTGCGGACCGCTACGCGTTCTTCACTGGCTTCTTTCAGAATTTCTACAACATCGACGTGCTGCTGGGTAAGCGTGTCAGCGAACAAGCCGTCCAGGCTAGCTGGAACGTGGCAGCCACCGCTTCAGCCACCGCGAGCCTGGCGTGCGTCGCAACCTGGCACGAGGACTTCCGAAAGGACCTCGCCCGCATCGACGTGCCTACGCTCGTGATGCACGGAGATGCCGACCGCATTCTTCCAATCGCGGCTTCGGGACAGCGCACCGCCAAGCTCATCAAAGGAGCGCGCGTGCTGGTCGTGAAGGACGGTCCACACTGCATCCCGTGGACACACGCGGAAGAAGTCAACGCTGAATTGCTGAGCTTCCTGGGTGGGAAGGCTGGCAAGTCACAGACGGAGGCGGCCTAGGCAATCAGTTCTTAGAGCAGACCTGATTCTTTCAGCGAAGCTTTGGATGCCTGACTTGGGCGACCGTATGTTTGCGCGGACTGGGGACGAACCCAGTCCGCGCAAGGGTCGGTAGCTATCGTTCTCCGCAACAAATCAACCAGCTCGCCGTACCTCACCATGGGAGGAATCCACGAAGTCCTGGACCAAGGCCGCGATCTCATCGGCAGCCGTGTCCAATGCGAAATGACCGGCGTCTAGAATGTGAACTTGAGCGTTGGGAACATCCTTGCGGTAGCGCTCCGGTTCACCGAGCTCAAACGACAGATCATACTTGCCCCAGATCACCAGCAGGCGCGGCTGCTTCTCGCGCATCCAGGCTTGCCATTTCGGATAGGCCTCCACATTGGTTCGATAGTCGTAGAAGAGATCGCTCTGGATCTCGGCTTGGCCGGGCTGGTTGAGAAAATAGAATTCGTCGGTCCACAGATCAGGGTCGTAGCCTTCCACGTTTGGATCGTTCCCCACATGGCGGGTACGCGTGGTTGCGAGCGACAGAAGATTTGTACGCAGCGCACTTTCGTTGGCCGCGCGATCAGCCCAAAAAGCTCGCCGCGTCTTCCAGTTGGTCCCCAGGCCTTCGTTGTGCGCCACTGCGTCCTGGACGATAAGAGCCTCGATCCGCTCCGGGTGCGCCAAGGCCATGCGAAACCCTACAGGGCCGCCGTAATCCTGCATGTAGAGCGTGTAGCGCGAGATCCTGAGAGTTTCGGTGAAATGATTCATGACCTCGGCGTAGTGGTCGAACGTATACGCGAATGTTTTCGGGTCGGGCCAGCCGCTGTGGCCGAAGCCGGGGAAGTCGGGCGCGACCAGGTGATAACGATCTGATAGACGGGCGAAAAGTGGTTCAAACATTCGCGACGAAGACGGAAGTCCGTGCAGCAGGAGAAGCGTTGGCGCGTCTTTAGGGCCGGCCTCTCTGTAAAAAATGGAGATCCCATCTACCTGTATCGTGTGATGAAGAGTCGGGTGTTTCACGGGACGTTCCTTTCCCTGGACGTGGGCCAGCGGTTGGCTTATTGCGAGCATCGTAAAAAATACCAAGACCATACGAGAAACCTGGAAGGACCGGTGGCACGCTCGTGATTGAGTTGGCTCTGTCACAACCGGCTGGCACCTCTATCGGGAACTGACCGGCGGTCGATTTAACGACAGGGCGATGCTCTGCGCGAAGCGAGAGGCAGCTGAGCCCTGGCCGAGGAACAGATTCGGCTCAATCAGCTCCAATTCCATCAAGACGAATTTACCGTCGCGCTCCAATCCATCAACGCGCGCGTACAGAGGTTGATATTCAACCTCCCGCAATACTTCGCTTGCTGCATCGATGAGCGATCGGCTGGGAGCGATCTCGCGGACGCTTCCTCCGAATTCTGTTTGCACACGGAAATCGCCGGCGGCAGGAAGCTTGCTTACGGCGTGACTGAATTCTCCGTGAAAGAAAATGAATGAACTCTCGCCTTGAGTCTGAATCTCAGGCATGAACTTCTGCACTATGGCCGGACCGCGCAGAATCTCGTCTGTATCCCTGGCGACGAGCTTCGTCTTGTGAGCGGTGGCTGAGACCGTGGGTTTCACGACGGCACAATCCCAGCCGTGTGCGGCAAGAACACCACTCAAGCTGGTTTCCTCATGTTCAGAGAGCCAATGGGTTTCGGGAATCGTGATGCCGCACTGCTCGAGCCGACGGAGGTAACGTTTGTCGGCGTTCCAACGCACCAAAGTCCCATTGTTTTGAAGATCTACGTCGTGCGATTCCACAACCGCGATCCATGCTAGGAATTCAGGCAGTCGAAGGTGGTAGTCCCAGCAGGAACGAATGATGACTTGGTTAAATTCACTCCAGTCTGTTTCTTGGTTGTCCCAAACTACTGCTTTCGCCTCGATATCAAAATCACGAAGGTGGGGAATGAGAAGCTGATCATCGGCAGTCAGATTCGGACAGCCGCTATGCGTCGCTAGCGCGACAGTTCTCATACCACCTTCTCCCGTAACATGTCGTGAGGGCTAAAGCCTTCTTCTTTCCAGCTCCCGAATGCCGCCGATCATTGTTACACCATAATATCTTGCACTCTTGACCACCTCGAACCGGCCAATGCGTTAAAAGTCCTGTGCCGTGGGCCTGATGACGATCTCGTCGATTTCCACATCGGCTGGTTGCTCGATGGCGTAAGCGATTGCGCGCGCAATAGAGTTGGCGGGAATAGCCATTTTGTAGAACTCGCGCAAATTCCTTCTGGTTGCCTCCTCCGAGCTGCTCTCCGGAAGTTCCGTGCCAACAGCACCCGGTGAAATCATCGTGCACCGGATATTGTGAGAATGTAGTTCCATCCGGAGCCCTTCAGTCAACGCACGTCCCGCGGCCTTGGTTGCGCAATAAACCGTCGCACCCGGAGCGAACACTTTGATCCCGAAAACAGAAGTGATGTTAATGATGTGACCGCTCTTCTGCTTCTGCATGTGAGGCACAACAGCGGCAACCCCGTAGAGAAGCCCCTTAATATTGACGTCAATCTGCCGGTCCCATTCATCGACCTTAAGGGCCTCGATCGGTGCGATGGGCATGATGCCGGCGTTATTGAGGAGCACATCGACGCGGCCGAAACTGTTGACGGCCCGTTGGATGAGAGCTTCCACTTCTGAGCGCTTCGTTACATCGGTGGAAAATGCGATGGCCTTGCCGCCGCTGGCCGAGATCTCTTTAACCACTGCGTCAATGCGGTTCTGACGCCGCGCTCCTAGTACAACTCTTGCTCCTTGGGACGCGAGAAGCTTCGCGGTGCTTTCCCCAATTCCGCTGCTGGCTCCGGTGATTACTACAACTTTGCCGATGATATTTGATGTTTCCATTCTATTTTCTCCTGGATTCAAGAAGTTGCTTTTCACGGCGCGCTGCGCTCCTTACGCGGAGACCTCAAAAATCAACTCCAGCTCGACCGGCACTCCGAGCGGGAGGCTGGCTACGCCGTACACCAGTCGGCTAGGGTTCTTGTCTTTTCCGAAAACCTCCTGTAGCAACTCTGAAGCGCCGTCAGCGATTTTCGGCTGCTCGCGGAAATCTCCCGAAGTAGCTACCGACACGCCAAGCCGCACGATCCGCGTAACCTTGTCGAGCGATCTCAAATGCTGCCGCGCGACAGCGAGGGCGTTGAGCGCTGCCAGGTAAGCCGCCTGGCGTCCCGTTTCCACATCGAGTTCCGCGCCGATGCGCCCGATGAATTTCGCTTCGCGCCCCACAGTGGGAAGCATTCCGGTGAGAAAGAGCAGGTTGCCCGTCTGCACCGCTTCCGCGTAGATGCCGAACGGCTCAGGCGGTGCTGGAAGCTTGATGCCGAGTTGTCTTAACTGCTGCTCGGCAGTGGCAAGACGAGAGCCATCCCCGCTTAAGGGTTTGTCTTTGGAACCTGTATTCATTGATCTTGCTCCAGTGTCTTCGATTTGATCTTCCACGTTCTGATTTTTCACAGTGTCACGTAGATTCGTTCTGTTCCGTCTTGTTTGCGTTACCAGCGGCCGGCGTGCGCGCCGCCGTCGACGTGGAGCACCTCTCCCGTGACTTGACCTGCCTCGGCGACGTAGAGAACAGCGTCGGCAATGTCTTTTACGTCCGCGATTCCTCCCATTGGCTGCAATGTCTTAAGAAAGTCCTTGGGATCAGTTTTGTGCATTGGAGTGTCGACGACGCCCGGGGCAACGGCGTTGAAGCGGATACCTTGTTTCGCATACTCAATCGCGAGACTCCGAATGATTGAATTCAGGCCTCCTTTCGTGATCATTGAGACCGAGCCATTTATGCCAAGGATCGGCTGATCGGCAAGCGCCGCGGTGATGCTTACGACGTTCCCGGACCTCTGCTTCAGCATCTGTTTCACCGTAAGCTGAGTGATGTAGAGGAATCCCAACAGGTTCGTTGAGACCAAGGCGTCGAAGTCCGCGGTAGAAAATTCCGTGAAGGGCTTCGTGAAAAAGATTCCAGCGTTGCTCACCAGAACATCGATACTTCTGAAGTTCTTGATTGCCGCTTCGACGACCGTGGCGGCAGTCTTCGGCTTACCAATGTCGCCATCGACCAGAATCAGGCCGGTCGACGCAGTCAGCTGTTGGCTCACATTGCGAGACGTCGCAACGACGTTATAGCCCTGTTTCAGGAAGGCCTCGACTAAACCGGCTCCGATTCCGCGCGATGCTCCCGTAATGATTGCTGTCTTGCGGTCTGGCATGTAACTCCTGTTTAAAGCGTGGGATCTTTAATGGGAAGATCACACCAGAGGCGTGGACACTAAACAATTAGACGATGGTATCGACCATACTTTCGTCGCGGTCGGCGGGTGTATGTTGTTGTCGTCCAGCCCTGCAGAACCGATACCAAAGTACAATGGACATGCACTTGCGGAACGGCTCATCCTTCTCTGGGAGTCGGCGTGACGAGCCACTGCCGAGGGGTTTTCGGTAAGGAACTGCTATGAGACAAATCTCGGCGCCCATCTCTTTGGCTGGGTCGCAACTCGGCCAAACGCGCCATATCTGCGCGTTTTTCAATAGCGATGAAGACGAGTACCGCGTGTTATTGCCGTTCATTAAGGATGGGTTCGAGAGTGGAGACAAGGCGATTCACATTGTTAGCCCGGATCAACACCGTGACCACCTGCAACGATTAGCTGACATAGGAATTGACTCAACCGCTGTTCAACGAAGCGGCCAATTCGAACTTCGGAACAGCACGGAAACCTACCTTCAAAACGGCCGGTTCGATCAGGACCGCATGCTGCAGTCGTTTGAGGAGATGGCGAGCGGCAATGCCAAGGGTGGATTTCCTCTGAGTCGCATTGTGTGCCGCATGGACTGGGTACCTGACGGTCAGTCGCACATCGACGATCTGATTGAGTTTGAAGCTAGGGTAAATGATGTGTGGTGCCGCCACGATGATGCCGTTATCTGTACCTACCGCCTTCCGAAATTCAGCGGAGACGCTGTGATTGATATCATGCGCACGCACCCGTTGGTCATCGTCGGCGGCATTCTTCAACACAATCCGTTCTTCGTGCCGCCGCATGAGTTCATGCGGGAAATTCGCGCACGGCGGGCAGGGCAGCCTGCTCGGCCCGCGACGGTAGGCTGACCATGGTGGGCTGACGATGAAAGTGCAACTCGAACATCCCGTCGACGAGATCAAGCGTCTTCAACGTTGCATGAATGATCTAGTCAGCCTCCTCGCTCTTCCTGCAATGTGGAGCGGCAGCAAACCCTCTGACATCGTTCCCACCCTGCTCGATTCACTTCTTCGCATGCTCGATCTGGACTTCGTGTATGTGAGCTTGACAAACCTGAGCTTGACGAACATGGTCGATGCGGCGGCCTCCGAAACGGTCAGGGTCGCTCGGGGATCGCAAGAACATCAGTCGCAAGAACAGATGTTCCGACCGCGAGAGCTCTGCGCGTTCCTCAATCGCTGGTTGGGTGATAACCCACAAAAACCGTATCACCAGGAACGCAGTCGCATTGGAGGCGAAGAGGTTTCACTCGTGTCCTGGCCTCTCGGAGTACAGCGTGAAATCGGCGTAATCGCAGCGGGATCTCGTCGAGTGGAGTTCCCGCGGGATACCGACACACTTCTTCTGGGCATCGCGGCGAACCAGGCGGTGATCGGGCTACAACAGGCACAACTGTTGACCGAACAGAAGCGTGTTGCCGACGAACTCGATCAAAGCGTCGTCCAGCGGACCGCAGAACTTGCCGCAGCCAACGAAGTGCTGAGAAGGGAAGTCGCCGAACGCAGGCGCGCCGAGGAAGCCCTGGCGGCGGGAAAGCGCAATTTACGCTTAATTGTCGAAGGCATCCCCGGTTTCGTGGCACTGTTGACGCCGGATGGTTCGGTAGAACTCGTCAATCCCCAACTCGTGGAATACACCGGCAGGAATCTCGAGGAATTGAGGCTCTGGGGGACAAGCGACACGATTCATGCCGACGACCTTCCTCGCGTCGTCCAGCTCTTTACACAATCGATCACCTCAGGGAATCCATACGACTTCGAGGCACGCATCCGACGTTTCGATGGCGTATATCGCTGGTTTCAGGTGCGCGGGCTGCCTGTTCGAGATGCAGATGGGCGAATTCTTCGCTGGTGCTCTCTGCTCACTGATATTGACGAGAGGAAGCGCGCCGAGGACGCACTCAAGCGCAGTGAAGCATTTCTAGCCGAAGGCCAACGTCTGAGTCGCATGGGCTGTTGTTGCTGGGGTGTGGAAACAGGCGAATTCACGTGGTCAGAGGAACTCCATCGCATTTTTGGCTTTGAACTCGATGTGCCTGTGACGTTTGACTTGATCGCTAGTCGAGTCCATCCAGAAGACATCCCGCTGTTGAACGACATGGTCGAGAAGGCGCGAGGCGCGGTCACAGATTTTGAGTACGAATACCGGTTACTAATGCCTGATGATTCGGTCAAATACCTGCACATGATCGCGCACGGGATTCGCGACAATGACGGGCGGCTGGAATATATCGGCGCGGTTCAGGATGTGACGCAGCGGCAAATTTCGGAAGAGGCACTTGCCAAGGCCAGGTCGGAGCTTCAACACGTCGCCAGTGTCACGAGCCTGGCTACCTTAACGGCGTCAATCGCGCACGAGGTGAACCAGCCGCTCTCAGGCATCGTCACTAACGCTGGCACCTGTCTGCGGATGCTGACATTGGATCCACCGAACGTCGACGGTGCGCGCGAAACGGCCCGGCGAACGATTCGCGATGGCAACCGTGCGTCTGATGTGATCACGCGATTGCGCGCACTTTTCAGCAAGAAACATACCCTCGCTGACCCGGTGAATCTGAATGACGCCACAAGAGAGGTGATTGCTCTGTCGTTGAGTGAGATTCAAAGAAATCGGGTGATTTTGCGATGTGAACTTGCCGATGACCTCCCGCTTGTCAGAGGTGACCGCGTGCAGCTGCAGCAGGTAATTCTGAACCTCCTCCGGAATGCTTCGGACGCGATGAATACCGTCCATGATCGCCCCAGGGAGTTGCTGATCAGGACCGAACTATACGAAGGCGATCAGGCGCTCCTCAGCGTGAGAGACGCGGGGCTCGGATACGATCCTCAAATTGCCGAAAGGCTCTTCGAAACGTTCTACACGACTAAAAATGACGGGATGGGAGTCGGATTATCCGTCAGTCGCTCCATTATCGAGAGTCATCAGGGCCGTCTCTGGGCAAAGCTGAATGACGGTCCGGGAGCGACGTTCTCATTCTCTATTCCGCGGGGACCTGACGGTGCGACCGGCGCCGAGAGTAATCATGACATGCGGATGCCTGCCGACACGGATGCTTACTGAGGAATCTATGAAAGTCACACGTTCGAGAGATCGCTATCATCGTCGTCCGCTGCGCCGGTGTTGATATCGGCGCCGAACCATACCAAGGCACAATGGCGCTCTTTACTGGAGTGGCGCAACCTAGTGACATGGACCACCGCCAAGTCGCGTTTTCATTCGCCATTTCTCGCGGGCCCGAGGGTTTTGACGGCCGCCAAGAGCAGTCGCGGCATTTGGAGACGCCAGCCGCGAAAGAAGCGGCAAGAAATCTATGAAAGTTACACGTTCACTTGTGTCAGTAGTCGATGACGATGAGTCTGTGCGTGAGTCGCTACCGGACTTGCTGAAGGAGTTCGGCTTTGCGGCCCGCGCGTTCTCATCGGCACAAGAGTTCCTCATGTCCGATTGCGTCGGCGAAACCAAATGTCTGATCCTCGACATTGCCATGCCCGGAATGACGGGACCCGGCTTGCAGCAGGAATTGAAGCATCGTCGGCGTGAGATTCCGATCGTCTTCATCACTGCTCAGAGAGATGAAGCTGTGCGCTCGCGAATGCTCGAACAGGGTGCAGTGGACTGCCTATTCAAGCCATTCAGTGATACAGCTCTACTGCAAGCGCTCAATGTCGCACTTCGAGTGAGTTAGGATCTGCTAGGTGCTGCGCTTGGAGGATATAAAATGAATTTAGCCCACGCACTTGGCCATGAAGTTCGGTCATCACGCATGTCGGACGGCACACCAATCGTGTTTGTGGTTGACGACGATGTCTCCGTACGCGAGTCGCTGGAGTTGTTGATTCGCTGCCAGGGCTGGCACCCGGAAATATTCGCGTCCGCACAGGAATTTCTCAGCCGCCCACGAGTCCTTGTCCCGAGCTGTCTCATACTTGACGTTTCGCTTCCAGGCCTCAATGGGCTCGATCTGCAGAAACGCATCGCCAGCGATCGGATCGACATGCCGATCATCTTCATTACGGGTCACGGCGACATACCAATGTCCGTCCAGGCCATGAAAGCGGGCGCTATCGAGTTCCTGACGAAGCCGTTCGGCGATGATGTGCTGCTGAGCGCCATCCGAAGCGCCATCGACCACAGCCATGCCACACTTGGTCGCGAGGCGGAGACGAGGGTCCTCCGGGACTGTTACGCCTCGCTCACGCATCGTGAGCGGCAGGTTATGGCGCTGGTGGTTTCGGGCCTGTTGAATAAACAGGTCGGGGGCGAACTCGGCATAAGCGAGATCACGGTGAAAGCACACCGCGGTCAGGTGATGCGAAAGATGAAGGCTGACTCTCTTGCCGATCTGGTGACAAAGGCCGCGAGACTCCGCCTTGCACGTGCGCCGGGCCCCAACCGTCCCCGACCTCTAGAGAATGGCTCTCCTGAGAACAAGTGGCATCTTTGACTCAACTCAAGGCTGATTGCCGCGCCTCAGCAGCGAGTCGTTGCGGTCGATGTCCTTAATGACAGCAACGCAATTCTTGCCAGACTAATTCTTGATCTCTTCATGATCCCACGAACTGCTTCTATCCCTTACCGAAAACGCTTCTGGTCTCCATCTGTGTGGCGAAGTGTACCGTCAACTATGCAACCAAAGGTGATGACTGCGTCACTCGGATCGGCAAGGTGAAGTGAAATGTTGCTCCTCGTCCATCGTTGGCGGTCGCCCACAACCGGCCTCCGTGCGACTCCACAATGGAACGGCTGATGGCTAAACCCATTCCGCTGCCTTGGGTCTTGGTGGTGAAGAAAGCAGAAAAGATCTGATCGCCAGTGTCCGTTGGCAGTCCCGCGCCGGTGTCACTGACCGAGAATAGCAGTTGAGAATCCTGGAGCTGCGACCTCACCGTAAGTTCTCCGCCTGAGTCCGCCATGGCTTCGATCGCGTTGAGCATGAGGTTCATGAACACTTGTTGCAGCTGCACACGGTCTACCATAATTTTGGGGAGTTCGGCGCAAAGGTCCGTGCGCATCTCAATGGAAAATCGCGTTGCCTCACCTTTCAGCAGCGTTAACATTTCCTGGATAACTCCATTCACTTCGACCAACTCACGTTGTGGAGGAGATTTCTTGTAGAACGAACGGATACGGTCGATGATCTCAGCCGCACGATTCCCATACTTATCGATTCGGGCAGCTGCGGCACGGGCCCGCTCTAGATTGGGCGGTTCGTGTGCCAGCCATTCAATGCAACTGTTGGCGCTGGTGATGGCGGCAGCGATAGGCTGCTTGATCTCGTGAGCCAGTGATGCCGCCATTTCGCCCAATGTACTCACACGATCGATATGTGCCAGATCCGCCTCAAGTTGTCGTAGCTTTTCACGCTCTTGTTCGGCAGATTTGCGCTCTGTGATGTCGATCACGGTACCCACGAGCTCAACGATATCGCCAGATCGGTCGAGGACCGTATGGCATACGCAATGAATGTCCCTGAGACTTTTGTCTGGATGAACGATACGGTAATCCAGTTCGAAATCTACCTTGTCACGGATGGCTTTCTCGACTCGCTCCCTGCATTGAGCTTGATCGTCCGGATGAATCCGCTGAACGATGGTCTCTAACTTCGGTGGGGTTCCATCACCCGGGGCGAAACCCAGCACGCGATAGCACTCCTCCGAATAGTATGTATTGTCGTTCGCCGGGTTCCAAGCCCAGCTGCCTGTCTGGCTGAGCCTTTGCGCTTCCGCAAGATATGCTTCGCTTCGCTGCAGCGCCTGCTCGGCAGATTTGCGCTCCGTGATGTCCGTCGAACTACCCACGTATTGCTCCAAATCTCCGGTGCCGGAAAGGACGGGATGGCCAACAGTGCTGATCCACTTCACCTTTCCATTCGGTAAAAGGATACGGAACTCCTGCCCGTAATCGCCTTTTTCCACAATTGCCCGTTCGATAATACCCGTCCACTTAAGGCGATCCTCCGGATGGACGCGTTCGACATATTCTTCCCAAGTCGGCGGTCCCTCAGCTGGATCGAAGCCGTAAATCCGGTACCACTCCGCGGAGAGGTGCACCGTCTTCCGATCCGGTAAGTGCCAGGCCCAGCTACCCGTATGGGTCAGCTTTTGCGCCTCGCTCAAGTGCGCCTGTCGCCGCTCCAACTCCTGGGTCAGAAGCTCTTGCTCGGTGACATCGATCGCGGTGCCGAGAAACCCCTTAAGTACTTCGCCTTCAATGACAGGAATTCCAACGCAGCGAATGTAGCGTAGCTCGCCGTCGGGGCGAACAATTCGCTTTCTCACATCGCAGCCAGAGCGTTCCGCATGCATTCTTTTTATGGTGTCTGCCATAAAGTCTCGGTCTTGCGGGTGCACGGTGGCCAGATACTGTTCAAGCGTGGGGGCTCCCTTGTGAGGATCCAGGCCATAAATCTTGAACAGCTCCTGAGACCAGTACTCAAAAAAACCAGAGGGATTAAATGCCCAGCATCCCATATTGGCAAGGCGCTGCCCTTCACTGATATAAAGCTGGTTTCGCTGTAACTCTTCCTCAGCGCGCTTACGGTCGGTAATGTCCTGGACCGTACCGAACATTTGATAGGGCTTCCCCAGTTCGTCTTTCTTCATATCGCCTTGACTATGCACGGTGCGAACTTCGCCACTGGGACGGATGATTCGGTGTTCTACGTCCGTGCGCAATCCTCCGCGAACGGCCTCCTCGGCCAGTCTGAACACAAATTCCAGATCTTCGGGATGGATCATTTTTCGTATAAGAGCTATGTCTATGGGACACTCCTGTGGCCGCAATTCATAGATTCGGTAGGTTTCGTCTGACCAGATCACGCGATTCGATGTCAGGTCCCACTCCCAGTGGCCGACATGTGCAATCCGCTGCGCTTCTTCAAGCCTGATTTTGCTGTTTTGCAAGTCGCTAGACACCGACCGCAGGGCTTCCTCGGCGCGTTTCCGATCTTCAATGTCGGTCGTGACCCCATACCATTTGACGATGTTTCCATCTTCATCTCGGAGCGGCACTCCCCGGTCCAACTGCCAGCGATATTGCCCATCCGAGCGGCGGGAACGCACCTCATTTTCGTGAGGCTTGCCGGTAGCAACAGCTTCCCTCCATTTGCGTGTGTGTCGCTCAAGATCATCAGCGTGAATTAGCGCTTGCCACCCTGATCCGGCCGTCTGCTCCGCCGATGACCCCGAGTACTCCACAAATCGCTTGTTAACGTAAGCATTGGAGCCATCGGGCAGAGCACTCCACACTAACGCCGGTATCGTATCGATCACGTCACGAAGCTCTTTTTCACTCTTGCGAAGAGCATCCCGCTGACGCTCCAAGTGGCCGAGTCGAAGGCGATAGAGGCCAGTAAGAATTGCCAAGAAGAGAAAAACGCCTAAAGAGCGAAACCATACGGTCTGGTAGAAGGCCGGAGCAATCGCAAAGTCCAGTGTCGCGGCCTGCTCGTTCCACACCCCGTTGTTATTGCACGCGATTACACGAAAGCGATATTTCCCAGGACCCAGCTGCGTATAAAAAGCTTCGCGACGAGTGCCCGCGTCCTGCCAATCGCGATCATGCCCGTCAAGTCTGTAGCGAAACTTCACCTTTTGAGGAATGAGAAAACTCGGCGATGTGTAGCCGATTTGGAGATCACGAGTCAAAGGCGGAAGTTGAAGACCTTCTTGTGCTTTGTATTGCTTCCGGTCCGCAACAACGCTCTCGAGGTAGACCGGCGAAACAGTCTCGTCGATAGAGAGATGCGACGGGTCGATCATCTGAAGAACCACGCCGTTTACAAACCACAAGCGCCCGTCGGGAGATTTCGCAGCCGGATTGAAAGACACCCTACCTGGTCGGGCTCCGTCCAGCGTATCGAATACTCGTGCCTGCACGACGGTGTCTGGATGAATCCGCCAGCGTTGGACATCCGAGGCTGCAATCTCCATAAATCCACAGGGTGTATTGAGCCATAGGTTTCTGTTGTCGTCCAGCGCGAAGCCAGTGACCCCGTCGCAAGGAAGTCCGTTTTCTTTGCCCAAGCGCTGAACTTTCCCGGCCCGGAGCATCACAATTCCGTCGTCAGATGCGGTGATCACTGACCCATCGGGATCAACAGCAATCTGGTAGGCCCAAGATTTGCCCTTCAGCTTCAAGGGAAATGTATGCGCAATTCCGTCCCGGAAGAGCGTTACGTCACCTGTGAGTGTGCCCAGCCAAATTCCGCCCTTTGGGTCTGCCGCAATGGCCTTAGCCTTCGGAACTTGAGGGTCGGAGAACTCGTCGCGCACCCTGAAACCGCGGATGCGGATGAGCCTTCTTTGATCGCCTTTGCACTCAACCCAAATATCGCCGTCGACATCCTCTGTGATACCGACTACCAAACCCAATGGGTGATGATTCGCTTCCGGGATACGCCGGAAGCGGCCATCTTTGTAGATGAAGAGCCCGTCGTCGACGCCAACCCAAATGTTGCCCTGATGGTCTTCGAGCAATGAACTAACTTGCTGTCCAGGCACGCGAACCGAGGAAACGGCCCCGTTTCGAACAAAATCGAGAGCGCCGAGATTTGCCACCCAGACCGTCCCGTCTTTAGTGGCCATGACCGAAGCAGTACCGGTTGGTCCAAGCCCCGTGGAGGTCGAAAAGGTGGTGACCGGAAGATTCCGAAAATTGTCAATCCCATCGGACGTGGCTGCCCAGACTATTCCGTCGGCGCCTTCGTACAGATCAAAGACGGTGTCGCTCGATAAACCGTCCGCTCGTCCAAAATGGTCGACCGTTTGGCCGTGAATGCGGTAGATGCCATTCCCATACGTTGCAATCCAGAGGTTCTTATCGGAGTCTTCGATGATTCCGTGGATAACGAACTTACTTCCGTCGAAGTTTGGCAGAACTACCGGGGTCAGAACCCCGTTGCGGAACCTTTCAAGCCCAAGTCCCGGCCCCGCCGCCAGAATTCCGACCAATAGGGAACCGTCGGACTCCTCAAGAAGATCGCGGATGCCGATTTGCCCCACGTTTGATTGAAGCTGCTGAAAACCGTAGATCTCAGGGGCTGCACCCATTTTCCAATGGAGCAACGACGTGTCACCTCCGATCCAAAATCCTCCTTTCCCATCAGGGAGGAATGAAAACGGCATGTGAATCGTTATCCCCTCTGCCTTCCCGAAGCAGCGGATTTTCGTGTCCGTTGCATGACATAGAACTCGGTCTGGATGCTGGCTGGAAAGAGTCCACACAGATCCGTCAGAATCCTTGAGGATCTTAACTACCGGAACATCGTAATGCGAAATTACGACATTGTCCCTAACGTGAGCGAGCTCGTTTCGAGTGGCAATCCAAAATTCTCCGGCTCGCACACTGACAGGGTGGAGAAGTGGGGTAGAAGCGATCGGAGCCGGCCAGGGAGTAAAACGTACGCCGTCAAAACGAAACGCGCCACTGCCACTGCCCACCCAGAGATACCCGTCCTTTGTTTGTGAAATCCAAAACGGAGTGTTCGGAAAGAATCCGTCTTGTATTTGCCATGCAGTATGCGCGTATTGGGTAAGGCGTTTGCTCGGATCCAGTGCGTAAGCCGTGCCTATGATGAGCCACAGCGATAAAATGCAAACCAGAAACGATCGCAGCACATGGAAGTCACGGGCTCTCAAGGCGCACATGGCGCGGGCCAGTTTGGAATCGACAACCACAGCGCAGAATCTTAGCAAACCTGACCTCGGCCAGATGTCGTTTCGGTCGGTCTGATCTGAATTGCATCCGGTGAGGCGTTCCACGGCTAGGTTGGCATACACGCAACGACCCCGAGTCGTCGCCAACCTTGGGGAGTCTGGAGAACCCTGAATGAACGTGCCGATTTTTGTGATGTCAGCCATGAGCCGCCGCCAAATTCAAGGGGACTCGTCCGGCAGCACACAGAAGAACAGCACCGGAAATCGGGTCGATTACCGTTTCCCGCTCGAGCCGTTCGCTTGCTCGCCTCTCACTTTATTCCATGTGCGGCTCCCAGTTCCACCCTCAAATCCGGGTATCTCCTTGCGCGACTCCCGGAACGCAGGTTCCTTCCTGAAAGATGGGTCGCGAGATACCCAACTTTCTCATTTTGGCAAGCAGTGTGGTTCGTTTCAGTCCCAGTTTCGCCGCAGCACCGTGCACGCCGCCGACGATCCAGCCGGCCTGCTGAAGTGTTTCCAAAATCAAAGAGCGATCCGAGTCTTCCAAGGTCACCGATGAGGGGAAAGTTCGGGGGCGACGCGGACTTGGGATAAGGAGCTCTGGTTGCTTTTTGTGAAGCGGGTTTGGCAGCACACCGTCTCGAGAAAGGATAACAGCGCGCTCCACCAAATTCTGCAACTCTCGAATGTTGCCAGGCCAGGAATACCATTCAAAGGCAGCCATGGTTTCTGGGGGAATGTTGTTGACTTGCTTTCCCATGCGGCCGCTAAACAGCTTCACGAAATGCGTGACAAGAACAGGAATGTCCGCCCGGCGCTGTCTGAGCGAGGGCAGCAAGACAGGGAAGACGTTCAGGCGATAGTACAGGTCACTCCGAAATTGACCGTGAGCTACCATCTTCACCAGATCACGATTGGTTGCGGCCACCAGGCGAACGTCCACTTTGTGCGTGCGACCGCTCCCTAAGCGCTCGAACTCTTGCTCTTGCAATACACGCAGCAACTTCGGCTGGAGGGCAGGAGGGATGTCGCCTACTTCGTCCAAGAAGAGCGTACCCTTATCGGCCATTTCGAAGCGCCCCATCTTCTGTGCAATCGCACCAGTAAAGGCGCCCTTCTCGTGACCGAACAACTCGCTTTCCAGAAGGTCCAGCGGAATAGCCGCGCAGTTGAGTCTTATAAAAGGTCGTCCGCAACGCTGGCTGGCGTTGTGAATGGCGTGTGCGATGAGCTCTTTTCCTGTACCGGTTTCCCCCTCGATGAGGACCGTCGAGTCTGTCGGGGCAACCTGCCCCACTTGGTTGAGAACTGATTCGAGGGCGGCACTGTTGCCGATGATCCGCTCAAATCTACGTTCGGCCTGATCCTCCGCAGGGTATGTAACTGTTGCATATGCCGCCATAAGATACTCCTTTCCAGGCACCGCATACGATGCCACAACCTGTTTCTTACATATCAAGTGCAGCTCGGACCGTTTTGAGCAAGAGGTAATGATCGAACGGTTTAGCAAAGAACTCGACCGCGCCATCTTCCATCGCTTGAATCCGCATCGCGGCATCTCCGTAAGCAGTAATGAAGATGAGCGGGATATCACATTCCTCATTTTTAAGCCGGGCCTGCAACTGCAGACCCGATATTTTCGGCATAAGGATGTCAGTTATCAGGCAGGCAGCTTGACGGTGTAAACCGGATTCGAGGAATTCTTCCGCGGATCCAAAGCACCGTGCGACCAGCCCAGCCGCTTCCATTAGATCGCGCAGTGAATCTTGCATGGCCTCGTCATCGTCAATGATGGCAATCAACTTAAGCTGGTTAGCACGTTGGCTCCGAAGGATTCGTGTCTGCCCCTTGTCTCGTGATCCGTTCACCGACGCTGAGCAGTTTCCGAGTTTGGCTCCATTCGCTTCGCATAGCGCCAGGAGTCCTGCAGCCTCTCGGTCCACGAGAGGATTTTCCTGAAGATCGGACGCGCGCTGAACCGCGGAACCGCTTCGTTCATTAGGAATGTCCACAGTTCCCTCCTTTGTTTCCCCTGCACTGAGGCGATGATCGCAAAGATGGGACTATGTGTCTTGGATGAAGGGGTCGTGCTCGGTACGTTCTTGCTGATTGTTAGCTTCCAACGTGCGCTGGGCGGAGGGGAGGGATATCGGGCCCAGTCCTGAATCGATGGCGAGCCAGGCTGGGAGAAACGCCGGTAATAGTCCGGAAGTGTCGGGAAAGGTGACTTTGGTCGGTAAAACCTGCCACAATCGCAATCTCCGAAAGTGGAAGATCAGTATTTCGTAGCAACTGCTGTGCATGCTCGACCCGTCGTTGCACTATATAGTTGTGCGGTGGTGTCCCGAGCGATTGCCGAAACGCCCGGGCGAAGTGATGAACCGACAACTGTGCAATGTCGGCGAGCACTTCCAGAGCAATATTCTCCTGCAGATGCGAATCTATGTATTCGCATATACGAGTGGCGCGTGCTGGTGCCAAGCCCCCGCGATTCGTGGGCGGATCCACTGAGAGTGGCAAGTGTGCGAGCATGCCGAAGCGCGCTCGTGAGTGAAGTAGGGCGTCAGTGGGAGAACACCAGCCACTCATCCCGCAAGCTGGGGGAGTAATCAAGGCATTCCATGGCTCATCAGTTCCTGTCCGAAGCAGACGAGACGCCACATCTTGCATTCGCTTACAACGAAAGATCGAGGAATCATACTCGAAGATCGTCGCTAGAGCCACACCCCGGTTCAGCACTTCGTCATTGAGATTGAAGAGCCGGCGAGCGATCTGGTCTGCACCCAGAATCCGTTGATCGTTGTCCACCGCGAGCAGAACCGCTACGTCACTCCCCCCGCTGGGAGCGGCTGCAATGCTCCACGCATGTCGGAAATACTCGCGGAATATACGCTCCTCGATACCGCGGGCCGATACCTTTGTTGCAGCCATGGCCAAAGAGAGGGACTGCTCTGTGGTTTGCGGGTTCATCGACGACGTATCGAGCACCGCGGCCAATCGACCAAGGGGGTCGAAAATCGGGGAGCCAGCGCAGCTCAAGTTGGAATGGCGCGTGCGAAAATGCTGGCCTCGAAGTACCGTCGTGGCTCGTTGATCAGTCACGCAGGTCCCAATTCCGTTGGTACCTTCAATTTGCTCCGACCAGACTCCGCCCAGCCAGATCCCGCAATCTTTATAAGCATCCGCCAGTGACTCATCCCCGCGGTGGTGAATGGCAACTCCGTCCCTGTCGCATAATAGAACCACATACTGCTGTGGTCCGACGATGGCGTATAGACGATCAAGTTCCTCCTGGGCGTGCAGAATGAGATTGCGCAAGGACTCGCGGGAGTCTTTTATTTCCTTCTCTGTGATGATGTGCGGTGCCGCCTGAATCTCCGGGTCGAGGCGATGTGCGGTTAAACAACGCCGCCAGGAGGTCGCTATTTCCTCGACCCCTGCGACCGGCGTGCCATTGCGGACTACGAGGTCGATGCAATCGACGTGAGACAGTCCATCGATCGAACGTTGCGTACGGTTTTTGTTTGCGGCAGCCAACTCAGTTTCCCCAGGGGCCGATTAGTCAACTTTGGCTATGATATCGCCTTCAATCTCGTGAGCCATTCTCCGAATGTTACTCCGATGTTGGATGGGTTGCCACGGAGATTACGCTGATTGCAAGTCTTCATTCTCATTCAGTCTGTCCATAAGGATTGATTCCGGCGTTTGGGTTGGTCTCGATAAAATCAATCAACCCTGCGACATCGTGCTGCGGAGTTCTGCCCAGCGAGTTCGAAGGCAACGGTGAATGCGGTGTATCCCTTTTGCGTCTGTTCTCCAGTTGGTCGACTCGACGATGGCTCAGGAGAGCGACCGATCCGGCAATCGGTGACCGCCCGAATCAAATCCGATAGACGAGTATAAGGCGAATTCGCCAGCGTAGCCTAGCGACGGACCGCTTTCTCAAGCTTCCATTTCTCGATTTTGCGACGGGGCTGTCCCTTACTCAACTTGTCACAAGAGAATGTCGGATCTGGATGAGGGATTCCGCAGAAGGACGGCAAGAGTTTTATAAGGACTGGCACGAACGCAATAGCGGACGCACTGCGCGAAGGACAGAAACGCAGTGCCCGATCTGGATAACGTGCGACACAGAATTTATTGATGGGATGAAGACCAAAGAGTTCAGATCGGAATTAGGCCGCGCCGGATTCCCAGGGTCACCGCTTCTGTGCGAGTGGAAGCACCCAGTTTGTCGAGAATCGAACTAACGTGGAACTTGACCGTATGCTCGGAGATACTGAGACGCGCCGCGATTTCTTTGTTCACGAGTCCCTCCGCTAACATTCTGAGCACATCAGTTTCGCGGGAGGTGATCTCTTCGGACATTTCATCTTCAACCTCCAACGGCTGATCGCCGTAGACGGCGGCCAAGCTCTCTGCAGTCGCTGTGCTCAGCAACACTAGTCCATCATAGGCGGCATAGATGGCTGAGAGAACGTCGTCCCGGTCGCTCTCTCTGGAAAGAACTGCGCGCACGCCGCTCCGCAATAAGCGCGAGATCGACCGCGCGTCGGAGACCTCCGTGAGTAGAACAATCGCGGCTTCCGATATCGGCTCAAGTAACAAATCGCGGATCGAATCGGAGTCGATGACAATTACATCCAGTTCGGTGTTACGGGCAAATGGCACCAGGCTCGCCACCGCGCCAAAACTTCCCGCCAGATGGAAATCAGCGTGGCTGCGGACGATGCTTTCGAGCTTAGCCCGGCGAACGGCGGAGGTCGCCACCACTGCGATTCGAATCGCGCCTCCGCCGTTTCCGTTCGCCATTCGTTATCGCGCCCTCTCGCCCAAAGTGATTGACACCGGCTTGATTTCGCCGGCTCGAATCACCCTGATCTGCAGAACATCACCAATTTTTGCTATGGCAAGCGAGTCTTGAATCGCATCCACGTGTTCGACAGTCTTTCCGCCCACTTCGAAAAGAACGTCTCCCAGCAACACTCCGGCATTTTCTGCTGGTGCACCATTGTCCACGTGCATGACAAGCAGCCCGACTCGGGTGTCAGCAGGCAGCTTCGAGCGCATATTTTCCGGAACCTCCACCGGTTGCATTGCAATGCCCAAATAGGGCCGAGCGATATGCCCTTTTTTCAGGAGTTCATCGACCACGCGATTGACAGTTGCCACCGGCACCGTGACAGCTCGTCCATGGGCTAGGCCGCGCGTATTAATGCCAACAACCTCGCCGCTGGCATTCAGCAGCGGTCCACCGGAAAATCCCGGATACAGAGCGAGGTC
>Ga0307474_10000737_pt1 | contig 23557 bp, 18 predicted proteins | sample atmos_gasesECM1C_2_FD_203312 | JGI IMG/M metagenome (GOLD analysis project Ga0307474, IMG submission 203312) | Hardwood forest soil microbial communities from Morgan-Monroe State Forest, Indiana, United States - atmos_gasesECM1C_05 | ecosystem: Environmental > Terrestrial > Soil > Temperate... | reverse complement strand
CAGCAATGAAGTTCAGCAGTCCCGCAACAATCATGAACTTGGTTCCGTAGTCGGCGACTGCGAAAGCGATCGCGCCCTGGCCGGCGTTCATCGCCAGAGTCACGATGTACATCCCTCCTGCGCCCAGATCGCCAACGAACCCTAGAATATCGAGAATATCGCCGCCGTTGGGTTTGTAGATGTGGCCTTGCATCAACAGGCCAAGCACGAACAAAGTCCCGATCGACACCAGCAACAACGCCCCGCGAATCCAGCGTTTCTGAATCATGTGGCCGGCGCCGGGAATCACCCAGCCCAGGGCCGGCGCAACCACGGCCATGATGCTGGTAGTTTGCGACGGCAAGGCCGCCGTCTTGGGTTTCGCTGTGGTTGGATTCGCCATCAGATAATTACGATCTCGCGTTGAATGTTGCCTGTAACTTCGGCCGTCTTCGGCCGCACCAGTACGTTGACTTCGCTGCGCACGCCGAACTCCGGCAGGTAAATGCCAGGCTCAATCGAGAAGCAGGAGTTGGGAAGAATCTGGCGCTCGTCGTGAATTTCAAGATCGTCCATATTGGCCCCGTTCGAATGGACGTCGGTACCGATCGAATGTCCGGTGCGATGAATAAAATATTCGCCGAAGCCTTTTCCCTTAATGTGGTTTCGAGTAGCGCGATCCACTTCCCAGCCAGCGATGCGCCGTCCTGCAGCGATTCCGTCAATCACGGTCTTCACGCCGGCGTCGCGAGCGTCACGCACAACTTCGAACACCTGGTGCATGCGGCCCGTTGGCGCCTTGCCCACAAAACCTACCCAGGTAATATCGTAATACACGGCGCCAGGAGTATGTTTCTTTCCCCATACATCCAGCAGCACAAAATCGCCCGACCGAATGGGGACGGGGTGCTCGGCGCGCGGCTCATAATGCGGGTTGCCGGCGTTGGAGTTTACCGCTACGATCGGCGGATCATCGGTGACCAGGTTCTCCCGCGCAAACGCTTCCATGAACCACTGTTGAATTTCGTGTTCGGTGGTTCCACCGTTACGAACGCGGTGACCGATCTCTTTGAAGGCTGCAGCAGTGATGGCATCGACTGAATCGCGCGCCGCAAAGTGAGTCTTGATTTGATCTTCGCTCCACGTGGCTTCAAACTGCGCCACCAAATCCGCGGAGCTCACGATGTTCTTTCCGAGCCCGCGCAACAATTCGACGGTTCCGGCATCGACCAGCGAAATAGTGAAGACGATATTGTTTGGGGAATATTGCATGGCGATGTCGCGATATTCGGCGAGCATGGCCTTGAGACTGTCAAACAGTTCCTGCCATCCGGAATATTGGCGCTTGCTGCCGGGTAGCGAATCGAGATGGCCCGCCTCGATCTTATGCACCAGCTTTACGGGATCGCCCTGCGCCGGGATCAAATAGAACCAGCGTCGTGTGACCATCAGTCCCGCCGGCAAATCGAGCACACGGTAAGCGATGGGATCGCGATGGTGATGATCATAAAATAGCCACGCGTCAATGTTGCGTTCGCGCAGCGCAGACTGGATGGCGGAAAGGTCCATGAGCAAACCCTTATTGTAAACAATGGGGAGGATTTGAGCGAATCGGGCGCCGAAGCCTCGCTGCAAAAACCGAGGTCGGGTCCGACTGCGCCCTGCTAAAATATTGCGAGCCATGGCTGGTATCGCCGAAGCTGTTGTGCCTCAGGCCGTCGTGAAGCGGGTCCGCCTCGAGTCGATCGACGTGGTGCGCGGCTTCATCATGATTCTGATGGCGCTCGATCATGTGCGGGATTTTTTCGGCAACTCCGGCTTGAATCCCACCGACCCTGCCACGACAACCGCGCCCTTGTTTTTTACGCGCTGGATTACGCACTTCTGCGCGCCGGTTTTCTTCCTGCTCACCGGCACGGGAGCCTATCTCTCGCTGCGCAAGAAATCCAAGAGCGAGCTTTCTGGATTTCTGTTTACCCGCGGCCTCTGGCTGATCTTTTTGGAAGTCACTGTAGTGCGATGTCTGGGCTGGGAGTTTAATTTCGACTATCACCTGTTGATCCTGATGGTTTTGTGGGCGCTGGGCTGGGCGATGATCGTGCTCTCGGTCTTGGTCTATCTGCCAGCCTGGGCAGTGACTACCTTCGGCATCGTGATGATCGCAAGTCATAATCTGTTTGATTCCGTCGGTTCTTCCAGTGTGATTTGGTCGATTTTGCACGTGCAGGCCCCGGTCTTCAGCAATCCATCGCACATGATTCTCATCGGATATCCGCTCATTCCCTGGGTCGGAGTCACAGCGGCCGGCTATGGCCTGGGGCAGATTTACAGTTGGCCCTCTGAGCGCCGAAGGCAGTTTCTCTTGCCTCTGGGCGCGGGGTTGAGCGCAGCTTTCGTCGTGCTGCGTGCGGTGAATATCTACGGCGATCCGAGCCGCTGGGCCACACAGAAATCCGCCGCAGCCACCATGCTTTCCTTTTTGAATACGACGAAATATCCGCCGTCGCTGCTGTATCTTCTGATGACGCTCGGCCCCGCTCTGCTGTTTCTTTGGGCATTAGATGCAGGGACCCCGTTTTGGCTGCGGCCCGCACTCGTTTTCGGTAAAGTACCGATGTTCTACTACCTGTTGCACATTCCTCTCATCCATCTGCTCGCGATGGCGACATGCTATGCCCGCTACGGGCATGTGCATTGGATGTTCGAGTCCGCTCGTTTCCCCAACTTTCCCATTACCAAACCGCCAGATTGGGGATACTCCTTGCCGATCATCTATTTGGTGTGGATCATTGTCGTGGTAACGCTTTATCCGCTGTGCCGCTGGTTTGCGGGAGTGAGGCAACGCCGCCGCGATTTCTGGCTCAGCTATTTCTGAGTTGATCTGGCGGCTAGGCGAGTTCGCGGCCCAGCACTCTTCTTTTCTCCGCGGCCGGCAAAGTTTCGCAGGCTGTGCGCAGCACCAACCGCGGAGCGCGTTCTCGAATTTTCATCAGATATGAAACAGTGCGTTTAGGATCGTATTTTACGGTTTCGCGCAGAAGCCAACCCAGTCCTTTCTGGACCATGTCGTCTTTGTCGGCAAGAAGTGAATCCGATAACTTTGTTATTTCCGAAAAGAATATCTTTGCGCGAGCCCCGCGAATCAGCGCCACACAGGCCGCCCTTCGCCGCCAACGATTCGACGATTTCGCCCAACGAGCAACAGTTTTTGTTCGTGCAGGCTTCGCCGCAACCATCGGCGAAATCAGATAGTGGACCAGTCCATCATGATCGGCCCAAGTGCTGATGCGGTCGAGCCACAAGTCAAAAAGCTTGAACTCCCGATCGCCAAACTCGCGATCGAGTTTCTCCAACAAGAAAACGGCGGCAACCTTTTCTTCCAGCACCAGGCCATTGAAAAGATTATCGGCAACCTCAATAAGAAATCCGAGACCACGTTCTTTTCTCAACTCCCGTCGAAAGCCCACAGCAGCGCGCCGTAAGTCGGCCGTGTACCATCCATGTGACTTGGTTTCGTCCTTAAAGAACCACTGCACACCCTCGGCGTGATCAGCGGAGCCACTAGCTTTCAGAGCGCGTCGGATTCGCTGGGCGACCTCCACAGCCGTACCGTTGGTGCCCAGAAACGAAGGTTGCGCTGTCAAGCGCTTGCGCACAATGTCACACCCCGTCGGGCGCAGCAGCCGCTACCCTGAAGTATCTGTCATACACCCAAAGCAGCGCAGTCGTGACCACGCCCACCGCCGTCACGGCCCACCAGATGCGTTCCGGTTGATGCGCGACTTCTCCAAAGTGATGGACTAAGGTGCCGCCGAACCATCCGCCGATCAGCGATCCGATTCCGATCGGCAGAAAGGCGAATCCCATGTAGGTTCCTTGCTGGCCTGGAGGCGCAAGCAAGGCAATGTACTCGTAGTAGCGCGGTTGCTGCGTGATCTCTCCCAAAGCCAGCACGAACAACGCGAGAATCGCCCCCCAGATCGTCGGATGCAGCACCAGAATCACCCAGGCAACAGATGTGATCAGCGTCCCCAAAATCACTGCCTGAAACGCCGGGATCTTTCGAGTCAAGAAATTCAACGCGAGCGTAAAACAGATCACCGTCACTCCGTCGGTTGAAAGAATCCTCTCGTCGGACTGCGAACTGATGTAGTTGTGAATGTAGCCAGGCAAAATGATGTACTGCTGCCAAAACACAACCCAATATCCCGTGAAAATCAAAAGAAACCACATGAAGCGGCTGATGCCGGCAAGCACCAGTGCGAGAAGGCCGACCCATATCCACCAGGGGACGCTGACGCCCGGGTAGATCCAGAGGCCAACACGAAGCAGGATGGCCATCCCTAGACCAGGCAGGACTAATCGATAGTTGCCCACGACCACACAGAAATTGCGGGCTACGGTCGCGATCGATGGTGGGGGAGCATCTCCGGGTTTCCGCGGTTCGCGGAAGAACACGATGACCACAAAGAACATTGCGAAGACGCTGAGTGCCGCAACTCGGTAGACGCCCTCAATGCCAAAGCGACGGTGAGCCCACGCCGCAAAAAGAGGCCCCGCGGCGCCGCCGATGTTGACCATGGTGTAGTAAATCGAATAACCGATTGAGCGCACATTTTCTTTCGACGCGCGGGCCGTAGTCCCGACCACGCAAGGTTTCACCAGCGAAATGCCAAGCGCGGGCAGGATGAGAATGAACCCTACAAACAGGCTGAGTGGAACTGCGTTGCGGATTGGCGCCAGCCACGCCGAACCGATGGAGCCAATTAGAAAATAAGCCGCGGCGAGAATGAGATATGCGATCGAAAGAGCGCGCCGGAAGCCGAGGCGGTCGGCGGCCGCCCCGCCAAAGATGGCCAGGAACCACACCATACCGCCGAAAATGCCTGTGAGAGTTCCGGTTTGCTGCGCGGAAAAATTCAGCTGTTCTTGCAGGTAGAGAGCGAGCGACGCGAACGCTCCGTAGTAAGAAAGGCGCTCAAAAATCTCACTGATATTAGCGACCCAAAACGGCCGCTCGAAACCGGTGCGAATTTCGTGGAAACGTTCAGAGAAGGTCAAGGTTGGGGCCTCCCAGGCCGGAGCAACAAGGAGATAAATTCAGTCCTTACTTAGAATGCCAAGCGCCTTTTGATTTCATCCACCGACAGTCCCGCCACTGCAATGATTTTTGAGCGGCTGCTTTGTCCGGAGGCAATGGTAACGGATGAGCGCGGCACCTTCAAAAGTTTCGCGAAGAATTCGATGCAGGCCCTGTTGGCTTGACCATCGATCGGCGGCGCGGTGAGAGAGAGCTTGAGCGCGTCTCCGAGTTCTCCGTTGATAGCATTTGTTTTCGCGCGGGGATGAACCTTCACCGCAAAGGTCACATTGCTCCCCGAAGTGTGAAAGGGTATCACCGGCTCTTTCCTAAGGAAAATGCGGTCTCCGCAAGGAGCAAGGCACCTGCCAGCGGCACTTGCGGATTGTGCAACGTGCGTGATATCCCAATGCTCACAATTAGCGAAAGTGCGAAGACAAGCATGGTTACATTCGCGGTAATGCAACACAGCTTTAGCCCACGCACGCCATTTCCGTTACGAATGCGCAGACCATTCAACATCGCGGTGAATAGCAGCGCCAGGCAAGTGCCGAAGATCCAGATTCTTCCCGTGTAAGTCCTCTGCACGAGCAGGGAATCCACGATGGCCAGAACGAAAAGCGCGAACGCGCAAAGGCGATCAAGAAGGTCCATGTTCTCTCTCGGTTCGCTCTGTGTCCCCTGTGGTTTAGGGGTTCCCGCGTTTTCCGAAGATTGCCGTTCCGACGCGCACGCACGTCGATCCCTCTTCGATCGCCACTTCGAAATCGTGGGACATGCCCATGGAAAGCTGATCCATGCCGACCCCGGGCAGTTTGCGGGCAGCAATGGCATCGCGCAGCTCACGCAGCTTGCGGAAATAGAGCCGTGCCTCCTGAGGATCGTCTGCAAATGGAGGTACAGTCATCAAGCCTCGATAATCCAGCGCCTCCAGTCGAGGTGCTGCGAGCAGCACTTCTTCCAGTGCGGACGAATCCGGAGCCACGCCGCTTTTCGCGGCTTCCCCGCCGACATTGACCTCGATGAGTACGCCCAGCCTCCTACCGAGATTGCGCGCCGCCACGTCCAATTTCTCTGCCAGCTTCAGCGAATCAACCGAATCGACGGCGTAGAACAGCTCCACAGCCTTGGCAGCCTTGTTCGTCTGTAGGTGTCCGATCAGGTGCCATGCGGCGTTGCGCAAATCGGCGAGCGCATTGGACTTTCCGGAAAACTCCTGCACCCGATTCTCGCCGAATAGTCGCTGCCCCGCGTCGTAAGCTTCACGAATACGCTCTGGAGGATGCGTCTTGCTCACGGCCATCAGAGCAATGTCATCGAGAGTGCGTCCAGAGCGATGCGCGGCGCTGGCGATTCGCTCGCGCACTTCGGCAACATTGTCCAGGACTGACATAGAAAGCTAAACCATGGAGGCATGACATAGCGCGAGGGACCAGCAGCCCATTATTATTCCATCGGGTCGCTCGCGACTGGAACGATCTACATAATGGCAGTTGGTGGTGCCGGTTCATTCGGATCTCCCGCACTCGACAGCGGCAACCAAATCATCAGGGCGGCCAGCAGAGCCATCACTACAATTCCGACAAGATACAGGGGATGATCAAAGATTTGGGCCGACGTGATCCGCGTGGCCCAAGCGGCGGCCGAGGCCAGCCACGACTGATGGGCAAACGACATTGCGATGAACCCGGCCCACAAAAGTCCAAACACTGATTCCCCGGCGATCAATCCCGAGGCGGTGAGAACGCCGGCATTTTCCACCCGCGCCCGCTGAGCTTCGTTGAATCCGCGTCGCTTGGCCATCCAATCGCCGATGGCGCGGAAAACGCCGCCGAGGAAAATGGCGAATGTGGTCTCAAATGGTAAGTACATCCCAACCGCCACCAGCATGGGGCTCTTCACCTGCATCATAATCATCGCAATACCAAGAAAAATTCCTACTACTACCAGCGGCCATGGCATATCGCCCCCGACAATGCCGATGGCCAGCGTGGCCATCAGGCCCGCCTGCGGTGCCGAAAGCTGACGGCTGCCGAAGCCGAACGCTGTATCCAGCAGGTAAAGAGGCCAGTACATCGCCAGGCTTGCGACGACTACGGCGATCAGCTCTGCCATCTGAATCTTGCGGGGTGTACCACCCAGGATGTAACCGACTTTGAAGTCTTGCAGCAGTTCACCCGCTACCGACGAGGAAACACAAACTACCGCGGCCACTCCCAACACTACTGCCACGCCTTTAATTCCAGAGGCGCCCAGCGAGACCATCAGAAGCGCCGCAATCAGCAAAGTCGAGAGCGTCAGACCGGAGACTGGATTGTTGGAGGAACCGATAAATCCCACGAGACTTCCCGACACTGTTGCCATGAAGAAGCCGACAACCAACATGACGACAGCAGCCAAAACCGCCGGCCAAACTAAACCTGAGATGCGAATGTAAAGAAAGCACATGAGCAGGAACATCAAGGCAATCAAACCAAATACAGCTTTTGAGCTCATGTATTGTTCGGTGCGAGAGAGTTTCGCTCGCTGGGCAGCGGTCTGGCGCAGATCCGATAATGCCCTGCCAATGCCTGCCGTGAGGCTCTTTCCCATCTTGAAAAGAGTGTAAGCCGCGCCCACCAGCATCCCACCGACGGCGATGGGACGCACGATAAACCTCCACACGGCTATCGCTATCGCCGCCCAATTGTCTGGCGTATCCGCAGGAAGGTAGTGCTTGAGATTCGGCCCGAGGAAAAAGATCAGGAGAGGAACCATCAATCCCCAGGCCAGCACGCCCCCGGCAAACTGAATCGACGCCAGCCGCAACCCGATGATGTAGCCCACTCCCAGGTAAGCCGGACTCACGCTGGGTGCCGCGAACGTGCTGGTCCCTCCCGCAGCCACGATTGTTGCGCTGTTCGTCGTGCCCAGACGCACTTGACTGCGGCCCAGGCCGCCCACGGCAAAATGAATATCTTTATCCGCGGCGAAAAGTCCAAAGCGCCCCAGAATGTACACCACTCCACCGACGCCAATGTTCCAGAAAAGATATTTCGCAGCGTCTGCGCCCCGCCGCCCGGCCTTGTGAATTTCTGCTGCTGCAACCGACTCTGGGAAGGGCAATTCCGGATCCTCTACCATCACTCGGCGCACCAACGAAATGAAGAGCACGCCCAGAATGCTGCCTACCATCATGAGTGCGGTCGATTTCCAGTATGCGTCGGCTGGGCGGAAGGAGGGCCAGGCTTTGGCGATGACAAAGGCCGGAATGGTGAAAATTGCGCCGGCGGCCAGGCCCTCTCCGATTGTGCCCGCGGTACGTGCAATGTTCTCTTCGAGCAACGAGCCCTTCCATGCCCGCATTGCCGCCATGGCAATGACCGCGGCAGGATAGGTTGCCGCAATCGTGATACCGGCGCGCAGGCCAAGGTAGGCGTTGGCCGCCCCCAGCACAACCGTTAGAAAAAGTCCCAGCAGTACCGCGCGTAGCGTGAACTCCCTCATCTCCATGTGCTCGGGTACAAATGGGACGTGCTTTTTGCCGCCAGTTCCTGCTTCGTGGACTGGACTGCTCATAGATGAGATCCTTTGTCGAGCTTGAGATGAAAGCACTGCCTTTGGCAATGTACGCGAAAGACCAAACGGCGCACGTTAGCACGCGGCGAGGCTCAATTACAAGTGTGGCGCGGCTTGCAATGAGGACTCAACACTAAGATATTGGCATACCCTTACGACTAAGGTAGAATCCTTAGCAATCGGTCTGTACGCCCCTTTGTCGTTAGTCCACCCGGAGGTGTAGTGTGACTGGAGACTCCCCCTCGCAGCTATGGTTCCAGAAGTTTCTTGAATTTCATTGCGACGATTGCGGATCCGACACCGGTTTTCGATCGCGTGCCCGAACTTTCTCCGAACGATATCTTCTCCCAGTGTTCCTGTTGCGGCCGGTACGTTGCTCAGAATGTTTCCGGCGGGATTATCGTTTGTTGTTCATGCCGGTGAAAGATCGGCGCACCGAAACGGTCCATAAGATGCCTCCTACCGTGGCGCATTCTACTCGTAACGTTGCCTAGTAGGCTTGGCCGCCGTTATACTCTATTTAATAGGCAATCGAAGAGTCGCCTGCCCAAAAGACTTCTTTGCCGGCGACGCGGAGGCCGTCTTCAGCAGTAGTGGGGACAGAATTCGGGCTAGCCAAGCCAAAGCTGCAGTGGCGAGCCTTTCTGTTGCTTTACGAATGGGTAGCGGCTCGGCGAGCCGGGAACGTGCTCGTCGGTGGATGCGCCGGATTGCAGCGAGCCTGTTAACTGTTCTGTTCCCTTCCGACTGTCGTATCTGCGGCGAATCGCTGACTGAGATTTCCCGTCTGCCCGTCTGTCAGGATTGCCTCGACACCATGAATCCTATCGAGGGGAATGTGTGCTCAGTGTGCGGCGAGCGGCTGTTTACTCCGTACGTCGTTGCTGGAGCTCAAGGCGATTATCGTTGTGGTCTGTGCCGCCGCATCGATCCCGTGTTCGCGAGGGCGGTTGCATATGGCAGCTATGAAAACGGACTGCGGGAACTGATTCATCTGCTGAAATTTAATGGCGTACGTCCTGCGGCCAATGTGCTGGGGTGGATGCTGGCCGAGGCGATTTCCGCCTTAGGTCTTGAACCGTCCACAAAATCTATCGCCGTAATTCCGGTCCCGCTCTATCGCGCAAAATTTCGCCAGCGAGGTTTCAACCAGGCCGAACTGATTGCGCGCGCGGCGATAAAAATTACTGCGGCCGCAGATCGGCTTCATTTGTCCCCCGGAATACTGGTGCGAAAACGTGACACCTCCTCGCAAATCGGCCTCACCAGCCACCAACGCCGGGAGAACGTGCGGGGCGCATTCGGCGTTGCTCAACCCCAAGTTGTGAAGGACCGCGAAGTACTTCTGGTCGATGATGTTTTTACGACAGGCGCAACAGTTTCGGAGTGCGCGCGGGTTTTGCGTCGCGCCGGCGCAACCAGGGTTTGGGTTGCCACTGTGGCGCGTACTTTGAAAAATTCATCCCGCAGTATCGAGATTCGTCTCGGTGACTCCGGAGAGGAAACTGGCGAACCATCGGGCGTTGAAGAGATTTCTCTGGCTCGTGCCGTTGGCGGTTGAACCGGCACGGGAATCGAATCAGACATCAAATCAACAGGCTAGATGTCGTAAAGATCGAAGACGGAAGGGAACAGCGAACTAAGTCTTAGTCGAGGAGACCAGCAGAGCATGTTAGTCAGGGGCGAAGCGGAGAGCAGTCCAACAAGCCGACATGCCGCCGGCCTGTTTGCGTCGGCGGCGATGCAACGCGATAGCAACGGGAATTCCTTGCACGCGCCCGTGCTCGTGCTAAATGCGTCCTACGAGCCTATCAACGTCTGCGCCGCGCGCCGCGCCCTGGTCCTGGTGCTCAAGGGTGTGGCCATGACCGAAGAAGAGAATGGGCACTTTCTTCACGCCGCGCGCCTGGCGGTACGCGTTCCCTCAGTCATTCGTCTGTTGGAGTATCGCCGCATCCCGCATCAAAGCCGCGCTCTGTCCAGAAAGAACATTCTGCTGCGCGACCGCAATACCTGCCAGTATTGCGCTACCGTTCTGCCTTCGGGCGAATTGACCCTCGATCACGTGATTCCGCGCTCCCGTGGAGGTTCCTCTACTTGGGAGAATCTTGTCGCTTGCTGCCACACCTGCAATCGCCGCAAGGGGAATCAATTTCCGCTTGAAGCTGGAATGAAGCTGATGCGCGAGCCTCGCGCCTTCAATCTCCACACCAGCCGCCACATCATGCGGCTCATGGGCAGGTCCGACGATAAGTGGCGGAAGTATTTGTTCTACTGAGCTGTCAGCTTTCAGCGATCAGCTTTTCAGTTCAAGCGCGCACACAAAGCGGCACACAAGTGAGATCCACGCAAAACCATGTCATCCCGAGCGCAGCGAGGGGCCTTGGTGTCGGCTGAAGCTACTTTTGCGGCGCCTGGGCATTCGGCGCAGCGTCGGGCTTTTTCTGCTCCGGATTCTGATTCGGATCATCCGGCGACTTCTGATCCTTATCCTTCTGGTCTGCTTTATTAATCTCCTGCCCCTGATACAAAATCTTCACGCTCGATCCAAACCGTTTGTAGTCCTCATACTTGACGATCTCGCGGATGTGAATATCGCCAGTACTGAAATGCAGCGTGTCGTCGGCGCGAGTATAGGTTGGGAACCAGTACTGATTGTCGATTTGCTCGCGCCAGGTGGTGAACTTCGGATAAAGGTGCTCGTTCTTGCCTTTTTTCTTCGTGTCGCGAGTCTCCGGCACCGCTTGGCCGTAAGTCTTAACAATCTGGAAATCGTGATCGTCCACCCAGATGCGCCCCTGAAAATATCGTTTCTTGCCGACAATCTGTTTGGGAGCAATGTCGAAGACATAGCAGTGCAACGCATCTTCTTGCTGCTGCCCCACATAGAGGATGTTGTACTCCGGAACCTCCTCCGTAGTGAGCACGAAGGGGAGGCGGTTGCGGAAGTCCTGCACGTCACCCTGGTCCAGCGACAATCCGCCTTGCTCCAGCGATGATTGCGGCGCGAAAACCACATTCTCGAGATGATGGCCCTTATCGTCGTATAGCACGTCGAACACTTCGTGATATTCGCCGGTCACCGTGTCGCCGTCTCGGGTCTGAACCTTGATGTCTTGCCGGTAGGTATAGTGCTCGCGCGCCTCTTTGAAGAGTTTTTCCTTCGACGCAAAGTGCGTGATGATTTGCTCCGGCGTGACGTCCTTCGGCGGAGTGTTGTCCAGCGGACCCTCTTGAGCCGCCAACGATAGGGCTCCGACCAGACAGAGAACCAGCGCGGGAATGAGACGCAGACTGAGGAGTGACGGCTTCATAGAATCTATTTTAGCGGATTCAGTTTCATTCGATGTGGAGCAGGCGGGAAGACGAGATTTTCTACGGCAAACACCTGACCGCGGCGACCCTCCCCCGACCCCTCTCCGCTCAGTGAGGCCGAGGGTAGGGCGCTGCAGTTCTGCCGCATACTTGGATGCCATTTCAGTTAGAGGGTTGCCGTGGAGAAAAACGACGTCGGGCGTCGGACCTCGGCCTTCGGACCTTAGACGTCAGCCATTTGCTGTCACGACACTCCGCGCACGAGATTTCAAACACGATGGCCCTCCCCAGGCCAAAAGTTTGTTGTTCAGCTATGACGCGCTAGGTTCTAGGTCCGACGGCTGAGGCGCGAGGTCCGAAGTGACGCCCGACGCCAGAACTCGGCATTGTGCTGTCATTGCAATCAATGCTATCATTGATCGCATGGCCAGTATTACGATCCGCAAGCTTCCCGAAAACACCAAGCGGCGCCTTCGCATGCGCGCCGCCCGCAACGGTCGTTCCATGGAACAGGAAGCCCGGGAGCTTCTCGAAGCCGGTTTGGCCCAAACCGACCCTAAGTCCGAGAATCTGGGCGAGATCCTCCACCGCCGTTTTGCGGCATTGGGTGGAGTCGATCTGAAGATTCCTCCGCGTGGCCCGATCCGCGATCCTGGAATCCGCTGAAGTCTCAGCCTAGATATGGTGATCCTCGACACCAATGTGATTTCCGAGATCATGAAGGCATCGCCCTCGCCCCGCGTAATGGAATGGTGGTCGCGACAGCAATCTGCCGAACTCTTCACTACCACAGTAACGGTAGCGGAGATTCTTTACGGAATTGAAATTCTGCCCAAGGGCAAGCGCCGCGACAGCTTGCGGGCGGAAGCTGAGGTGGCTTTCATGCAAGACTTCGCTGGACGTATCTTGCCTTTTGACGACGAAGGGGCACGGGAATTTCCGGCCATTGCCGCATCGCGTCGCGCGCAGGGCCGTCCTATCGCAGCATTGGACACGCAAATCGCCGCGATTGCACACTCCCGCCGCGCCACTGTGGCCACGCGCAACACTGTCGATTTCGAGGGCTACGGCGTGCCTCTGGTCAATCCTTGGCAGGCGTAAATTGTGTAACCGATGACGCATCTATCCAATCTGCAGCACGAATAACTGCGTCCCTGCGGCCCGACTCTTTCACCCTGTCATTCCGACCGGAGCGAGCGCTAGCGAGCGAAGTGGAGGAACCTGCTTTTCTCCTGCTACACTCATCCGTTTGCCAGGAGATCTGCCCATGCGCCGTCTTGTTCTCGCATTGATTGCTCTCATCGCTCTCGCACTGGCCGCCGTCGCCCAGACCAAGCACCCCTTCACCTTCGAAGACATGATGAAGCTGAAGCGTGTCGGCGATCCGCAAGTCTCGCCCGACGGCAAGTGGGTGCTCTTCAGCGTGGTCGACGTAAGCCTCGAAGCCAACACCAAGACGCCGCACATCTGGATCGTACCCCTTGGTGGAAACGAAGAAAAAAGTGGGGTGCCCCATGTCTCGCGTCCTTTGCGAGACGTGGGAGGCACGGAACGCGAACTCATCCCGGATCAGGATGCCGACCGCCCGCGCTGGGCGCCGGACGGCAAGCGCTTCGCGTTTCTATCGAACAAGGAAGGTGGATCGCAGATTTGGATTGCGGATTTCGATGGCGTGGTGGGAACTGTGACTGCCTTACACAAACTAACGTCAATCTCGACCGAGACGGGCGGCGAACTCTGGTCGCGCGATGGCAAGAACATTCTCTTTACCTCGGACGTGTATCCCGAATGCGACGGCGCGCCAGCCGAAGAAGCGGCCTGCAACGCCAAGAAACTGGAGGAGCATGAGAAGTCGAAGGTGAAGGCGCTGATCTTCGATCACCTTCTCTATCGTCACTGGAATGCGTACAAGGAGGGAAAGCGTAGCCACATCTTTGTGATCGAGGTGCCCAGGGGCGACGCAAGCGTGACCATTGTTACGCACATTCTTAGTGTTCCCCGCGACCTCACGCCCGGAGACTACGATGCTCCCGTGTTCTCCCTCGGCGGGCAGGACAACTACGCCTTCTCGCCCGACGGGCAGGAGATTTGCTACACCTCGAATCACGATAAGAACGAAGCCGCTTCCACCAACAACGATCTCTGGATCGTCCCCGTCAGCGGAGGCCCGGCCAAAAACATCACCGCCGACAATCCCGCCAGCGACTTGTCGCCGCTCTATTCGCCCGATGGCCGCTACATTGCCTACCGCGCCCAGCAGCGTCCGGGCTACGAGAGCGACCGCTTCCGCTTGATGCTGTACGACCGCAAGACGGGCGAGAAAAAGAATCTGACAGAGAGCTTCGATCATTGGGTTGGCTCATTTGCATGGGCCCCGGATTCCAAGATGCTCTACTTTAGCGCAGAGCATAAACGGCACTCTCTGATCTACGCGATTGGAGGATTCTCGAGTACCGCAACCTCGATTCGTACCCTCGTAGCCGGGTTCAATGACGACGTCGCAGTCACTCCCGACGGCAAGAAGCTCATCTTCAGTCGCAACTCGATCGCCGCCCCGAATGAGATTTACGGAGCCGACGCAACAGTAGAGGGATGTCCTTCACAGACCGGCGATGTGGACCGCGGGAAAGAAAGCTGTTCATTGAGCAAGGATTTGGCAGTGACCCACGTGAACGAGCAATTGCTATCGCAGGTCGCCACGTCCACGGCCGAGCCTTTCTGGTTCAAAGGCGCGAAGGGAGATGACGTGGAGGGCTCTATGGTCAAGCCGCCGAACTTCGATGCCAGCAAGAAGTATCCCGTGAAGTTTCTGATTCACGGTGGGCCGCAGGGCGCCTGGGGAGACGACTGGAGCTACCGCTGGAATGCCGAACTCTTCGCCGCACCAACTTCCGGGTCATCAATTTCAACGACGGGCAGCGGCTACGTGGTCATCATGATCAACTTCCACGGCTCGACCGGCTACGGACAGAAGTTCATCGATGCCATCAACGGCGATTGGGGCGGCGCTCCGTTTGAAGACCTGATGAAGGGCCTCGACTACGCCGAGAAAACATATCCATTTATAGACAAAGACCGGGAATGCGCTCTGGGCGCCAGCTACGGCGGATACGCCATCAACTGGATCCTCGGCCACACCGACCGTTTCAAGTGCCTGGTGTCGCACGACGGCATGTTCAACGCGGAGTCCGCCTGGGGCACCACCGAAGAACTATGGTTCAATAACTGGGAGTTCAAAGGCACTCCCTACGACAACCGCGCCAGCTACGAGAAGTGGTCCCCGCACCAATACGCCAAGAATTTCAAGACACCGACCTTGGTTATCCATGGCCAGCGAGACTACCGCCTCGACGTGAGCGAAGGCTTGCAGCTTTTCACCACGCTGCAGATGGAAGGCGTGCCTTCAAAGATGCTGTATTTCCCGGACGAAGGCCACTGGGTGCTGAAGCCGCAAAATTCTCAGCTCTGGTATAAAACGGTGAACGACTGGGTCGATCAATGGACAAAAGGCGAGGGGACGAAGAAGTAAAGCAAGCTCCGAGCTTAGGCTTTCACGCTTCGTATCTCAGCTCTTAAGTCGGATCTCACATCTTAAGTTTGTCATTCCGACCGGAGCCGGAGCGAAGCGACGGCGTAGCGGAGGAACCTGCTGTAAGCCGCCACCGGCAAAGAGCAGGGTTTCTCCCGGGGGCTGCGAAAGTCCGAAATGACAACCTGCGCCACGGATTTCTATGCGAAAAACAAAATCGCCGCCACGCAACAAGAAAACATCCATCGAGCTTTCCCAAGCCGAGGCCGAACTGCAACTCGATTCTTTCCTCGCAAAATACGACCCCGAGGTTGAAGCCTTCGCACGCCGCGCACTTGCTAAAATGCGCAAGCTCGTCCCCGGTGCGATCGAGATGGTCTACGACAACTACAACTGGCTGGTAATCGGTTTCAGTCCGACAGAGCGCCCCTCGGAGGCCATTTTCTCGCTGGTGCTTCCTGCGGGACGCGTGACCCTGTGTTTTCTGCAGGGCGCCGGCTTGCCTGATCCTGCGAAGCGCTTGCAGGGAAGTGGCAACGTGGTACGAAACATCCGGCTGTATAACATCGGCGAGCCGGACGCGAAGGTTCTCGATCAGCCCGAGGTCCGTGACCTCATCAACGTCGCCCTAAACCGCGCCAGAGTGCCGATGCCTGCCAAAGGCCGGCGCAAGCTCATCATCAGGTCGATCTCCGCTAAACGGCGGCCACGCCGGATGGCGCCTGGAACAAAATAACTGCACCGATGCGAACTCGGCTCTGGGGCCAGTCTACCGGCGATCGTCGAAGCCGATTTCTCGCGGGAAAATTGAAAAAATGGGCGTCTTGGGCGGCTCCAACTTTTTGGGCAGCGTAGCCATTCCGCTGCTGCCGTCCGAAAACGTCTCCATCTCAACCTGCATTACAGCTATGGTTCCCGTCGAAATCTGAATTTCGATCTCCAACGGTCCGGTAAACGATCCGACCGAAGGGATGAAGCTGGCGAGCCCATTTGCATCGCTCTGCACGCTGCCCTGGCTCGTGCTCAGGATGACGGGCGCTCCCGTCTGAGAGGTGGACGAATTGCTGCCCAGCTCTAAATTGTTCTCCAGTGGCCGCAGAAGCGCCGATTGAAACAGCACGTTCGCTCCCAGCACCGGATTGGGCGGTTTGGACGAGTCCGTCACACGCACTATCAGCGGCTGAAACGGGGCTGCGGAAACCACTTGGCCTTCGCCGGTGACGCTTTGCAGGTTCAACATTGTGGCGGCTACGGCGTTTCCGTAGACCGTCTGGCAGGGGTTATTTGCCTGCCCTGCGCATACGCTAAGCTGGATGCTCGCATTGAAGTTCGTCAGCGTGAGCGTCACAGAGGCATATCCGCTGTTGTCAGTGGTAGCTGTTGCGGAGCTGAGCGAGCCCGTTCCTTGGTCAACAAAGAAGTTCACCAGTTCGCCAGATTTTGGGGTTCCCTGGCTTACCACCCGCGCCGTAAGGGGTATGCTGACGGACGCGCCCGAGGCAATCCAAAGGAACGGCGTGAGAACTGCAATATCCAGAACCGAGGACGTGACCGACAGGGTAGCGACGACGCTCTTCGGCGGGCTGTAGGTGCCAGGAGCGAGTGTCGCCGTAATGGTCGTATTGTTCGGGGGAAAGGCTGGGGTAACCCAGGTAGAAGCAATTCCGCTTTCATCGCTGATTGCCGTACACGAAGACTTGTTGCCGCAACTGGATAGAATCGCACCATTCGTGGCAGCCCAGCCCACCGTTGCGCCGCTCACCGCCGTGACGCCATCCGCGGCCACAACTTTCACGATTACCGGATTTGCGGCTTGAGTGCCTGCCGGCGTCTGCGGATTCTGTCCCTGCATCAAGGCAATCTTGTCCGTGGCTGCGGCACCGAATGTTAGAGCATTGGTCATAATCGAGAAGGCGCCTGAAACTTGGTCGCTGACCGTAACGGTTTGCGGCCCGTCGGGTTGTGCGGGTGCTGTCGCCAGCATCTGGGCTGCGTTCGTTGCCAAGACCGGGACGCTCGTGCTCCCCACCGATACGTTAAGCCCGGGGGTGAAACCGATTCCTTGTAAAGTGAAAGCGCCGCCGGCAACGGGAATCCGCGGCGAGTTGACTGTGTCTGCGTATAACACATGCGCATGGTAGTGGTAGTCGGGACGGCCATCTCCGCGCAGATCGCCCACGCCCACGATAAAACTGGCGGAAGCAAGGACCTGAGCGTCGAGACGCGTCATGCCGAACGTCTCGGAATTAAATGGAACTGGCGTGAAGGTGGGCGGAGCGGTCCCTTGCGGATCGGTAGACGACCATATCCCGACAACGGGCGCGGTTTTTGCCTCGCTGGGTGCGCCAGTTTCATCGAGTGCAGTGATAGCAACCGACAACGTGCGGTTGGCTTGAGCAGAGATCAAGAAGTAGCCGACATCGCCGTAGCCACTCAAAGATCCGACCCAGTCGCCCTCCTGGGGAACGGGTGCCGGGGCGTTCCAAGTCTGCGTCGAGGCCCAGGAAGGTACGGCCTGCGCGCCGCCAGAGACGAGAATGTCCTGCTCGATGTCTCCCCCCGCATTCACGGTGACGATCACGGGTGGGAAAACTCCCGAGGGTGCGACCTGAAATGGAACATAAGGACAAACTGCACCCGACCACAACGGATCCAGTGCTTCGACCGCCAACTGATATTGCGCCGTACCGGCGCCGTTTGGGACCGGCAAGCCTCCCAGATCAAAGAATCCTTCCACCGCCTGATTAGACGAACCAAAGTTCGTGTAGAGGTTACCTAGCGGATCAGTCCATCCAGTGATGGGATTGCCCGCGTTGCCAGTGAATAGAAATCCGGAAACCGAGGCTGCGGAATACTTGTGCGACGGCTGGCCAGTCGAAGGATCGATCCAACGCGCAACTACATTCACACCCTGCATGGGTTGGACAATCTGGTCACGAGAGTTTACGAAGTAAACTGATCCATGAATTCGGGCGGAACGCGCGCCGCCGCTCGTGGCTGGATAAAGACGGGAGAGTGCGGCCATATCGTCGGCAGCCAACTGGTAAGGGTTGGGGTAGCACGCCGTGATGGGCACACACCCAAGCTGGTCTAGCTCGTGCATCACTGGGAACCCCGCGTAATCGTCGGCTGTCGCCGGCGGATTACCCGTGATTACGTTGAGATTATTCTGCGACCATCCCAGCCCGAGGACGCTGCCGATCACTCGCACCAGCCGATATTCGACGTCGACCAGTTGCGACGACTGCAGCGCGCACTGGCCGTTGATGATCACGAGCGCGTGCAGAAAATTTGCTCCGGTGCTGAAGTTGTCCGCGCCTCCATATACCGCATCCGAGAAACACTGGGAGGGATTGCCCGCTCCCGCGCCGAGCAGCGCGTCGGTAACCGTGCCGTCGTAATCGTAGACAATACCTACCGGAGTCTGCGTGGCCGAAGAAGTAATGTCCGGCGGAGCCGTGACCGCGCCATTTCCGTCCACCGAAATGTTGTTGCCATTCACATCCTCGGCGAGCCGGCCGGCGTTGGTCGCGACTAGCGCCGCGCCCGGAATCGAGGTCCACTGGCTGAAGGCACTTGCCACAAAACTATTCGCGGCTGCGTTCGGCAGAATCGGGCTAAGATCTCCCTGGTCGGTGTAGTAATTCACTTGGCCCAAGGACCACGTGACCGGCTGCCCCATGCTCGACGAGTTGAAGTAGGTGGATCCGGCCACAAATTTGGGACCGCCGGCGTGGGCAAACCTTGCCAGGAAAAGCGCGCTGCTCAGAACTATCCCAACGCGCAAGCTGACAAGCCAGAGAGACGAACGCGCGGACTTGAGCTTGCTATTTTGTGGCGTCACGATTGGCTCATTCCTCCCCCCTGGCTCGCTCGACAGCTCTTGCGAAGTCGACATAAGGGACGACATGTTTTCCACCGAGGATAGGGTTAGTTCGCAAGGTCGCGATATGCTGCGGAGTCATCACGATCATGCCGCGCGAATTCACTGCGAATCTGCCGATTGTTCGAGCCACGGGACTGGTAAGTCCCAACTTGCTCGGCGAATAGAGAAACAGCAGCACGTGTTCGCCGACGCGGTAGCGCTCACCTCCAGACCACAAACCCGCCCACTCGCGAATCGTCAGGTTTTGACCCGCGGCGGTTCCCCGCATGGCCTGCTCTACTTTGAACGTCACCGTGGTCGCTGAGGGGTTGGATCCAAAAGAGCCGGTTGTGCGTCCGATGGACGTAACATGGCCAGAAAAAATGATTCCAGCTACCCGAACCATTCGCCCTAAGGCAGAATTGTCGGAGAATAAGCGCTTGCGCTGCGGCAGAATTGGCAATATAGGCGGCCATTCCCGCTCATAGGGAGCGTAATAAGAGGGAATCTCTGCCAGGTTCGGGGCAGGAACCCACTGACGCTCGGCGGTATCCTGCCCGCGAAGAAGCGCACAGACGAGAATCAACAAGAATGCGGAGATCAGACGCGAACAAGTCCCGGCCATAGACGTCACCTGGCTACGTTTATCGGCTCGGAGGTTTGGGAAACCGGTACTATCCTGCGCTCCGCGCCGCGAATGCTGCAGTGACGGATGTCACAGCCTCCCTGTGGAATTTCGGGATGCGGGCAGGTGCTCGAATATTCTTCGCGTTGACTTGCTTCTGCGCGGCCCCTAAGATGGCTCACTAGACCTCTGGCCGTCGTCGTGGGACAGAGTCTCCAATGACATGATCGGGCAAACCATCTCACACTACAGAGTGGTTGAGAAACTCGGCGGTGGCGGGATGGGTGTGGTCTACAAAGCCGAGGATACGAGGCTGCACCGCTTCGTCGCCCTGAAGTTTCTTCCCGAAGACGTCGTCCGTGACGCCGCAGCGCTCAGTCGCTTTCGGCGCGAGGCTCAGGCCGCTTCCGCCCTGAATCATCCGAATATCTGCACTATTTACGATATCGGCGAGGAGAACGGGCTCGCCTACATCGTCATGGAGCATCTCGAAGGCGAGACGCTGAAGCACCTCATCGGCGAACGTCCTCTCGAAATGGAGAGACTTCTTTCCATCTCGATCGATGTCGCGGATGCGCTCGACGCCGCGCACGGCAAGGGCATCGTGCACCGCGACATCAAGCCCGCCAACATCTTCGTAACCGCCCGCGGATCAGCCAAGATTCTGGATTTCGGTCTGGCAAAAGTCACCCACGATAACAGTCACATGCTGGACCCCTCCGAGGCCACCAAGACCGAAGGCGTCGGCGCAGACCATTTGACCAGCCCCGGCTCAGCCCTTGGCACGGTAGCTTACATGTCGCCCGAACAGGTGCGAGGCAAACCGCTTGATTCGCGTACCGACCTCTTTTCCTTCGGAATCGTGCTCTATGAAATGGCGACCGGGGCCGTGCCATTTCGAGGCGAAACCTCTGGAGTCATCTTCGACGCCATCATGAACCGTGCTCCGGTTGCGCCGGTGCGCCTCAATCCGGAGCTGCCCGCCCGCCTGGAAGATGTGATCAATCGCGCCCTTGAAAAAGACCGCGACCTGCGTTACCAGCACGCGATTGATATCAAGTCCGAGCTGTTGCGACTTAAGCGCGATCTCGACTCTGGGCGGACATCGACGGCATCAGCATCTTCGCCTTCCGCCCAGGTGGCAGGTGCAGACGCCCCAGGGGAATCGCGGCCCACGGCAGCAGCACGCATCAGCGGCCGCACGGCGGCCGTTTCCGGTTCGTCAGTAAGCCAATCGTCGCCTGCTCCGCACCGGGCAAGGTGGAAAGTAATCGCCCCAGTGGCTCTAATATTGCTGGCGGGGATTGCCGCCGGCCTCTACTGGAACAAACATCAGGTGCCAAAACTCAACGACCGGGACCAGCTAATTCTCGCAGACTTTAATAACCAAACCGGCGACACGGTGTTCGATTCCACGCTGAAAGAAGCTCTTGCTATCCAACTTGAGCAATCGCCATTGCTGCAATTGGTCAGCGACGCTGAGCTTCACAGCAACCTGCAATACCTGGGACAAGTTCGCGAGCAGAAAATTACCCCCGAGCTGGCGCAACAGCTTGGGCAGCGTTTGGGAGTCAAAGCCTATCTTGCCGGAACCATCGCCCCGCTTGGATCTTCATATGTAATCTCGATCAACGCGGCGAACTGCGCCACCGGAGAAGTCTTCGCGCGCGAGCAGGAAACCGCGCCCGACAAAACCGCGGTGCTGCAGGCGGTTTCGAAGGCTGCTACCGCGATGCGCGCGCGGCTGGGCGAGTCGATGGCATCAATTCAAAGGCTCACCACTCCCTATACCAATGTCACGACCGCTTCCTTGCAGGCATTCCACGCATTTTCGCTCGGAGAAGATGAACACCGCGAAGGACGCGATTTTCCTCAAGCTGTTTCCTTCTACCAGGAGGCCATCCGCCTGGATCCGACCTTCGCCATGGCATATGCCCGCCTGGGTGTCTCATACGGAAACGCCGGAGCGATTTCGAAAGCCATCGACTACCTCAAGAAGGGTTACGAATTGCGCGAGCGTGTCACCGAGCGTGAGCGCATGTACATCGAGTCGCAATACGCTCTGCAGCAGTTCGACATGCCCAAGGCGCTCGAATCCTACAAGCTGTTCGTCGCGACCTATCCCCGGGACGCCGCAGCCTGGAACAACCTTGCTTCCGCTTACGCCAACATTGGCGACTTCGAACAGGCCGCGTCCGGATTTGCAAAGACCTGGGAGATCGCCCGGTGGGATAACGTTGCCGCCAACAATACCGCCGGTACCTATCTGTCTATCGACCGGTTGCCGGATGCGGAACGCTATTTGAAAGAAGCGCTCGATCAGGGTGGCAGCGACAATACTTCTTATCACCAGAACGCCCTGGATGACGATTTTCTCAATGGACGGCCCGACTGGGACAAGCAATTGCAATGGGCCGCCAGCCGGCCCGACTCTTTTCTCCTGCAAGCCGCTGCCGCAGATGCCTATTTGTTTCTCGGCAGAATGCACGACGCTGATCGTCAATGGCAGCAAGGCGCGCAAAAGGCCGAGCAGCAGCATCTGCCCGATGTGGCTGGTGGGCTGTATGCGATCAAGGCCGTGCACGACGCGCTGGTTTCCAACTGTTCCTCTGCTCGCGATGCCGCGCATCGAGGCATGTCGCTCGACCATTCCATGGCCACCGTTCCCGATGCTTCTCTTGCCCTCGCTCTGTGCGGTGAAGAAGTTGTTGCCCTCAAAGAGGCGGAACGGCTTGCCAATGAATCTCCTTCGAACACTCTGGCCAACGATATTTATTTGCCCCAGGTCAAGGCAGCTGCGGCCCTGGCTGCGCATCATCCTGAGCAGGTCGCCGGATTGCTCACTCCAACCGGTCCTTACCTGCTCGTAAGTAAAGCCTCGCATTTACTCGGGAGGGCTTCGTTGGAAATGAAGCACGGCCAGCAGGCCCTGACCGATTTCGAACCGGGTGTACGCTACCGTGGATTGGCGCTCGAAGAGTGGCCTGGCGGTGCCTCTCAGGCTCCGGATTACGTCCTCTGCCTGCTGGGGACCGCAAGAGCTCAAGCTCTATTCGACCAGGCTGCAGCCGCGCGAACCTACCGCCAACTGCTCGATATCTGGAAAAATGCCGACGCCGATTTCATTCCCGCTCAGGAAGCGCAACGCGAACTCGCGGCCCTGACCGCTCGCCCCAAAAACTAAATCAACAAACCGCTTTCCGTCACGCGCGTCGCTCGTGGTTTAAGAAATCCGAAACAAGCGAACTTCATAGTGATCGCCGCAGATGCTCCTCCGCGCTCAGGTTTGCCCCTGCCAGAAGCAGCAATCCACTCAGAAATGCCCAAAACATCAGGCTGACTGACAGCGCAAACGGTCCATAGACTTCCGCAAAATTGAGCCACGGTAACGCCAGAATGTAGCCGTACTTCAGTGCCTCCGACAGCAGGCCCATGATCACGGCCGCGGGCAGAACCGCGCGCGCCGGAACCTTGCCATTGGGCAACAACCAATAAATCAGAAAGAAGATAGCAATGCTGGCGCCGATGGCAAAGGCCTTCATCACCAGAAAGCCCACCACGCGAATAAACCCCGTGCCGTGGCCGCGCAGCATAAAGCCCATCAAG
>Ga0307474_10000735_pt1 | contig 23586 bp, 20 predicted proteins | sample atmos_gasesECM1C_2_FD_203312 | JGI IMG/M metagenome (GOLD analysis project Ga0307474, IMG submission 203312) | Hardwood forest soil microbial communities from Morgan-Monroe State Forest, Indiana, United States - atmos_gasesECM1C_05 | ecosystem: Environmental > Terrestrial > Soil > Temperate... | reverse complement strand
CTCTTCCTCGACGGCTTCCTTCAAACAGCTGTATCGGACGCGCCTCGTAGTGAGTGGCAGGTAGATTTCGGGAGTCGGGCAGGGCGCGTCCGATACAGCACTAGCGTTTCTGGACCGCGAATAGAAGCTCCGGAGGGTTAGGGCAGCTTCCTCAAATGTCAGGCCAACTTAGACTAGAACGCGCTCGCGTATATTTCCATGGGATCCGCGCTAGGTTCCCGTTCCGGTGAGACTCACCGTTTGCAGGTTGGTGCGGGCTGTATCTTTCATCGTTACGTTCCCGGTGCGTTTGCCCTGCCGTGTGGGTTCAAAGGTCACACTGACGGTGCAGTGTTTTCCGGTGGTGAGACTCGCGGGGCAGTTGTTGGTTTCGGCGAAGTCGCCGCTTGCAATGATGCTGATTAAGTGTAGCGGCGTCGCACCTGGATTGCTCAGAGTCACTATCTTCGGTTTGCTGGTGGTGCCCACCTTTTGCGGGCTGAAGTTGAGAACGCTTGGCAGCAAGCCGATCACCGGATAGTTCAACAGCACGGTTGCTCCGCCTGTATCGCTTTGCGTCCCATCGTTGGTGGCCAGATCCAGTCCACCGTCTTTGTTGAAATCGGCCGCCGCAATTCCCCACGGTACGGTACCAGTCACGAGCGTGAGCTGAGTTGGAAACGTGCCGTCGCCTCGGCCTGGCATCAACGTGATGAATCCGAAAGATCCGCCAGGGTTGACCGCCACCGCCAAGTCGAGCTTGCCGTCATTGTTGAAGTCGCCGGCAGCGACCGCGTAGGCGAACAGCCCAGTGTCGTAAGCTACCGCCTTCTGAAATGTTCCATCACCGTTGCCCAGCAGGACCGCGATACCGCCGTTGCCTTGGTCTGTAGCTATCGCCAGATCGATGGGCTTGCCCTTGCCACGAAAGCGCCCCATCGCAATCGAGATCGGGGAGCCACCCACGCTGTAATCGACTTTCGGACGAAATGTGCCTGAGCCGTCGCCCTTGTTAAGCAGAATCGAGACTGTACCGTCCCGTTTGTTGGTAACGGCCAAGTCGGGCCAGCCATCGTGATTGAAATCACCGACGGCTACGCCGTACGGGAAGTTGCCGGTCGGATAAATTGCATACGCCGGAAATGCGCCCGACCCAGTCCCTAGGAGAACTGAAACGGTATTGTTGGTGAGGTTCGTAGCGACGATGTCGAGATTGCCGTCTTTGTTGAAGTCACCGACCGCAATTCCGTTGCCCGAGCCGCCGATGGAATACTCAGTATAGGTTGGGAAAGTCCCGCCGCCCGCATTGAGGAGGACCGCAATCGTACCGTTGCCACCAGAATTCACCACCGCCACATCGACTTGGTGATCGTTGTTGAAGTCGCCCGTGGCCACGGCGTTCGGATTTGTTGGCAGGGTGTATGTCGCAAAGGACTCGAAGGTTCCGTTGCCTTTGTTGAGCAGTACGGAAAGCTGATTGGCGAATGTGACCGGAACCACCAGGTCCGGTTTGCCATCCCCATTGAGATCCGCCGCCGCAATCCCGCTGTATGCACCGGTCACGTTGGCGTTGCTGATGTTGTAATCAGATCGTCCGGAAAAAAAGGATTTACCGTTGCTCAAGAGAACAGAAATGCTGCCCGGGAAGGTGTCCATGTCATTGGCGGTCACCAAGTCCAATATTCCATCGCTGTTGAAATCAGCAACTGCAAGCCCGATGGGATAGCTGCCTGCGCCGAAAGCAACGGCCGCCTGCAGCGTGCCGTTATCATTGCCCGGTAATACAGAAACCATGCCGCTGGCAGCGCCGTTGGTCACTGCCACATCGAGCTTGCCGTTTCCGTCGAAGTCTCCAACCGTGACGAGGTCCACACCGGCCGGCACGGGGTAATTCACAGCGGTTTGAAAACTTCCGTTACCGTTGGAAAGAAACACGGAGACTTCTCCTAGGACTTGGCATCCAGCCACGATGTCGAGTTTGCCGGCGTGGCGCAGATCGCCCACCGCGAGGCTCAAGGTTCCCGCCAGCGTAGTGAAGTCATGGTGGTTTTGGAATGTTCCATCGCCATTGCCTAATAGCACCGAAACCGTTCCGCTGGCCGAGTTCGCGGTAGCCAGGTCCAGATTGTGATCTCCGTTGAGGTCAGCGACCACCACCATCCTGGGATCGTTGGCCGTGGCGTAATTCTTAGGTGCATCGAATGTCCCATTGCCTTTGCCCAGGAGGATGTCGACGCCATTGCTACCCGCGTTGTCGGAGATTGCGATATCCAGATTCCCATCGTGATTAAAGTCCCCAACAGCCACACCCGTGGGCGATATACCTGCAGCGAAGAAAGCGAAGTGTTGGAACGTGCCGTTACCGTTGCCGAGGAGAACGCTGATGCCCGCGGTGCTTTCAAAGCCTGATATCACCACAAGATCCAATTTGCCGTCATTGTTGAAGTCGCCAACTGCAATGCCTGCCGGGCTACTGTCCACCGGATAATTTACGGCGGGCTTAAAGGTGCCGTCAGGCTTGCCCAGCAGAACCGAAACGGAATCGCTGCCCTGCTGCGTATTGCCGACGACCACGTCCATCCTGCCGTCATGGTTGAAGTCGCCCACGGCCAATGCGACTGGTCCGGGGCCGGTGGCATAGTCGGCGCGGTTGAACATGTAGGTCTGGGCCGGAGCCACGGCGACGAGGATGCAAAGAATAGCTAGAGGGCCGGTCATTGATAGCAGGTTGTAGTGGAAAGCGTTGCGGCGCGAACTTGTTTTCATGTTCACCTCTCCATAAGAAAGCTTACTTCCTAGCTCTTGGCGGTATACCTTTAAGTTAGAATCGCCAGCCTAAGTCGCAAGGAGTTGGACACCCCGTGGCGAGAACTCGAGTTGAAACGTCACCCCCCGGTTTGCCGACTAATGGGGAATGGCGGCAAACCGATGGCCATCGTTCCTGAACTTCTCGGAAGCTGGTCCGGCTTGATGTTCGGGTTGAGCCGCAGCACATTTGTCGGGTCGTACTTCTTTTTGATCTCCACCAGACGAGCATAGTTCGATCCGAACCCTGTCCTGACAGCGTCGCCGCTCGTGTCGCTCAACTGGTTGACGTACAGCCCGTGCGAAGAGGGTTGCAGGTTGTCGCGAAGAACGTTCGCCCATTTCACCGCACTGGCTTTTTCTTCCGGAGTGTTCCAGTAACTCGACACTTCCACCTCATAACCCGGCTCTCGCAAGGCAAAAGCCATGTCGCTCGAACGTATGCGCGTCACGGCCCCGTTGAGTTGTCCGATCATCACTCTGAACCTCTGCGGCGCGTCACGGGTAGCCGTCGTAATCGCTGTGATCGCGGGCTCGCTCAGTTCCGGAAGGAACAGGCTGGTTACGAAGTAGGCTATCGGCTTCGGAGCCTTAGGAAATCCCGCCGCCTGCGCTTCCAGATAGGACGTAACCTTGACTGTGTCCTCCAGAGGCTTGAGCAGTGATCGCAACGGTTTGAGCAAGTCGTTCCCGCGGCCTGGCTGGCCGCAATAGCTGACCAGCATTCGAAGTCTGGGCCCCAGTTCGGACGGCACTACCTGGCCGAGGACAAACATTTCGTCGGGCGCCGCCGCGGTGAACTTGGCGTAGGCCTGCAGCAACTCGGGAATCCGCCCAGCCGGGTACATCAGCGCTCCTGCCAGAACCTCGCTTACCGGATGAAGCTGGTACTCAAGCGAGGTTGCCACACCGAAGTTTCCCCCTCCACCGCGAAGCGCCCAGAAAAGGTCTGGATTGGAATTCTGGCTTGCCTCCACTTGCCTCCCGTCCACCGTCACCACGTGCGCCGATAACAGGTTGTCACACGCGACGCCATATTTCGGCATCAACGCCCCCAAGCCGCCGCCGAGCGTCAGCCCGGCAATTCCCACGGTCTGGCATGCGCCCAATGTTGTGGCTAAGCCGAAGCGCTGGGTCGCTTCATCAACCTCGCCCACCAGTGAGCCTGCTTGCGCACGGGCGGTGCGCTTGCCGGCGTCAACTTGGATTCGCTTCATTCCTGAAAGGTCGATCACGAGGCCGCCATCACACACCCCGAATCCGGCGGCACTATGGCCTCCGCCGCGCACCGCCACGGGCAGACTCTGGCTCTGCCCAAAATCGAGGGCGCGCGTAACGTCGGACGCGTCGGCGCAGCGCACGATCAGCGCAGGGTACCGGTCGAACGCGAGATTACTAACCAGGCGCGACGATTTATAGTCGGGTGCGTCCGGTGTGATCACGTGCCCGCTAATCTTCGCAGCCAGCTTTCTGATTGCCGCAGCATCGACCGGAGCCGCAGGAGCCGCGTTCTGTTCGCGTTCCCGGAAGAAGTGCGTTCCCGCAAGCAGCTTCAACGGGTGTGCGTAAAGCGTGCCGACGGCCAACGCTGTCTGTTGGACGAATCGCCTTCGATCAATCAACGCCATGCTTGCCCCCCTCCACTCTCAACCACGAATCTTACCCACAAGTCCGTTAGCAATAATTGCGATTCAAGTCTTCGACATGGACTCCACGAGTCTGAGCCTCACTAAGGAGTCACCTGGTACAAGGCATACATTCCGGCTTCCATGTGGTCGCTCATGTGACAGTGGTACATCCAAGTGCCGGGATCGTCAGGTACCATGTCGGCGACCAGCGTCTGCGCTGGCCCGATCGCTACGACATCCGCGCGCGTGCCATTTACCGTGACCACATTTCCGTGCCAGTGAGGCGTGTGGAAAGCGATGCCCATGCTGGCAACGTACCAGCGCACCCGCTCCCCTTTGCGCATCGTCATGACGGGCATGTTGCCAAACAGGTAGCCGTTGATGGTGAACTTGAAATTGGCTGCGGCGAATCCCGATCCCAGGACGAAGTAGTTGCCGTCAGCATCGGCAGGGCGTCGCTCCAACTTGTTCACGGTTTTTGGATCTCCCGCGTAAGCCGAGATGTTGTGGTCCAGATACCAACTCGAATTCTCGTTAACCACGAAAAACGCGGTCACGAACTCGCGATCCACGTCTTTTGGACTGCCGTTCGGGCGGGCCATGCCTCGGCGCGTCACAAGAATGGTCCCAATCAATCCAGCCTCGGTATCCTTTGGCTCATAATTGTGGGAGTGGTAAACCCAGATCATTGAACTCGGATTGTTCGGTCCCGGCCCTGCGCGCTCGGGGACTTCCCAGATATAGGTGTGCGTCCCGCCCGGTGGCACCATCCCGTTATGAGTCGGATCGTTTGCTCCATCGTTGTCATGCGCTCCTTCGGAACTCTTTTCGTAGAAGACGCCATGCGGATGCATGCTGTACGCTTGCGCGCCGTTGTTTTTGAACACGACTTTGATGGTGTCGCCCACCTCCGCACGGAGGACGGGACCGAGCAGGCCCAGATGCTCCCATTCCAGCGGGCGCTTTTTCAGGACGGTGAAGCTGGCATCCGTATACTCACGATAGACCGCCTTTCGGTAGACCTTGCCAATACGATCTTTGGCGTGCTCGGTCCAAAGCTGCGAGATGTGATCGAAGGGCATGCCGCTCATTTGATCGATACCGAGCGGTGCGTAGTCCCAGTCCACCTCGTCTGCGGCAACGTAGTAAGTTCGGAATTGACCGCCGTGTTTGACTGCGGGCTCTTGTGCCGAACAGAACAGCGCTCCCACCAAAAGTGCCAGTGTGAGAAGAGAGCATTTAGCAAACTTCATAAAACATCTCCTTTAAATTTCATCTTTCAAGCCACGAACGGAATCCAGCGAGCACGCACCCTCTGCATATAAGCCGCGTACGGTTTGACTGCAACTCATATCCCACCTCCAGGTTGAGAGGATCTTTGCTTCCTGTGGGCTTCCGTTGCGATTTGAGCGGTACGAGCGATGCGGTCTTGCACTTCGAGGCGCGTCATCCTTTCTTCTAGAGAAGTGATTTTCTGGCTTTGTGCGTGGTGCAAGTCCTGTATCTGTTTCTTGAGTTGACCCTCTTTCGCTCTGACCACCTCCAGTTGCTGCGTGAGCTTGCGGATCTGATTGTTCTTTTCCTGGACGACCCCGTACAACGCCTGGATCGCCGCCAGAGCCACGCCCTGCCCGTCTCCCAAGGCGATGTAGCGGTCACTGTCGCCCAGCCCGAAGGCGACATAAAAGTCCTGCGCCATGGGGCCGATATGCTTGCGGCCGGCGGGCTCAGCTTTCATCTTCCATTGGGTGATGGGAAGGTGCGCTACACGCTCCAATACGGAGCGCGAATCGATGGGGACAATGTTGTCTTTCAGGTTGCGGTCGCTGGAGCAGTTACAGCTTCCGCCACCAGCGGTCAGGTTACAGCCGGAGCCGTTGGGGCCGTCGTAGAAGATAATGGGGCCGTCGACGGATACCTCGAAAGAGTTTGTGCCGGAGCTATTGCACGGGTAACTATAGCTATTAAGAGCGCACCAGACGAACGAGCCGACATCGGAGGCCACTGCGTTATGACCTGCAGCAAAGCTGTAGGCTCCGGTCGCAACGTTTGCCCAGCCTCCCGCCACGGTGGAAGCGAGGCCGGTAGCGGTATTACCCTGGCCGGCGCCCACCGTACCAGTATTTCCCGCGACATTATTTTCTCCTCCTGCCACCGTAGAAGCGAAGCCGGCAGTGTTACCGTCGCCGCCGCCCACTGTTCCGTAGTCTGCTGTTACGGTGATGGGACTGCCATATTGACCGCCGCCACCAATGGTTTGCCCCCCAAAACCGCTGGCCACTCTGTTACCGACATAACCCCCGGTGATGTTTACGGTAGTATTGCCATTCGAGTCGGTCGTCGGCTGCACCACGAAGCCAGCCCCAACAGTAAAGGCCCCTCCCGGCGCTAGAACCATCTGGTCAGCACCATTGCCCTCGCGAAAATGGAGCGTTCCCCCCGTAGGACGGTTGATGTAGGTGCTGTTCTGGCTGCTGTCGAAGCCCACGATGAAATTCTGGCAATTCGCCGAGAGGTTCGCGGCCTGAATGCCGATGGTTGGCGCTGGACAACCGACGTTACCCATGAAAACGCCGAGGCCGGTACCGGTCGCACTGATGCTTCCCCCAGAAGAAATATTTCCGGTGACGCCGACGTTACCCGTGTCAGCGATATTCCCGTTCACCGTCTGGTTGCCGGTGAACGTATTGGCAGCATTCAATTGCGGAACTTTTGTTGTATCCAGATTCAGCGTAACGCTGCCACTCGTGCCGCCGCCCGTCAGATCAGTTCCCGCGCTGACCCCGGTGATCGTGCCAGTGCCGGGGAAAGTCTGACCGGAAATGAAATTCACCAGGCCTGAGTTGCTGACGCTGAATGCCGTGCCGTTAACCGACAAGGTCGGTGAGTTTTCGCTGGGAAACAGAGTCAAGGTTCCACGAATGTCCCCGGTACCCTTCACGTCCAAATTCGCTGCTGGAGTCGTAGTACCGATTCCAACATTGCCGGCGATGGTCTCGAAGATATTCGAGATCCCCAGTTTGGTGGAGCTGAGCCAACGTGCGATGTAGTTCGTCTTGCCGCCGCCACTAAGGCCAGGGGCGACGGAAGAAGTGCTGCTGGCAGAAGTTGACGCCGCGACAAAAGCAGAAGCTGGCTTGCCGCCCAGCGTCTCGGCGTCGAGTGCCTTGAGGGCGTAGGGCACGCTGAGCAACAGCACTCGTGGCTGCTCTTCTTGGCCCTGGGCCTGGACGCCTAGCCAGCGTGCTTCGCCGGAAGCGAACAACTCGGCAGGCACTCCCTGGGCAGTGGCGGAGCCGAGCATCACCTTGTAATGACCGGTCTTCTCCAGTTGCACGTTCTGGGTTTCCATCCATAGCGGCGATCCGCCCTGCGAGTCCTTGTAAAGGTAGAAAGTGACCCCGACGACGCCGGTCAGAGGTTTACCGTTTCCATCGGTCAGCACACCGCTAAAATTCACCAGCGGAGGCACGATCGTACCGACAGGTTGCCCACCCGTGGACGTTTGCTGAGCGTGCCCGGGAAAACTGCACAACAGCAACGCCAAGCTGAGAACACCCAAGCTGCGAACCTGCTTCACGAATCACCCCTCTTTATAAATTTCGATCCCCGATGCCCCCGCACTTACATCGACCTCAGCAATGACTTCAGGCAGACCAGCAGCGTCCCGCCACCCCCCTGTGACAGGTGCCATCCCTGGGATTGGGCGCAATTCCGAAGTGCTTGTGGGGTTATACCGGCCAGTACTCCGGCTTCCTCCATTCCCACGACCTCCACCTCACAAGCGCATTCCCGGCACCAGAATTGGCGGGTATGACGCCGCCGGATGATCGTCACCTCATCGGTTTCGATCGTGATCTGCACCCTTCTTCCTGGACCCACGACTGTCCTCCCCGGCGTTGCCCAACCCAGTATTCCGTGATAAATTGCACACCATATCGATCCTGGGGTTTGGCCACTCATCGAACGGACACATCTTGCGTCGGGGTGGGCTCAAATGTCTTCAAGCGGGCTCTCAATAATTCTCAAGCTTTTTCACGTGCAGCTATGACGCAGGAAACAAGACATTTGTATGAGTTCGGTTCCTATCGGATCGACCCCTCGAAACGCGTGCTGTTAAGAGGAGAGGAAACAGTTCAGCTGCCTTCGAAAGCGTTTGAGACCCTGCTGGTACTGGTTCAGCACAGCGAAGAGGTGGTGTCCAAAGACGATCTGCTGAAGACGGTCTGGCCCGACAGTTTCGTCGAGGAGTCCAATCTCAGTCAAAGCATCTTCCTGCTGCGCAAAGCGCTGGGCGAGACCGCCCAGGACCACCGCTACATTGTTACGATTCCCGGCAGGGGGTATCGCTTCGCGGAGAGAGTGAGAGAGACCTCCGTCGGGGCAACCGACCTTGTAGTGCAGAGTCGTTCGATCCAGACGATCACGACCAGGGAAGAAAAACCTTTGCTCTCGCCCCAACTCCTGTGGATTGGTCTCGCGTTGTTATCGCTGGCTGGCCTACTCGCATACCATCTCTACGTTTCGCCACGGACGTATCCTGCAACCCCTAGCGCGACGCTGTCTTCGCCCTCGCCCCGGCGCTCCGTCGCAGTGTTGGGCTTTCGCAATCTTTCCGGTCGTCCCGAAGAAGACTGGCTTTCCACCGCCTTGAGGGAAATGCTGAGTACGGAATTGGCCGCTGGAGAAAAACTGCGCCTCGTTTCTGGCGAGAACATCGCTCGCGCGAAGCTCGATTTTCCCGTGGCCGACGCCGACAGCCTCTCGCGCGACACTCTGGCACGACTACGCAAGAACCTGGGGACCGACCTGGTCGTGCTGGGGTCTTATACCGCCCTAGGCAAAAAGTTTGATGGCCGTATCCGCCTTGACCTGCGCTTACAGGACGCGACTGCTGGGGAAACCATTGCCGACGTCGCCGTCGCTGGGACCGAGAGTGACCTGTTCGATCTGGTGGCTCAAGCCGGGGCGCGCTTGCGTGAAAAGCTTGGCGTGGAGGCTGCTTCCCCGGTGGAACTGGTCAGCGTTCGCGCTTCTCTTCCCTCTAGTCGCGAGGCCGCGAGACTTTATTCGGAGGGTTTGGCCCGGCTGCGTGTGTTCGACGCCGCAGAAGCTCGCGGTCTCTTGCAACAGTCGGTGACCGCCGATCCGAAATATCCCTTGTCTCATTCCGGGCTGGCGGAGGCTTGGTCACGGTTGGGTTACGACAAGAAAGCCCAAGAGGAAGCCGGCCGAGCCTACCAGTTGGCGACAAACCTGTCCCGCGAAGAGAGGTTGGTGGTCGAAGGCCGCTACCGGGAAACGAATCATGAATACGGGAAAGCCATGGACGTTTATCGTTCCCTCTTCACGTTGTTCCCGGACAACCTTGACTACGGGCTCATGCTGGCAGCAGCGCAAAGTCGTGGCGGCAAGGGCCATGATGCTGTCGCTACAATCGATGCCTTGCGCAAGCTGCCACCAGAGATCTCCGAGGACCCGCGTATCGACTTGGAAGAAGCTCATGCCTGGAATGCGCTTTCTGATTTCACCCGTCAGCGCGAACCTCTGCAGCGAGCCGTGGAAAAAGGAAAAGCGGCAGAGGCTCGTTTAATTGTGGCCGAAGCCAGAGAGCAGCAGTGTTGGATGTTCAGCTACCTGGAACAAGAACAGGACGCGATCGTGGCGTGCCGTGAGGCGCGCGACATCTTCGCTTCTGCGGGCGACAGCGGCAACGAAGCGTCCACACTGCGAAATTGGGCGAGTGCAATCGGACACTCGGACGCGCTCGGAGCGATCCGCCTTTCCGAACAGGCGCTCGTGATCCTTCGACGGATAGGATTCGAAAGCGGCGTAGCTAGCGTACTGAACAACATGGGTAATCGCTATGAAGAACGCGGGGATGAGTCCACTGCAGAGAAGATGTATCGTGAGGCGCAAGCGATTTACCGCAAGCTAGACGATAGGAGACGGCTAGCTGTACCCACATTGAACATAGGCAACACCCGCATGAAACTAGGGGACCTGCCCGGGGCGAGTCGTTTCTTTGAAGAGTCGCTCGAATTGAGTCGCACTGCGGGTGATAAGGGAAATGCTGCCATCGCTGGCTTTAGCGTTGCAACCGTCCACGAATTGCAGGGCGACCTTGTGACCGCCAAGCAAGGGTTTGAAGAATGTCTCAGAAACTGGAAGGAAGCAGGGGATCAGTACGATTCAACCGCTGCGCTGGACAGCCTGGGAGACCTGCTAAAGATCGGAGCAGATTTCAATGGTGCTCGCAAGATGTACGAACAATCGTTAGCCTTGAAGAATTCCGCCAAGGACCAGATCGATATTGCCCTGAGCCATCTCAACCTGGCTGAGTTGAGCCTGGAGGAGGGGCAAGCTGTCCCGAGTTTAGAGACGGCGGTGCGAGATGCGAATAATGTTTTCCTGCAAACAAAACGACGTGACGACGAAGCCCGCGGGCAGGCGGTCCTGGCTCGTGCGCTGCTTGCCGAGGGCAAAGCGGCAGAAGCGAAAACAGCGATGCAGCGGGCCGAGGTTCTGGGGTCAAAGAGCCAGAACGTAGAAATTCGATGGCGGGTAGCCATCGCGGCCGCCCGAACGGCGGGTGTTGGCAAGGACCACACTGCTACCTTGCTCACACAAAAACAACTGGCGGCAATTATCGATCAAGCCGAGAGGCGAGGATTCTTTGGCGTCGAGCTCGATGCTCGCCTTGCCCTGGCGGAACTCGAAATGAAGGCAGGGCAAACTCTTGTGGCACGCACTCACCTCGCTGCGGTCGAAACCGATGCAAAGGCCAAAGGCTATGACCTGGTTGCCCGCAGGGCCGCGACCCCTTAGTTGTAGGAACAAGGGAAACCTTGATTAACAAGGTCATTTTCATTGGCCACACTAGAGGAATGAAGACAGATCGTCGGCTCTGCTGCGTGCAACGTAGCCTAGTCCCACAGAGCTAAGCGAAAGAGAAAGAGTGACGGTCCGAACGTTAGAGTTTCAGACCCTGGAATGGAACCGCCGTTCGCCTGGGAAACTTCTCCGTCGAACCCAATATGGTCGTTTCGTGGGCGTTCACGGACAATCCGCAAACCATTCCGGGCCCGAAGTCGGCTTGGGGGCCGTGACCAGCCAAGGTGTCTTCCAATCCGAGGTTGTCGTTTACCGCATGGCTGAGTTTCTGCTTGCAGCCGAGATACCGCTCGGTTGTCTCAACGGATGCGTGCCCAAGCAGAAATTGAATCTGCTCAAGCTCTCCGCCGGCCAGATGGCATAACCGTGCGCAGGTGCGGCCTAAGTCGTGTGGAGCCAGGTCATTGATGTCGGCTCGCTTAGCAGCTGCTCTCACCACGTGCCAGACCGCCTTGGGTGTGATTCTATCGCCCCAGACCTTGCCCAACCGGTTTACTCGCCGGAAGATCGTGCCACCGTCGATGCCGGCCCCGGGGTCCACTCATCGACGGCGCGTTTTGCCCACACCGGAACTGGAACGGTGCGGATGTGCTTACCTTTGCCGATCAGGTCGGCGATTACCCAGCGCTCCTCGCGAAGCTGGAAATCTTGTGTTCCAAGTCCAACTAGTTCGGCTCGTCTGAGGCCGCAGCCAAGCAGGAGCGCAAGAATCGCCCGATCACGTTTGCCTCGGAGGTGGTCTGCCGGTGGCCCACCGAGTAAGGTCTTGGACTGATCCACAGTCAACCAATTGCCGATCCGCACACCCAGACGCTTTGCGCCTTTCACTCGACGGATTCCTGCTGCCAAGTCAGGGCTGAGGAGGCCAGTATCGGAGGCTTCATAGGCGAGACGCCTCACGGCCGCGAGACGCACATTGATTGTAGAGGGCGCAAGGTCCTTCTGTTCGAGAAAGAACCGATAGCGAAGGACGACAGTTCGGTTAAATGCCAGGCGTGGTTCGGAACAGTACCATCCGATAAATTCGTCGATGGCATGACCATATGATTCTTGCGAACTGGCTGCACCGAGCGAGTGAAGAACCGCATTCTTCGACTGCTCCAAGTCCGCGAGGCGAAGGATTGTTTTTGCCTTGGAGCGTTTCGATGTCTTCCGATGTGCCATACCGGCGGCCTCCTATGCCGCGCTAGTATGGTGGTTCAGTTGGAGGCTAATGGTCTCGAAGCGCGTTACCGGACCGCGAAACGAGGCGGACCGGCTTACTTGATGTTTGCCGACCATCCGCTTTGAATTCATTATGCATTGACTTCCCAATTGGGTGGGAATATCGTTGCCGTCAACAGGGGTGACACCCCGAATAGGGGCGGTATTTGTCTCCATTCACATCCAACCAGGTAACCCAGCTTCTGGAGAAGTGGAGAGACGGCGACCAAGGGGCGTTGAACGATCTGGTGCCGCTGGTCTATGGCGAACTACGTCGTCTTGCCCACTACTACCTTCGGTCAGAACGCTCGGACCACACGCTGCAGAGTACGGCCCTGGTGCATGAAGCCTATCTTCGGCTACTCAGCCAGGAGCCCGACCACCTGCAGAATCGTGCCCATTTCATGGCGGTCGCATCGCAGCTCATGCGGCAGATTTTGGTGGATGCTGCTCGCAGTCGAAGCGCGGCAAAGCGGCAGGCATACACGCTGGCATTAGATCAGGCGGTGTTGTTACCGAAATCCAAGGATGTAGATCTGATCGAACTCGATGACGCGCTCAGCCGGCTTGCCCGTTTCAGCGAACGCCAGAGCCGCATTGTGGAGTTGCGATTTTTTGGTGGTCTGTCGATTGAGGAAACTTCGCAGGTGCTGGGCGTGTCCTCGGCTACTGTCGAGCGAGACTGGACGGTTGCTCGCGCTTGGTTGCATCGAGAAATAGGAGGAAGCTCGAAGCGTGACTCCTGAGCGTTGGCAAGAAGTGGCAGAAGAAATGGAAAACGCCTTACGTCTTGACACAGGCGACCGTCTACCTTATCTCGCGCAGCTGGCGGTCAACGATCCCGAATTGCACCGGGAGGTCAAGTCGCTGCTTGCATCCCATCAGGAGGCTGACGCCGAGTTCTTGAAATCACCCGTTGTGCAAGGCATGCCCAGGTCGTCTTCCGTGATGCTGAACCGGCGCATTGGGGCATACCAAGTGGTCGAACAAATTGGCGTGGGAGGCATGGGCGAGGTGTACCGGGCCTTTCGCGCCGACGATCAATACCGTAAGCAGGTGGCGCTGAAAGTTGTGCGGGCAGGACAGGATTCGGGCTTCGTCGTGAACCGATTCAAGAATGAACGCCAGATCCTGGCCAGTCTCGATCATGCGAACGTCGCTCGTCTGCTCGACGGAGGAACCACCGAAGAAGGCGCGCCTTATTTTGTAATGGAGCTGATTGAAGGCGAGGCGATTGATCAATATTGCAAAAATCACAAACTGCGGATCAATGAGCGCCTCGGACTCTTCCTGCAGGTGTGTTCGGCGGTCCAGTTCGCTCACCAGCGCCTGATCATTCATCGCGATATCAAACCGAGCAACATTTTGGTGACGGCAGAGGGCACACCGAAGCTGCTGGATTTCGGCATTGCAAAAATGTTGGACGTCGACGCTGCGGCCGGCCAGTTCGAGCCTACCGTGACGGTGTTTCGGATGCTGACTCCAGCCTATTCCAGTCCGGAACAAATCAAAGGTGAACCCATCACCACGGAAAGCGATGTTTATTCGCTGGGTGTGGTCTTGTACGAGTTGCTCACCGGACGCAGCCCCTATGGCGTGACCACGCGCAGCACGCAAGAGTTGGCGCGGGTGGTTTGTGAGTTCGAGCCGGAGAAGCCAAGCACTGCTGTGCTACGGAAGGAGATCGCGAGCGCCGGCAGCAATCTCGAGGCTTCATCTCAGCTTTCGAAATCGCTTGATATCCCCCCCGACAAGTTAAGCAGGCATCTGCGCGGAGACTTGGACAACGTTATTCTAATGGCGCTGCGTAAGGAACCGCAACGTCGGTACGCGTCCGTCGAACAGTTTGCTGGCGATATTCGCAGACATCTGGACGACTCGCCGGTTATCGCGCGCAAGGACACGGTCCGGTATCGAACGTCGAAGTTCGTCACTCGCCACAAAGCGGGTGTACTGGCGGCCCTCTCGGTTGCCGTGATTCTCCTGGTTGCAGTCGTCGTAACCGTTCGCGAGGCAAAGATCGCAAGACAGCAGGCGGCACTGGCGCGAGAACAACGTGCCCGTGCAGAGCGCCGCTTCAACGATGTCCGCAAGCTCGCTAACTCGTTAATGTTCGAGATTCATGACTCCATCAGGAACCTGCCTGGAGCAACCATGGCGAGGGAACTCCTGGTAAGACGAGCTCTCGAGTACCTCGACAGTCTTTCGCAGGAGAGCCCGGACCCTGCGCTCCAACGAGAAGTCGGCGCAGCCTATGAGAGGATTGGCGATGTTCAGGGATACAACGGAATGGCTAACCTCGCCGATCTCTCCGGGGCTTCCGCGAGCTATGCGAAAGCAATGGCCATTCGCGAGACTCTGGCCGCAGCGAGCCCAAACGATGTGAATCTGCGCGCTGACCTTCTGGGGGCCTATTTCAGAGCGGCAGTAGCTTTTGAGAGCACCGGCGATTTCGACAGCGACTTGCGCACCTTGCAGAAGGCCGAGTCCTTGGCGACCACCCTCCCCTCGGGGACAAGCGATCGGCAGCAACAGTTCAACATGTCCGGAATTTACTATTACAAAGGCAAGGCCCTGGAGAAGACTGGTAATTTTACGGGTGCCCTGGAGAATTATCAGCACGCCGTATCGTTCATGGAACCACTTGCTAGCGCGCCTCATGCGAGTCCCATTTCACCCTACTACCTCGCTGGGCAACGCATCGCGGTTGGCAAAATGCTCGCTGAGCTGGGCAAGCCTGCTGAGGCCGTAGCCATCGCCGGCCAAGGTCTGAGCGTGGTCCGCAAGCTCTCACAGGACAACCCAGCCAATGCCAGCGCTCGCGAGGGTTTAGCCAACTATTGCAACGATAATGCGGACATCTTGGAGGCCAACGGCGACGTGGAAGGGGCACTACGCCTGCTTCGCGAGGCAAAGAAGATTTACCAGAAGATTATCTCCACAGATCCGGGGGACAGAATGGCCCAAGAGGATCTGGCGTGGACCGATCTTAACACCGCCGAGGTCTTCCTTCGACAAGGCAAGGTAACGGAGGCCGCTTCAATGGTTCACGCCGCTCTTCCGATCTTCCAGAAGGATAACCCTGCTAACAAATACTGGTATGCTGTGGAAATGGGTGCGACTTATCTGGATCTCGGGAAGGTTAGCGCAGCCCTGGCGGAACATGCTGCTTCGCCGGCTGACAAAAAACGGCTTTGGAGCGATGCCGGTTCTTGGTTCCAAAAAGCTCTCGATATCCGAACCACAGGGCCAGGTCAGTTGGACGCCAACGGGCACGAACAGGTGCTTGAGATTCGTCACGAACTCGCGAAGGCGACTGCCACTTTGGCGCAACTGGGAGCAACCGGATCCGTGCGAATGCACTGAGTGATCGTGCCCCCGATTGTCCTTATCATCCGCGCGTGCCTCACGTGGCAAACGCGCGACTCGAATCGGTAAGCACGAATGTGCGTTTCATTGTGGTCTCCATCGCCAGGAAATTTCAGTCAATCATTGAGACAGAACATCATTGCGTGACCGTGAAAATGCCTTTGCTCACGGCCGCTCCGCCCGGAGTCGTAATCATGATGTGCCCAGTCTGCGCCCCGGTAGGCACCGTCGCGGTCACCTGCTTATCCGAGTTCACAGTGAAGCTGGTCGCCACCACGCCGCCAAAGGCAACCTTCGTAGCCTGCTTCAGACTTATTCCCGTAATTGTCACGTTTGTTCCAACCGCACCACTGGTCGGATTGAAGCTCAGTATCTGCGGCGTAACGCGGAAAATTCTGTTGCTGGTCAGCTTCACACCGGACGTGGTCACCGTCACAGAACCTGTAATGGCTCCGTTGGGAACTACGGCGGTTAAATATGTGCCCGAGACTATCTTTGGTTTGGCGGCAGTTCCATTGAACGACACTGTGGTTTTTGAATTGAACCCTTGCCCGAGGAATTCGATCGTCTTCCCCACCTTGCCCGAGTAGGGCAGCAGGCTGACGAATGCCGGCAAACTAGCATTCGTCCAGCTATAAAAGACGCCGCAGTTGCCCGCTGTGCACGGACTCACGTCCCCAGTGCCTCCTACCTGGCTGTCCCCGTAAACCAGTCCACCGGTATGCTGGAAAGGCGTAACGTAGGGCGTCGCTCCGGTCGTGTAATCAAACTTGTAGAGCACCGAATAAGCTCCCTTGGGGGTAATCTTGAAAACCGTGCCACAGCCATCCGAACAGTCAGAATTGATAGTTCCTCCGTCGACGTTTGCGCCATAGAAGTTGCCGTCGCTCGCGAGCACCAGGCCGCCGTAAGGTCTGGCTCCGTCCGTGGTTCCGTTCATGGTGTGCAGGACGGTCAGCTTGCCCGACGGGGTGATCTTGAAGACGACTCCGCCGCCCGTGCTGCCCCCGTAGATCGTGGTCCCGTAGAAATTCCCGTCGGCGCCCTGAACCAGGCCGGCGAAAGGGGTTTCCCCGTGGGTGCCGTCAAAACTGAAAAGCAATGTAAACTTGCCGGCGGGGCTAATCCTGAAGACAACACCGGCATTGGCACTAGTTCCCGCCGGAGTCGTTCCGTAGAAATTGCCGTCCGTGCCCAGGACCAGGGGCCCGTACGGCTCATAGCCGTGGGTGATGTCGAATTGATAGAGGGTAGTGAGTGCTCCCGCAGGCGTAATCTTATAAATTGTCCCGCAGCCGCCACCGCAGGCTACAGTATTCCCACCGGCGGTGGTTGTGCCGTAGAAATTTCCATCGTTTCCTTCAACCGGTGGCGCGTAAGGATACGCTCCGTCGCTGCCGCCCGTGAAGCTATAGATCGTCGTGTAAGTCCCGCCCGGCGTTACCTTGAACACAGCCCCTGCCGTTACCGAGCCGCCCTCATACGTAGTGCCGTAGAAGTTGCCATCGCTACCGAGCGTGACGCCGCCTTGGGGGAACGCGCCATCGTTGTTGCTGCCCGTGAAATTGTGTATGACCTTCAGCTTCCCTGCCGGAGTCATCTGGAATACGGCCCCACAACAGGTGCCTCCTGCGGGCGCGGTGCTGTACAGATTGCCATCCCGGCCCTGGGCAACGATGCCTGAATATGCAGGTCTAGATGGGTCACCGCTATTACTTCCGAACTCGTACAAAACGGAAAAAGTTTGCGCTTCGGCGATGCTGGCAGCCATCACGAGCACCAGCGCCGCAACAGTCAACAACCTTGAAATACCTGCATCCGTCATGGCAAAGACTCCTCTCTGGTTTGAAAATCGTTTTTTCAGCCGTTCCATAGCTCGTCCTCCTCTCTTACAAGCCACATGCCCAAACTCTTCTCTCTGCTACATAAGGCGGAAAAAATCGCTGGATTCCCTCACCCCATCGCCGATATCTTGCCCCAGGGGTTTAGCTTCCTGGGCGTCACGCCCTGCCCGTCCTGGTAGAGTGAAAACGTGACGCCGACGGGTCCAGCGGGTGGTCTGCCGCTCGAATCAGTCAGAACTCCGTTGAATCTCACCATTGGCCGCAGCCTACCGCTTGCGACGGAGGTTTGCGGAGCGGACACGGGAAGGACAAAGCTCAAAGATCAGACGGCTGACGCATAACCAATCGCGAATGGGTGCCATAAACCTCCTGAAATATCAGAGAATCGCAGTGTCTACAGCGCTACGGATTGAACCGGAAATCGCGGTGCGCAAAACCCGGAAATCCTGCTTCTACCTACATAAGGCGGAAAACGAGCCTGATTTCCCTCACGACAGGAGGAAATTTGTTGGACAAATGATGTGCTTAGGCGCGCCGATCAGAGGCTTCAGGTATTCCGGGTGAGAGTAACGGACTTACGCGGAAGTTATGCCGCGGGGCGGACTCTCAACAACGCGAGTTAGAAGTCCTCTTCGGGGAAGTTTGGAGTGTCCTCGCCCCTCCGGCTGCCGCAGCGCCTTTCTCTCGCCGTCGATGTTAGAGAATGATACCGTCCTCTGTCGTCAAAAACAGCCGGTTCTTCCTGCCTAGGAGAATTGGTTTGGAATTCCTCGGATTTCGCGCTGGGATCTGTGTGCACGCAAGATTGGTAGGCGGTGGAAGGAGCCGCCTCCTATGCTGCCCAAGAAACAGCCAAGCAAGTCAGCCAGTTGTTCGGCGAGTCTCACCGTGCCAGAACTAGACCAATCGAAGACGACCGTGCTCAATACGCTGGCGTCTGCACATTCCCGTCGGAGCTACAAACACGCCATCGAAAAGTTCCTTGCCTGGTATTGCTCTGAGCCTCGACTGGGGTTTAATCGACCCGTCGTGGTGCGATACCGCTCGTTTTTTGAGGGTGTTTCCCTGTCCACATCCTGCCGAACATTGACCGCAAAAAGCGGTTCTCGATTAGGCCCAATGATGAATGGCTCAAACGAGGGGAACCTTTGTGGAAACTCTCTGACTTGTTAGATGTGGTCGAGCAGGTTCGCAAGGGTCGCAAGCGGTAGTATTCAGACCGATAATGGTTGAGGGATGGGACTCGGCTGGCCGACCAGATGTGGCATTTTGGCGAAGCGATGGCGTTGAATCGGAAGGCCAACCATTTCATGACTTGGGCAGGTTCTCGTACCGAAAAACCTGCGAAGTGAACTGACTCAAAGTCAGCGGCTGGGCGCAAACCGCTCCCCGCACGCCGGACACCCTGACGATCTGCCATAACCTTCTTATGTGCGGTCGCTATCGACTGTCGCGTCGAACGCAAATGATCGGACAGCCCTTTGACGCCATTCTCGGTTGTGGCGCTCGGGACGACCACAAAAGGATGTGGCATCATACTTGAATGAAGCACACGCGCTTCGCACCCGGTCAAGAGCCGACAGTCTTAACCTCGATTTCCGAGCAATGTCTTGATGGGAAGTGCGAGAGATGCCCCGGCATCTTTGAGCAAGATGAGTACCCCGGAGAATCAATCTTCTGCATTCATGACTGCCACAAGAAATGTAATCAGGACGCGGTATGACCAGTAGCGGGAGCAAACCGTTCTCCGCACGCCGGACACTCCATATTCTCAAAGTCGATGCGCCGAACATCGGCGGGTGAAATTCTCGTTCCACACTTCGGGCACACGGCATCGAGGGACGCACGAACTTTTTCGAGGTTTACCTTTCTTGCTCCTCTGACCATCCCGGCAGTCTACATGTTCGCCTTTTCTTTGCCAAGGCATTGTGCTACGCTGTTGGTTGATTGGAGTGGCGCTCATGTCCTGCGACGAATACGAGCGTTTGGAAATGGAACACACAATGGACATGGAACAGTATGCCCAGTACACCTATGAGCAGAACCGTCATCTTCGCGGCACTTCAGAAAGAGAATCCAAGCGAATAGCTAAAGCCGCCATGCAGAGCGCGAGTTTGAAGCGCAAGCAAATGAGTTGGCACCGGCAAACCTGCCCCGAATGTAACAAATTGAATTCCTAGTCGGAAGATAACGCGATGAATGAGACTCTAAGTGCGATTGATTGGTTTAAAGTCGCGCACGTTTTCCAAGCTCTCCTGACTCCGGTCATCGGTATCGCTACCGTTGTCATCGGCGCAATTGCATTGGGAATCCAGCGTCAGCAAGCTGCTACAAACAAACTGCAACGTCGCCTTGCGATATTCGAGAGACGAATGAAGGTCTTCGATTCCACGCTGGATTTCATTGCCCTAGTTCTTAGGGAAGCGAGGATGGAAAGTTTGACTCCCTTATTTCAGTTGTTGCGGAATACGCGAGAGCGTCAACTGCTGTTCGGCACGGAAATCGGTCAATATATTGATGAACTTTACAAGAAAGGTCTGAGACTGGAGACTATTGACCAAATGAACAGGCCAGAAGATATTCCAAGACGGACCGAAATCGTAGAATGGTTTAGCGGGCAGAGTGCCGTAGCGAACGAAACGTTTTTGAAGTACATTGATTTTCGAGAGCCCTGACAGGATAAGGAGTCCCTGTGGACGATTCTCCAAAGCGTGGTTTCTTCGAGTTGTTTACTCAACTACTCGTTCCTCTTGCTGCGCTTGTTGCAACTATAGCGGTCATCTTTCAGCAAAAACCACGAACGATTGCACTGAGTCTGATAGCAGTTGCTTTCCTATCCCTGCTCATCAGTGAAGCGCCAAGAGCAAAGGGATGGTTCAAACAATGGAAACTTCGCAGGAAGGAACAGGCCGTCTCTGCCACGGCCTTTGAAGACCTGAAAGGCTACAGCCATAACTTTGAAGCGTTCGCCAACACGAGGCGTAGCGATACGTTGTATTCCATCGTCTTCGGCAAGCTGTGCCAATGCAATCAGGCAAATTATGACAACCTGCATCTAGCCCCGCCGATGCTGGTTTGTGAGTTTTGGGAACATCTACGAAACCGCGCTGATGCGGCAGAACCAAGTTTTGGACACTGGGCGCAACAATCGTGGAGTTCAACTCCCTCGTAGGGAACTATTGCCGCTACCTCGCTTGCCCGCTGTATGAGTGCGTTCCTTCCAAACTGTCGCCTGAAATGTTGAAGGTCTACGTCTATCAGGGTGTGGAAAAGGATTTGATTCAGTTCCGAGAGCGCTTTGTCAGGTTCATTGCCGACTACGAAGATTTTCTGAAGGACGCGGACAGAAGACTGCCACAGCCTCTAAACCTTGGCTACTGTTTCGAGCCTCCCAAACCTGTGACCGTTATCAGCGACCAAGGTCAGGCATCACTCAGCGTGCGAACTGGCTGATGAGTCGGCACAAGATAAAGAAAGAAGGCAGGCATGTCCGAAACCGAAGAACGCATCGCAGAAATTCACCCGCAGAGTCGAAGAACTCGACAAGCTCTTGGCTAAGAACATCGCTTATAGTTCTGCCGACAATCCATCAACTCAGAATCTCGATGTAATGCAATATTTCAATGATAGGCGGGAAGAACGACGGTCTGTGTTGGAGAGCTAGAAGAACTTCTTCAAGAATGAGAAATGATTCAATTTTCCAAGAGCATTTGCGCTCTCATCGTAATTGCCATCGGCTTCAGCACTTTTCCGCCGCCCGGCGTGTCCAGAGTCGTTACGTCATCCACTTCAACGTAGCCCTTCTTCCACAATCCTTCGATGGTGGACTGATTCAATTCCTCGTTGCGTGCGAACGCTTGCATGTCCTGCCTCAGCTGGAAATGGAGAAACTCGTTCGTCCGTTAAGGTAACGGAGCGAACGTATGAGGAAGGAACGGAAGCATTTCACCCCAGAAGAAAAAGTAGCCATCTTGAGGCGGCATCTTTTGGACAAGGTGCCAGTCTCGGAGCTCTGTGAAGAGCTGGGTCTGCGCCCAACGGTGTTCTACCGCTGGCAGAAAGAACTGTTTGAGAACGGAGCCGCTGCTTTCAGTCTCAGGAGCGTCCGCAGCGCCAAGTGGAAGAGAAGCAGAAACGGGTCGAGTTCTTGGAGCAGAAAGTGCGGACTAAGGACGAGGTCTTGGCGGAGTTGATGGCCGAGCACATCGCGCTAAAAAAAAGTCTTGGGGAACTCTAACCGGCAAGTGGGTGCCGCCTGATGTGCGGGACCAAGTGGTGGATTTCGTCCGGCGCTGGTCGGAAAGGGCTGAGATCAGTGTCGGACGGTTTATCCAGTGGCTGGGCGTGACCGCTAGCAAGTTCTATGACTGGCGGCAGCGGTACGGGTGCGTCAACGAGCACAACGGTTGGGTTCCCCGGGATTTCTGGCTGGAGCCGTGGGAGAAAGAAGCGATCATCGGCTTCCACCTGCAGAATCCGCTGGAGGGTTATCGGCGGCTGACGTTCATGATGCTTGACACTAACGTTGTCGCCGTCAGTCCAGCGAGCGTTTGGCGGGTGTTGAAGCAGGCTGGATTGTTGTCTCGGTGGAAGAGGCGACCGTCGCGCAAGGGGAGTGGTTTCGAGCAGCCGCCGCAACCGCACCAGCACTGGCACATCGACGTTTCCTACATCAACCTGTGCGGCACGTTCTACTACTTGTGCAGCGTTCTGGACGGGTTCAGCCGTTTCCTTGTGCATTGGGATTTGCGCGAGTCGATGCGGGAAGCTAATGTCGAAGTAATTCTCGAACGCGCCAAGGAAAAGTACCCGGAAGCAAAGCCACGCATTATCTCGGACAATGGCCCGCAGTTTATTGCCCGCGATTTCAAGGAGTTCATTCGCATCTCGGGCATGACGCATGTCCGAACCTCGCCTAACTACCCGCAGTCGAATGGGAAGCTGGAACGCTGGCACGAGTGCTGAAAAGCGAATGCATTCGACCAGGGACGCCGCTGTCACTGGAAGATGCAAAACGCCTGATTCAACAGTATGTGGATCGCTATAACAACGTCCGGTTGCACAGTGCGATCGGCTACGTGACACCGAAGGACATGCTTGCAGGCCGACAGGTCGAGATTCACACTGAGCGCGACCGCAAGCTGGAAGCCGCCAGACAGCAACGTCAGCATCGCCGCCAGCAAGCTGCGTGAAGAGCGAAAGGGCCAGCCACCGCGATGTCGGATAGCCGTGAAGTGCCGGCTCCGTATTGCCGACAATCCGATTGTGGGCCGCCATCGTAAGCCTAAGACACTACCGCTGTGCTAGCCTGCTCCTTCCATCGTTCTTCGTTCACGCCCATCACGACGAGCCACAGGGCTAGCAATAGTTCAGCCATGCCTATCACGAAAACGTAGGGTTCCACCCGGGCCGCGATTGCAGGGGAGAGGAACTCCGCGAAATTGTTGATCTGGTAGTAGAAGCCCGAAATTGCCAGCAGCACGCCTAGAATTCGAGGCAGGAAGGTTGACCGGAAAATCAGGTATCCGGTCAGGAGGTTCCAGAAACCGAAAAGTACCATGCTGATGGCGTATCCATAATCATAAAAGTTGAGAAACATGAGCGCCTGCGCTTGCGACTGGGCCACGTTGACTGCACTTGAGGAGCGAGCGCCTTCCAGGACGGCCAAAGGGGCCAGCAGAAAAACGCCGATAGAAAGTTGAATGGCCTCCCCGACCAAGTTTGAGACTGCTGCAAGCAAAGAGAGGCGACTGCTCACCGGCCTAAACAAGTCGTATAGGAGAAGCGTATAAATAATAAATGCAACGCAGGAAATGACATCGGCGACAAAGCCCAAGCGATATAGCAGCTCGTGCGCCAGGATG
>Ga0307474_10000734_pt1 | contig 23591 bp, 18 predicted proteins | sample atmos_gasesECM1C_2_FD_203312 | JGI IMG/M metagenome (GOLD analysis project Ga0307474, IMG submission 203312) | Hardwood forest soil microbial communities from Morgan-Monroe State Forest, Indiana, United States - atmos_gasesECM1C_05 | ecosystem: Environmental > Terrestrial > Soil > Temperate... | reverse complement strand
AGCCATCGCGTTACAGAGAATGGCCAATGTGATGGCAATCTCAATCGCAATCAGTACCGCGCCGGATTTCCTCCGATAGATCGCAAAACGCGTAGATCGGTGATTCATTGCGCTATTCCGCCTTCAATTGCAGAGCAGGTTGAACCTGCGCGGCGCGCCAGGTCGGATATAGACCCGCGCTAATTGTGGCGATGAGAGCCAAGATCACTTCGATTCCGATCGCCCGTGCGTTCAAATAGGAGAGAGCTGCGAATTCATCAGCGAGCGCGGCATGCATGATCGTCAACCCCAACAGTGTCAGAAGAAGCCCCAGAGCTGCGCCGAGGGCGCCAATCACGGCCGTCTCTACGAGGCATTGGACTATGATCGCCGTTCGGCTCGCACCCAGCGCGCGCCTGACGCTGATATCTTGAGACCGAACTATGATTCTGGCGAGCATCAGTGCCATCGCATTCAGAAGGCAAACGAGTAGAAATCCGAATGACGCGAACACGAGAATCCCCAGCTCATTCGGCACGATGTGCCGATATCGAAGCCATTGCATCACATCGCGAATCTGCGTGTGGGCCGGCCAGTGAAAGCGCCCGGCATGCTGTTGGTCCGCAGCATAATTATTCAGTGATGTTCGAAAGTTGCTGGCATCTGCAGCTGTCGGCAATTCCACCCACAGTTGAATCCATAGACATTCAGACTTCAGCAGCCCTTCAAATCCCGCAGCTGCGGGATCCTTACAGCCGATGCCGGATGCTACTTGGGTTTGCGTCTTTATCGCCCGGCTGAATGGAATGAAGATCTCATCAACCTGCCCATAGGGCTGCACGCGAAGATTGTAAAACCGCGGCACAACGGACCAGGTGTCGAGCACGCCGACAATTCGGTAGCTATTGCCGTCCAAGGACAAGGTTTTGCCGACGCTATTCTCGCCGCCAAAGAACTGACTATTCAGCTTGCGCGAGATGACCACCACGGGACTGGCCTCTTGATCGTCCGAGCGGCTCCACGGGCCTCCGAATTTAAATGGCGTGCCGAGCATTGCAAAGAAATCGGAGTCAACAGCGGGAACCACTGCTGCAACGGGCTTGAGCTTGGGATTTTTGGCTTGCACCTTTAAGTGCGCCGAGTAAATTCGAGTTAAGCGTTTGGCGGCGTGAAGATTCGAAACCTCCATGGCATCGATGTAACTGAGGTTCTCTTCAAGATCATCCTCGGTCTTCTCGTCAGGCTTGTCGGGTCCCCAGTTGTCAATCTGCACCATATAGAGCTGGTGAGACTTTTCGGGAATGGGATCCCCGGACATCGCCCTAAACACGGATAGGGTGGTCATCGAGGCGCCGATCCCCACACCGATGGCCGCGATCATGAGAGCTGTCAACGCGGGATTGCGTTTGAGACTTCTCAGCGCAAGCGCTAAGTAATAGCCAAACATACTTGCTCGCAGATGCGCCATCTGGCTAACCATCCACATATTCAGCGCGGTCACGAAGAACTTCCCGATCCCAGCTTTGGAATACAAGGCCGACGTTATCGTTGAACACGAGGTTCCTCCAGCGGACAGCTCTACTCCCGCTGCAAGCTATGTGCCACGGTAGAGGTGCGTTAAGTTCCTAAAATCATTGGCAATCGCAAGCGTTAGGGGAATAGCTGACTGTCCGCGGACACTCTGCGGACAGTGGGCGGACATGAGGCGAGTAGTGTTTGGAATCAAGAAGGAGTCAGGGGATCAGGAGACGGCAAGGAATCGCCAAAACGGCATGGCGATTCCGTGAGCCATGTCTAGAGCTACAAGAGCCTCTTTTCAGCAAAAAATGGAGAGCTCAACATTTTTCGCGGAATCGGGACTGCTCTAAAAAGTGGAGGATCTCGCTTCTGTTACGGCGGGAGCGAGATTTGATGCCATCTACTCCACATTTCTGCACGCTCGCTAGCGAGACGGCCTACGCTGCAAAATGGGGCATCTATCAGGCGGCGCGACTAAACATGGCGTCGTCGATTGGCTCGTTAACTCTTGATGACTCAACAGTCAGCACACTGTTCAGGAATTACTGTCCCACCGTGTTGACCAAGCCCGGAACGAAAAACGCGGCAACCTTATCAAGGAGTTGCTCTGGTGATGCACCTTGTAGATTCGTCAGGATCACGACTGACAGATCATCGTTCGGGTATATGGCCAGAGCAGCCTTCTCGCCGCCAGACGCTCCGTACTCTGGGTGCAGCGGTCGAGTCAAAATTGGCCACCCAATCGACCAAACCCAGGGGCCTGATTCTCCGTGGGCCGGCCTCACGGGTGTCCACATAGTCGCCAAGCTCGCCTTATCCTTCAGTAGCCGTCCCTCCTGAAGAGCAATGATCCAGTGCGCGATATCCCCCGCTGTACTCTGCATGCCAGCCGCCGTACGGAGAATTGGCGGATAATCCATGGAGATGCCGTGTAAGGCGGCGGTCCGCCCCAGTTGCCCGTTGCCACTGCGCATGGATGAGTAGGTCTTCGCAGTACTCGGAGTTGGATCGCCATCATTCCCGAATCTAGTATGGGGCATGCCTACGACGTCGAACTGCTCCTGTTTAATGAATTCCGTGAACGGCTTCCCAGCAACCTTGTCGATGACTTTGCCCAGCAGCGCGTAGTTCGTCTGGTTGTAACTAACTTGATTACCCGGTGCAAACTCCATGGGTAAAGACTGCACCTTAATCCACGAAGACTCGGCATCTCCGTCGACAATCAATTGCCCGGTGTTATTGTTTACGAAACTCGGTAATCCCGAGATCTCTGCCGCCAACTGACGAATTGTTACTGTTCGCCAAGTGGGCGGCAACCCGCCTAGATACCGAGAAACCGGAGCCGCAAGATCGAGCTGATGCCTCTCGACCAGTTGCAAGAGCGCCACACCTGTGAACGCCTTCGTCGCCGAAGCGATCGAGAACCGTGTGTTATCGATCACGGGGACGCGATGATCGATGTTTGCCAGACCCATCGCAGTAAGAAACACGATTTTTCGATGCTGGATGACAGCCACCTGCATACCGGGAACATTGCGGCTTGCCATTTCCTTCTCAAGATACTGCCGCACAGCTTCCGCCGGTTGTGAGGCGCCAAAGCACGTGCCCGTTCGCGTAGTCATCATCAGCGGCAGGACGCACGTGACTAAGGCCATTAGCAACCCGTGATTGGCGGGTCTTGGGGCCACCATCACTAGCATCCTCCTAAAGTGCAACTGGTTCAGAAAGGATTGACGCGCACGGCGTGACCTGTCAACTCAATAAATTATGTGGAGTAGGAAAGGCGGATGGTGGCGCCGCGCTGCAGCGCCACCATCCAAGCTCCACATATTAGATAAGTCCACGTTCCGCGAAGCTGATCGTGTCGCCGCGGCGACATATTTGACCGCAAGCTTGATCATCTGACACCTCTCAAGACGTCTCCGTGCGACGGGGAATTTGCACGCAACAACTCACCATGTCTTCTTCCGCGCCGCGCGCCTGTCTATTTTTGGTCTGCGTTCTGCGGTGGTGGTGCCGAATTCCCACTCGCATGTTCCACCAAAAATGCGTGGGAAAGACTATCGAGTTCCTTATGCTTGGTAATTAGCATCCAGTGATCCTGGCCGGGAAGCGTGACGAGTTTGGAACCGGCAATCTGCGAGTGAGCCAATTCGGCTTGCGCGGGGGGAACATTTTGGTCCGCGGTCCCCTGCAAAATGAGAGTCGGACAGCGAATCCTTGTGAGAGGTAATTCCGCTAACGTCGTCCATTGCTCGGTGTCGTTGTCCCAGCCATCCTTGCGTCTCGCATAGGGTACGGCCGAATTTAAAATGGCCGTCGCAATCGCGGTGATTTCTAGATCGCTGGGATCTTTCGCCTGTAATCCCGCAACAAATTGGTTTTTGAGCAGCCAGAAACTAAAGTCATATCCAACCGTGTTCTTGATGGCCGCTTCTGCAAATCCGGGCGTCGGCGCGATAATCTTCGTGGTGATCGCTGCTTCCAGGACGAGTGCCACGCAGCGCTCTGGATACAGCGCCGCAAACTCGATGGCGGAAGGACCGCCACCCGAGCCGCCAATCACGGCAACCTTGTCAATCTTTAAGACATCAAGTAGTGCGGCAAAGGCTTCTGCTTGCTCCCTTGGGGTCTTCCCGACGGAAAGTGGCGTGCGGAGGTAGCCTGGTCTCGATGGAACGATGTAGCGGAAGGCGCCGTTCTCGGCGTGCTGCAGCTTTAGTACTTTGTATACCTGATCGTAGCCACCGGGGTCTCCGTGGACAATGAGAATGGGACGCCCGTGCCCAATTTCCGCGTACTCGATCGGCCCCTTCATGGTCTGAACGACCGTGCTGTCGTTCAAGAGATTCTTGGTGACTTCGTTTCGCCACTGCGTGAAGCGAACGTAGGTGACGACGCAAAACAAGAGAACAATAATCAGCGCGCCGATGCCAATCCGCTTGAGCCATTTTTTCATGTTCGCTTCCCTTGCGATTTCTAGGCGTCGGCTATATTAGCCCTTCGGAGCGTCATCCTTAAATTTCCGCGAAACCCAGGGTTCCACGAAGTAGACTGACAGCAAATAGGGCACGAAGCCGAAAAAGCCGATACCGATCGATATCCATCCATTGATATGGCTATGAAAGTTCAGGTAATTGCTAAGGGCCCAAGCACCGATGCAAAAAGCTATCGTGACGTTGTGCACCAAGCGCGCCTTGGGGTTCGATTTTGTTGGATTATTGTAATACCGGCCGTCTGCCGAGTCAGATGACGATCCCGATTTGTTGTGCGCGCTGTTCAAATTCCTGTCTCCTTGGAACGATCTAGACAGGCTGAAGTCTGGGCAACCCGCCCGCCCCAGTTCTAGCTAGGCTATCCTGAAATTGAGGATTGCTTTTCGTTTCCACTGACCGTCTTTCAGCTCGTAGACAACCGTGCCACTGGTGCCCCCTTTACCTTGCATTGAGGAATAAACGAAGGCGGCATGCTCACGCCTCGAATCAAAGGCTATTTCGCTGAGTTTAAGACGGTTTTTCAATTCCGGATATATCGGCTTTCCTTCGGCTGCCGCTCGCGTCGTCACGGCGTCTTCGGTCGTCAACGCCATGACTGCAGGCGGCAACTGCCGCGCGCTGTATGGCGGTGTCTGAAGATTCAGTTTCGGCGGATTCGGTTCATCGCCAAAGGCGTAGGCCTCGACGAAGGGCATCGTGTAGTCCTGCATTCCGATCATTTCACTTGGCTGTTCCGGATAGTGAAGCAGGAAATTGAGGTAGATCGCGATTTCCTCAGCGGTAAAGGGCGGTGGATCGGCAGTTGCCTGCGCCGTTGTCACGAAGGGGATTGCAGCGAGAAGCCAGATCAGTCTTTTCCACATGGCTCATGCCTCCCTTATCTTTGTTCGTGTCGGGATCGCTCGTCGAGATCATTAGACCTGGTGCAGCCTCGAAACAAGAGCGCGCTGCGCAAAGAAATGCAAAGCAAGGCGAAGGCCGCCTTCAGCACCTCGCGTTGTCTTTCAGATTGATGATGCGGCGATCATGACTAGCGGCGCTACAATGCGATCACCACCAGTTGCTCGAGGTTGTGAACTCGATGCGTACGCTTTGTTTTGCTGCAATGGTGACGCTGATCTGCGCTGCCGCTCTGGCGGCGGAACCGTCATCGGCAATCTACGATCGCGACCCTGAAAACGTGTGGAATCGCCTCTACCGCGCAATCGCCGTTCGGACGGAAGCCGGCGTCGACTTCGGCATGGACAATTCCGAGCCATACCAAGATAGCTTCGATGATCCCAAAACACTCATCGCAATACTGGATGAGTTCTTACGGACGCGTGGTGAGGATCGCGCCTCCGGCAACTTGCAACGCGCCTTGTTGCTCAACGACGTCTGGGCAGCCTTCGATCTCGCTGCCAGTGCCGAGGTGGGTCCAGACGGAGCTTCGTTGCGCCCCCGCCTGGCGCGCGTGATTGAGCGACTACGCATGCATAGTTCAGACATCTCAAGTTTGCCAGACAACTATTCGGCGGCGGTGAAATCCGCGACCTTCGCGGCAGATTTCGACCCTGAGCATCCCGATCGTGCTTTTCTTCCGCCGGATTTCCTCGACGCGAAGGGGCAGTGGGTTGAGATCGGTGAGGATGGCCTGGGTGTCGTGGCGCCGTTTCACCTTAGGATGCTGTCGGGCCGCTCTGTGTTCAGAGTGTTTATCCGGTGCCCGGGCGGTCGCGAGGCAACACTGTCTTATCTCGAAACACTCAACCTATATCGCACACCTTGGGCGCTGGAGCCCGCGGGCATCGGCACGAGGTACCCAAGCCAAGAAAAGGTGCGAGGGAATCCGCTGAGATTCGATCCGGGGACGCCGCAATTTCCGGCAGGGACGATCGTCGCGCTCGTGCGCCAAATGATGGTGATCGACCACGAAATAAACCCCGTGCCCACCTCGATCATTCAGAAGGTGCAATTTCGGGTATTCAAGGGGGTGGGAAAGTCCGTTTACCTGCGAGATCGTAGCGAATTCAACAGCCACCAGCTCGTCTATGAGCTGGTCATGCGCCGCCGCGACCTATTGGCGGGACGAGCCGGTGGCTTTCATTTCGTGACACCGGATGAGACCGAGTATCAATTGACAACTATTTTGCAGCGTGGCAGCCGAGAGGCACAACTTCATGGCCCAGTTGTATTGTCCACGTGCGCTCGTTGCCACGCTCCAAATGGAATATTCTCCGTCAATACCTACACCGGTTCTCTAAGTGCAGTTTCTTCCGCCTCCGCGAAAGCCAACCCTCAACTGTTGCCCGCGACCTCCATCGGCTATCAAGCCAATGCGACCGCTGACTGGAAGACGAGCCAGTTTAATTGGGGCCTTTTGAAAGGTTTGCTTGAGGCAGAGGTGCCGGCACGCTTCGCGCATTGAAGTGTTTGTGAAGATGCGCTGGTTGGTTCTAGCGCGAGTGGTCTGCGGTACCGCAGGCGAACAGCTAGCCTATCGAGTAATTCAGCATAGGGTGTTGTCGTTCCCATCGGCCGTTTTTCAGTTTATAAAGAACCGTGCCACCCTGCCCTCCATTGCACCCGCACAGTGCGGCAAACATGAAGGCCGCTTGGTTCTTCGTTGAATCGAAAGCGATCTCGCTTAAGGTAAACCGAAAAGAACTCCTCATCTTTGGGTCAAGCGGTTTCGCATCGTTATCCGCGTCCGGGTGATGACGAGCGGGTCTTCTGAAAAATGGGTTTTGCTTGCGCAAGTGTGGCCGACAACAGGAGAGCGGCAATCGTCAATCGCATAGGTGAGCCGGATCTGGGTAATGTATCTTCACATCATGCAGGCGGCGCAGCAAAATGCCACGTCCGGACTGTCGAACTGGCTCATAAGCCACTACCGGCTGGACACTGGCGAAGTAGCGACAGTGCTTGCTACTTCGATTCATTACGACATCGCGGAAGTGGTCGATCCTCAAATTCACGTTGTTGCGAAGATCAGCAAAGATGTTCTCGCCCAGCTTCCACAGCAGCCAAGACCGAAGGCAGTGAACTGCTCAGGAAGTTGTCTCTTTGAGTAGGCGGAAGAGCCGCCCAGCAGATTCATTTTGCCGTGCCTTTGTCTAATCTCGAGCGCATCTCCCGAAGTTTTCTCCAACGGACATATTGAGCTGCTTTGGCGGGCGTGGCGTCTTCGTGGTCATTGAGCCAGAAATCAAACCAGTCGACGAGCATCTCTTGTTGTGCGAATCGCTCGAGAGGCTTTGTCAAATTGTGCTGGCCGCTACGAATGTATTGCAGCTCCACGGGCTTGCCTTGGTCGCGAAGCTCGGCGTAGAGCGACCATAGGGTGATCAAGTTGTGCGGGCTTGCGGGTGAGAGTAGAACCGGGGCGGTTATTTTGTCAGTCGAAAACTCGGGCGCGCGCTCGATCCATTTCTGAAGTCCCGGACCATAGGGCCTATCGCCTGCAAATAGGTCGGCCGCGTATTTCGCGTAGCGCGGGCCTAGGTAGTCGATGTAGGTGTAATAGTTGGTCAGGGAGCCGTTGTCCGTATTGGAGAGCGCCGCAGCTGCGAATCGATCCGGCGCGTGCGTGATGGCATTAGAAACGAAAAGACCCGTGGCGCTGTAACCGGTCAGACCCACTTTCTTGGGATCGATAAGCCCTTCAGCGGCTAGTTTTTTAATGGCCGCAAGGTATACGTTGGTTCCGTTCTCCATCGCAGCTTGCCAACTCCCACTGTAAGGCTCGTAGGGCTCCGCCACTTGCAAAACCATCATGCCGCGACCCGCGAGCGCGCGTCCCGCATTGACAGTTTCGCCATAGCCGACACGGAAGAATTCATGTGGATCAAAGCCATGCGTCTGAATGACCAACGGATACCGGCGGCCTGGCCCATACCCAGGGGGTTTGGCCAAACCGCCTTGAACGGTCCTTCCGTGCGAATCTTTCCACTCGTAAACGCTGACCGAGCCAAAGTCGATGTTCGCCAATTGCGGGTTCGGATCAAATACAACTCGGCTCTTGCGCGTCTCGCTATCGGTAGCTAGTAACACTGGCGGCTCGTCCAAACCCTCTCGAATCGTCAATTGCAAGGGCAAGTCCTGAGGAGGAAGCTGCTTCGAGCCGGCGATCCATCGTCCGTCCTTGCGCTCAAGTACGTCATCTTCGTAGAGAGCGTCGCCCCGCTGACGGTAGCGAACGCGCAGCTGCTGCCCCGACGAATTCCAAGACATGGAGTACAAAACCCCGCCAGCCCGTTCACGCGACGGCATCACGCATTCCATTTGTTTGGTAGCAACCGCAACGATTGCGACGTTGCACGAGGTTGGCTTGCCGGCGGCGCTACCGGCTATTCTCGGTTCGCTCAACAGTGAAATCGCGATTTCGCGTCCGTCCGGTGACCACACCGCTCGATATCGACCCCCGAAACCGCTGTTGCTCGGGACGACGGGTGTGTCCAGAAGCGCCTCACTGATTCCGTTGTTCATGTCTACCCGGCGGTAACGAAGTGGGGGATCACCGTCGCTCCGCGGTGCGCTGTCGTAGGCTATCGTCACAAGATTACTTTCGTCAGGGGAGAGGCTCATGACCTCGGCGCCGTATTTTGAAACCACAGTTGCGGGATGCCCAGTCTGTCTTTCGACTAACGGCGTCGCACGACCATCGAGCACTCGCCAAATCTGCAATTCGATCGGACGGCAGCACGCATCGCCCAGGAAATGCGGATAAAGTAAATTGATCAGCGATGAGCCAGTGCCGCTCTCGATATCAGGGATGCCCGGACCCGTGGACCACCATTCTTGCTCTTCTTGTCGATCGGCCGCCGCAAGGTACACAAAGCCCTTGCTCGCGGTCACGTAATTTACGACGTCCTGGCTGACCGGCGTGAGGGCGGAAACCTTTCGCGTCTGTAAATCCACTTGAAACAGCCGACGATTCTCTTGGTGGTCACGTCCTAGAAACGACAGAGTACGGCTGTTGTTTCCCCATTTCACTTGGTAGATGGTATTGCTTCTGTCCGCGACGAAGTCAATGCCGTTTACGGCGGCCGACACTTTCGCGAGGGGAATGGGCGTTGGTATCTTTGCGCTCGGGTGGTTGATGCTCAGCTTCATGGCCCGCGCATCGAATAGCCATAGGGTTCCTTCCGTAACTCCTTCGGGCAAAACGCCGCGATGCGTGATTTTAACTATCCACTGACCATCCGGAGACACGATCCCATCGTCATCGATATCCAGCGGCGCGGACGAGGAGCTGAGCGTGCCGAAGTACGACATCTCGATCGAATCGCGTGTTTCGAAGTGTCTTTTGCCGTCAGCGAACACTGACGTAGACAATAAGACCGCCAATCCCGCTTCTACCGAGAATAGTCCAAAGCTCGAATGGTTTTTTAGCACAGAAACATCCCTATGTTCGCAGGCTACAGAGTGTGAGCCTCAGCGTGTCGTTTAGTTCCTAACTTGTGACGTGCAAGCAGAGAAGGACACTACATTGAGGTCGTGGCTGGGCCGCAGCGGAGCAGGAAAGGGCAGTGCCACGGTCAAAGTCACGCCTGCTACGCCCGTGCCAGGCGAGGGTGAGGACGGATGTCTTTTTCGACGAGATACAAGATCTCGTCGAACCGGCCCGGCCGGGTAGGCCGAACGACGCCACAGAGCTTCTAGCGTGGGTGGCGCGCCGGCGATAGCGAAGCACGCCTATTCATATCGCAGAGATGCAACCGGCTTGGCGCGCGCGATCAGAAAGCAGTGAGCACTCACTGTCAGCAGCGCAATCGTCAAGGCCAGGCACCCCGATGCAACAAAAAACCACACTTCCAGATCGATGTGATAGGCGAAGCCGCGCAGCCAACGGTTCATCACCCACCCGGCGACCGGCCAAGCAATCAAGTTCGCCCAGACCACAGGCTGACAGAACTGCCAAACGAGTAGTCGCATGACTTGCGCAGTGCTCCCTCCCATAGCTTTGCGAATTGCAATTTCCTTTGTGCGCCGCTCCGCCGCTGAGGCGGAGAGCGCGAACAGTCCCAGGCAGGCAATCGAGACAGCGACAGCCGCGAATACAGCCAAGAGATGTGCGTGCTGAGTTAGGTCCGAGTATTTGTCCTGCAAACGTTGATCAAGAAAGACCGGACTGATTGGATAGCCGTTATCCATCTTCTTCCACAGCGAGTCTATCGATGCCAGTGACTGCGGGATGTCGCCGCCGCTGAGTTTTATGCTAATGGCGCGGTTATGCGGCGGATCCACATAAAATGCGGCGGGTTCAATCGGTTCGCGAATCGAGCTGGTCTGGAAATCGGGTACTACACCGATGACTTCGGAAAGGTGCCTTCCAGTCTGCCCTAGCCCCGGCACGAAGTGACTCCATTCGATCATCTTTCCGATCGACGATTTTGGTGTGGGGAATCCGAGCGCGCGGACGGCAGACTCGTTGATCACAAGTGGATCGTGAATTTCCGAAGAAGCTCCGACGGAAAACGCGTCGGTGCCACGGCTCTTTGAGTGAAATCGGCCCGCCAGGGGCTTTAGCCCGAAGAGCTCGAGGTAGCCAAAATCGATCGATGCATACCAAACAATGGTTGATTGGCCACCAGGTGCGGTGGCGCCACTGGCGGATCCCACTGGGTCAGGGGGCGCCCAATTGCTGCAGGCGACAGCACGAACACCGGAAATTGCCTTCACAGCGTCTTCGAATCCATTTCGACACGCACGATCGATAACGACCACTTGATCGCTATTCATACGTAGGCTCTCATGCGTCGCAAAGTAGGCCTGCCGGAAGAGGACGATGACCGCCAGAATGAGCCCGATCAGAACGGCGAACTGTGCCGTGACAAGCGCTCGACGGATGCCGTCCGAGCTTTGAGCGGTGGCGATGCCTCCTTTGCCCAGCATCTGTACCGGACGCAGGGCGGACAACACCAATGCGGGATAAATCGCGGCGAAGACGCCCACGGTCACGACGATGGTCGCGGTCGAAACGGCCAGCCCGGCATCGGACCAGTACGCAAATGCGATCGTCCGCTTAAGGTATGCATTGAGGATCGGAAGAGACAGCTTGGCGACCGACAATGCGGCGAGCGTCGCGAGCATGACGTAGATCAGGCTTTCACCCATGAACTGAACCATGAGTTCTCGACGACGGGCGCCCATTGTCTTGCGTACGCCGACCTCGATGGCGCGCCGACTCGCGCGCGCCGTCATCATGCTGACGAAGTTGGCGGCCGCCACGAACACGATCAGAATGCCGATGGCCGCGAACGAATAGACCGTTTCGGGCCGGCTCGCCGGCTTCATGGAGTTGAGGCCTTCAGGATCCAGGTGGATCTGATTGATCGGCTCGAGGCTAAGATGCCAGATGCTGCTCGTCGGCAGCGCTGCGCCAGATTGGGAATGCCGATCGAGTAAACCAGGCAACTCTCGCTCAACATCCGTGGCCGGTACCGTGTTCTTCAACCTGGCGTAGATGTACAGCCATCCCTTGTCTTCAGGAAAGGAACTCATCGGACTCTGGTCCAATTGCGTCAGCAGGGAGCTGGGCGAGGTTCCCGAAGCAAACATGGCAACATTCAAATGCGTATTGGAGGGCAGATCTTCGAGCACGGCCTTCACGGTAAACCGCGCTTTTCCCTTGAGCTCCAAAGTCTCACCGACGGCATCGTCGCGTCCAAAATACTTCCGTGCCATGGTCCGAGTGAGCACGAGCCCGTCAGGTTGGTCCAAGGCTGTCCTTAGATCCCCTGCATACACGGGCAACGGCAAGATGGAAAAGAGATTCGGATCCGCCCAAGAGACCGTCTCCAGCGCTTCGAAGTCGCCGCGCCGAACGACAATAAGAGAATTGGTCAGACGCGCCGCCGATGCAACCGTCGCCATATCCAGATTTATCCACGCAGCGACATGCGACGGCGTACTGAAGCTTTTTATGGGGGCGTGGCCCTCGGGGGGCGTTCCGGTAGTCGCGACGAGGTAAGTGTTGCGATAGCCCGGAATAAACTTCTCGTAGCTGAGTTCGTCACGAACATACAGTGCGATCAACAGTGCCGCGCTGAATCCAAGGGCAACGCCGCCGATGTTAACAGCCGCGTAAAGTGGATTCCGCGCGAGGTTTCGTAGCGCCGCAATGACGTAATTGCGAAACATCTTCAGGCTGCCCACAATGAGGCAGGCGATCGTTTCTGAGCGTCAGGACGAACCACGTATATGCCTATTGCAGATCGATACGATTTATACGATCGAGACCGGTGTACTCTGATGTGATTACTCGATCCCCCTCTTTCAGTCCGCTGAGTACCTCTACCTGCTCGATGTTGCGACGGCCGATTTTGATGCGGCGCCGTTCCGCGGAATGGTCCCCTGGCGTGAGCACAAAAATCCAATCACCACCGGTCTGCTCCAAGAAGGGACCGGCCGGCAGAATGAGTGCGCGATCATCGCCACCCAGGGAAAGCTTTCCCTGCACCGCCTGACCGGGCACGAGGCCTTGCGGGTTTTGCCCATCAAAAGCGAGGTCAATGACAAACTGTCCATCCTTTACCTGCGGATAGACGCGGATGATATGCAAGCGCCAGGTCTTATCGCCGATGTGCACGTCCGACACCTCTCCGTTGCGGATCCGGGATAAGTAGAACTCATCCACATCGGCGGAGAGCTTGATGCCGGTGTCGGGCGTGATCTCGGCCAAGCGCTGACCGGGATTGCGGTTTTCGCCCACCTTGATATCCATGTCCGTCAGCCGCCCTGAAACCGGCGCGCGGACGGTGAGATTGTCGAGCTTGGCGTGGACGACACGCAGATTTTCCTGCAGCTGCTTAAGCTGCGCCTCGATGAGCGGAACCTGGCTTTGGCGAATCGCGTCCTGGCGCTCGTTGCTCGCGGCCTGCAGCGGCTTGAGCTTCAAATCGTAGTTGAGCTCATCCTGAACGATGTCGCGCGCCTCCTCGGATTCCGCTCCCTTGGAGAAGAGTACGGCGCGGCGGTTGATGGATCGGGTGAGGCGCGTGATGTTGTAATCGAGCTGGGCCAGCGCCCGCTCGTTATTGATTTTGTTCAGCTCGAGATTGATCTCGTTCTGCTGCAGCTGAGCGGTCGCCTGGTTGAGCTGCGCTTCCTGCTGGATGACTTGGAGCTGCAGGTTGGTGTTGCTGAAGCCGATCAGCGGTTCGCCTTCTTTCACGTCGTCCCCCGCCTGGGCGAGGACGCGCTCCACGCGCCCGCCGTCGATGGCGTCGATATAAATCGTGTCGTGGGGCACCACCTTGCCGCGCAGGGGAATGAAATCGTGAAAGAGGCCCTCCGTCACCGGCGCAATGGTGAGCGTATTGCGAGCCATGCGGACCGAGCGTTCGGCGTTGCCGAAGAGGGTGGCCACGGCGAGAAGCACAAGCCCGAGTGCCAGGCCGGCACCCACACCGACACGCGCGCCAATCGGCCACTTCGCCCAATGCCAGGGATGACGCTTGATCTTCTGATCCATACCCGCGCCATCAGCGAGTTTGAGCGTCGTCACCGGCGACACCTCTCGCGCATGGCTACTCGTACCTGAGCGCCACGGCCGGATGCGCCCGCGCCACCAGCAGCGCGTGCGCAGCGACGGTGGCGAGGGCGATCACAAGTGCGGCAGTGCTGGCGCCTACGAAGATCAATGGATTGAGACTCACGTGGTGAGTGAAGCCCTGAAGCCAGCGGCGCATCAGGTAGAGGGCCACGGGCCATGCGATCAGGTTCGCCCACAGTATGGGTTTCGCGAATTGCCACAGGAGCATGCGCAGAATGTCGGTCCTGCTCGCCCCCATGGTCTTGCGGATACCGATCTCTTTGGTGCGCTGTTCGGCCGAATGAGCAGAAAGCCCGAACAGTCCCAACGCAGCAATTACACCAGCGAAACTTGCGCCGAGAGTTATCGCCGTCCCTTGCAGTATGATGTCCGCATACATGTCTTGCAGATTTTGGCTCAGGAAGCGCCGTTGAATGCTCCTATGCATGATCTGGGACCAGGCAGCATCAATGGCCGTTAGGGCCTCCGGAATTTGCGAGCCAATCAATCGCACGCTCAACACCGAAAAAGAAGCAGGGTCTACGTAGAGTATCTGCGAGTACACCTGTCTGCGGGTGTCAAGAGCAAAATCCGGCGACACACCGATGATCTCGGAGGGCCCGGTTGTGCCGGGGGTTGGGTTTGCGCTCCAGCGACGGCGATTCCAGGTCACCATCTTGCCAATCGCCTGGGAGGGAGAAGTAAAGCCCAGGTTGCGCATCGCCGTTTCATTAATGACAATCGATGGGTTCCCTGCCGCTTCTCCTTCGACGAGGCGGCCATCATCGCCATGATCGTGATCGAAAAAACGCCCCGCCAGCGGCCGTAGTCCATAGAACTCCAGCGCGCCGAAATCGACGACCCCACTCACCATGGGAGTTGCGGTCCCGCCCTGAACCTGCGCGAAAACAGACATTCCGCCGTTGAATAGTGCTCCTCCATTGGCACAGGCGGCCCTCGCGACACCCGGTAAGGTGGCTAGGCGTTCTCGAAATGCTCGATCTGAAGGGGCGCAAGCGTTGTCGATGAGAAGGATGCTGGAGCCGTCAACGCGGAGTTGGTTGTTGAGTGAGAACAGCGTCTGGCGCCAAATCGTCGCAGCCGCAATCCCGAGACCGATCATGATGGCGAACTGCAGCGCAACCAGCGTGCGGCGAACATTTCCTCCGTTTGCCCCTTGGACGAGAGTTCCCTTCAACACCGCGGCTGGCCGATATGCAGACAAAACAAAAGCAGGGTATGCACCGGCCAACAGGCCTAACCCAAGTGTAGTAACTAGGAGAGCGCTCAATAGCGTTGGATCGCTAAGATCGTTGAATGCGATCTTCTGCTTTAGGACAGAGTTCATCCAAGGCAATAAAAGTTCGGTGAGCGCCACAGCCAGCACCATGGCCAAGCCAACATAGATGACCGCCTCTCCCAAAAACTGGATGACCAGTTGGCTGCGAAGCGCCCCCGCAGTCTTGCGAACGCCGGTCTCAACGGCGCGCTGGGCGGCTCGAGCCGTCATCAGCGTGACGAAATTGAATGATGCCGAGATGACAATCAAGACAGCTATGGCGATGAGGGCAGCGAGAAGCGTGCTATCTCCTCGGGGGGACATCTGTGATGCGCCAGGAGGTGATAGGTGTAATTCGCCGATGGGCATCAGATGCAGTCCAACGGTGAACCCCGGTGGGTAAACAGTCGAAGTTTCCGAATTGTGAGTTGCGAAGGCAGAGAGCGCCTGCTGCATCTGCTGCACGGGCGTGCCAGCCAGTAGGCGGATGAATGTATAGTTACTTTGAGTACGAAAGGGTCCTTGTTCCGGTGTGAGATCGTAAAGCGCGAACGCCGAGTAGGCCGCAAGGCTCGAGCCGAACACGTCGCCCTTCAGATAGCTGTTCGACGGTAAATCATCGATTACCGCGGTTACGCGCATCGGATGAGGTGTGTTGAATGCGGTTGACACCTTGGCCGCATCCGATCCCATGGCGGGATTGAGTTCCAACAGTTCACCTAAGGGCTTATCTCGACCGAAATACTTGCGCGCCGCGGTCCGGGTGAGCACAACGCTGTCGGGCGTGGCCAGCGCCATTTGAAGATCGCCCGCCAATGACTTCAGCGGCATGACCCGGAAGAATGCCGGGTCCACCCAGAGGAAGCTCGTCTCGTCCGCCTCCACTTGGTCGTGACGGATATGCGGCGGGTTATCCGCGGGGATGATCCGAGCAACGGTTGCGATCTGCGGAAACTGCACGCTCAGTTTTGCCGCGAGGTCGGGCAAAGAAAAATCCCAATGCTCTGTGCCCAACCGACGATCAATCGCATCCTTCGTTCCCGTCAGCAGATAGACATCGCGATAACCCGGGAAAAACCGATCGTAGCTGTACTCGTCGCGGACGAAGAGGACGATCAGCAGCGCAGCCGCGAACCCCAGGGCGAGTCCAAAAAGATTGATTGCGGCGTGGGTCCGATTGCGTAGCAGGTTTCGGACGGCAGCGGCTAGGTAGTTTGATAGCACAGCGCGCTAGCCCTCTGAATCCACGAAACGTTCAATCAGCATAGCAACGCGGTTCAGACGCCCAGCACGTGAGTCGACTCAACTTCCTCAGAAGCCTCGTCCATCAAACGGCCGTCGAGCATTCTTACAATCCGGTCAGCGCGGGCTGCGTGGACTTCAGAGTGCGTCACCATGATCAGGGTGGTGCCGCTGGCGTTTATCTTTCGCAGCATGCCCATGACAGCTTCTCCGTTTGACGTGTCGAGATTACCCGTGGGCTCATCGGCCAGGATGACCTTGGGGTCCGACACGAGCGCGCGAGCCACCGCGACGCGCTGTTGCTGACCTCCTGAGAGTTGCTGAGGCATGTGCTTGGCGCGATGCGCCAGACCGACGTTGTCGAGGGCGGCCGCCACGCGTTTGCGCCGTTCATGTCGCGGCACATGCCTGTAGATCAGCGCCACCTCGACGTTTTCAGCAACATTGAGATCATTGATCAGGTTGAAGCTCTGGAACACGAAACCGACGCCGGCGCGCCGATGTATGGTCAACTCTTCCTCTGAGCAGCGCGCGACGTCATCGCCAAAGAACCAATACGCTCCAGACGAAGGGTCATCAACCAGGCCGAGAACGTTGAGGAGCGTCGACTTGCCGCAACCCGACGGCCCCATGATGGCAAGAAATTCACCCCGATTGACGGTCAGACAGACATCGTCGAGAGCGAGCGTTTCGACGTCCGTGGTGCGATAGACCTTGGTGATGTGCTCTAGCTTCAGCATTCTGAAATCCTCATCCGCGATCGCTCATCCTCAACGGCGCTACGCTGACTGCAGCGGCGATTCAACGAGTCTTCAAGCTGCGCGTTACCTTGCCCACGAGGGCATCCAGCTGTTTTGGCTCAATAACCGAGGCTTCCACGAGGCCCAACAGCATCCGCTCCAATGATCCGCCGCAGAATTTGTCGACGATGCCCTTTACCGCCTTCGCCGCAGCGCGCTCTTGTGATTCCTTGGCGGTGTAAATGAACGTGCCTTTTTCCACTGTATGGCTGACGTATCTCTTTTCTTCTAGACGGCGTAGGACCGTACGGATCGTTGCGTCCTTCAAATCACGGTTCAATGCGTTTCGAACAGCAACCGCAGTCATGGCGCCGTGTTTCCACAGAAGAGTCAGCAGCTCATGCTCGAGGTCACCGAGAGGAGGAAGTGGTTTACGCATGGTTCATTGTGTTACAACTAGCGGAATGTTACAACTCGTCACATGTGACGATGTATAACATGTCTGAGCCGCTACAGGCAAGAAGCGTACCTGCTGCCTTTTGCGGAAGTGATTGGGCGATGTTGCCTGCAGCGCTACACGCGCGAATGGGAAGGCTGAGGAGCGGCGAAATGCCGCTTCGCGTCGAGGCCCAGAAAAAGCGCGCCGCAGTGTTTCTGTGTGTGCTCTTGATGCACGGCATTCTTGGCTCCTTGCTAATCCGGACATCCCGATTGCACCTTCCGGCCGGTCAGGTCACTCAGTCTTTTACGATAGAACTTCTGCAGGAACTATCCCGAGTGCCGGCGACGAGAAGTCGCCCTGAGACCGTGGTCTCGAAACCGCGAACCAATTCAGACCTTAAACCGCGCTCGACGGCGCCTGCGGAGTCAGCCGGAAGTATCGGTAACGAGCACCCGCCGGACAACGCGACTACGCAACCGCCGATCGATTGGGATCTCGAGGCCGAAAGCATCGCGCACGACTCGGTGGGCAAAGGGTCATATCGCGATCTGGCGGGGTTCACGCGGGAGCAATTGGAATGGATGAAGAGGAATAAGATGGCGCCGGTGCCGTACAACCCATTCTGGGATGACGGCCGACGTGTTGATGAGCCTGGCGTTTTGTGGATCAATCACGATTGTGCAATCGTGAATTGGCTTCCGGTGTGCACGTTCAAGCTGGGAAAGCGCAAGGCGCGGGGCGATCTCTTTAAAGACATGCGGAAGTATCTGGACGAACGGGAAACGGATCCGTTGCCCTGAGTCGACCAGCAAATGAGTCACCAGAAGTCGAGCGGCACGCCGCCGGCACATTAGGGTCCAAATCAAAGCATGATGCTGAACAAGGAAGACATCCTACATCGCCTTCGCCGCGCAGGCATTGCGGTTGATGGGCCTCGATTACGGGTGGAAAGCCGTAACGGGCGAATTCTGGTACATCTCGATGACGACAGGATTGCCTGGTTTCCCGAGCACCCCGAAGCCCGCGTTGCTATCGAGAATGAACGGCGCTTACTCCGACTGATTGAGAAGTACTGTCGCTTCCGGGCGCCGCGCATTCTTTATGTGGATGTCGAGGGTTGGGATGTTCGAGCAATGGTTCTGGGCGTCGCGGCGACCGACTTTTTGACTCAAGTCAGGACGGATCCGGATGGCGCGATCCGCACGGGCGCGGCACTGGGGCGTATTCTGGCCGAGCAGCACACGCGTGTTCCGGCGTCTGAACTCGGGTGGTTGGCGCGCATCCCACCGTGGCCGAAATCAGCAGCCATTGCGAATCTGCCGAAAGTGATCGAGGACTCGCGGTTATTGGCACGAATTAATCGTGCGCTCGAATGGTGGAAGGAAAGCACTCCGGAGGTTTCCGATGCTGTTCTCGTTCATGGCGATCTCGGTCCTTGGAATCTTGCCGTGAGTGCGGCTACCGGCGAGGTACAAGGCGTGTTCGACTACGGTGACGCCGTGTTCGGGGATCGGCATCAAGACTTCAAATACATGCAGTTCCACCGTCCGGAGGAGCAAGTCATGTTGGAGGCGGCCATCGAGACTTATGAGGAGGCAACTAGAGTCAACCTGGATCGCGGGCGCATACGCTTCTTCAACGCGATTGAGGCGATTGGTTTCTTAGGCTTTCGATTCGGTCACGCCTACAACGAGCGTTGGTGCGGTAGGACGCTCGACGAGGATGTTGAATGGACGGCTACAGCGCTTGAGGCGGCGGGGTTTTGAAGTTGGCTCTCCCTAATTCGCGGCGGTTCCAATGAAGGGTCGTGTCAGATTCGTGGAGCCATTGAATCCGACTTCGGATGACGGCGCTGCCGACTTTTATGGGCGACACGCGCGTGGATTGTCTTGAAATCAGGAGGGCCGGGGCGATTACAGGGCTTTTTCGTTTTAAGGTAGGCAGTTCCCTAGGCATGTAGCTCGCGTTTGCGCCTGGCCACGCGCCAAGAATTGGGCCTCCAGGGGGTGAGGGCTAGCAGTGTGGCCGAAGTCGAGCGCAATTTGCCACAAGGAAGTGGCAACGGACGAAAGTCCGTGAGGCGAGTTAGAGTCACGCCTCTAACTCGCCGGTGCCAGGCGAGGCACGGATGCACGAACGGCCCGGCTGGACGGGGAACAATGAATGTGAGACACCTCAGCCCCATCCACTGCGGAAGGCAGGTCTTTACGGCTCTTTGATGGCATAGCCTTTGGCCCGCAGTCTGTCGAGCCAGCCACCGGCTTTCAGCAGTTCCGAGATCGGCAGTACGGAAAAGCTACTGACGTTTTGGCTCAAGGCCGTCTCCGCCGCAGCTAGCCATTCGTCGTACATTTGCGCCACTGCTTGATCGATCTCCGCATGAAACTTCGGCACACTGAACACTGCGTTGAAACAAGTTATTCGATCGTCGGTGTAAGTCAACGCTCGCAGTCCCTCCACATCGCCGACCGACCATAGATTCGCCCGGTGACGCATCGGCTCAACATCCGTCTCGACGCGCTCGATCGTCTTTTCGAGACAATCCTGTTCCTCGTTTAACGGAACGCTAACGAATTCCCGAATCCAGACGACGGGAGTATCCATCTTCAGATTGATGACCGTTGGTACGATTTTCACGTGGTTTTGATGAGAGATATGCTCCACCGTTCTCCACACAGACTCGTCAGTCGTCAGACCGGATTGTTGCATCGCTGCTTGGTATAAACGAAGCGCGTCGAGCAACGGGCGAGTGTGCTCGTCATAGGTGCTTCCCAGGTATTGATTTTTCACGGCCTCCCATCGGACGTAGAGGTCGTTGGGCAAAATCCGCCTCAGGCTTCGGTGATCGCGAATCTTCTGAGCTTGAACCAAGGACTGTGCATAGACGGGGTTCCCGAAGAAGTCCATGTCGGCCATGATTTCGGGGGGCGCCAAGACTACCTGCGATAGCGCAATTCTGTTCTCGACCGCATGAGATCGCCAGGTCATGTGCTTCGGCAGCGGCGCCAGAGTGGCGAGAATCCACAGATCATGTGTACCGTTTGACACGCGCCACAGTGCGGGGCCGGGGCGCTCGCCGGTAACAAGTATTTCATCGAGCGGCCCCGATTGAGGCTGCGATGTGGCCAACACCAGTGCGTTAAAGAACAGCGCGACGAAGACAAGTAATGAAACGCATGCGCGTCTCGTCCTCGAGCCAGAATCAAGTTCAGACAAAGTAGTGAGGCGCCTCTGGACAGCCATGTACCGTTCTGCCAATTCTTTGGTGATTATTTTACGCCCGTTGTATCAAATGAAGACCCCCAAAACCGCTCAGCCTCTTCGTCGCTCGGGCCATTCGGAGTAAGCAACACCGCCGGGTCCATCAACATTAGAAATCGAAGCGAGAAACATTAGAAAAGCGGGCGATTTTTCTAGTGTTCGATTGGCGTTTACACCCGCAAAGCAGGAAGCGTAGCGAAACGGTGCGCGCCTCATCCGAACGGCACCGCGAGACACAGCGCGGTGACGAAACTTATATTAACTAGAGTTCATATAGCGGAAAGCCAATCGCGGAGCGAATGAGCGGATCATGCGGCGTGTAGGGATCGCGTGGCGAGATGGATCATGCGGCGTGTATTCTCGTGGCAACGCTTAAGCCTGCCTTTCGTCGCAATGGCGGCGGCCGCTCTTTTGTCATTTTTTTAGCTTCGCCCTAGCGCAGATACGCCGAACCCAGAACAACGTAATGCGAACTCGCAGCAGGAGGCAAGACAGACATGGAATGCTTATTCGGTCGCGAGCTGCCGATGGCGCGCTCTAGAAGACATGAAATCCAACGGATCGTACTCGCCGCGTGTGTGATCGCAATCGGGTGGCTTGCGACGGCGCACGCAGCCGATGGTGCTCTGCCCCGTGCGGGCGGCCCCGTCGATGCGGCTAGCACGGCTACGGCCCAGTCGGCGCAGAGCGAACCACACGTAAATGCGGGCTCATCGCCAGAGATTGACGAAGTAACCGTGACGGCTCCGCGCCCTCCTACCGATGCGGAATTAGCGGGAGATAGCGTACAGGCATTTGTACGGCACCACGCCACCACGCACTACGGGAATTTGCCTGGCAACCTTCAGCGTTGGGCTGGGGGCCTGCGGAGCATTTGCCCGAAAACTGTGGGGCTTACGCCGGGACTCACCGCCTTCGTAACGGCGCGAGTTCGCGCGCTCGCCACGTACGTTGGCGCGCCCGTGCAGTCGGACCCCAATTGCAAAAGCAATGTTGAAATACTTTTCACGAATGACCCTCCGCAAATCATGGATAAGGTCACGAAATGGGCGACGAAACCGAGCTTGCAGAACAAGTATGGGGGCGGGGCGAGGAATCTGATTAAATTTACAAGCGACCATACGATTCAGGGCTGGTATTTGGTCGGCGGCGGCGCCTTGAATACCACAATGGAAAATTTAAACCTTGACCTTTGGCCCCTTTGGCCGCAGATCACCCAGAATTACCTACGCGGGCCTGCGACGAGCATCTGCTTCGTCGTCCTAGTTGTCGACTTTACGAAAGTCGTCGGCTACAGCATCGGGCCGCTTGCCGACTACTTGGCGATGTTGAGCTTGACCGTCGCGCAATCGCCTGACCATTGCGATCCACTGCCGAGCATTTTGGACCTCATGTCATCAAGCTGCGGCACGCGCGAAAAGCCGACAGCGATCACGGCTGGCGATTTGGCCTTCTTGAAGGCGCTCTATTACAAAAACACGGGGCTGGGCGGAGCGCTTACGAGGTTCCAAATCCAGGACCATATTCAGCGACAGATCGCGCTTCATTAGAAACTTGGGACCGGTCGATTGAGGGTTGCGAGAATGATCGAAGGGGCTCGTTGTGAGTCAGCCTGACGTACCCGGTCCCTTCAGGGGGTCCTGGATGATGATCCGCTGCCAGATTTCGCCTCGATGTACCATGAAATAGCCTTCTTCGGGCGACGCGAGCAGCAGAGGTTGCCGGTCTGTCGTCACGATCGCGCCAGGAACTCCCGGAGTCGTCACGACGAAGCCCATTTTGTCACTGACGGGAATCCAGTGCCCTGCGTCGACGCCGGCGGGGCGATCGGGAGTCGATGCGCCGTTGGCGAAATGGATGGTGAGTACGGAGGCGAGAATGAGTAGGGTGGCGGCGATGATTTTCATGGATAACTCCGGTGACATCGATGATGTGATTTACTGCTTTGGCTGGAGCGGCGAGTAATGCAGCTCAGAATCATTATGCTTTTTGAATTCGTCCAAGAATGCTTGCGTTGAGGTTTTGTTCGCGCCATGCCGCTCGGACAGGGTCGCGACAATCTCCTTGATATACGGATCGGTTTCGGCTTGCGCACGAGTCACTTCAGCCGTCGTGTAACCCGGGCTTACCATTGTCCAGCCACGCACCGGAATGCCCGCGGCGAGATGACGCAATAGAACCATTTGATCGAGCAAATACTGATCCGGAACGCGATTTACGGAACGCCACGCCTCATCGAGCAATTTCAACTCCAAATCCTTATTTTTAGAGAGCGCCAAGCCCTTTTTCCGTATTCCCGTGATGTCGTCGACACCCGTCAGATATAATTCCACTTTCTTGCGCGCCGCCTGATCCCCTTCCAAGCAGGCCAGCCGAACCTCCGCAGTATGATCCAAGGCATCCGAATGATCCGTCTTTGCGATTGCCTCGGAGAGAGACGCCACCCTTTGAGCCTCGTCCGCTTCGGGCATGGGGCTAAGATTTATCGTCACGGCGGTGCTTGTCACCATTGCCCAAGCGCCGTTGCGTGCAACGCCGGTTGTCACCGAAACGGAGTACGTGCCGGGACGCTTGATAATGATTGAGTCATACAGACGAACGCTCATCGAAACGCCGG
>Ga0307474_10000733_pt1 | contig 23607 bp, 23 predicted proteins | sample atmos_gasesECM1C_2_FD_203312 | JGI IMG/M metagenome (GOLD analysis project Ga0307474, IMG submission 203312) | Hardwood forest soil microbial communities from Morgan-Monroe State Forest, Indiana, United States - atmos_gasesECM1C_05 | ecosystem: Environmental > Terrestrial > Soil > Temperate... | reverse complement strand
AAGCCCCCGACGGAGATGCTTCGATGTCAGACACTGACAGCTATGCCAGCGACGTGGCCTTTTCGGCCGCGGTGAAACAGATCCAGACCCGCAAGGGCTCGCGCGAGCTCTATGCGCACCAGGAACAGCGCGGCTGGCGCACCGAGGTCGACGAGAACCTTGCCGCGTTCCTCGCCGAGATCAACAGTTTCTATCTGGCGACTGCGTCAGCCGACGGCCAGCCTTACATCCAGCATCGTGGCGGGCCGAAGGGATTCTTGAAGGTGCTGGACAAGCACACGCTGGCCTTTGCCGATTTCGCGGGCAACCGGCAATACATCACGCAAGGGAACCTCTCGGAAAATCCCAAGGCCTATATGTTCGTGATGGATTATGCGCGCCGCCGCCGCGTCAAGATCTGGGGCGAGGCGCGCGTGGTCGAGGATGATTCCGCGCTCACCCACTCGATGATGCCGAAAGGCTATCGCGCTCGCGGGGAGCAGGTGATCCTGTTCACCGTGTCAGCCTGGGACACCAATTGCCCGCAGCACATTCCTCAGAAGTTCGACGCCGCCGACGTCGCGGCGGCGCTCGCCGCGCGGGATGCGCGAATTGAGCAGTTGGAGGCGGAGCTTTCGGCGTTGAAGGAGAAGCAGGCGTCGCCGCAATAATGGTGCCGTAAAGTGTGTTGAGCGCCAGCGAAACCGACCGCTTTTGTGGCCAGGAAGGTGGTGGGTTTCGCGGAGCCTGTCATCGGGCACGCGTTGGCGCGACCCGTTGGCTCTACCCACCGTACGGCGCCCGGAATCGCGGAGGGAGCAAGATCACGCCGCTTCGCGCTCATGCTTCCACACGAACTCCGGAAAATATTCCAGCATCATCCGATCGACATAGGACGCAAGGTTACCGAACTCCTCGGCGCGCTCACGCAGATGCGAGGAGAAGAACGGTGTCATGATCCCGGCCAGCGCGCCGAAGGCGGTGGCGTCGGTGCCGCACGGCCTTTCGCCCATCAGATACGGCTTGTCGCCAAGCTGCACCGATAGCGCGAGCAGCGAGCGCACCGCGAGTTCCACATCATCATCTGGCGCGTGACGGCCGAGCCCGCTCAACAGGTAATTCTCGGCGACGCGGAACTGCGCGTCCTCACGAAGCTTCTCGCGGCGATGCTCCGGCGCGCCGTCGAAGAAATGCGCCGGCCCCTTGGCGAAATTCTCCGGATCCACCCAGCGAGCGCCGACGAGCGCCCAATAGAGATGGTGCTCGATCATCCGCTCGAAGGCCCAGGCCTGCGCCCGCTCGGCACGGTCGAGGCCATCGTCGAAATCGAAGCCATATTTGCGCTCGATATGGGCGCGGATGAAGGTGGAGTCGGCGACCGCCACACCGTCATCCTCGATAAATGGCAGCTGCCCCTTGGGCGAGGCCGGCGGCATCGCCCGCTCCTTGCGGTAGGCGAGACCGGCCATTTTGAGCTGGACCTCGGTCTTGGTCACAAAGGGGCTGATTTCCGGCAGGCCGAAACCGGTGCCAAAGCCGTAGAGGGTGATCATGAGGTGAACTCCCGATGTCGTGATGGACGAGCCCTACCGCCCCCCTGCTGCCACCATGTTGTCAGCAGCAGTCACCCGGCGCGCGAATTGGGCTCCCTGCAGCGCCCGGGTAGCGATAATTTCGAACCAGGCGTTGCCGGCTGCTGCCAATGCGCCGGCGAGCAGCGCGATCGCCGCAACGCGGAGGTCGCCGCCGGTGAGGTTGAGGGTGATCAGGCGCTCGACGATCCACGCCTGGAACGCTTGCCTTACGCTTAATGCGTTGGAGCTACAGAGAGTGGTCATGGACAAAACCCCTTCATTTGAAGTGTTGTCCCGTTATACAAAACCCCTGCTGCCAACATCCTGTCAGCAGCAGCAAGTCCTCGTTTTCAAACGAGAATTCACATGAGACGCGCCGACCGGCTGTTCCAGATCATCCAGGTTTTGCGACGCTCGCGTAACCCTCTCACGGCGGATGCGATCGCGCTCGAGCTTGAGACCTCCAAGCGCACGATCTATCGAGATATCGCGACGCTCATGGGTCAACGTGTGCCGATCCGCGGCGAAGCCGGCATGGGCTATATCCTGGAGAAGGGCTTTGACCTGCCACCTTTGATGCTGACACCTGATGAAATCGAGGCCGCGGTTCTGGGCGCGCAGTGGGTGGTCAGCAATGCCGATGGCGTCTTGGCGCGCGCGGCGGAAGACCTTATGGCAAAGATCGCCGACACCGTGCCAGAGCGGTTGCGGCCCTTTGTGCTGGAGCCCGCAAGCCGCGCCCGCACCAACTGGCGGAAAGAACCCGATCGCATCGACATGGCGCGCACCAGGAGCCAGATCCACGAGGGCAAGAAGATCGCACTCCGGTATTGCGACGAGCAGGGCCGCAATACTGAACGCACGATCTGGCCGGTCGCGATCGGCTATCACGAGGCGGTGCGGATTCTCGCGGCCTGGTGCGAGCTGAGGAAAGATTTCCGTAGCTTCCGCACCGACCGCGTGGTCGATGCACAATATCTCGACGAGAAATATCCTGAACGGCGCGACGCGCTGCGCGCGAAATGGCGGCGCAGCCTGGTGTGGGAGCATCCGAAGGATGTCTGATGCGATCACGCCTCGCGAGATGGAAAGCCCCTGCCAGGCCTGCGGCGCCTGCTGCGCCTATTCGGAAAACTGGCCGCGCTTCTCGACCGAAGCGGACGACGTGCTCGACCTGATCCCGAAGGCACTCGTGAACGCACGCGGATCCGGCATGCGCTGCGAGAACGATCGCTGCACGGCATTGGCCGGCAAGATCGGCGAAGCGACCTCATGCACCATCTACGCAATCCGCCCGGAGGTTTGCCGCACCTGCATGCCGGGCGACGCCGAATGCGCGATGGCGCGCAGGAAGCACGGGTTGCCAGTGCTTTGATTGTACAAAGAGCGCAATAGCTTTCGGTGTCGTCCTGGCGAAAGCCCGCCTTCGCCGGGCGACGGGCGAGGTTACGCCGTCACGGCCTCAGCCGTGTCCTCTTCCAACTCGTCCTCGATCGGCGCGAAGGTTGCGAGCGGCTTGGTCGAGAGCGTGATCGGCTTGCGGCCGCTGGCGGGGGGCCGGGCGCGTTCGGCGGGTTGACGGGACTGCGCGTAGAGCGAGGCGCCGACGCGGCCACCGAGGAGGATCAGCTCGCGCTCGCTGCAGCTTGAGGCGATCGAAAGCGCGAGCGAATGCAGATGGCTCTTCCGGTAGCAGAACAGCGCGAGTTGCGCGCGCACGTCGGACGAGACACTCTCCACCAACCTTGCCAGTCCATGCTCGTTGGCACGGTACATTTCGCCGAGCAGCTCGTCCCTGACCGGGCAGCGCTCGCTGTCGTAGGCGTCACGGCTGGAAAACATCGAGAAATCCCCCTGAAGCCGAAGATGCTATGCAATGTGCTAACGAAGGGTTAACCAGCAACCGCCGTGGTTATACGGGGCGCTTGATGCAAGCACGCGAATCAGATCGCGCGGCGGGCGTCAGCCGGGTGAATTCATCCTTCCTTTCCGCTGTCATTGCGAGCCAACGGCTAGCTCTGACGTCGCCGCTACGGCGCGCCCGCCATGAAGATCGACAGCGCAAATCCGGTGAGATGATGCAAGGCCTGGTCGACGCCGATCAGGGTCCAGAACCAGGGATGCTCCGGCGTCATGCCGAAGCGTGAGGAGATGAGGCCCTTGGCGCGGTCGATGGTGATGTGGATGGCGAAGTCGAGGAAAGCGACAAACCAGAACCGCGGCGCCACGATCAGGATCAGCACCAGGGCAACCGCAAGATGTATCAGGCAATGCACCAGGAGCGGGAGCGCCCAGCCGTGCTTCTGGTCCTTGCCGTGGGCCATCCAGGCATTCTGCAGCACGAAATCGGCGACGATGTGCTTGAAGGTAAGCAGCAGCATCCACCCGACCAGCGCTCCAACAGAAACCGACGACGATAGGGGTGGAAACGACACGCTGACGTCCTTGATTGACCTTGGGGCGAGCTATGAAATGGAGGCGTTCAGCGCGACTTCTTCTTTAAACCCGGGTACTTCGACCCGTTATTGACCTTTTATGACACCTCCGGGGCCGGATTGCACCAGCCGGGAACCCGAAAATCGTCGGGTGTGGCCGAAGGGTGCCATCTCGCTGCGCAATGCGGAATCTCATAATCCCGACAAGGTTACCGGAAGGAGCGATTTGCAATCTGACAAAGCGTCGCTATCATTTCTACAACCAGGCAGAATAGTGGTTCATTTTTAGGCAATTAGCAATTTGCCTGTCGAGGCCGCGCGTATTGCGGCACGGCAATGTGAAGTCCGGCAATTGGGGAGAAGGCATGGGTGCTGAGGTCCCAAGCGAGCCGCAGCGACCGCAGTTTGCCATCACCAACCGCGGCCAGGTGATGCTGTTCGCGCTGCTTACCTTGATCCTCACCGCGATCACGGTCTGGGCCGGCCGGGCCTGGCTCAAGCACTCGGAAACCCTGACCTTCGCGGTCGGTCCCGCCAACAGCGAGGAGGCGCATTTCGCCGAGCGGCTGGCGGCGGTCCTGAGAGGCACATCCTCGCGCTTTCGCCTCAAGATTGTAAACAATCCCGACAATGCCAAGGCGCTTTCGCTGTTCGATCGGCGCCTCGCCGACCTCGCGCTGCTCCGCACAGACGAGAAAATTCCGGCCCGCGCCCGCGCGCTGGCGATCGTCGAGCACGACCCCGTGCTGTTGATCAGCCCCGGCGACAAGAAGATCAAATCGCTCGACGACCTGAAGAAAAAGAAGATCGCTGTGCTCGCCGAGGGCGACGACAACCTCGCCTTCGTGCGCAACGTGCTCGAGACGCTCGACCTGCACGAGGCGGCCTCGCACGTGCAGCTCGCCGCCCCAGGCACGACGCTGCAAAAGCTGTTCTCGTCCGGCTACGGCGCGGTGGTCGCGATCTTCCACACCTCGAGGGCGATCAAGGACAAGAGTTTCGCGCAGTACGACAGGCAAGGCAATTTCACCCTGAATGCGATCGACGGCGCGAAGGGGCTGGCGCGCAGGATCCCCGGCATCAGCGACGAGACGATCGAGGCCGGCACGCTGTCCTCGGCGCCGGAAATTCCCGACGACGATCTCGACACCGTCGCACTGCAATGGCTCCTGGTGGCGCAGTCGCAGATGACAAACACGATCGCCGGCGACCTCGCCCGCATCATCTATGAGAACAAATCGGCACTCGCGCTGGACAATGGTTTCGGCTCAAGTATCGAGCCGGCGGTGACCGACAAGGACGCCTTCGTCATGGCCCATCCGGGCGCCGCCGACTACATCAACGACGACACCAAGTCGTTCATGGATCGCTACAGCGACATGATGTATCTGGGCGCCGCCGCGCTCAGCGTGATCGGCTCGTTCTTTGCCGCCATCTACACCCAGCTCACCCGCATCTCACCGGAGAAAGCCGGCGCGCTCGCCACCGCCACCTTGACCCTCGGCGAAAAGGTCGAGCACGCCCATTGCATCGACGACATCGAGGTGCTGCAGCAGGAATTGGAAAAAATCCTGCGCGGCGCGGTGATCGGCTTGCGCGACGGGACCATCAGTTGCGACGGGCTGGAGACCTTCAAGCTCGGCTATGAATTCGTCCGCGACGAGATCGCGATGCGCAGGGAATATCTGCTGCGGCATTCTGGCGATAACGCGCGGGATGTGGCGCTGTTGAATGCGCCAGCCAAGCCCAACAAGGAGGCCGCCGAATAGCGGCGGCAGCTTGCCGCCGTATTCCACGACGGCGTGGACGGTATGGCAAACGCAGTGTCGCGTATCTCTCTCGCAGACCATGTGGCTGAGTTCGACAGATTCAAGGCTGGGCCGCCACGCCTTGATCTTCTCGCATGCTCCCGACTGGCGAGGCTCTGGATATTGGTTGATAGTGGCGGCATGCGACTTCGAATTCGAGCTTAGTGGAATGACCATTTTCTCCGTTCATCACACCACGACCTATCGCTACAAGCGACCGGTCAGGCCGGGCTTGCATCATCTGATGTTCCGGCCGCGCGACAGCTTCGACCAGCGCTTGCTCGAATGCCGCCTGGCTATAGAGCCCGACCCCCTGGAGGTGAGATGGATTCACGACGTCTTCGGGAACTGCGTCGCACTGGTCGACTTTGCTACGTCCAGCTCGATTCTGAGATTCGATACGACGATCCGCCTCGATCACACGCCCGAAAATGCGCCCGACTTCAGGATCGAAGACTATGCGCGATCGCATCCCTTCGCCTACGACAGCGACGAGTTGCCGGACCTCGCGCCCTACATCCGACGCCACCATCCTGAAGACACCGAAATAGACGAGTGGTTGACAAAGTTCGTGGCGACCGGCGCGAGCAAGCCGACCGGACAATTGTTGATGACGCTGAACGAAGCGATCGCGGAAGGATTTTCATACAAGCGCAGGACGCCCCGCGGCACCCAGACGCCTGCGGAGACGCTGCGGCTGCAGGAGGGAACGTGCAGGGATTTTGCTCTGCTGATGATGGAGGCCGCCAGATCGCTTGGCTTTGCGGCCCGCTTCATCACCGGCTATGTCTACGTGCCCGATCGCGACGGTCCTGCTCGGCTGGGCGGCGGCTCGACCCACGCCTGGTGCCAAATCTACGTGCCGGGATCTGGCTGGGTGGAGTTCGACCCGACCAACGGAATCGTCGGCAATCGCGACCTCATCCGGGTCGGCGTGGCACGCACGCCCCAACAAGCGATACCGTTGTCAGGCACCTATTGGGGCGAGACGGATGATGACCTTGGCATGGAGGTCTCCGTGAACGTCATGACGGAGAACAGCAAGCCGACACAAATAATTCCGTGAGGAAATCAACGACACTTCGGTTACGAAACATCGCCGCTCCGTTGCCCGGCGCAAAGCCGAAGACAAACGTCAGGTAGGATGACTTTCTCGCTTAAGAAAATGGCAGCTACCAAGCGAGCTACCGTGACGGAAGGAGGAGGAACCGCCATGGTTATTCGTTACCGTTCATATCGATCCTCTCTGAACGGGGTCCCGTCCACCGCATATTTGAGCGCGACGCCCCGCGAATAGCCGCTTCAGGCTCGCCCATCAGCTCACCTTGCGCTCAGCCATGAACCTTCAGCCAATGAGCGTAGACGTACTGACAGATAATTGGCCTGCATGCGCGCCTCCTCCCTCACTTGAGCCGGCGGCGCGCTGGCCGTTTTTCTTTCTATCTCGGCAAGAGAAAATTCGGTCCTCCTGTTAGCCGCCTCATATTTCGTTCGGGACCAACCGGACTATCAAACTTGGGAGCGATCAGTCTCGAACGCAGAGGATGCGCGTGGGTGAGAGCCAAAGTGTCCCAGTGATTGTCGTTTGCGTCGCGGCGCTGATCGCTATCGGTTTGGTCGCTTTCGGAGCATGGTAATTCAGTTCGGCTAACCGCCAACCAGACGGTGGGTGGTGCCAATGCAGCAGATTGCGGACTGGCTAGAGAAGCTTGGGCTTGGGCAATACGCGAAGCGTTTTGCCGAGAACGGGATCGATATTGGCATCCTTCCCGAACTGAAGGACGAGGACTTCGACAGGCTCGGAGTCCTGCTCGGCCATCGCCGCAAAATGCTGCGTATGATCGCTGAACTCGATCAAGCCGGATTAATGGCCGAGCCGGCGCGTCGGCACGACGCCGAGCGACGCCACCTTACCGTTATGTTCTGTGACCTGGTAGGCTCGACTGCGCTTTCGGCGCGCCTCGATCCCGAGGACATGTGGGAGGTGATCAGAACCTACCGGGCCGCCTGCGCGAGGGTCATTGCCGCCTATGACGGCATGATCGCCAGGTTCGTCGGCGACGGAATACTCGCCTATTTCGGCTATCCCTGCGCACACGAGGATGATGCGGAGCGCGCAGTGCGAGCGGGCCTCGATATCGTCGCCGCAATAGGAAAGCTCGAAACGCGCAGGGGAGAACGGGTCGAAGTGCGGATCGCCATCGCGACCGGGCTTGTTGTGGTCGGCGACCTCATCAGCGGAGGCGCCTCGGAGGAGCAGGCGATGGTCGGTGATACGCCGAATGTCGCCGCCCGGCTCCAGAGCCTGGCGGAGCCGGGGGTGGTTGTCGTTGCTGCTTCGACGCGCCGGCTGCTCGGCGCCTTGTTCACTTTTCGCAATCTCGGCGACCGCGAGGTCAATGGCATTTCCGAACCCATCGCGGTCTGGGCGGTCGAGGGTGCAGTCGCATCGGAGAGCCGCTTCGAGGCGGTGCGCACGGCGCGCTCGATTGGCTTTGTCGGTCGCAAGGCAGAAATCGAATTCGTGCTCTCGCGCCAGCAGTTGGCGTGGCAGGGCCAGGGGCAAGTGGTGTTGATTTCTGGCGAGGCCGGAATCGGCAAATCACGCCTCGTGGCAACGCTCGCCGAAAGCCTCGCGTTGAGGTCGCACCGCCGGGTGCGGTATCAGTGTTCGCCTTACCACACGAACAGTGCGCTTCATCCCTTCATCGCTCAGCTCGAGCGGGCAGCCGGCATCACGTCACAGGACACGCCCGGACAAAAGCTGGACAAGCTCGAGGCAATGCTTGCGCTCGGAACGCAGCAGGTGGCTACAGCGACGCCGCTCATCGCCGCGCTTCTTTCGATCCCAACCGGCGAGCGCTATCCGCCGCTCGGCTTGGCTCCAGCGCAGCAGCGGCGACAGACGTTCGCCGTCCTCCTCGACCAGCTTGAGGGCTTGGCACGGCAGCAACCTCTGCTGGCTGTCTGCGAGGATATGCATTGGGCTGATGCCACGACGCTCGAGCTGTACGACCTAGCGGTCGATCGGATCAGGGGACTGCCAATCCTTGTGCTCATGACATTCCGGCCCGAGTTCGAGCCGCCTTGGGCGGGTCTTGCCAACGTCAGCCTGCTGCGGCTCGATCGGCTTGATCGGCAGGACACGCGCGCACTGGTCGAGCAGGTGGCTGTAGGTCGACAGCTGCCGTGCGAAATGATGACGCAGATCATCAACAAGACGGACGGTATCCCGCTCTTCGTTGAGGAATTGACCAAGATGGTGCTGGAGTCCGGACTGCTCGTGGAAGATGCCGGACACTATCGCCTCGATAGTCCGCTACCGCCGCTCGCCATTCCCGCGACGCTGCAAGACTCGCTTATGGCGCGGCTTGACCGGCTGGCGCCGGTCAAGGAGGTAGCCCAGATAGGTGCTGCCATTGGCCGCGATTTCTCATACGCGCTGCTGCGATGTGTGGCGGGGCGCGATGATCTGACGCTGATCGCGGCGCTGGCGCAGCTCGAAGAGGCCGAATTGCTGTTGCGCCGCGGGACGCCGCCCGAAGCAAGCTATTGCTTCAAGCATGCACTCGTTCAGGAAGCGGCGTACGAGAGCCTGCTCAAGAGCCGCCGGCAACTGTTGCACAAGCACATCGCCGATGTCCTGCGCGACAAGTTTCCAGTCGTTGCCGAGACCGAGCCGGAACTCGTGGCACACCACTTCACGGAAGCGGGGCTGAGCGAGGTAGCCCTAGAGTGGTGGCGCAAGGCGGGCCAGCAGGCGCTGAAACGCTCGGCATATTCCGAGGCAATCGCTAATCTCGGCAAGGCTATTGCCATCGCTGATGGGCTGCCTGATGAGCCAGGCCGGACTGTGAACCGGCTCCATCTTCAAATCGCATATGGCCGTGCGCTGCGGGGCAGCCTTGGGCACAGCGCCCCTGAAACGGTGGCGGCATGGACGCGCGCCAGACAGTTCGCAGCTGACATCAATGACCCGGCTGAACTGGCGCCCATCCATTCGGGCCTGTTCAATGCCAGCTTGACTCACGGCGAGATCGCGCCGATGCGGGAGTTGGCGGAGGCAATAATGAGCGCCGCCAACCGGCAACCGGAATCGCTAGTGGCCGCAATCGTCGCACACTGGACGAGCGGGGTGACCAGCTGGTTCGGGGGCGATTACTTGAACGCGAGAGCGCATCTTGAACAAGCACTCGCGATCTATGGTGCTGATCCGTGTGCCGCGGCTTTCAAGACGTCGACGCTGGACCTGCCCTATGTCATCATGCGGTTTCTTGCCCTTGTGCTTTGGCCGCTTGGAGAGATTGATCGAGCGCGCCAGCTCGCCGCGGAAGCGGTGAGCGTCCCAGGAGAAAAGCGCGCGCTTGCTCAAGCCAATGCGCTCGTTCACAAGGCCGTTTTCGACGGACTATGCGGGGGAATGTTACAGCAGACAGAGACGATGCTTGCCCTCGCGCGCGAGTATGCGATGCCGTTGTATGTGGCCGCCGGCACCTACTTAAACGGCTTTGCAAAGTGGCGTGCCGGCGACCGAGTGGGTGGACTCGCGGAAATGCGCCGAGGCTGGACATTACTTCACGAAAATGACTGCTACCTCTGTGAACCATTTTGGGGGCTGCAGGTTGCCGTGGCGAATGCAGAAGCAGGGCAACCCGAGGCTGGGCTGGAAATTCTAAAGGAACTGATCGTCTGGACGGAACAATCCGGCCAGCATTGGCTCGATGCCGAATTGCATCGTGTCGAGGCTGAGCTTTTGTTGCGTCGTGACCCGTCGCACGTCTCCTGTGCCGAAGAAGCCTTCAATAGAGCCCTGGAAATCGCCAGATGCCAACACACAAAGACTTTCGAGCTGCGCGACGCACTTGGACTTGCGCGCCTCTACAGCACAAATGGGCGAGCGAGGGCGGTGTCCGAGCTGCTCGCGCCGATCCTCCTCGATTTCGCTCCGGGCCAAGATCTCCCCGAAATCAGAGAAGCTGAAGGACTGCTCAAGCATAGGCATTAACCTGACTGCCATTTCGAACCTACTCCGTCGGCTAACCTCGATCCGAAGGCGCGCTTTGACCCAAACCGGCCATTCGATGGACCTGCCGTTTTCGCATAGCCTGAGGCTACAGTTCACCTAAATTTGCCCGCGGCAAAGGTTAGTCAGTCGTTCAATCGCTGATACCAATGTGGAGACGCGCAAATGAGTAAGCTTGTTTCGGTATGACTGATCGCCGCAACCATGTTCGCTAATCCGGCCATGGCGGCGTGGTACGACAAAAACGGCGCAGTCATCCCTGCCTCCCGCGTCGTTCACTGCATCCGGGCTCAAGACGTTGGCCAGTTTGCCGGAGGTCCGTTCAATAATCCTCCCTGCGAACCGGCAACCTGGCGCTGAGGCGCCAGGTAACACTAAAAAAGCGCGTATGGGTGAGCGAAAAGCCCGGTCTGTCCGGCGCTGCCTTCTTCGACCTCTACACCGACCTGCGCGAAGAGAGCGGCAAGATGCTGCCAACGTTCCCTGCGAAGGGAATGTTCAATGTCAGGACGTTCGCTGACGCTGTACGCCGGCGCCACATCGCCGGGCGTAGACAGAGAGAGCAACTGGCTGCCCGCAAGCGGCCCGTTCTCACTTTAGATTCGCGCCTACCGGGCGCCCGAAAACGTGAGCTGTTTTACAGGCCATTCGCTCATGCGAAGCCCAAACTCCAAATTTTCGCGCTGCGGCACTTCTATACGCGGCTGCAGCTTTGCAGTAAAATGTGCTCAATGCAGCGTGCTTGCGTTCGGACTTAGTGTTGGATCGGCACGAGGTCCTGTTGACAGTCATCTGCGGCTTCCGAACGACTCGCCGCAGAACGCCGTCCGCGTCTGCTTCCGAACCCGCTGAGCGGACGACGTGCTTTCCCCGGCGAGGCGCACGCGCGCTTCACACTTGACCGGGAGTAAAAACCATGAGGAGCAAATATCTTCTCGCTGCGGCGGTTTTGCTGCCATTCGTCACGATGCCGAGCCTTGCCAATGCCGGCCAGACCTACGGTTCGCATAAAGCGGCCCGAATGGCAGAGCAAAGGGTGCCAAATGCCTACGCCTACTACCCGACCTGGGATTTGAAGCTGTGCAGCTATCAAGGTGGGCCGAAGTCCAACACTTGGGCGTGCAGCTGGAGAACTGAGTAGGCCGTCGAGCAGAGGGTAGATCATCAAAATTCGCGGCGGATCCCGTGGCGAAGCAGGTGAAGACCAGCGCTGAACTTGAAGATATGATCCATCAGAAGCTGTTGATCGGCGGTGTCTATGTATCAGTTCGCCGAGACCCGATCCTTGGCTGGCAGGCTACGGTTATTACCGCGCCGAAGCATGCCAAAGCCATTCAGGAACGGACCGAGGCCATCGCTGCCGAACTTCGCAAAAAGTTCACGCTGAAAGATTGAGTGATTGCCAAAATGAATCGGCGCCAACTTGGCCGTCCGTCAACGATATACATTTGCGCCCCGAGTGGCGCGAATGCTCGGAGGAAGGGACCTTATCGCCTTTGCTGGCCTCGTGCGTTTCCGGCCCCAATGCGAGGTCCGAAAATCCAACCTACACTCCCCGCCCTACTCCGCCGCCGCAGCGTCCGCGGCAGCCCCCACGGCCCGCTCGCGGATCTCCGCAATCGCCCGCTTCAAAGCAACCTGGCGCGGGTCGGGCATGATGGCGGCGCGGGCCTGTGCGATCGCGCCGGCGAGATCGGTGAGCGGGAGGTCGCCGTCGAAGGTCGGTTTGGCCAGGCCATCGATGATCGCATGCCAGTCGGCAAGGCCGCGCCGGTAAGGATCGCCAAAGCCCTGCATCATGGTCGCGGTCTCGACGACCGCACCGACCGCCTGAGGCTGCTTCGCGAGCGAGCGCGCAATCATGTGCAGCCAGCGCTCGACCCAGACCCGCTCCTGGGCATAGCGGATGGAGAACATGCGCCAGCGGCGCAGCCACGCCTCGAGCTTGAGGCGGCCAATACCCCAGCGGTTAACGGTCGAGAACGGGATCGCAACACGCCGGTGCTCCCAGCCAAGCTTGCCCAGCACCATCAAGATGGGTTTCGCAGCAACTCCGGGCAGCGCATCAACCAGCTCGTCGTAGCGGAAGCGGTGGATCTCGGTGGACCGGATGCGCCCGTCGGACGCGCGGTACTCGGCAAGCTTGAGTTGGGCGATGCGGATTGCGTCCTCATAAGCCATGCGGTTCGCCATCAGCCGTGCGATGTCGCAGAAGGTGGCGGCATCGGTGACCTGGCGGCCGATGAAGCGCTGCAGCCGCTCGACATAGAGCTTCGCGTAGCTCGCGCCCTGGTAGTCCATCAACAGGTGGATGCCATCAGTGACGATCGCCTCGGCCCCGGCCGGCAGGCCGAGCGGGAGGAACGGCGGCGTGGTATCCTCTTCGTCGAGGAAGTCGGCGAACAGGTACCGCAGCGAAGACAATATGCTGTCGTCCGATGCGCTCATATCCCGCGCTCCAGCTCCTTACGCCGTCTCTGCCGCAACATCAGGGGGCGTCTGCTCGGCAAGCCGCTGCTCCAGCCTGCCGATATTCTCGAACAGGCGCGCGGTGACGAGCTTGAGAAAATAGAAACCGAAGGCCGGATTCTGCACATAGAGCTGCTCGACCTGGTCGTAGCTGACAGACAGGATCAGCCCTTCCTCGATACATTCCAGCGACTGGGTGCGCAGATTGGACGGCGACAGCATCCCGAACTCACCGACGATGGCGCCGGTCGGCAGCACGATGCCGGATTCGACCAGGCGATAGCGGCCGCTGACGATGTAATACATGCTGTCCGCCTTTTCGTCCTTGTAGAACAGCATCTCGCCGGCCTTGCATTTGCGCTCCGTCATGAACGGCTTCAGCCAGTCCATCGACAGGTTGGAGGAGACGCTGCGCTTCACGTCGCGCACCAGCTGCAGCATCTGGTGCAGCCGGTAGGAGTTGAGGACGAGCGCAACTGCCTGTACCAGGATGACCAGGTAGTTCTGGTGCGGCAGCGCGGTCCCGATCAGCACGAAATTGGTGAGGATCGCGAAGACGCGCAGCGGAATCATGGTCTTCATCGACAGCGTGGCAACCACAAAAACCGAGGCGAACAGGGTGCCGGCGGTGCCTACATGCTCGGCGAGATGAGAAGTATCCATCGGGACCAACCAGATTTGGACAGGGAAAGCGCAGTTCGGCGGACCGGAGCAATCTGGGATCCGCGGACGCTTCTGATATAGGGCGAAAAAGCGACGTTTGTCGGCTATTTGGCTCACTTTCGGAAGATTTGGCGCCTACCCCCGCGACAATTGACCGTGGCCGTGAGTTCACGCTTGTCTTGCGCACGGGCCAACCCCTGCGATGGTATAGCTTCCGGCAGGCCCGTCTGCGCGAGGCGGCGTTGACGTCCCTGCCCCATCCGGGCACGTTGACGACGTCCTGGCCGCGCATTTCATAAAAGCCGATTGGAAAAAAGCCGTTCCTTTGTACAAACCTCGGCAAGATCGACGATTTTCCTGTTGCGTAAGGCGCGTTGTCCGATGACCAAGCGAGCCGCTTTTCCGGGGCTGGCGCAATTTGTGACCGAAACCGCCGGCCGCAACATGACCACGGCGGCCCACGTCGCTGTGGTAATCGGCGCGGTCATGATTCTCCTGCTCACCATCGATCCGGCCTACGCTGCGGCGCGGCACTGGATCGAGGGCGTGCTGTGGGGCTGCCTTGCCTTTTTTGCCTTCGAATGGCTGGTGCGCCTCCGCCACGCGATCCGGACTCGGCGGGACTTCGGCTACGTCTTCTCCGGCCGAGGCCTGGTCGACGCGGCCGGCGCGCTCGCGGTGCCGATCGCACTTCTCTCTGGCGTTGCGCCGCGCACGGCGTGGCTGTTTGCGGGCGTCTGGCTGCTCAATGTCATTCCTGGGATTCCGGGTTTAAGGCAATTGCGCCGGGTGCTGGTGCTCGAGGCCGGCCCGCTGCTCAGCGTGCTGGTGCTGTTCCTCACGGTCTGGTTCCTGGGATCGGTCGTCGTCTATTTCCTGGAGCGCAACGCGCAGCCCGAGGTCTTTAGCAATCTGCCGTCGGCTATGTGGTGGGCCGTAGTGACGCTGACCACGACGGGCTATGGCGACGCTGTGCCGATTACCCCGCTCGGGCGATTGGTCGCCGGCATCGTGATGATCTGCGGGCTCGGCGTGTTCGGCCTGTGGACCGGCATCCTCGCCACCGCCTTTGCGGCCGAGATGCGGCGCGCCAACTTCCTGCGCACCTGGGAGACCGTGACCAAGGTGCCGTTCTTTGCCGAGCTCGGACCTGCTGCGATCGCCGACGTCACCCATATGCTGCGCACCATTGATCTGCCGCCGCGCATCACGATCATCCGCAAGGGCCAGCAGGGCGATTGCATGTACTTCATCGCCGAGGGCGAGGTCGAGGTCGATCTGCCGGGCAAGAAGGTGCGGCTCGGAGAAGGTGCCTTTTTCGGCGAGATGGCGCTGCTCGGCAACAATCTGCGTTCCGCCAACATCGTGACCACGCGGCTGTCGAAACTGCTGGTGCTTGACCTCGCCGATTTCCGCCTGTTGATGGCCCGGCATCCCGATCTCGCCCAGACCATCGACGCTGAGGCCAAGCGCCGCGCTTTGGAGAATCAATGAGCAAACGTCCCCCCGAGAGCGCTCAACAGAGCGAGGCGGCAAGCCCGCCGATCCTTGAGCGCAGCGGTGCGCGCGCCACCATCCGCCTCAACCGGCCGCGGCATGTGAACCGCCTGCAGCCCGAGGACCTCGACGTGCTCATGAGGCTGTTTGCCGAGATCGAGGCGGATGCCGCGCTGCGTGTGCTGGTGCTGACCGGAACCGGCCGCGCCTTCAGCGCCGGCTATGATCTCGGCTCGCTCGCCGAGCGGGCCGCCGCGCCGCAGGAGCAGACGGCAGGCTCGGCGTTCGAGGTCGTGGTCAACCGGCTGGAGGATCTTGGGCTCCCGACGATCTGCCGCCTCAATGGCGGCGTTTATGGCGGAGCAACCGATCTGGCGCTCGCCTGCGACTTCCGCATCGGAACCGAGGCCTGCGAGATGCTCATGCCGGCGGCGCTGCGCGGCCTGCACTATTACACCAGCGGCATCAAGCGCTACGTCTCGCGGCTCGGCGTCGACAATGCCAAGAGGCTGTTCCTGACCGCGGAAAAGATAGATGCGGCCGAGATGAAACGGATCGGCTACCTCACCGCGCTTGTTGCACCCGAGGCGCTCGATGCGGAAGTCGACCGGCTGGCTACGCTTCTCTCCGCCAATGCACCCATCGCCATGCGCGGCATGAAACGAACCATCAACGAGTTCGCTCGCGGCGCGCTTGACGAGGAGGCCTCCGACCGGCGCGCTCGCGACAGCATGCATGGCGAGGAGATCAGGGAAGGCGTCAGAGCCTTCGCCGAGAAGCGTCCGCCAAGATTCTGACAAGGATCTAAAGAGCCGCAACATTCACGGCATTCACACAACGAGCGCGCGAGCACTGGCGAAAGCTCGCCGATCATCACGCGCTGTTCGCGGATTCTTCAAGGAAGCACGCTGTTTGCGATTGACTAAAGGTTGTTGGGGGCTAGCCTGATCGCGGGGCGGGAGAGTTGAAGATGCAGGGGATCGAATCCTATTGGGGACGGCGTGCGCTCGATTTCGTCGACGCGATCGAGGCGTCGGCGACGGGTGCGAGCGTCATGTCGCAATTCGAAAAAGTAATCCGCGATCTCGGCTTCCATGCCTACATCATGGCGGGCATTCCGGAACCGGGACAGACGCTCGCGCAGGTGACCGTCGCCAATGGCTGGCCGCTCGAATGGTTCGAGCTCTACAACCGCGAGAATCTGAGCGCGGTCGATCCGGTACCGCGCCATTGCTTCAACACGCTGAACCCGTTCGAGTGGAAAGACGCGCCCTACGATCGCGAACGCGATGTCGCGGCGCGCAACGTCATGACCCGCGCGTGCGACTTCCGCTTCCACGAAGGCTTTTGCATCCCGATCCACTACGATGATGCCACCGGCGCGATCAGCATGGCCGGCGAGCGGCCCTATCTCGATGCCGAGACCAAGAGCGCGCTGCACCTGATGAGCGTATTCACCCATGGCCGCCTGCGCGCGCTGACGCGCTCGGGACCGCAGGGGCCGAGCCGGCGCCTGTCGGAGACCGAGGCGGAGGTGCTGCGCTGGGCCGCGCGCGGCAAGACCGCGTGGGAGACCAGCCGGATCCTCGGCATCTCCGAACGGAATGTGCGCTGGCACCTGGAGGAGGCGCAGCGCAAGCTGATGGCCCCGAACAAGACCGCGACGGTGGCGCGCGCCCTTGTCAATCGCGAAATCATGATCTGAACTGGAAGTTCTTCCAGTAGATCAAATCCCACACGCTGGCATGTTCGCCGTCTGGTTGAATCAGCAATCGGACGGGAGAGATCGATGCCCGAGATACATGTGGTGCGGAAGGATAACAGTCATCTCTACGAGCACTATTTCGATTCCTACTTCCGGTTGCGCTACGACATCTACGTCAAGCAGCGCAAATGGATGGCCTTGGACCGACCGGACGGGCGGGAGATAGACCAGTTCGATACCAAGGAGGCGGTCTATCTGTTCGCCATCGACGCCGGCCAGCTGATCGGCGCGATGCGCGCCGTGCCGACGCTGTCGCCGACCCTGATGAGCGACATCTTCCCCTATCTCAACCTGCGCGGCCCGATCCGGCGGCCGGACGTCTATGAGCTCTCGCGGGTCTTCGTGATTCCCGAGCGTCGCGGCGAGCACGTCGGGCCCCGCGTCGAGATGCTGCTTCTAACCGCGATCATGGAATACGGTATCTCGATCGGGCTGACCGCTTTCTCCATCGTGCTGGAATCCTGGTGGCTGCCCCGCTTCGAACGGATCGGCTGGAAGGCCCATCCGCTCGGGTTACCGCATCAGATGGACGGCATGTCCGTGCTTGCGGTCTTGGTCGATTGCGACGAGGCGACCTGGAAGTCGCTGTGCGGCCAGCTCGGGATGTCGGGGCCGACGCTGACCTGGCGCGGGCTCTCCGACGTCAATCGGAGGGCTCTACCGGCGCTCTCTGTTCTTCCTCCAGCAGCCGCTCAGCAAACGCGATGAGCTCCTCTCGGTGCCGCTTGCTCCGCAGAGCAAGAAAGCTCCTCATGAGCCGAAGGCCGAAAGCCGTCGTCTCGTCGGCTTTCAATGCAGCTAGCTTGGGCGGCATCGGGATGCGACTCGCTGCTAATCTTCCGGGTTTACAGCCGTGACCGAACCTTCGCTCGACGGAATCATTGCGCAGCTGCAATTATGCATCGTGGATGCGAGGGCGCTGCAACTCAAGATGTTGGAGCGACTTTTGTCAATAGCGTTGCTGGAGGCCTCTGAGATCAGGGAGAAGCCAGGCAAGCCCCGCGACCACTAGGTTGAACGGTCGGCAGGGCAGAACCTGGCGCGCCGTACATTGCGGACGCATTGCGGTATTAAAACTTGGCAACAATCTCTGCAAAACCTGGCAACAATTTCTACTCGTCGAAGAACCTGGCCGTGTCGCCTAGCGCAGCGCGGCTGGTGCGGTAGCTGTTGGCCTTGTGCGCGCGGTCCGGATAGCCGAAGGAAATGCCGCAGACCACGCGGCGGTCGTCGGATAGACCGAAATGCGCCCGCACCACGTCGGAATGAAAGGCGAGCGCGGCCTGCGGGATGGTGGCAACCCCGAGCGCCTGCGCCGCCAGCAGGAAGCTCGTGACGTAGCCGCCGCAATCGATGGCGCCGTAGACGCCGAGCGCCTCGTCGGTGTGCAAGATGGCGACGTGGGGCGCGCCGAAAAAGTTGAAATTCTCCAGCGCCTGTCTCGCGTAGCCCGCCTTGTCGCCGCGAGGAATGCCGAGCGAATTGTAGAGCTGAAATCCGCTCTCGCGCCGCCGCTCCAGGTAGATGCCGCGATATTCACGCGGAAAGGGGAAGTCGCCGGCATTCGGCCTGCCGCTCGAGGCGGCCGCATACATCGCCTCGCGGAATCTTTGCGTCGCCGCCCCGGAGGTGATCTCCAGCCGCCAGGGCTGGCTGTTGCACCAGGAGGCGGTCTTCTGCGCCGCTGTCAGAATGCGCTCGATGGTCGCCCGCGGAACAGGCTGCGGCAGGAAGCCGCGGCAGGAAAAGCGATCAGCGAGCAGCTCCTCGAGCACGCCGATGCGATCCTCGGCCTTGTGTCGGCTGATGGAGGTCTCAGTTGCAGCGTCCATGATCATCGTCCCTTGGTCGGAATCTTGTTGAATGGCACGTCCTTGTCGACGCGGATATCGCCGGGCAATCCCAGGACGCGCTCGGCGATGATGTTGCGCAGGATCTCGTCGGTGCCGCCGGCAATCCGCATCGACGGCGAGGACAACAGCATCTGCTGGAACTGCCCGGCGGCTTCCACCACGTTCGGATCGTTGAGAACGCCGGCGGCGCCCTCAAGGTCCATCGCGTAAGTCGCAATGTCCTGCAGCATCGTGCCGGCGACGAGCTTGCCGATCGAATTCTCGGGTCCCGGGCGGTCGCCCTTCGACAGCGCCGAGATGGCGCGGTAGCTCGTGTATTTGAGCCCGCTGTTTTTCACCGCCCAATTGGCAAGCTTCGAGCGCGTCGCCGAATCGTCGATCGCAAGCCCCTCCTCGGTCATCAGGTTGCTGCAGAAATCGAAGATTTCGGAGAAGCCGGTGGCGAGCCGCGAACCGATCGACATGCGCTCGTTCATCAGCGTGGTCAGCGAGACGTTCCAGCCGTCGCCGACGGCGCCAAGTCGCTGCGTGTCCGGCACGCGCAGGTCGGTGAAGAACACCTCGTTGAACTCCTGCATGCCGTTGGCCTGCTTGATCGGCTTCACCTCGACACCAGGGCTCTTCATGTTGATGAAGAACATGGTCAGCCCCTTGTGCTTGGGCACGTTGGGATCGGTGCGTGTGATCAGGATGCCATAGTCGGAATAGTGCGCGCCTGAGGTCCAGATCTTCTGGCCGTTGACGACCCACTCGTCGCCATGCTGCTCCGCGCGCGTGCGCAGGCCCGCAACATCCGAGCCACCGGCGGGCTCGGAGAACAGCTGGCACCAGATCTCCTCGCCAGACGCAAGCTTCGGCAACAGCCTTCGCTTATCGGCCTCGGAGCCATAGGCCATCACGGTCGGTCCGCACATGCCTTCGCCGATCTGGAACGGCTGGGTCAGCTTGCCGTAGACGCCCTCCTCCTGTTGCCAGATCACCCGCTCAACCGGCGACGCGCCGCGGCCGCCATATTCCTTCGGCCAGTGCAGGCAGGCCCAGCCCGCATCCGACTTCTTCTTCTGCCAGCGTTTTGCGACATCGACGATGTCTTGCTTCTGCAAGCGAATGCGGCCGAGCGAAGATTTCGAGAGCTCGGCCTCCAATTCCTTCGGCGCGTTGGCGTCGATCCATTGGCGCGCTTGGCTGCGGAACGCGGCTTCCTGCGGGGTATCATCGAAGTTCATGGGCATTTCCCCTTCATCTGTCGTTCCCGGGCAGCCCGCAGGGCTGAACCCGGAATCTCGATCCAAAAGCTCTAGATTCTAGATGTGCAAGCGCACATCAGAGTTCGCGCATTTCGGCGCGCCCCGGAATGACGGCATCAAGCTCGTCCCCTGGTCGGTATCTGGTTGAACGGCAAATCCTTGTCGACCCTGATATCGCCGGGCAGCCCGAGCACCCGTTCGGCGATGATGTTGCGCATGATCTCGTCCGTGCCGCCTTCGACGCGGGTGCCGGGCGCCCGCAAGAGCATCGCCTGGAATTTTCCGGCGAGTTCGGCCTCGGGCCCACTCAAGACTCCGGCGGCACCTTCGAGATCGAGCGCGAACATCGCGACCTCCTGGATCATCGAGCCCGCAACCAGCTTGCCGATGGAATTCTCCGGTCCTGGACGCTCGCCCTTCGACAGCGCAGAGATGGCGCGCAAGCTCGTGTATTTCAGCCCACTCGCCCTCACTGCCCAGTTCGCAAGGCGGGAGCGCACATTGCGGTCATCGATAGCGAGGCCATCCTCCAGCATCAGGCTGTTGCAGAACTCGAACAATTCAGGGAAGCCGGTGGCGACACCGGCGCCGATCGACATCCGTTCATTCATCAGCGTGGTGAGCGCGACATTCCAGCCGTCATTGACATTGCCGAGCCGCTGCGCGTCCGGAATTTTGACGTCGGTGAAATAGACCTCGTTGAAATCCGACTGCCCGCTGGCCTGCTTGATCGGCCGCACCTCGACACCGGGGCTCTTCATGTCCAGGAAGAACATGGTGAGCCCTTTGTGCTTCGGCGCGGTAGGATCGGTGCGGGTGAGCAGGATCCCGTAGTCGGAGTAATGCGCACCTGACGTCCAGATCTTCTGACCATTGATGATCCAGTCGTCGCCGCGCTTATCCGCACGCGTGCGCAGGCCGGCAACGTCGGAGCCGGCGGAAGGCTCGGAGAACAGCTGGCACCAGATCTTCTCGCCGGAGGCGAGCGGCGGCAGATAATGGCGCTTCTGCTCTTCGCTGGCGAACGCCATCATGGTCGGCCCGCACATGCCATGACCGATGATGAACATCGCGCTTAGCTTGCCGAACGCGCCCTCTTCCTGCTGCCAGATCACCCGCTCGATCGGCGAGGAACCACGGCCGCCATAATCTTTCGGCCAGTGCAGGCAAGCCCAGCCGGCATCGGCCTTCTTCTTCTGCCAGGCCTTCGCAACTGCAAGCACATCGGCTCCCTGGAGGCGCGTGCGGCCGAGCGAGGATTTGCGCAGCTCTTCTTCATATTGCCAGGGGGCATTCGCCGCGATCCAGGCCCGCGCCTCGGTGCGGAAGGCTGCTTCCTGCGGGGTGTCGTCGAAGTTCATTGCGAACCTCTCTCCTTTGTCATTCCGGGGCGTGCTTAGCGCGAACCCGGAATCTCGATCCAAAACCTCTGGATTCCGGGTTCGCATCTTCGATGCGCCCCGGAATGACTTCCCACATCAAGCCGCGTTCTTCTTGCGCATGCGGTCGATCAGCTGATCTTCCCAATAGGACAGGCTGCCCAAGCCCAGCGCAGCTGCATTGGCGCGGCGATAGAACATGTGGCAATCGAACTCCCAAGTGAACCCCATGCCGCCGTGAACCTGAATGTTGTTCTTGGCGCAGTGTTGGAAGGCCTGCGTGGCGCTGATGCGCGCGCCGGCTGCGGCCTCCGGCAATTCCGACGAATTGGTAGAGAGCGCCCAGGCACCGTAATAACAATTGGAGCGTGCCAGGGTTGCCGAGACATACATGTCGGCAAGCATGTGCTTGACCGCCTGGAACGAGCCGATCGGCCGGCCGAAGGCGATGCGGTCGAGTGCGTAGTCGCGGCCCATCTCCAGCGCGCGGTCGGCGCCGCCGACCTGCTCGAACGCCATCAAAACCGCAGCGCGGTCGAGCACCTGCGCGAGGATGCTCCAGCCTTCGCCAGTGCGGCCTAGCGGCTCGGCCTTTGCGTTCTTGAAGGTGATCTCCGCCTGCCCGCGCGTAGGATCGAGATTGGAGAGCGCCTTGGTCTCGATGCCGTCGCCCTTGAGCTCGACGAGATAGAGCGTGATGTCGCTCTCGCGTCCGCCTGAGCCTGTCCCCGCGACGACGATGGCAAAGTCCGCAATCGCGCCGTCGGCGACAGGCACCTTCACGCCGGTGAGCGCATTGCCGGAAGCAGCTAACTTGATTGCCTGCGGCGACGGATTGCCCTTGCCCTCGAACAGCGCCAGCGTGCCTATCGCCTCGCCTTTGGCGATCTTCGGCAGCCATTTCTGCTTCTGCGCCTCGCTGCCGGCAATCAGCAATGCTTCAGCGGCGAGATAGACGGTCGAGGAGAACGGCACGGGCGCCAGCGCGCGGCCCATCTCCTCGGCGATCACGCATAATTCGAGATGGCCTGCGCCGGCGCCGCCATAGCTTTCGGGAATCGCGACGCCGAGAAAGCCCATCTCGGCGAGGCCCCGCCATAGCTCGCGGTCGTAAGGTGCCTTGCCGTCGAGTACCGCACGCACGGCCTTCGGCGGGCTTTTCTCTGTGAGGAATTTTCGGGCTTCGTCGCGAAGCTGCTTCTGTTCGTCGGAGAAATCGAAATTCATGGGGTGCTACTCGCCTTGGTGAATCTTTGAACTAGCTCCGTCATTCCGGGGCGGTCCGAAGGGCCGAACCCGGAATCTCGAGATTCTCAGATGTGCAAGAGCACATCAGAGTCCGATGCTGCGCATCGCCCCGGAATGACGGAGGAAAAAATCGCGCACGCTCTCATCGCAGCACGATCACGTCTTGATCCGGCGAAGTGGCATAAAGCCGCTCCACCAGGACGGCGCGGCGCTCCAGGCCCGCGCGCTGGTTGATGTAGCCCTTGTCGGTGAGTTCATTGCCGTCGATCGAGGGTGGCTCGACCATCAGCATGGCGCGCGAGATCTTGCGGCTGCTCGCACCTTCCACCACCGCATTGTGCGCCTCAAGCCCTCGCTTGACGCAGGCTATCACGGCCGGGTGCTTCACCACCTCTTCGAAAGAGGCATCGGCCTTGCCGATCAGCTGCCGGCAGGCATGCAAATTGGGCCAGGCCAACAGGCCGACAAAACCGCGATCCTGCCCCGCCACCAGCGCGTCCTGGATGACGGGCGAGGCAGCTGCGATCGCATCGGTGCGCAGCGAGCCGACATGCACGAAGGTGCCGGTGGTGAGCTTGAAATCTTCGACCACGCGGCCGGCAAAGATGATGCCGGCTACGGGATCGGCGGGATCGACGAACACGCCGGCATCACCGATGCGGTAAAA
>Ga0307474_10000732_pt1 | contig 23619 bp, 18 predicted proteins | sample atmos_gasesECM1C_2_FD_203312 | JGI IMG/M metagenome (GOLD analysis project Ga0307474, IMG submission 203312) | Hardwood forest soil microbial communities from Morgan-Monroe State Forest, Indiana, United States - atmos_gasesECM1C_05 | ecosystem: Environmental > Terrestrial > Soil > Temperate... | reverse complement strand
AGTGCAAGCAGGATCTTCTGACTGCGTTCGGGGTCAAGAATGCCGATCCAAAGGTGCCGGTGATGGGAATTGTTTCGCGCTTTGCGGCGCAAAAAGGTTTTGATCTGATCGCGCAGATCATGGACCGGCTGGCGCGCGAAGAGATGATCATGGTCGTCCTCGGCTCCGGCGACAAGCAGTACGAGGAAATGTTTGCCCGGCTCAATAAGCAGTTCCCCAACAAGATCGCGTTGAAGGTGGCCTACGACAACGCAATCGCGCACAAGATTGAGGCGGGCTCTGACATGTTCCTGATGCCCTCCAGATATGAGCCGTGCGGGTTGAACCAGATCTACAGTTTGAAATATGGGACGGTGCCCATCGTCCGCGCTACGGGCGGCCTTGACGATACGATTGAGCCCTGGGATGCGCGTACCGGAAAAGGAACGGGCTTCAAGTTCACGGAGTATAACGGTGAGTCTCTGCTGCTAACGATAAAGCAGGCGCTGCAGGCATTTCGCGATCAGACTTCGTGGCAGGTTTTGATGCGCAACGGCATGAACAAGGACTTTTCCTGGAATGCTTCGGCGCGGGAGTATGGGAAGGTTTATGAGCGAGTAAGGCAGATGCGCGGAGCGGCGCAGGAGTACGAGGCTGGCGTAGGTCTTACAGTTGGCCGTTAGCTGGAGGGGCCGGCTTATTTGGGTCCACGATGTGATATTGCGAAAGTCGGTTTCGTAAAGTGCGCGATTACTTAGCTCGGGCGTCCATACTGCGCTTTGCGGATTGCGCTTTTTAGGATCGAGGTACTTGGAGTGGACGCAGGGGAGTTCGCACTCTCCGTTGTTGTGGCAGGCATAATTGTCGACGTTGCCATCCCCTACATCTTCTGAAAAATTGTCACCGAACTGTGACGACGAATCCCCAGCTCCCAAAGAAAAGACCTGATCCAACAGCCAATACATCGCGGCCCCAAATGTAGTAAGGCTTGTACAAGTGGCGGTTCTGCCGAGCCAATCGCCAGCCGGACACACCACCGCCCACTCTAGCCCAGAGCCTTGAGCTTTAGTCAGGATAATGGCAAACAGGTTCGCTTACTCAATCGCCGGCAACCCGACCTTAGCCAGAAACTGCCGGAACGCCGGGACGGAATGCAGATTGTTGAACGCGGCGTCGACCGCTGCATTAAGGGTTTCCTCGGCGTGCCGGTCGTAGCAGGCCTCCAGGTACTTTAGCGCCTCTTGCGTATTCCCCAACTCCGAATAGCTTTCGGCTACAAAATACGGAGAGACTTTTCCCTCCGCATCAAACCTTTTTTGCTGCTCCAGTTGGCCTTCCAGCATTCCCGTTCGACCCTGAGCGGCGAAACCTTTTTCCGCCGCTTCGGCGATGGATAGAAATGAAGCGTCGTGAAGCAGCGGACCTTCTTTTTTCAGTTCCGACAGATAGGCCGCGTCTTCGCCCATTTCGAGATAGATGAACCTCAGGTAGCGGTGCGGGGAAACAGAATTTGGATCGGCTTGTTCCAGTTGGTGCAGCAGGCGCAGCGCTTCCCCGTGGCGTCCTGCACGCCAGAGGAGGATGCCCTTGTCCGCCAGAATGGCTGCCGAATTCGGATCAATCGCCTGGGCGCGGTCAATCTCGCTCACCGATTCATCGAAACGCCGGACGGTCTGCAGAAAAGTCGCATACCAGTGGTGGGCCTTAGCATTGTTAGGGTCGAGTGCGATCGCGCGGCGGAATTCCTTGTCGGCGGTCGCAGCATCCCACATCCCGTAAAACGATACGAAAGCAAGTGAGGCATGCGCTTCGGAAGAATGGTCGTCAAGCTCCACTGCTTTTTTTGCCGCAGCCAGCGCGCGCGGATAGGCTTCGCTGGCCGGCATGGCCGTATACTCGCGCAGCAGGTTATAGCAGTCGGCCAGACCGACGTAGGCGTCCGCGTAATTGGCATCGTGCACGATTGCCTGGGTGAAGGAATCGACGGCCAGGTTCAGGCTTTCCGGCGTGCGCTTGTTCCAGTAGAAGCGGCCTTTAAGATAAAAATCTTCGGCCTCAGGATTGGTGGTGTGGCGCCGGCTGCTCGCTGAATTTGTGTTGAGTTTAGCGCCGGCGCTGTGAAATCCGACCCAGAAGATCCAAACCGCAAGCACCAACGCCAGTCCCAGCAAAACAAAAATCAGCGTGATCCACGCAGAAGGCTTAGCCGGCAACGGTGCTGCTGCCGGAATTATTTCTTCCTCTTTTTCGCTCTGGCTGGGCTTTTCTTCCGGGTCAGGTTCAGGCGGATGGATGGGAGCGATCCAGCGGTAGCCGCGACGATCCACGGTCTCAATGAAGATAGGATTGTCGGCAGAGTCGCCAAGCGCTTCGCGCAGCCGCCGGATCGCGCTGCTGATGCCCTGGTCAAACTCCACGAAGACGCCTTCTGGCCAAAGCGCCTGGCGGAGTTCTTCCCGGCTGACGATCTCTCCCGGATCTTCGACCAGAACCGAAAGCGCCCGCAACGGCAGGTCCTGGATGCGAACCTTCACCCCTTTCCTGCGGAGTTCGCCCGCGCGAAAGTCCGCCTCGAATACTCCGAAGCGAACCAGCCCCTTGGATACCTGTGGTAAAGCCATAGAAGACACACACCCAGAGAGTTGTGAGTTTACCATCCGGATTTTTGCCTTGAAATGGCACTTCTGAGCCTATCGTGACATGTTGTCCGTCGCGCACTAAGCGCCTGCAACTCCTTATGAACAAAACCCTTATCAGGTGATCCACGCGTCAGCTACGCGTGATTCCAGAACCATTGACCCCGGCACCCGGTTCAGGCGAGAGTTGCCGTGCATTCGCGGTCGTGCTTGCCGCTTGATAGCGAGTGCCAGACGACCGCCGGTGTTAAGTCCCCCCAGGTTCAAGTCTTAACTTGGCAGTTGTGCAGTTTTGATTCGTCATCCCGAGCGCGGCGGGGGATATAGGTTTTCCTGCGCTGTAGCTCGTGCTGCGAACAGAAAAAACCTAGATCCCTGACGGCGTAAAGAACGCTCGTGAGGGACGACACAACAAAATGCGCCATTTCCCAAAACCGCAGCCACTGGCTGTCAGGAGAGATTCGATGAATGTGTTCCGTTGCGAAAATTATCGTGAAACCCGTGAAAATGAAAATAAGGTGAAATCCTGCACAGGCGCTCTAACCCTAGCCGCGCTTGCCGTCGCCTCTTTTATTAGTGCGTCGGCTGTCCCGAGCCACGCCCAGCTCCCCACGCCAACTCCACTCTACGGTTTCCAGCAGGAGCCGACCGATGTGATTGAACCCTCTGGTCCAATCGCCCAAGGCAGGGACGGGAACCTCTACGGAACGGGCGTCAACCGGGGCGCGAACACCAGAGGGGGCGTCTTCAAGATTACTCCCTCCGGCACAGAAAGACTGTTGGTCAGCTTTCCCAACAGTTTTACCGAAGGCAGCTGCCTGGGTCTGACTCTTGGAATGGATGGCAATTTTTACGGTACTTGCTTCGGCGGCGGGGCCCACAATTTCGGCCTATTTTACCGCGTCACGCCGGCTGGGGTCCTGACCGACCTGTATGACTTTACGGTAAATGGCGTGGGAATTCAGGGCGCACCGGTGCTGGGCGCGGATGGGAATTTTTATGGCTCCACTTCGGCCGGTTTTTACCGCATTACCCCGGCCGGTGTGTACAAAAATCTCTTCACCCTGAACGGTAGCATCGGTGACTCGCTACCGTCGGTCCTGAATGCCGGCAGCGATGGAAATTTTTATGGCACCATCGCGACGGCCAGCGGAGTCGGAAACCAAGGCGGAGTCTTCAGACTCACGTCAGCGGGAGCGTTCAAGCTCATCCACGGCTTTGACTCCAGCAGCCCCGTGGGAGCCGGCCCATCGCTTGGCGTGACCATGGGCAGTGACGGAAATCTCTACGGAACCACAGGCTTCGGCGGGGCCAACAGCAACGGCACGATCTACAGAATGACCACGGCCGGGGGAGCGGTCACGGCCCTGCATAATATCAACAACATCACGGAAGGTGCGAACGGCACGGGTGGAAATGGCGAGGACAGTGAGAATCTTTTGTTCCAGGCCTCGAACGGAAATTTCTACGGCGCAAACTTTGGGGGAGGGAGCGGCAACCAGGGCGGTCTCTATGAACTTACTTCCAAGGATGTGTTCTCGGGTTTCCTTTTCCTCGCAGCGACGAACACGACGATCGGAACGAACCCGGGCGGACCCCTGATGCAGCACACGAACGGGACCATTTTCGGAATAAACAACGCCAACGGACCAAACGCAGCCGATGGCGTCTTCTTCTCGCTGAACATCGGCGCGTCTCCATTCATCCGGCTGGTGACGCCGGTTTACAAGGGCAAAGAAGCGACCCAGGTCGGAATTCTCGGCCAGGGCTTCAACTCGACGTCGGTGGTAAAGTTCGGCGGCACGACCGCCACAACCAAGACTCTCTCTGGCACGACCTTCATCCTGGCCACAGTCCCCGCCGGGGCACTCACAGGCAAAGTCACAGTCACCACCGGTTCCGCAACCGTGTCGACCCTGGCAGTTTTCAAGGTGACGCCGGTCGCCGCCAGCTTCACCCCAGCCAGTGGCGTGGTCGGCACCACGGTGACGATCACCGGCACGGGCCTGAAGCAGGCCACAAAGGTTACCTTCAACAAAATAGCGGCAGCCACCTTCACGGTGAAATCAGACACGCAGATCACTGCGATGGTGCCGGCAGGAGCCACCACCGGCACGATCGTAGTGACCACCACAGGCGGCACAGCCGCCAGTGCCAAAGCGTTTACGGTGAACTGAGGTGCAGTCGTTTTGAAGCTATAGTGGAGCAGTCGGCCAACCCGTTCGTGGGGGGACAGGAACGCTCGGCCGGCTGCTAAAATTTCCTTAGCATGGCTGATGCTCACCAGCCCGCCTTTCCCCGCACCATCTTCCACGTCGACATGGACGCCTTCTTCGTCTCGGTGGAAGAGCTGTTCGATTCCTCGTTGAAGGGCAGGCCGGTCGTCGTTGGTGGACAACGTGATGATCGCGGCGTAGTCTCTGCGGCGTCCTATGCCGCCAGAAAATTCGGCGTGCACTCGGCCATGCCACTGCGCACGGCCGCTAAGCTGTGCCCGCAGGCCATCTTCGTCAACGGACATCCCGAGCGTTACCGCGAGTATTCGGAAAAAGCCTACAAGGTGTTGACCACGTTCTCGCCGCAGGTCGAAATGGCTTCGATTGATGAGGCCTATCTCGACATGACCGGAACCACGCGTCTGCATGGGCCCACGCTGAAAGCTGCGCACAAGTTGCACGCGCGTATGAAAGAACAAACGCAGCTGAACTGCTCGATCGGTATCGGCAGCTCGCGCCTCATAGCGAAAGTTTCCTCAGGACAGGCCAAGCCAAACGGTGTGCTCATGATCGTCCCCGGGCAGGAGGCGAAATTTCTCGCCCCGCTCGATGTGCGCGAAATCCCTGGCGTGGGCAAAGTGATGGAGAGTCATCTTCATGCACTCGGCATAAAAAAAGTGGGCGACCTGGCCAAACTGGAAGAACGTGAACTCGAGCAGCGCTTCGGCAAATGGGGGCTGGCGCTGGCAGGGAAGTCCCGCGGCGAAGACGCTGGCGGATGGTTTGACTCCGAAGTCGGCGCCGACACCGACGCGAAGTCCATCAGCCACGAGCACACCTACAACGAAGACACCGCCGACCCCGTCCAACTCGAATCCACGTTGATGCGGCTCTCAGAGATGGTATGCCGCCGCCTGCGCGAGTCCAATTTCTACGCCCGCACCATCCAGTTGAAATTGCGCTACAAAGACTTCACCACCATCACCCGCGCCCGCACTCTGCCCGCACCCACCCAACTCGACACCGAAATCTTCGAAAACATCCGGATGCTCTTCCGCAAGAACTGGAAAAAAGGCATGCAAGTCCGCCTGCTGGGCGTGCAGACCTCATCGTTCGAGGCGCAGACCGGACAGATCAATTTGCTCGAAGATGGCCGCCAGCAGCGCTGGAAAGATGCACTGGCGGTCGCGGACCGCTTGCGCGACAAGTTTGGCGAGTCGAGCGTTTCGCTGGCCGCGGGCATGCGGGGGAGCTTCCGCGAACGGACGCATGAGAATCCGGCCGGGCTGCCGGGAAAAGCCAAGCCTAAGTAGATTCTATTTGCCAGATGCTCGTCTCGATCACCGGGCTTCGCCCAGCCGGACAGCCGAGGGCGGCTGTCCCCACATTAAACAATAAGGTAGCCGAACAAGAGACGAAGGCCGGGTATCCCGGAAGTGATTCCGGAACCCGGCCTTCGTCTTATTTCAACTTGAACCAGAAGCTGCTCAGTTGCCTGAAGGTGAATTGGCGGCACTCGTGGGGGTCGCGGTTGGGGTTGTCGATGCGCCCCAGCGCGCTAACCGAGGATAGAAGGGTGTGACTTCAAACGGCATCTTGTCACGAGCCGAGGTGATGGCGACCGGAGCCGTCTTCACCATTTCTGCCCTGTCGTCCCAGGGATTGATCTTGACCCGTCCGCCGAGGGGCAAGGCCGCGACCTGATCCAGCTTGTTGTTGTCGAGCGCCGGACCTTTCGTTGCCAGTGCAGCCAGGCGGCTGATGGTTCCGTTTTCCGCCAGCGGATTGCCCAGGTGTGTGGTCAATAGAGCATTGAGCTGAGTTGCGTGGGCTTGCAGTGATTTGAAGAACAGGCCGACATTGTCGAGTTTCTGCGCGTACGGAGAATTGTTCAACAGCTCGATCGCCTTTTTGTCCGCGGCGGCTTCTTCTTCTGGAATGTGTTTGAAGCCCAGGTTGTTGTAGGTGGAATCGTCGGAGAACAGCATGCGGTCGTTGAAGGCGTACTTGCTGCCCAGGTTGTGGCCGAGCACGATGTGCGCGAGCTCGTGGGAGAGCACGGCGGCAAGGCTGGCCTCGTCGGGCAGGACGTCGATTAATCCACGGCTGATAACGATGGTGTTGCCGACGCTGAAGGTTTCAAGCGGTGCTGTGAGCAGCACTCGAGTGCGTACTGGACGCGGCAGATCGATGTTGTTGGTGACTTCAAGATTGTTGACCACCGTCTGGAGAATGTGATCCACGTCGCCTTCGGGCGCAACTAATCCCGCGCTGGTGAGGCGTTCGACGACGTTATCTTCTGCCTGTTGCTGCCACACCCGCTCCGCTTGCAATGGCGAAGCGTCTTGGGTGCTGGCGCTTTCATCCTTGACGCTGTCAACGCGAATCTGCGTAAGTTCGTCGTCCTTGCCGCCCTTTTTCAGGTCATAGCCCCAGATGCGGGTCTGCGCCTTGAAGGCCATCTTATTTTTTACGCCCGCGCTGAAGTCGCCTTCTTCACTGTAGATGTAAGCGGGAACCCAATAGCCTGGAATGAGGTTGAGGCGCCAGCTATCCATGTGGAAAAAGTAGGAATTGCGCGGCGCAGGATAGTAAGTCCCGTTCAACCGGACGATGTTGTATTCCTGATCTTCGACCCAGACACGGCCCAGGAATCGTCCCCTGCCGGAACCCTTCTTGGGCGTGACGTCGAACACCAGGCAGCGGACCTCGCCCAGAAATTCGCGGCGGATGTAATGAAACTCATAGTGCTCGCGATCGAAATCGGTACGGTCGGCGTAGACCATCCAGGAGAAGCCGAGGGGCTGGTACTGCACCTTGAAGAGCTTATTGAAGCCGCCCATCAAGCGGGTCTCCATGCCTCTGTCTTGGTCCTTCAGATAATCTTTGCGGTCGACGGTCTCACCCATATCCATGCGGCCGAGGAAATAATGGTCCGCACTGGGCACAGGGCCGAGTTGCGGGTCGGCGGTCAGATTCTGCAGATAAGTTTCAACCACCGGGGTGCGGGTGGAGAGAGCTTTCATAAGCCCGTGTTCGCGCTCGATAAAGCGATCCACGACCTGATCCATGGTGGTGGGCTGCGGCAGAATCGAGGGCGTCGGTGCCGGAGCCGTTGACGTCTGCGACTGAGACGCTTGCGGCTGTGCAGAGGATTGAGAATCAGACGCCTGCTGAGCGGCGCTCACCGAGACCAGCAGTGCGGCTGTGAATATCCATTTCGAAGTGCGCATGACTTTCTCTCCAAGTTTCTTAAAGCCCAATATTTCTTTCAAAGCAATGTTTGCGTGACTCAAATTTTCTTTGACCGATAGGCTCAAGTTGCAAGCCCCAGACCACGAAACCGACCCTTCTGAACCGAACCTTTCGTGTTTCCAAACTTCCTGAAACCAACTTCTCTACTACGCCAACTGAAACAGCACGTGCACGACTGCCGTGGAATCCACGGGCTGTCCCATGCGCAGCGCGGGTTTGAAGCGCATCTTATTGGCCGCCGCCGCGGCCGCTTCATCCAGACCGTGACCCAGCCCGCGGACCACGCGGTTCACATGCAGCGTCCCGTTGGCTCCGAAACTTACTTCCAACAGAACTTCGCCTTCCAGCTTTAGTCTCCGAGCTTCGTCGGTGTACACCGGCTGCGGCTTGTAGGTGATTTCGACTGAAGAGGTGGCCGGTCCTGAATCAGCTTGCGCGAGCTTCGGTCCGCCATGGACCACCTGCTCGGCTCCGAACCCGCCCGTCGAAACTCCACTGCCGGTTCCATTACTTCGACCGTCACCTTTCCCTCCGCTCGCAATGCCGCTTCCGAAGTCAGCACTGGAGACCGTTCCTTTAATACCTTTGGCACCGCCCGATCCGTTGCCTTGTCCTGGACCGACGGGCATGTCAAATGAGCCGGCCTGCGCGGCATACAGCTTGGCGCCCTGCTTGCCTGTACCTTGCAGACCGTTAGGATCGCCGAAGCCTCCAGTCTGCACTTTTTGCACGGCGACATTCACCGTGGGGGCGACTGAACTTCCCGAAAAATCTCCGGTGTGCAGGAGTTGCGGACGGGCCCCGCCGGCGGTCATCTTGATCTGCGGAGCGGAGAAAGTGTTGATCACGACCTTGGGTGCTTCTATCGGCTCGGGCGTGGGTGCGCGATGAACCTCATGCGGCACCACCAGCTTCGGGCGATCAAAAACAGGCGCGGGAGGAAGCAACTTGGTCTTCAGCGGCTTCACGTTAACTTTCCTTGCATGCTCCGGCCTCATCGCGGGAAGGGGAATCAATGCCGTGACGCGGTACGTCTTGAGCTGAATGCGATCTGGAAATAGAAGGCCCAGATTAATCAGCAGCAGAGTCAGCAACACCAGGAAGGCGTAGCTAGCGGCCAGGGCGCGCTTGTCGATGTGGCGCTCCGGCAAAATCCCGAGCTGAAAACTCTGTTCTGGCATAGCCATGTCGTAACTCCAAGGGGATCCGGACCGAGGGAGCGGACCGGGATTGGAGCTTTCACAGTACGGGAGAAAGGACAGTGGGTAAACGTGTCCACGGCTCTTGACCTAAGGTAACCGGGAGAAGTCACCTGCGGGAATTGGTTCTGAAAAGGGGCCGAGAAACTGCCTATGACCTGACATGCGACTGACGCCGCCGGCGAAACCAGGAGAAAACCGGTATGCCAGCCAGAATTACAACTAGTCCGTACAAAGAATTCGGCCAGTTTTCCCGAAACGTGTAATAGAGAAGGACTGCGGCAATAGTAATGAACAACGCGGGAACCAGAGGGTAGCCGAGCACGCGGTAGGGGCGAATTGCTTGCGGATCGCGCCAGCGGAAGACGAAGATGGTGCTGCCAGCGATCATGTAGAAAAGCCATTCCGCAAAGATGGCGAGAGAAAAGAGCTGGCGAAAGTTTCCGCCCAGCAACAGCAGAATGACCGACAAAACCGCCTGGACCACGATCGCTGCAGACGGCGTGTGAAAGCGCGGATGCACTTCGCGAAGAGCGCGAAAAAAATATCCGTCGCGCGCCATGGCGAAGGGCACGCGGGCTCCGCTCATGATGGTGCCATTCAAGGTAACCAACATGGAAACAGCCATGCCAATGGAAACGATGGCCGCACCCGTGTGTCCCATAACTAGCGCGACTGCGTCGGAAGCGGGCCGCTGCGAAGAAGCAATCGCATTCGCTGGCAGCACGTACTGCACGCCAGCATTCACCAGCACGTATAGCACGCCGACTGTGGCCACACCTGCAATCAGCGCGATCGGGATGTTGCGTTCGGGACGCCTGATTTCGCCGGCGACCATGTTGAGGTCGTTCCATCCATCGTAAGCCCACAAAGCAGCCACCAGAGCGGCCATGAATCCGGCAATCCCGCCTTTGGCTCCGCTGAAGGTTCCGGCAAAGTTGGCCCAGCCGCGCCCGGTGGCGCTGCCGATGCCGCTGAAGCATACCAGCACGATGCCGAGAATGATTGCGACCTTCAGCACCGTGAAGATCAACTGAAATTCGCCCGCCCTTTTTACGCCCAGGTAATTTAGGACGGAAATAAGAATGGCTGCGGCGATGGCGATGAGCTGTCCCCAGGTGACGGCGAAGGGGTGAGAGAAAATATGCGCCAGAAAAACGTTGTCAGAAAAAAATGAGAAGACCGAGAACGTGCCCAGGATGCGCACCAGCCCGGTTGCAACGGTTGCCACCGACGCAGGCTTCGCGATTACGAACCAGGTCCAGCCATAGAGAAATCCGCCCAGCGGACCATAGGCGTCGCGGACATAGACATATTCGCCGCCGGCTTGCGGCTTCATGGCGCCAAGTTCAGCGTAGGTGAGCGCTCCAAAAAACGAAAGCAGGCCTCCGACCAGCCAAGCCAAATAGACCAACTTGGCAGAGCCCACGGCCTGCATCATTTCTGCAGGGACCAGAAAAATTCCGCTGCCGATAATGGTTCCCACCACCACCGCCGAAGCATGGCTGACGCCCAGGTCGCGGGCGAGTTCGGGACGGGTAGCAGTCTTTTGCGTCAAATCCGGCATTGTGGAAGGGTGCAAGTATACGTCAGCGGTGCGAGGTGTCTTCTCGCAACTGTTCTCGCAAAGCCACGCTGGTGACGTATCCCACTCCAAAGGTCACAGCCGCTCCAATCATCACCCACCAGGTCCACGGAACCTGTGTCCAACGCCACAGGTATAAATCCACGCTGAACCCGAAGAGCATGCCCACCATCGCGCCACGCTGATTGGCCGCTCGCGTTAGCACGCCGAGCAGGAAGACTCCGAGCAGCGCGCCGTAGGCCACGGATGCGATCTGCAGTCCGACTTCGACTACGCGCCCCGCTTTGTGAAGGGAAAAAACGGCCAGGGCAAACAGAACGATTGCAAAAAAGAAAGTGGCTAGCCGCGACAAGCGCATCCGCCTTTGCTCGTCTCCAACCGGTCGAAAGCGCACGTAGAAATCCATGATTGCGCTGGATGACAGCGAGTTCAGCGCGGCGCTCAGGTTCGACATGGCCGCCGCCAGAATCGCGGCAATCAACAGGCCGGAGATACCGTGCGGCATTTGTCTCACGATGAAGGTAGGGTAGATCCGGTCCGGTTTTCCAAAGGTCGCCGAGGGCACGCGATAGTAGGCCCAGAGCATCACTCCCACCAAAAGGAACATGGCAAATTGAAACAGAATGGCCCCGCCGCTCGAGATGAGCGCCAGCGTGGCCTGTTTCTGCCCCCGTGCCGCCAGCAGCCGCTGGACGAAGAGCTGGTCCGTGCCGTGGCTGGCCGTAGTAAATGCCGTCCCGCCAATCACTCCGGCCCAAAATGTGTAAGGGATCCAGAGGCTCGGCGTGAAATCGAAGACTCGCAGTTTGCCCGCGCTCGCGGCAGCGGCATGAATGGCGGGCCAACCTCCGGGCACAAGATGCAGGATCGTCCACAACCCGACCAGTGTTCCCGCAACGTAGATCACGGTCTGCACCACGTCGGTCCAGATCACAGCTGCGAGGCCGCCTTCGAACGTATAGATGAGGGTCAATACAGTAATGATGGCAATCGACGAGACCTCTCCCGTACCCAGAGCGATAGCTACCACGATCGATACGGCATAGACGCGCACTCCCTCGGCGGCGGTCCGAGTCAGGAGGAATAAACCGGCGGTGAGCGAGCGCAGTTGGCGGCCGAAACGGCGTTCGATCAATTCGTATGCGGTGTAGAGATCGCCGCGAAAATAATGCGGAAGCAACACGAAACTGATCACGACGCGCCCGATCATGTATCCCATCACCACCTGCAGGAAAGTTAGGTTGGTGTCATAGGCAAGTCCCGGGATGCTGATGATGGTGAGGGTGCTGGTTTCGGCGGCGACGATGGAAAGCGCGATAGCCCACCACGGAATATCGCGTCCCGCGAGAAAATAATCGCGCAAGGTGCGGTGCCGCTTACGGAAGCGCAGTCCGAACAGGGTGATGCCGACCAAGTAGGACGCGATAATCGCAAGATCGAGTTTGTCGAGACCCATGCGTTCTGCCGCTACATAACTTCGCGCCGCTGCAGTTTCGCGGCCTTCATTCATTCGCGATCTTAAATTATTATGGAGGCAATCTTCAGAGCGCGCGAGTGCGTCTTTATAGACGTGGATGAGAGCGTTGCTCGCAAGGTCGGGTCCAGCGAAAGTTGCCTGTGGTAGAAATAACCGTGGCTTACTATTTGGGCATTGACGGCGGCGGGAGCAAAACAACGTGTGTGGTGGGCGATGGGTTATCAGTACTCGCGACCGCTCTTTCAGGCCCCAGCAACATCACTCGCGTGGGAGAAACACGTGCGCGCGAATCGCTGCACGACGCCATAGGACAAGCCTGCGCCGTCGCGAAAATCGATCCGCGGCAAGTGCAACGCGCCTGCGTCGGGGTGGCAGGAGCGGGGTACGAACAGATTGCCAGCGCCCTGCATAAGATTATTGCAGAGGTGATTGTCGGGGAAATCGAAGTGGTGGGTGATATGCAGATCGCGCTACAAGCCGCTCTGGGCACGGGACCTGGCGTGATCGTCATTGCCGGCACCGGTTCGATCGCCTACGGCCGCGATGCCAGGGGAAGAACGGCCCGTGCCGGAGGTTGGGGGTTCGCGATTTCCGATGAAGGGTCGGCTCACTGGATCGGCCGCGCGGCTGTCGCGGCTTTACTGCGCCTGGCAGATGACGCCGCGGAAGACCGTGACGTTCCGCAAATCTCGCCGCTTTTCCGCGAGCTGAAGGCCATCTGGACGGTGGACTCATTCGAGGAGTTGGCGCACACTGCCAACTCCAGTCCAGATTTTGCGACTCTACTCCCTGGCGTTATGGCCGCTGCCGACGCCGGGAACGAACTGGCCGGGCAAGTTCTACAGCAAGCGGGAAGGGAACTCGCGCAGCTCGCCGGCATCGTGGTGAGGCGGCTTTTCGTCGAAGAGGGCGCTCTTATTCCGCTGGCCATGGGGGGCGGCGTTTTTCGTTATTCATCGATCGTGCGCGATGTTTTCTGCAATACGATGTCCAGTCTCGATCCGCGCCTGGAGGTTAACCGGCGCGTCGTTGAGCCTGTCGCCGGTGCGCTGATGATGGCACGTAAGGCGCCCCTCCAGCCTGAAGCAGAAGGTAAGTAAGTTAAGATCGACGGCTACTACCGGCCGCCGCCGATCTCCAGGATGGCGCCGGTGGTGTAGGAAGCAGCGGCGGAGAGCAGCCAAAGTACGCCTTCTGCCACCTCGAGCGGCGTGCCGGCCTTTGCATGGGAATGGTGGCTGCCAGCCGGTCGAGCCGATCGGGTGCGCCGTTGGCGGCGTGCAGCCCGCTTTCGATCAGGCCGGGAGCGACCGCATTCACGCGGATTCCTTCGGTCGCGACCTCACGCGCCAGTCCGATGGTGAAGCTATCAATCGCGCCCTTCGATGCCGCGTAGTGCACCCACTCGCCGGCGGAACCGGTGCGCGCCGCGCGCGAGGAAATATTTACGATAGCGCCGCCAGTCCCGCCGCGCAAGGTTGACATGCGACGCACAGCTTCGCGCGCGCACAAAATCGCTCCTGTTACGTTGACGGCCATGACTTGCGCAAGGGTCCTCGCGCTCACCGATTCCACGCGCGAAAATCCGCCGGTGATGGCGGCATTGTTGACCAAAGCTTTGATCGGCCCGAGTTCGCTCTCGGCCGTCTCGAAGAGGCGGACGACATCTTCTTCGCAAGCAACATCTGCATGAATCGCGCTCGCGTGCCCGCCACTCGACTTGATCTCTTCGGCAATTGCGCGGGCTTCAGCGGGACCAGAAGCGAAATTAACCGCTACTGAAAATCCGCGGGTACCGGCCAGTTTGGCGATCGCCGCGCCGATTCCGCGACTCGCACCGGTTACGATAACCGTGCCACTATCCAATTTAGCTGCGTTCACTATTTGTTTTCAACGACTTACAGACGTTACCAAAGATGTCTGGTCCGATATGTCTATTAGTGTTAGCTTAGCACTGTTATGACCCAGACCGAACTGCTTGAAGTGCTCCATAAAAAGCTCCAAAATCCTAAGCCCCGCTTCCGCCATCAAAGCGGCACCGTAGTTAAACGCACAGACGGATTTTACCTCAGATATTACGAGGACCGCGATGGGGTGCGAACGAAGGTCACGGAGCGGCTTTGCGATCTTGGCACCAGCCCCGCGAAGGTGAAGCTCCTGAGCGACTCGCACATGTCCGCAATCAACAGCGAACGTCACACAGAGTTGCACTCCGCAACTCCGGCCCCTTCCGTCACCGTGGGTGCATTCTGGGAAACCACGTACTTCCCCTGGGTCCTAGCCAACAAGCGATCTTCCACCATCCGTGGCTATGAATCGACTTGGAAGCTGTACGTCAAGCCCGAACTTGAAACAACCCCCATCGAAACGTACACCACCCAGGACGCTTGCGAACTTCTTGACTACATGGTGACGGTGAAGAATCTTAACGAGAACACACTTGCACACATCAAGAGCCTGTGCAGCGGGATTTTCTCAAAGGCTTGCGGCAAGAGCGCTATCAATATCAAGGTCAACCCTTGGAATAAGGCTGCTAAGGCATCGGTCAAGGTTCGCAAAGCGAAGGCTCCTGTTAAGTACACACGAGAGGAAACCGCTGCGATCTTGAACGTACTCACCAAACCAGACGCGAAGCTGTTCTTCGCCCTGTGCGCCGTGATGGGGTTGAGGCCTAGTGAGGTTGCCGCAGTGAAGTGGGAACACATGAATTGGGAGACTAACGTTTACCATGTTTGCGAAGCTGCACCTAATGGCGTGCTAGGGGGCGTCAAAAGCGAACGCAGCGACCGTTACCTATCTGTTGAAGAACCTGTCTTGGGATACCTCAAGGAGTGGTATGAATCGTGTGGTAAGCCTTCAAGCGGCCTGATGTTCGCAAATGACAACGGTGAGCCGGTTAACAGCAAAAACTTCGCTAGGTCTCGCATTGCGCCATCGGCCAAGAAAGCCTGTGCAAGGTGGTGTGGTTTGTATTCAGGAAGGCACGGTGCGTTTACGTCTCTCTATAACCTCACAGGTGACCTTCGCGCAGCATACCAAAGGTCGGGCAACTCGCTTCAAGTCTTGATGGATACCTATGTTGAGCCGGAAGTGGCGATTGGGGAGGCCGGTAATAAAAAGTTCTCGGAGGCTCTACTCGCAGCGATGGGAAAGGCGAAATAAGCAACGGTGCTTGGGGGATCACAAGTCTTCAGGTTTCAGACCGGTCTTCTTGCCGATCTTGGAAAGCATGGCCGGTCCGATTTCGTCCGAATCGTGAAAAGGGAATGTGTAATCGCCTTGTGTTGGGTGGACTAATTGAATATGGGAACCGCTCTGGGATTTAACAGTGAAGCCGATCTTCAGAAGAGCTCTGAGAACCTTCTTAGCTTTCGAGCTTGGCCAGTTGCTCAAGTCAGGCAAATTGCACAGAAACAGCTTTATTGCTCTCTTCGATTTTATCGGCAATCACGCGAAGAGCAAGAGCCTCAACCCTGGCATTGGCCTCCTCCTGATTATTACCGTATGCCATCACACCCGGCAGCTCAGGAACATCGGCAATCCAGCGACCGTCCACTTCGCGATCAAATTCCACATGGAACCGCATTGGCCGGAATCCTCTCTCGTTGTGCACGCTTTTGTAAGCCTTTTGTGCACTATTGTCCATAACAGTATAAGCTGTTCCCCACAAAGTCAAGCATGGAAAGGGTAACTTCAGTCACATCAATGGGTTACGGGTTGCGGCCCGATTCATTTCCCATCGAACACATGCATCATCTTGGCAACCTTCATAGTTCCTGCGTTTACCAAACCGTGCATGAGAATCTTGGCAACCAATGGGTGAGACGCAGCAGCCGCTTTAACGGCTTCCACTGCCCCAGCGGTAGAGGAGAAGACCGCGTGACCGGGGCTATTGAGACTCACGTTCCATTAGCACAACGATCTTCCTGTTGTTTTTTAATGCGTCCTGGCTGCTATCGAAGACCATCAACGTTGCTTTGTAGTCTTGGAGTTCGCTGAGTTCGGTAGCGTGCGCGTCATCACCTCGACCGGCTACGAACTTGTAACGCGGTTTTTTATCAGTCATTTTGCTTAACCTCTGCAAGAAACTCTCAGGGCTGTCAAGCTGCGCACGGCTTGACTGAGTTGCGCGTCTGCCTCGTCCGCTATGATCACCACATCCGAGAGCACTCGGCTCTGATCGAGTTCGCTACGGTGAAGATGCAATGTGCCGAACGTGGCAACCTGAAATATCCGAGACTCTTCAACGAGCATTTCGGGAGAGTAGCCTTGCGCTTGTCGCCTGTGGCCGTGCGCGGTACCGGTGCCGATGATGCGCCACGCGGCCTCGTTAGGGCAGCGCAGGCGAAAAATAATCTCACGGAACAGCACAGGGAGATGGCGCACGCGGTCGTTCTCGCTGAGTCGAATCCTCATTAAGGCCGGAACCAGCTCCACCATCCTCAGCCATTCTTTGATGGTTTGTCGGGCCTCCCCGGTCAAGGATGCCCTACACCCGCCCTGCCTCCAGGTCCTCTTCCATCGAAAGAAAGTCCCATGCGCACGGCAAGTTGCTTTCCTGCGCGAGATAGCCAACCATCGGTGTCATGTTCCCACCATCCCACAATTAGTGATTCAAGAAATGGTCAAAACCGTACACCGATGGACCAGTCCGATAAGAAGTCTACTAAGAAAATATCGCTGCATTTCCCTGCATTTCCCGCCCCACGCTGCATCTCTAAGATGTTGTATTCGTTAGTTCAGGCTGGTTACGATAACCGTGCCGGGATTATCCTCGCTCAGCATGGATTCAATCGTCTGCGCACTGCAAGTAACCGGGGGCGTCCTACTGCTTAACCTGCTCGCGCTTCCCGTGCATCAACTCGACCACGGCTTCGTAGAGCCGCTTACGGGTTTCGTGACGGTCGTAAGCCCGCGTGATGTAACGGACGCGTACCTCGACTCCAGATCCAGTCGGCCGCACACTGATGGAGGGCTCCGCTGAAAATCCCTGCACGTGGTAGCGGGTGGTGGTCTGCTGCCATTCTTGCTCGGCTTTAGCAGCATTTGCTTCTGTATCCTTGACCACGAGCTTCTGCAATTTGTCGATCACCGTATAAGGATCCTGATCGGCCGAAATCGTGAGTTGCAGTTCGTCCCACATCCACTGGCCTGAGGTGGAGAAGTTGAAATAATGGCCTTCGATGGCGAAGCTGTTCACGAAGGAAACCTGCCGGCCCGTGGGATGGCCGGCATCCGTCCAGTTTCCAGTTTCGAGTAAAACCGTTTTCAACAATCCAATCTCGATGACCTCTCCGCCAACTCCCTCAATCTCTACCCAGTCGCCCACGCGAATGCCGTTGCGCCCCATCAGCAGAAACCACCCGAAGAATGCCATGATCACATCTTTGCTGGCGACGGTGAGGCCCGCGCCCGCGAGGCCGAGGATTTCAGTCGTCTGGCTGGGCATGCCGAAAATAATAAATGCAATAACCATTACGCCCACGATCTCCGCCGCCACCTTGGCCATGGCGCGCAGCGTATCGATGCGTTTGTTCTCCGCCTTCATGCTGGTGAAGAGCCGGTCGATGAGGCGAGCCACCATGTAGACCGCAAACAGCACCAGAAGGATCCAAAGGACGCACTCAATCAGGTTGTGCAGCGCACTCTGCCGGCGCGCATCGGTCACCAAGATCCAGCTTGCGTAAACGTCACTCAGTTCTTTTTCGTCCTGAACGCGCTTGCCCAGGTCCGCGAGATTTTTCTGGTCGCGGCTGTATTGCTTCAGCGAATCGAGCGCTATTTGCTCTCCTGCCTTGGACTCTTCGCGGCTTGCACCTTTACCTCCAGTAGCGAAGCCTCGCGCCTGCTGCTTGGCGCTTTCGCGATTTAATTTTTCTTTCTCAACTTGCCCCGCCAGAACGTCATGCCGCTGGCTGAGGCGTTCCGCCTTTGCAGCCGTCTCCTGACGAGCTTCTTCCAGTTGTGTCTTTTTCTCCCGCAACGCTTTCCAGGCTCGAAAAACCGTCAGCATGGTGTGCGCCTGGTAGTCAAGTTCGTAAGGATTGATTGCCGATGGGGGAGTGGGGCTGTGATCGCTGGCGTCATGCTGCGTTTTCAGCCGCTTTATTCTCGATTGCGGATCTCCTCCCACCTGCTCCAGATCTTCCGAGGCATCATCGAACTCGTCCTGGTCAAGATCAGCTTGCGCTTTGGCGACCTCGATTTGATCCTGCAGGTTGTCTTTTTGCGAGTCAGGGGCGGCCGCAAGTTTACGCGTCAAGAGGACGATGTTCTCCTGATCTTCCTTGAGGGTTACTTCGGCCTTGTTTTTTCGGTCCGCCACCACCTTAGCCTCAGGGCTGAGCTTGGGTGGATTTTCCTCGGTAGCGCGCAAAGCATCAAAGAACGCCAGGTCCACTTCACGGTCGGCAACTTTTTCGGCCTGATGGGCGAAGAGCTGCTCTTCCGGAGTTGCGGCCAGACTCGCCATCCGGCGGGCTGTTTGCAAGGGTCGCTGATCGACCAGCGGACGCGGCGCAGTCGGGGTACTCCTTGCCAGAAAGGCTTTGGAGGATGCTTTGCCCGTTTCGTCAGCTTCGGCCGCCTGCGTTCGTGGCCGGGTCCACACCATGCCCGCAATGGCCGCAGTTACCAGCAGGAGCAGGACCATTGCGGTGATCCAATGGCGGAGTTTCATAGCGATCTTGATCGCGACAGAAAGATGGAAGTTGGCAGCAATGCGCAGTCAGGAATCATTCAGGGATTAGCTAGTTTAGCAAAGGTAAGAACAGAACCACAGGGCACGCGGGGGCTGTAGAGAACAACGCAGTATAGAATGTGCTGCGATTCCGGGAGGATATATGAAATGGTTCATGCTGATTCTCATTGCCACATTGCTAGTTGGTGTCGTCGTGGTGCCCGGCGCTCGGCCATCTGCAGCGGCGTCGGGGGAGGCGAGTGCGGACACGCTGCGTCACTTGGAGGCCGAGTTCATGAAGGCCGCGGCCGACCATGGCTCGGCAGGATATATGTCGTACTACGCCGACGATGCCGTTGAAGTTCCGAACGGAGAGCCGATCATCACGGGAAAAGCGAATATTGCAAAGACCATGGGATTTCTCGACGACAAGAACAACCACCTCACCTGGAGTCCAGTGGGCGCCGGCATCTCATCCGCGGGCGATCTGGGTTATACCTACGGTGCTTACGAGTTCACTGCCATCGGGAAAGACGGGAAGTCCGTTGTCGAACATGGCAAGTACACGAGCATCTGGAAGAAGCAAAAGGATGGAGGCTGGAAGGTTGTTCTCGATATGGGCAACGCGAGCCCGGACACGACACATGAGTGGAGCTCTTAACGGGCGAGGTCGCGAAGAGAATCGCGCAAATGCCGGAAAGCACCATGCCGCTACTTCCGAAAGTGATTGCTGATGGCTTCCGCCTGTACGCGGGTGACAACTGCTGACAGCGCCGACGCGTCCGCCTGCCGGACAGCTTGCAGGCTGCCGAAGTGTTCGAGGAGGCGACGAGTTGTACTCTCACCCACGCCGGGAATTTCCAGGAGTTCGGTGGAGCGATCGCGCATCTGGCGGCGCTTGCGATGGAAGGTTACGGCGAAGCGGTGGGCTTCGTCCCGAATGAGTTGAATCAAATGCAGTACGGGGGAGTGGTGGTCGAGCGCGACGGGGTCTTTTTCTTGTCCGTAGACGTAAAGAATTTCTTCGCGTTTAGCAATGGCGGCGAGCGGCTGATTGATGATCTCAAGCGCTTCCAGGGCCTCGGCAGCCGCGTGAAGTTGCCCCAAGCCTCCATCGATGAGCACCAGGCTGGGCATCGGCTTTTCTTCCTGCAGAAGGCGTTTATAGCGGCGTGTGACTACCTCGCGCATGGAAGCAAAATCGTCCACCCCCTGGACCGTGCGGATGATGAACTTGCGGTAATCCGATTTCTTCATTTTGCCATCTTCCCAGACCACCATGGAGGCCACGGTCTCCGCCCCCTGGATGTGAGAAATGTCGAAGCACTCGATACGCTTGGGCAATTCGGGCAGGCTGAGAACTTCCTGCAATTCTTCCTGAATGGCCTTGGCATTGGGATTGAGCACGCGAAAGCGCTGATCGTAGGATTGTTTGGCGTTGGTGCCGGCTAGGTCGATGAGGGCGCGCTTGTCGCCACGCTGCGGAACCAGGATGTGAACTCGTGCGGCGCGAGGATCCGATCCTGCGAGCTGCTCGGAGAGTAAGTCTTCAAGGATTGATCGGTCTTCGAAATCGACGGGCACGTATAGATTCCGCGGCACGTAGGGCTGGCCGATATAGAGCTGCTTGAGCAGAGCTGAGAAGAAATCTCCCGGGGAAAAATCATGTGCAGCGACCCGGCTGTCCGTGGCGAGAGCCGCTTGGCTGCCCAACTCGCCTTCTGCGCAAATGCTGGCCACCAGCGAGCTTTGCTCGCCCGGAAAGCCGGGAGCCTGCTCTGATGTTGCTGAAGGGGCGGCTGCCGGCACATGATCGATGTCCAGATCAGCCGCCTGCACTGGATCCGTATTGATCTCGGGCAAATCTTCCCAGAAAAATTCGCGACGATCCACGACGCGGCCGCCGCGCATGTGAAATAGATTTACCGCAAGCATGCCATTTTCGTAGTGATAGCCGAAGACGTCGGCATCATCGCCCTCGGCGGCGGCGATGCGCTGCCGCTCCTGCAATTGCTCGACGGTCGAAATCAAGTCGCGATAGCGGGCGGCGCGTTCATACTCCTGCGCCACGGCGGCCTGCTCCATGCGCTGCTGCAGCGAGCGCGCCAGATCCGTGGGGCGCCCTTCCAGGAACAGCTTCACGTCACGAACCGCTTCCTGATAAGTTTCCGGCGTGGTCAAATCCTGCACGCACGGACCCAGGCAACGTTTGATGTAGTACTGAAGGCAAGGCCGCGGATGAAAGCGGGTCAGGTCGACTTTGCATGACGGAATCAGAAAATTTCGGTGAATCAGATCGACGATGCGGTAGGCGAGATTAGCGGGGAAGTACGGACCATAGTAGGCGCTGCCGTCCTTGCGCAGTCGACGTGTGACGTACACTCGCGGCCAGCGCTCGCCTAGAGTGAGCTTTACGTAAGGGTAAGTCTTGTCGTCGCGCAGCAGGATGTTGAAGCGCGGCTTGCGCTGCTTGATGAGATTGTTTTCGAGCGCCAGCGCCTCTTTGTTGTTGCGGACCACGATATAATCGACATCGACGGCCTCACGCACCAGCGTGCCGGTCTTTGAATCTTCCCAGCGGCCTTCGTGGAAGTAGCTGGCTACGCGGCTGCGCAAATTTTTGGCCTTGCCCACGTAGATGACTTCACCTTCAGCGTTTTTGTAGAGATACACCCCGGGCTCGGTGGGAATGGTGCGGATTTTCTGGAGCAGATCCATCGGGCAAGTTTGTATTCTATTTGATGAGCGCATATGCGACAGTGTTACAAGATTCTCAGATGAGCCCATTGTTCGCCGGCCGGGCGGGAGTATCCCGGACGTTAGTTTTGGCTGCATGCGCGACCGTCGGCGCACTGTTTTACGCAGCCACCAGCACTGCATTCGGGTGGGCTGCCGCTCCGGCCCAAGACAATAAAACCGAGGCTGCGAAGCCGTCCGAGCAGAAAACAGAGGCGGCTGCCCAAGCCGCTTCGAAGTCGAGCGCGCGTCACTTTGACCGCGTCGTGATTATCGTGCTTGAGAATGGCGACTACGAAGCTGCCATAAAGGATAAGAATCTGGCAGACCTTGCCACGCATGGCGCCAGCTTTTCAAACCTGCATGCGTTGTTCCATCCGTCGTATCCAAATTATCTGGCGATGATTGCGGGCACGGACTTCGGCGCCCATCGGCGCGGACGCTATCTTGCCGACCGGCAGGTTAACTTCCCGGACGACGCTGCGCACAAAACTATCGCCGATCGCCTGATCGAAAACGGTCTGGATTTCAAGAACTATGCCGAAGAATTGCCGGAAGGGAATTGTCCATATCGAATCGACAGCCAACATGTGGCTCATAGCAATAAGGGCGATTATGTGCGACGCCATGTGCCCTTTCTCAGCTTGAGGGAGGTGCAGGAAAAATGGTGCGACCGGGTAGTGCGGGTTGATTCCGGCAAGGGCAACAGCCTGCTCGGTGAGGATAATTTTTTCGTCAGAGATGCGAAAGCGGGCTTGGCGGCCTATTCGTTCTACTCGCCAAATATGAATAACGACGGCCACAACACGAACGTCGGAGTAGCTGGCGCATGGGTGAGCAAGTTTCTCGATAAAACGTTCCCCGAGAAGCTGCGTAAGGGCACGCTGGTGATAGTGACTTTTGATGAGTCCGATCGCAATGCCGACAACCGGATATTTACGCTGTTTCTCGGGGACATGGTCAAGGAGGGAAGCCAGCAGGATCCCAAAGTCTTGGACCGCCATTACACACATTACAGTGTGCTGCGCACGATCGAAGACAATTTTGGCCTGGAGCCACTGGCCGAGGGAGATCGCGATGCGGCGCCAATTAAGGATATTTGGAAATAGGCGGTGATGCAGTAATGAAGCGGCGCTCGCCGCGGCGTATTACACTATTGCTTGATGCATCACACATCAACAATTCGTCTTACGGATGATCTTTTATCGTGGCGGAAGCAGAGATGGCAAGAAACCTGGTGTGCCGATGGGACGTCTCGTTCGCGATCAACTGGAGAGCGCGAGGTCAGGCGGAGGGAAGCAGCCATTCCTCCGGCGCCGGCGGCACGCTGGGGCGATTCGCGGTTTGCGGCGTAACCTTGCCTCAGGCAAAGGGTTTTCTCGATCGTGGAGTGTATAAAATTTCCCTATCCCATGTGGGGTTTGCGTTGCAAGGCACATCTCGGACTTCAAGCTGCTTGGCACATGAATCACGCAAACTGTTGAAAACGTTTATACTTATAGCGGGTTGTGCCAATAAGGGAAACTGGCACTTCCCGTGCAAAACCAAGGGTGGGATCGGCAAAGGACCAACGGCTGTCCGGGGGTCTGCATCACAAGGTACGCGCGTAAGTGCCAAGTCGCGCTGAGACAACTGATCAAGGAGCTTCTCCAATATGAACCGCACTTCGTTGACGATTTTACTGGCGGCCAGCATGGCAGCGACCATCGGCTGTTCCAGTAAGAACTACGTAAAGCAGCAGACGACGCCGCTGATCAACAAGACGAATGAACTTGACGACATGACGGCGAAAAATAGCAAAGATATCAAGGACGTGGACGCCCGTGCCCAGGCTGGAATCCAGGCGGTGAACGCCAA
>Ga0307474_10000731_pt1 | contig 23650 bp, 14 predicted proteins | sample atmos_gasesECM1C_2_FD_203312 | JGI IMG/M metagenome (GOLD analysis project Ga0307474, IMG submission 203312) | Hardwood forest soil microbial communities from Morgan-Monroe State Forest, Indiana, United States - atmos_gasesECM1C_05 | ecosystem: Environmental > Terrestrial > Soil > Temperate... | reverse complement strand
TCAGGATAGTCGCCATTGCCCGATAAGTGGGTGGCAGCAACACGGCGAGCAATATCGTCAACAGCGCCGCGGCAGCTGCAACGACCGAAAATACGCGGCGGCGCCGCCACAGCGCCAACAATTTTTCACGCGTATCGGGCGATCGTTGCGTTGAGTTGTCCATGGCGGCGGCTAGTGAAACTTGATGTGGTTGAACTGACGAGACAGCGTGATCGTCAGCTCATTGGAGGAAACGTAATAGGTTGGCGGTTGAATTTTTTCCGCTACGCGGGACGCATTCACACTCAAAGTGAGCTGCTCAGTCCAGCGCCAGCTGGCGCTGAACCCGAGGTACTTCACGGTGTAGTCAGTCACTTCGGAAGGCTGCGTCGGGTTTTGTGATTTCACATAACGCACGTCCGGGGTCAGGGACCAGCGTGCCGTTAGAGCGTACGTGGCTTTGATTTCATAAACTTCTTGGAGCGACAGATAGGCGAAGCCCGTGGGCGTCAGCTGACGTGAAGCGCTGGCGTTCAGATTCCAACGGCTGCCCTGCCGTGTCAGATTGGCCAGGTACACTGTGCCGTTTTGAGAGGATTCGACGGTAAGGGGTATGAGCGCGATGGTGGGACCGCTCTCGGTGCCCACAATCTCTTCTTGCGCCGTGTTGAGCCTATTTAGCGACCGGGAGTATCCGGCGGTCGCAGTTAGTGACCATATCTCGCTGAACTGCCGCGAAAATCCAACTTGCAGGTTGGCACTGCGGCTATCAGTCGTGCCGTCAAGCGACTGATATAGGTCAACGCTTGCGGCCAGCGTGACTTTATTTTTCTCGCTCGTGTTCAAAGTGAAAGTCGGCGAGACGCTCGTGTACCTGAAATCGACCAGCGTAGGTGTACCGATCGATTGTCCGTAGCGGACCTGCTGCGAACTCACGTCTGTGTCGAATTCGGCGCGCTCGCTCAAATGCCGGTCCCAATTCAGATCCGCCGTCAACGTGTCGCGTCGCACGCCTGTGGCGCCGTTGGTCAAATAATCTTGAGAAAGGCTGGAGTCGCGCGCCACGCCGGCGGCAGCGGTAAACATGCCACGCTCGCTGTCAAATTCGGTTTTGACGTTGAAATGCTCATAGTCCGATGCGACGGATGAGTAGCCGTGACTGTCGCCCAGTCGAAAACTAGGCATCAAATAGAACTCGAACGCATCCCCGTTATAAGTCGTCGGGGCATCGATCAGCAGCGCGCCGTTCGTTTCAGCGGTACGCGAAACAACGAGGAGTGCCGGGTTCGAAGCATAGTCGGTCACAATACCGAGCGTCGGATCCATTCCCCAGACGCCTGCTTTTGCGCCGCTAGAATGCAGCATGGCCGCCACCCAACAGCAGCCAAGCGCCGACCGGCGAAGGATCATGGGACGACAACCGTATCACCGCTTTGTAAGAGAATGTTTTGATCCAATCTGCGGCCGCGCTCAACGTCGCCGTAGTGGAAGGGAATCGAGATCTCGTGATCGCCGCTGCGGCGCAGAACGCGAATATGATTCGTGTTCGCAAACGGTGTCGCTCCCCCGGCGAGGCTCAGGGCCTGCATGACGTCGATGGGTCCGCTCAACGGAAAGTCCCCGGGACGGTTGACCTTGCCGATCACATACACTCGGTTTCCGAGAATGGTCTTGACCGACACCGTGACCACTGCGTCAGGAATGTATTTGCGCACGCGCACTTCGAGCAACTTCGTCAGCTCACCGACAGTGTGGCCGGCGGCCTGCAGTTCTCCGGCCAGCGCAAACGAAATGGCGCCGTCCGGGCGAATCAATACCTCGCCCTGCAGGTCGGTTTCCTTCCACACAGACACCTGCAGGACATCGCCCGGGCGCAGCAAATAGCCGTCCATCGGCCCTGGCTCGGCGCCGCACGCCGTTGCAACGCCAAGGAGCAGAAGCAATGCCCAACGATTCGGCAACTTCATCGCGATTTCACCGCTTTCACGTCTCGATGGCTAAAGAGCCGTGAAGTTTAGGTGCCGCATATGAGAGTTTCATTGCAACGGACTACATTTCGACTGCCCGTGTCATCGAATTGTCAGCGCGCAAGACGCAACCAGGCTGGTCTGGCCAGCTCTTGCGAGCCTCAGATCGTCGCGGGTTGCCCTGCGATCGTTCGACCCCAGCGCCCGACCGTCCGAACCCACTGCCGGCCGAACAGCAATCCCAGGCCCGAGAGCGTCAAAATCAGAGAACTGGGGAGTGGCACCGCACTGAATTCGGGCTGGAAACTGATCTTTATGGCGTAGGCGCCGAGTTGGAACTGCCCGTCTGCCTCACCGAACCAGTGCGCATAGAATGTGCCGGCTCCGATGTTCATCGATTCTGAGCCGCCGTTCATCGGCGAACCGAAAGTCCCGCTTGCCGAGGTCAGAAAAAAACTCAGGTTGGAAATCGTATCCAACCAGGGCACATCGGTGAGCGAGATGGTTAGTGTCCCCGGCGCCGCGATGTTGAAGGTATCCACGAAGGATTGGCTGCCCTGGATGAAGCCAACGCTGTCATACACTATGGTATCGGCGTGAGCCGTGCCCACGTGTGCAACGATGCCCAGCAAAATCGCCGTGGCGAAAAAATGCTTTACTTGCATAGAAACCCCTTCTCTTTCAATCCTAAGATATTCATACCGGCCGCCGCAGCGGAACCCTGACGCTCGCGTCGAGCGGCACGACGGCGTCATTGCCGGCGCCATTGGCATGGCGTTCGCTGTTGCGATACACGTACTTGTCATACAGATAGCCGCGTAGCGAGCGGGTTGACGAAGCGGAATCGTCGGAAACACCAACGCCATCTTTGATGCGCATGACGAGGTACTCCTCGCGAAGCCCGCTCATGGCGAGAAGAGCAATGTCGTCCCGCTCGACTTGCCGCCCCTCCTCCACCTGTTCGTTGATGATGCGTTCCAACCGGAAAGCGTCCAATTCGAAAAAACGAATGAGTTCATCGCCGGATTCGACCAACACCGGCACCAGATTTCGGCCGCGGATCGCCTGGTCACACAGCGGTGCAACGCGGTTTAGGGTCGACTTGATCGCAAACCGGATGATGTCCGAGTCCCTCACTCCCAGCCGCTTGGCAATTCGCTTGATATTGCGGATGTCGCTCTCGCCCAACCGTATCGACACCGCTTGTTTTCTTTTATCGACCACGGAATCTCCCGAAATCTATTGTCGAACCTAACGCTTTGGATCGTAGGCGATAAGTGTGTCGTGAGAATGGCACTTACATGACGAATTTCACATATGGCGTGATTGGATCGATGACGATGTGCAGACGTTGATGCGCGGGCGCGCGATGGCGCGTCAGTCAAATGCATCTCGACGCGGTCATCAAGATTTCTCAATCGATTAGTACACTGCCAAACATTCGCCCGGAAGAGAGCGCAAGCCGATGCCAAGTTTCAGAACCATCTCAATGGTTTTAGCCGCAAGCGTGGGGCTGTTCCTAGGCTTTATTTGGTGGTGGGACGGGAGAACGGCAGAAACGCCGGTGCGGCGTGCGGAAGCCCTTACAGCGACACCTCAAGTCTCGCCAGGCACGGTTCAATCCGCGCGCCCCTTCGAGGGCCAGCAGGGTTCGGCGGCGCAAGTGATCTTTGCGCCTTCCGCCAAGACGGCCGATGACCCGGCCGACGACGCCGTCGCGTCGAGTCCTCCCGCCCCTCCGCTGCCGGTCTCAGTCTTTTTCTATCAGCGGAAGGCAGACCCCGATCATAAAATCGAGGGCAGCATCGAAAATAGGTCGAACGATCCACTGACCATCACAATGAGGGTCGTCAGCTCGCGCACACGAGCCGTTTCGGAGTCCACGTTGGATGTCGCTCCCTACAGCCGCACAACGTTCGGCCGGGACGATGGGCTGGATCTGAGTCCGGCTGATCAGGTCACGTTGCAAAGCCCCACGTACGGCGACTTGGTGCAGGAAATCCGCCGGATCCAGTGACACGGCATCAGTTGGTTTCGCATTCAACGCCCAAGCAAAACATTTTAACGACGATGAAGGGCGGCAGAAGACTGGCGTTTAGTTGTTGGTAGTTGGTCGAGCCGGCCAAATCCTGGCTCAGTTGGTCAACCGCATTCTTGCTGGCATCACCCAGTGAATTGGCGCCCGAGAGCGCGCCGGCGAGTGCGCCAGCTTCGGAAACCGGCACGCCGGTGGAAGTGCCAACGACGGTGATATTGCCGGCACCGATGACCTGCACCGCGGCGATGTTTAAGTTTCCCGCGACGCGGATGCCTGCATCTCCGGCGTTCACCGCACCCCTCGGCGCGATCAGATTAACCAGTCCGGCCGTCACGCCGGGTGTCGTCAGCAGCTGGCCGATGCCGCTTCCCGATACGGAGTTGCTGGGATCGACGAACAGATTGCCGTTGGCGTCGGTTTGAATGACGGGCGGCGGCGCCCCCGAGGCGCTCTTTGCGCCCTTGCCCGCATCGATATTGCCGTTCGACGCCCAGAGAATGATGTCGCCTCCCTCGAGGGTCAACATGCGTGATTGATTGACCAGGAAATCCTGGTCTGCGAACCCCTGAATCGCACCTTCGCCCAGCACCAGAACACCCAGATTCACCTCTGCAGGTATCGTGAGGCCGGTCGCCGTCGTGATTTGCTTAACCGCGCTCAACGAAGCCGGGGGGTTGGCAAGTCCCACGACGACAGAGCCGCCTGGCACCAATAAGTTGATGTCGCCGCCCTGCTCCGTCTTTACCTGACTAAAGAACAGGTTGAGACTCCCGTCGTAAGTCAGCGCATTTCCATTGGCGTCCATGGCTGGGAAGAGCGTGTTGATGGCGTTATAGCCGCGGTCGTAACTCGCGCCTTGCAAGGTGTGCGCAAGACCCGTGGCGCTGAGTTCATCGCTCAACACTTGCGCGAGCAGCGGCAGCTGCTGCGCGCGTGTCAAAGCCTCAAAACTACTCAGCGCCGCTGAATAGCCGAGCCCGGGCATGGCCGGATTGATCTGCGTCATATAATCAATGAGAGTTTGTGCGTAGCTTGCGGGGGCGCCGGTAGCCGCGTTAGGCGCCAGATAGGCATTCGCGAATGCTTGATAGGCTGGTTGCCGCAAGCTCCCGTCGGAATCGGTCCCGAAGCCCGCCCCCAAAATCATCGTCGCCCCAGTCGCCGGCAATCGCACATCGGACAGGCTGCCGCTGGTCACGACCCCATTCGAGTCCCCGAGATTGATCGAGCCGCCGGCCAGCACCTCGAGAAATCCCGGCCCCGCCAAGCTAATCCCGTTGGGATTCTCTTCAAGCGCATTGGTGACCGGGAGGGTCGGCGTCGAATAATTGATGTTGCCGCCGGCAGTAATCAAGGTTACGTCGGAAGGGTTGAGATTCTTGCCATTGAAATTCAGGTCCGTGATATTCCCGCCCGCGATCACGTTCGCCGCCTTGGGAAACGTCAGCTCGCCTGAGTCGATGTTGCCGGTATTGGCCACCAGTGAGATCGGCTGCGGATCGGTTTGATGCAGCGGCACTTGGGGCAGCGGCGCGCCGACAAGTCCAGTAAAGGTTAACCCCGCCTGCGGCGCCAAGATGTTCGGCACCAGGGATGGATCGGCCTCCGAGAGGGCAATCTGATATGTTGTGCCGTTGTTGTTTATCGAGCCCTGCGCGAGCAAGTTCAAGTTTCCCGTCGCGGCGGGAAACAGCGTGATCACAACGCCATTTGTCGTTCCCGGCAACGGAGGCGCACCCAGATTTATACCGCCCGACAGCGACGCGACATTCAGGGTCGAGGGATAGACCGCAAGGTAATTCTCCGCATTGGGCGAGGCCTCGTAAACGAGATTGAGCGTGGACAAAGCGGCGATTGGCACGTTCGACAGGGGATCATTGTTGAGCACGACGTTGCCGGCGGAACTGACTAGATTGAGCGTGCTCGGATTACTCGTTGGCGCATAGGGATAAAACGCCGCATCTTCGCCCAGGGCGGATACCAACGAGGCGTTCGCTGCCGTGATCGGTAGGGTGGTGCTGTTGGCTACCCCATCCAATGCAATGCCGCTGCGGGCGCTGACATCGAACACGCCATTGCCAACCACCAGAATGGGATAGATTTCGGTGTTGGGCGCAGGGAGCCCCGTCCCGGCACTCGAGGTGTTGATCAGGGCAGTCTGCTGACCAAAAGTGGAATCGCTGCTCGATGTGAGGGAGCCTCCCGCAGCGATCGACGCATTGCCCCAATCGTCTTCGAAGACACCACTAATGATATCGCCGCCCGCACGAACGTTTAGATTGCCTCCGCCGGTGAGCAACAGATCTGCGGCGGTGGCCGCGCCGCCGGTCACGAGAAGCCGGCCGGTGGTTGGGATGACCGTGTCGGTGTTGACGATGTCGCGCCCGGCCGTCAACGACAGATTCCCGCCGGCCAGCACGCCGACACCCTGTTGAAACTGACTGAACGTGATCCACCAGCTCGTACCCGAGCTCGGAGTCAGCGCGGTTTCCGACGGCCCGCGGCGCCACAGCCAGTCTGAGATTAGCTGTGCGCTGCCCGCACTGCGAACATCGTCAGCCGCGGCGATGCTGACGTTGCCGCCGTCGGCGGGGTAGGCGACCGCATCACCAACCCTGGTCAACTTCAAGGGCAGAGTCGTCGGCACGAATTCCGCCGATTGCGCCGGAGTCAGGATGGACGGCATGCCCGCCGTATAGATCGCGGATGAAAGTGGATCCTTCTCGGCCACCTGCAGCGTGCCGTTGTCATACAGATTTCCGAATGCATCCCCGGCACTGTAGCCGAGCAGGACATCCGCGCCCGCGGCGATCGCAATGTTGCCGGTTCCGGTGCGAATCAAACTACCCGCTGTCAAAATCACATTGCCGGTATTGGGCGGGGCATCCAAGCTGGAAGCCGTGGTCGGCTGCGGCACGACGGCGAGCGGATTGGCCGCCGACAGGTCGGCGCCCGCGATGAGGGTATACGAGCCCGAATCCGCCGCAGCGCCAGGCTCGCCGAAAGCCCAGGTGTTGACCGCTTTGCCGGGGCTGCTGGTGAATCCATCGCTCAGCGAGGATTCGAAAACGAGATTTCCTGCCGCGCGCAACGTCAGGTTGACGGGTGCGCCGAGCGCCGCGTTCCAACTCGCCAGGTCCCATACCTTTGTGCCGTCATTGACGATTAGATCCCCGTTGCTGTCGATCTCGATGCCGGGTCGAATCTCGACGTTGGCCAATCCGAGATTCCCAGCGATGACAGAGGAATTGGCCACGAAGGTCTGCCCGTCCGTGAACAGCAGCCCATTCAAGTCATTGACATCGCAGGTTCCTCCGCTGCCGCATTGAGAATCCTGGTTGCCGAGAGTCGAGGCCGAGTAGTTCTTATAGCCCTCCACGATCACGGGATTGCGCGAGAGCAATTCGAGCGATGATGGGTTGTTTACCTGGATCTGCACGCCGGTGTCCGAGGCGGTGCGCGGCGCGCGCAGCGTCAATGATCCGTCGCTATCCGCTCCGCCCCCGGCGCCGCCCTGCATGCTAATCGTGGTCGGTTGTTGCGCCGTGCCGCCGGCGATCGCAATGTCGCCGCTCACGGTGCCCAGCGTGATGTCGCCGCCGCGCGAGATGAGGCTCGCGCCATTGGCGCCGGCGGGCCCGTTCGCACCGGCATTTGCCAACAGGTGCGCGCCGCCCTCCAAAGTCAGACCATTGCCCGCCCACAGGGATATTGATCCGCCGTTGGTGTTGAGCTCCGTCGAGCCGCTGGTGTTGATCACACCGGATCCGGCGACATCGATGCTGCCTTGATCGACCGCCAGCTGAAAACTGCCGGCTTGTACAGTGGTAGCGATGGTGACGGCCGTATCGCTGCGAGTACGCAGGTCCAGCGCGCCGTTAAAACCGCCGCTGCTGAGTGCGGACACGAGTTCGCCGAAGCCGCCGCCCGAGAGGCCTGAACCCACGTCCAGCGAAAAATTGCCTTGGGACTGTCCGGCGGCTGCACCGCCTTTGAGCGTGCTGCCTGCGAAGCTAAATGTTCCTTGCGGGGCCGAGACGCTCAAAGATCCCGCATCGCCGTTGATCGCGCCCGGGCCCGTGCCGGAGGAGGCGCCCGAAACATCGAGCGTCGCGCCGCTGGCGATGACGACATTGCCGGCCTGCGAGACCAAATCGATGGAGCCGCCCGCGGCCGCCGCGCTGGTCACCGTGTAACCCTGCACCGCGCCCGTCGCGCTGGTCGTAGATCCGGCACCTAAGGTCACGTTACCGTTCGAGGCGGTGAGTGAAATGACGCCGGCGGGCAAAGTGATCGTACCGTTCTGCGCGATGGCACTCCCTTGAATCGTCAGTGCCGCGCCCAAGCCTGCGGCGGGTGAGGCAAGTTGGGCGTTTGCGGCGGAAGCGTTCAACGTGACGACGCCGGTCGTCGTCAGTGCTTGATTCGATCCCGCCGCACCGATCAGCGCCGCACTGGTGATGTTGATGGGAACGGGCGCCTGCGATATGACAGTGAGGCTGCCAGTGCCTTGTCCAACGATATCTCCTGCCGCCTGCAGATCGAGGCTGCTGAAGCCGCTGATCGTCTTGGCTCCCGAGCCCAGCGTGAGTTGCCCGGAACTGGGCGACGCGGTGGCGCCGGCAATCAGCTGCAGCGCACCGGTGCCGTCGGGCGCGGCTGCAAAAGTTGGCGCCGTGCCACTTGAATTCAGGAGGGTGATGCTGCCGGCCTGCAGCACTTTATTGCCTGCGCCGTAACCGCCCAAACCGGCCGCGTCCAAGCTGATACTGTTCAGACCGGCTGTCGCCGAACCGGGCGTTCCGAGCTGCAACGCGCCATAGAAATCGATGGTTGAACTGCTGCCGATCGTCAGGTCTGTCAATCCCCTCAGGCTGCCCAGCAATTGGGCCGTGAGCGCCAAACCGGATGTGCCCGCAGGCACATCGCCCAAACTGACCACACTGGAATACAAGCTGACGGCGGGCGCCGAAATGAATGCGCCCGGCGCGAGTGTGGTGTTGTTCGTGCCATAAAGCAGCAAGCTGCCGCCCGCCGATACCGTTGCGCCAGCGCCGACATTGACGATGCCGGTGGGATTCTGCGGCAGGCTGGCAGGTTCAACTTCAAGCGTTGCGGCGGCGCCGTTCGAGACACGCAATAATGCGCCGCCGCCCGCCAGCAGCAGCGCGCTCGGCGGTTGATTGCCCGCACCGCCAACGCCACTGGCACTGATTTGCGCATTCGGGTCCACCGTCACGCTGTTCTGCGCGGCAAGAATGATTTCGGGCGCCGACAGCGCGGCGGTGTTTTTCAGTTCCACGGTTTGAGTCGCGCCGACATTGAGCTGCTGGCCGGCCGAAGTATTGGTGCTGGTCGCGCCTAAAATCAGGGTTTGCACGTCCAGATTGTCAAGCTGCTGCACATTGAGCTGCAGGGTGCCGGGCGCAGCCGGGATCTGATTGGCGCCGGCATCGACCACCACAATGTTTTGCGCCGTGATGGCGACATCGCCGCCCTGCCCCTGCGTCGTGATCGGAGCGCCGCTCGAGGTGGTACCCGAGACAAAACTGCCGGTGTTGAAGCTGACCGAGCCGTTGAGCGCCAAGCTATTGGTCGCCGACAACAGCAATTGACCGGCGTCGGCGGGCAACCGCGGTGCGGCGGTCCCGCCGGCTTGCGCCGCTGCGCTGAAGAATGCATTCGCATAAGTATCGGTGTACTGTGACTCCGTGCGCACAGTCGCATCGGACGCGACGAGCACCGTGGAGGTGAGACTGGATAGAATGCTGGTGCCGGCGACGCCGAAACGCGCGGCGACCTCAAAAGCTCCATCCGGTTGCGCAACCGATGAACCCGTCAGTATTCCGCCGTTTGACTGCACCACCCGCACCGCGAAGGCGCCGGGCAGCAATGCGTAGTACGCCGGTAGCAGTGCATACGTGCCGGCGGCCAAGCCCGGCACCCCGGAGAGCGTGATGGTTTGACCCGCGGGCGCCGACCCTTGGCCGTATTGCGCATCGATGGGTGCGAAGGGCGAGTTCAACGTGGGCAGGATGGCGTAGGTATAGACGGTCGTGCCCGCGGGATGATTTGCGGCGGGTAGATTAGCCGGATTGAGCACATCGACCGAGCCGCCCTGCCCGGCGACGAATTCATAAGCGTACAGATCGCCGCCACCCGACAAATCCAGCGTCGCGCCATTATTGACGCTCACGCTGGAGCCGTTGAGGCTGATCTGTTTGGCCGGGGGCTGCGTCAGGATATTGGTGGTGCCAGCCGCTGGGGAATACGTCCACTGAACGCCATTGGCGGTCGAACCAAACGGGATGAGCAAACCGTCCGCCGACACGGAGGTGAGACTGTTGTTGGTCAAGGTTACGCTGCCGGGTGTCGCGACCGCGCCTTGCGCATCCAAAATCGGGATGCCATTCAAGGCGATCTGCCCCATCGGCGCGCGCAACACGCCGCTCTGCACGATGTCGGTGGCGTTGATGCTGATGCTGCCGCCGGCGGAGAGCGGCGTGGCAGGTATCGTACCTGAAGGCAGCGTCGAGGCGATCGTCACCTGCGTCGGTGCGGGCGGCGATGACGAGTTGCCTGCCGAGGGCAAATCATTGATCGCGAACCCTGTGGCGGTCGTGGGGTAGAGCTGCGCGCCCTGCAGCGTGAGATTCGCGGAGGTGTCGAGTGCACCTTCAAAATTCGGGCTGCCGGGCACATTGACGGCGGGCGGCGAGCCGATCGCGTTCGCGCCGGCGATCAAGCGAATGTCGCCGCTGCTGGTCAGGGTTTCTTGAGAAAATCCACTCCAGCCGCTGATGCCGCGGACATCGATCAATTGTGCGTTGACGTTCAAGGTCGCCAGCCCGGCGGTAGGGTTTAACACGGCCGCTGCATTGGGGCTGGGATTGATCGTATCGAAATAATCGGAATTGTTGAGGTAATTGCCCACCGCAACGTAGGGTGCGCTTAAATTCACTTGCGCCGATTGATTGCCTACGAACAGCGGCGCATCGAGCGTTAGACTCGCCGCGGCGCCGAGCGTAACGTTGCCGGTGAAGGCAATCGCGTCAGCGCTTGTAATTGCGACATTGGCAAAGCCGCCGCCTTGAATCGTACCCACATCAATGACCGCCGTGCCGCTCAACAATTGATTCGATGGCGGAACGGCGGACGCTCCGGCAGCGTTGAGGCCGGCCAGGGTCACCGTGCGCAACGTGGTCGGATAGTTGGCGTCGCCCGCCGCGTTGTTAAAACCGGTTCCGTTCGTCCCAGCATCGGTGTATGAGGGACCGAGCGCCATGTTCAGGGTTCCGCCGGCGGCCCCGGCGATGGGCACACCGTCGAGCGAAGCGGCTTGCGCCAAGAGTTCACCTTGCAGGACGATGCCTTCGCGAGCGCCAATATTGATGGTCCCGGCATTTGAGGCCACACGAGTTGTGACCACTCCATTGACGCCGACGAGATCGAGAATGCCCGAGGCGCCGCTCACATTGATCACGGAGCCCGGATCGGTTTTTACGAATCCCTTGTTCGCGAGCAGGGAAATCGTACCACCGGCGAGGATTGATCCTTCGCGGTAGCCGTGCGGATCCAGGGTATCGATTTGCGCATAACCCGCAGCCGCCAGCAGCGCATCTGGGCCAAGCTCGATGTCCTGATTCGCAAGGAACCCGGGATCGCCGTTTGCCTGCAATGGATTCGCCGGATTCTCGAGCTGCAGCGTAATATTGCCGCCGGGCGCGATGATGCTGCCGAATACCCGCACATCGCCGTTGTAACCGTTCGCCGCCAATACGACGTCGGCGCCGGGATCGGTGACGATGGACGCGTCGCGCGCCAAGGTAACATCGCCGATTTCGACGGGCGACGGATCGCTGGCGGTCGCGATGAAACTGAGGCTGGCAGGCGTACGCAACGCGGCCGGCAACGTCTCAAGTTGAGAGAAGCTCGCGAGACTCGCTCCCGTGGGTTGCAAAAAGGCGTTATGCGTGAAGACCAGAGATTGCTCGATCGGCGCGACGGTGATCGGCGTGCTGTCGTCAGCATCCTTGAGGTTGCCGATGATGACATCGTTTTGCCCGGTGAGGTTGTACTGAGCGAAGCCCCCCTGAGTGAAAAAATCCGGCGCCAACAACAATTCGCCGGGCGTCCCGGCCGTCGCCGTTGACACCGTCAGGGAGCCGGATTGCAAAGACAACGTTCCGCCACCACCCGCCTTGAGACTGGCGCCAAGCAGCGTGGCGCCTGCGCCCAAGTCCACCAGGCCGGTGAAAGGCGTCGTAGCCGCCGTCGCCGGGTCAACACTAAAACTCGCGGCGAGGGAAATTTTCCCGGCGGTGCCCTCTGAGAGCACGTTGCTCTGGTTAATCCAGCCGCCTCCCGAAACATTGATGAGGCTGTCGGCTCCGATAAAAATACTGCCGCTGGCGGTGACGTTCACACTACCGCCATTGATCACCACCGGCGCTGTACCCGGCAGCTGCGTCACCGCAGGTGAATCGTTGGTCCAGCCGCCGCTGACATCAATGACTGCGCCCGGTCCGACGTTGATGTCGTGAGATAGCAGATCCCCGGTGCTAACCGTCTGTAAGCTGACACTGCCGCCTAGTGCGCGGATATTGCCGGCAATGTCGATACCCTGAGTCGACGTGGCGGCGAAACTGCCGTTCGCCGCGATGGCCAACGTCACGCCCGCGGGCAGGGTCACCGCGCCGTTGCTCGATACATCGATGGTGGAGAAACCGCTTTGCGTCAGCTGCGTCGGCGACAAGCTGGTAACCGACGGCAGACTCACCGAAGAAATAACGTTGCCATTGAGAACGACGTTGCCGACCAGATTGTCCGTGAGTCCGTCTGCAAAAGTGACGCCGCCGTTGACGCCAAGGTTCGGGAGCCCAGTGGCGGAATCGGAGCAGTTGGAGCATCCAAGCACCAACGTTCCACCTTGCGCCAAGCTGGAGAGCGACCTTTGATGCAAGCCATCGACAGTGGCCGCCAGCATGGAACCGCGCAAATACACCTGCGGCGCCAGCACATCGAGGGTCCCGGCGCTGGCGCCCTGGGTGTAGCCGGCATAGTAGGATTGTCCGTTGCCCTTGTTGGTGACGCCCCAGGTTGGGTCCGTGTAGGCATAGCCATTCGCGATCCCTACGTACTCGATCGTGCTGGGCGCGGTGCTGATGTTGTAAACCTGACCGTTCGCCGCGAGCAGGTTGGTTGTGCTGGGACCGTACCCGCCCTGGTAGGCGATGCTGCCGCCCGACACGTTCAACGTAGATCCGGCGCGCGTGATCAGGGTGCCGGTGGATTTCAGGTTGACGGTGCCGGCCGCGGTGAGCATCTGATCGATATTCGAGCCGATGTTAGCTGCGTACGGAGTAACGTCGAACAATGATGGAGGATTCGTGACGTCAACGGTGACGGTGGTGCCGTGCAAAAATCCATCGCGCAGCAGGGGATCGTTCTGTAGGTCGTTGGTCTCGAGCGTCACTTGAACCAGGTTTTGCGTCACCGGGACGGAGACGGCCTGCAGTCCCGAAACGTCGATGCTGCTGCCCGGCGCCATGTAAAAACTGCCGTCGTCGGTGACGGGTCGGTTAGGTGTACTGTTCAGTTGATACGGGTTAGACGTTGCATAGGCGTTGACCGTCCCGCCCGGCGCACGAATCGCAGCGCTTCCCTGCAATTCGACCACTTGCCCGGCCAGTTCCACTTGCGAGGGGACGAACCCCGCTTGTTCGGGCACGGTCAATGTTCCCGTATCGGTAGCATCCGGCGAAACCTCGGTGACGCTTCCGGGCGCAAGCAGCAGCGTGCCACCCTTGTTCGGCAGCAATCCGCCGAAGGCGGTCTGCTTGCCATTCGAGTCAGTGGGATTTGGATTGTAGAAAGAAGATCCCGCGGAAGTATCCCCCGCGACCAGATAGATCGATCCATTGGCACTGACGGAGGTCGTGGCCGAGAGTAACCCTTCTTGATTTACGATCAACCCGGCGAGCGTTATGTTGCCGCGGGCGGCGGTGATTTCTCCACCATTCACGACAGTTCCGGTCACGCCGCCGCCATCGACCTGAATCAGCAGGCCGCGCATGTCCGGACTGGAACTTGCCACCAGGTATACGGCCTTGGAGGCCGCGCCCAAAATGGTCTGCCCGTCGGGAGTGGAAATTGATCCATTGTTGGTGACCGCGGATCCCAACAGCATGATTCGGCCGCCGTCAGCGGCGGTAAGCGTGGCGCCGCTGTTCACGGTGACGGCACCGGCAGCGCCGTTCGGCGGCGCGATGAACGCGGCATTCGGCGGCAGTCCCACCTTATTTTCGGAGAGTATGCCGTTTTCGAACAGTGCGTCCGGATCCTGAGAATTCGCGACGGGCGCGAGAGCCAGCGTCGAGGCGACCAAGCCACCGACGTCGATCTGCGCGCCCTTGTCGAATACGATGCCGTTCTGGTTATAAAGATAAACTTGGCCGTTGGCGTTCAGATGCCCGGCGATGACACTGGGATCCGCGCTCCAGATATTATTCAATACCGCGGAGGTGGCGCCCGGCTGAATGAAATTGACCGTGAAGCCGGTGGCGATGTTGAAGTCCGCCCAGTTCAATATGGCTTTGCTGGTCGATTGTGTGACGGTGAGTGTGTTGCCGCTCACCACCGCACCGGCTGCGCCATATTGCACAAAGGACTGCGCCGAGGTGCCGCAAGCTCCGGAAACAATACATGGGGTGGGCAGCGGCGGATGGCCCGCGACGGCCGATCCGGTCCAACTGACCGACAGGGCGACGAGTCCCGATACCCTTGCGACTCCCAAGTCCCGTGCCCGCCGCATAATCACCTTCCATCCCGCACTCGGGTTGAACCCAGTGCAAATAAAAAAGCGGGCCCTGTGTTTTCACAGGGCCCGCCGCTAGCTTCCATAGGGAGCGAAGTAGCCTTCCACACCTATCAGAGAGGATCGCTGCCCAGCGTAATATTGCCGGGAATGGTCTTGAACGGCGACAACGGACTGTCCGAGTTGCCGTTTCGGCTGGTCACCGAAACGCAAGTCACACCTGTGAGTGTGGTGGCATTGTCCAGATCCGTAATGACCCCCGGCAGATTGCCCGGGAACTTCTTGCCAGGACTACCACTGCAACCCGGCAACGACGCCGACTTCAACTGAGCCAGGTAGGCGGCAGCAAAGTCCGAGTTGGTCGTGTGCGAGGTCAAGAAGCCGGAGGTCTTGGTATTGAAATGCGCCTGGTAGAAATCCGTGTAGTTGCCCTTGATGGCGTTGACATAGGACGTCGCAGTCGCACTGTTTTCGTCGTCACCCGTGGTACCCGTGTCGACCGCAGTGTTGTTCAACATCACGAAATCATAAGCATTGGTGCCCGCGACATTTTGATTGGCCGCAATTCCGGGCGGATTGTCCATGCTGAGGATGCTGATCGCGCGCAAGCCGCAGCCCGCGGCAGCGAGAAGCTTCAGGTCGGATACGCTGCCGGCGGCAGAGCTTTCCTGGACATCCTGGTAGCCTGCGGCGCACACAACCGGTGGCGTTCCCAATCCATCCGAGCCGCCCAAGTATCCGTTGACGACGCTGGTCGGAAGGGTCGCCAAAGCACCCAATTGCGGATAACCCAGGAATTCGGCCGAGCTGGAAGTCTTGTGACCGGAACCAATGTTGCGGTCAAGCAAGATGACATCGCCCGCGGGCAGGGCAGCGCCCGCGAAGCCCGCTTGATCGCCATACAGTTGATTCCAATTCGTGATCGTGCCCGAAAGAATTCCGGCCACTTCCGAATAACTGAAGTTGTGCTTCTGCGCATACAGTTGGGAGCTCACTGCGATGCCGAATACCAGATCATAGATTCCGGCAGATGCACCCGGCAAAGACAGGGCGGCCGGCGCGATCGGATTGTTGATCCCGGCGAATGCGGGGACCTCGAGGTCCGTCAGGCCGAAATCCGGCTGCCGATTCGTGGATTCGATGGTGAAGGTGCCCGACTGAAAAGTCGGTACGCCGTTTCCAGGGGTGCAGTAGCTGCCTGCGGTGGCTCCGGGGACGAGCGCGGCGCTCGTCGTCACGCTGGCCACCGTGGGATACGGCAGACCAACGGAAGCAGGGGACTGCGGCTGGCCGCCATTCGTATAGCTGCCGCCGTTGAATTTGTACATGACCATCACATTTTTGCCCGCCGGCACAGTGCCATTCGCGACCAACGTGGTGCCGTACAGGATGTAGTACTTCGTATCGGCTTTGCCCGCCGCCGTGCTGGTATACAAATCGACATTGCTCATCAGTCGGCACGTGGCCGCACCGACTGCCTGAGGCTCGGCCGAACCGCCACCGTAATAGAACACGAAGTCGGGAGTGACTCCGGGCCCGACGGCAAAGGCCGCATTTGACCCGAGCGCCGCAGCGATCGAGCATGCAAGATAGCTTGCTTTGGTAGACATCTTCATGACCATTCTCTCCGTAAAATTGCGAGAAATATTCTGTATGCGTCGCTAAGCGACGCTGGCCTTAGGCCTCAATTTTCCGGCGCCGCGACACGACGCCCATCAGGCCAAGGCCGGAGGCGAGCAGCAGCAGCGGAGTGGGTAGCGGCACCGGCGAGCCTTGCGGGCCGTAGGTCAACACGTCCTTCGTCCCGCCTTGCAGCGTCGTCGTGAGATCCCACGTACTGGGCAAAGTGGTAAAGCCGGTTCCGGTGACGTTGTACATGCTGAGCGCCGTGCCGAGCGCGGTCGCATCGCTATAGGGCACAACTGCATTCGCGAACAAACGATTTGAGAGGATGCCTTCGGTCAGACTCGCACCCCACCATTGCGCAGTCGGCAGGACTACGGAGGTCGACGATCCGCTCGTTACTGCATTGGCCGCCACCAGGAATAGAGAGATCGCAGCCTGCCCCTGATTGTTGTTCGAGTTCGAGACAATGACCGGGGTGGTGACGCCGGTGAGGTCGAACACGGAGTTGAGGCCCGATTTGGTGGCCGAAATGACCGAGTAACTGAACGAGTCGGTGGTGTTCAAGAAACTCGACAACGCACTGGTGATGTCGAAGCTGTACGAGCCATTGGCGTTGAAAGCGGCCTGCGTCACGCCGGTATCGAACAGAAAGGACGTGCTGTTGGTCGTGTCGGTGACATTGAGGAACACATCCCCTGTGGTGGTGGCATTGAGGGTCGTATTCGCCATCGAGGGCGCGGCAAGCGCCAAGGCCACGGCGCCAGCCAGTAACTTAATTCGGAAACTAGAAATCATTTCACTACTCCCATTTCAAAAACGAAGATTGCATCCCGTTGCCCGCGGCAGTCGTTATGACATTCCCTGGGGTGTCCGCAATGCGCCAAAAAATTTCTACGGGAGCAATGCTCGCAGTGAAGAACGTCCGGACAATGTCTCTTCTGTGAACAAGAGATAACATCCGGGCGAAATTCGGAGAGCTACGCTATGGAAAAAAATCCGTGAGCGTGATAGCGGTCGACGCATGTATCTCGAGTGTCGGACACTTGACGTACATCTACTGCGTTTGCTTGTTCAAGATGAAGACGGTTTTGGCTTGGCAGACCCAATCGACTTGACTCAGCGTCAGGGTCTGGCCATCGCTTGATACGGTTGCACGCGAGATTTCGACCAGAACTCCGTTTTGCGCGCGGTTGAACTGCAGAATGTTGGGCTGCAATCGATTGAGCGCCATCGTCGCTCCAGGCAAGTAGCCGCTCAACGGGTAATCGTGCGCATCGAGCTTGCCGTCGGCGCCGCGGCCATCGCTGCCTGCGAACGTGAAGCTGTCGTAAAAATTCGGGCCCGCGGCCAGTTCCTCGTCTTGCGGCGCGGCTTTTCGCTGCATGCCGATCGTGATGCTAAGTCCGCTCGAGGACAGGCGAGTCAATTTTTCGGGACGCCAAGTCCCTGATACAGAGTGAGCGCCGCTCAGGACATCCCCTTCCCGCATATACGCCAGGACCCCCGTCACCGGCTCGGCACCGCGGTCGTCCTCGAAATTAAGCGACATTGCCCGCTCATTCGCGGAAACCGTGTAGACGCCTTTCCACGCGAGCTTATCGCCGATTTTTTCCACGATCTCGATGCGCTTAGGATCCAGCACACGCACTGACATCGCATCGAACAGCGGCTGCCCTCTTACGGCATGAGCGGCACCATCGGCCGGGACGACAATCGGCTCCGTTTTGCAGTCGCTGCGCCGAAACTCGCCCCGCTCGAGACTGAAGGTCGGGGAACGCATGCCGAACGTAGTGAGTTCAGGCTGAATGATCCAAGTACCATCGAACGGTCGGTCCGCCCAGGTTCGATCCCCCGCACCGTCGGCGCAGGCCATCATCGGCAACAAAACGGCAAACGACGCCAAAAACGTAAGCTTCATGGTACTGGCACCTCCTATTGTTTGGTTTCGCCTCGTTCGGGCACAGGCGCGCACTGCATCACGGTCAAGGCTTGATTTTCTGACTCGCGAATTTGACTCGATATTCCTGCACGACATTTTCGACATCGACTTCTTTCAAACCCAACACCGGATCTTTCTGCGCGAGCGAGGCCCAGACGCCCTTTTTGCGATAGGCCTGCAAGAGGTCCTGGGAATAGCTATAGAGCTTGATATTCTTGGTCTCGCAACTCGCGGTCTCAGTCTTGCTCTGCTCCAGGCCTTGCTTGAGTTGCGCGAGCTCGGCGTCGCGCACCGCCAGTTGTTTCGCGGTATCGCTGAGTTTTGCGTTGGCTGCCGACAACCGGTCGGTCGCATCGCCAAGCCGGTGCGTGAGATCGTCTTGCGCCGCTTTCGTCGTCTGCAGCTGCCCTTGCAGCGCGAGTTCCGCCTTGGAGACGCCGCGCGCGGATTCGAGGTCTTTGTTCGCCGTCTGCAGCTTCGCTTCGGCCTCGATTTTGGCGCGGCTCAGATCCGCGTTGTCCGATTGCGCCCGGCGCAGAGCTTCTTGAGTCCGGTGCAGCATTTCGCGCAACCTCGCCGTCGTATCCTCATCCGCCGCCCCTGCCGGCGGCGCGCCGCATACGCCGAGGACTGCCAGTGCGGCGATCAGAGCAATCGTTGTTCGAATATTCATCGGTTTGCCCTAGAAAGACGACATGATGTCGAGTTGGGCGACGTTGATGGACAGAGGTAGCCCGCTCAAAAAGCTGTCCGCCCCGGCCAATTGCACGCCGCTGATTTCCTTGGCGCTGAACCAGCGCAGATTGATAAAGGTGTTTTTCACGAAAGAGTAGCGGGCCCCCAAGAAATATCCCTGCGCGTCGGTGCCGCCCAAGTGAAAGTCCTGGTCCGTGAAAGCATCCACCGTGGCATCACGTTGTACCCATCGATAACCCACGTAGCCCTGCCAAGCACCCTTTTGCTGCATCGACGGATAGCCGACCGTAAAACGGGTCTGCCATCCCCTGATTTGCCGATCGACCTGAAATCCGGTCCGCTGGATGATTTCGTTCTCGTTGAAGCCGAGATTCTTGACCCAGTCACCGTCGAAAATGAAATGCACGGGACCGATGAAACCAATGTCCAGCAGCGCGGAAACATTTAGCTCGTGGAATTTTGAAGCAAGGCCAAAGAGATAATTCTGCGTGCCGTTCTGAGTGTTGAGCAAGCCGTTGATATCGAACACCGTGTTGCCGGTCTGCCGGAATGGCGCGGCCGTATCGCTATACGCCGTGGAGAAGATGGTGGGGTTCGGAATGCCCTCGATATTGCGGTAATCATAGAGCGCCGCCGCGAGCGATAGAGCGGCGGAATCATTGAACTTCACATCGAATCCGCTCTGATAGGCGTACAGCCATTTGCTGGAGGAGCTGTTGAGCGGCGTGGGGTCGACTTGCAGGATCGGAAAGGCGCCTGCCGTCGTGAAGAATTTCAGATTCTGGGTGAGCTGTGGATGCAATTGCAGGACCACGCCCCCGAGACTGACATCGTCCGCCCAGACCAAACTGGTCGGCCGGAAATACGGATTGCCAACCACGCCGGCGGACACGTCGAGCCACGCGAGCGGATGATAGGACAGATACGCACGATCCAATCCCACCGTGGAGCGCGCCTCGTAGGTGCCGAGGGTCTGGTTTTCAGTACCGATGTTGCTGCCCAGGCCCACGCCGCCGGTGGCCAGCCTCAGTCCAGCGGAAAAGGAATCGCTCACCGTGGCTTGGAAACCAAATCGCGCCCGGATACGCAGGCGATCGTCCGCCTCGGTCGAGTTGGCGATATTCACGCCAAAAGCCTGCAAGACCGCGACCGGCGCGTTGCCGGCGGGAAATGTATCCGACTCTTCACGAACCCGCAGGTCCCCAGACCAAGCGATTCTGCTCAGCCAATCCGGAAGTGCGCCGGGCTCGCCCCAACGCTCACTCTTGGCTTGCGCGAGCACGTCTTGTTTGACCTGCGCGGTGATCTCTTGCTTAACCGTCTCGGGCACGTAAGGCACGCGAACCGTTCCCGGAGCCAACGGCGGTGCCGGGGTAAGAACAGGCGCTGAATTGGCGGTTGCCGGCGTGGGAGCAGCAGTGGTCGGCGCCGCGGCTGCCGCCTTGGCGCCCGCTTGGCGAGCCTGCGCAATGATGGCATCGGCCTTCTCCCGCGTCAGTACGCCCTGCTCGACCAAGGCATTGACGAGGCCAATGGTCGTGTCGCGCAGCTGACGTAATTCTTCAGCTTCATCGGCAAGACAGGGGCTGGCGGCCGCCGAGAATAGCAGTGCCAATGTTGCAAGCGGCCAACGAATTCTCATGCTGGGTGAGTCCTGTAACGAAAAAGGGATCTAGTTGATTCGCAAGCCGATGGGCATCGGCATATCTGCGAGCGGGGCCTCATCGACTCGATTGAAATCCGCCAGCGCCAGCCGCACCGACCGCTCGGTGTCCTGATCGCCGCCCTGAACCGAGTAGCGCGCAATGGAGCCATCAGGCTGAAGCCAAATGAACAATTTGACGTTGCTGGCGCGCACTTTGTGACGCGTGAGTTCGAGTTGAATTTGCCGCTCCACGCGACCGACATAGGCGGCAAAGCGCGAACCACTGCCGATCTCGCCGCCGATGTAGTCTTTCTTGACCTCGCCGGCAGCAAAGGCACTCGGGGCTTCGCCGGCCTGCCCCTCCATTTTCAGTTGCTGAGGCTCAGGCGGCGTTTCCTGCCTGGGCGTTTCGACCTGCTGTTTGGGCTGTTCCTCCTTGGGCGGCCGCTTCTCTTCCGGGGGAGGAGGCGGCGGCGGTGTGTCCGGCAACACCATGATGCGCGCGATCTGCCGCTTGGGCGTCGCGGCTGAATGGCCCAAATTCATGCCGCCCCAGACCACGGCGCCGACGAAGCCCAGCATTGCGACGGCGATGACCGAGCGTCGCAGCCAGAAATGCTTGGCGCGCTGCGAGCGGTAATCGATGCGCTCGCTCGTGATCACGTTCCAATCCTCGCCGTGACCAGTCCCATGTTCACGCCGAGCGCGTTGCATAAGTCGATGACCGTCATGACCTTGGCGTACTGCGTCCGTGCATCGCCTTTGATCGCCACCGACATTTTTGGATCGCGCGCCTTCGCCGCTTTCAGTTGCGCCTCGAGCTCCGACAAGCTCACCCCGACACCATTGATCAGCAACGCACCCGCCGCGGTTACCTGCACCAGCTTGAGTTCGTGTTGCTCGGTGGTGGGCTTGTTCGAGGGCTTCGGCATTGAAATACTCAAGCCTTGGATCGAGGCCGTCGTCATTAGGATGAACACCACCAACAGCACGTACGCGAGGTCCAACATCGGCGTGACATTGATCGTGTCATAGGGCTTCGAGTCGTTGTGCACTTGCATCAGGAAGGTGCTCGCTTGGTCACCAAGCCGATTTCGGTGATATCCAGACTCTTGGCCAGTTCGAGCACGTCCATGATGGTCTGGTATTGCGCACCGGCATCGCCCTTCAGCACCACCGGTAGATTGGGATTGGCTGCTTTGTATTGCGCCAGCGTCGAGCGCAACTGATCCATCGTCACCGGGTAGGCGTCGAGGTAGATCGAGCCGTCCGCAGTGACCGTAATGGCCCGCGTCTGCGGCTTGCCGAGATTGTTGGCCGCTTGGGTGAGCGGCGATTGCACGCGCACGCCTTGCACCGCTGCCGTGGTCAGAATGATGAAGGTCACGAGCAGCACATAGGCCAGATCCAACATCGGCGTGATGTTGATATCGTCGTATAACTGATTGCCCTCTTTGAGACCTTCCGACATCAACGCGCCCCGTAGGTTTCGGCAACGCGCGTCACGAATTCATCGACGAAAATCTGCATGTCGGAAGAAATCGTCTTGATGCGTGACGCCAGATAGTTGTAGCCGAACAGCGAAGGGATCGCGACGCCCAGACCTGCGACCGTGGCCAAGAGCGCCGCCGCGATACCGGGCGCAATGGCATTGACGTTGACATCGCCCGCCGCGGCAATCGACGCAAACGTAATCATCACGCCAACGACGGTACCCAACAGGCCCAAGAAGGGCCCGCCCGCAATGGCGATGGTCAGCAGGACCATTTGCGAGTTGAGCGCGTAGCCCTCTCGAACCGAATCTGCGTCAATGGAGGCCTTGACGGCATCCAAGGATGGACCGGATAACGGCGGCCTATCGCGCTCTCCGACATTCCTCTTGACCAGCTCCTTCAGGCCCGCCAGGTAGAGCCGATAGAGCGAGGATTCGCCGAACCGTTGAGAGCTTTTCCCGCCTAGATTCAGCACATCCGCGGTATCGCGGAACTGGCGTAAAAAAAGCCGGTTTGCGCTGTCGGTCCGGATGACGTAAAGCGATTTGCTGATCATCACGGCGATGGCGATCAAGAACATCACGCCGAGAATGCCGATAATGACCCAAGCATCCGGCGTCAAACTCTTGAACAAAATCCCGAAATAGCTGCTGCCACCGCTGCTTTCGCTGCCGGACGCCTCTGTCTTGGTGGCGATCAGCTTCGCATCCGCCCCCTGAGCGGCGTAGTTGAACTTGACCCAATCGGCGCTGCGCGCCACGTTTGCAATCTCGAGCTCGTCGAGAAGACCTTGGTAGCCTTCGCCAATGCGGATTTCGCCATCAATCGCCGCCGCGGGCCGCGGTAGGGCCTGACTGGTTTCGACTCCGTTGACATACACGGCAAGCTTGCCGTGATCGATGATCAGCACAACTTGCGACCAGGTTGTCGGCGCGACATCGCCGCCACTGACACTTGCCGCGCCGACTTTGGCGGTGAGCTTGCCGGCGGTCAGGAATAGTTGCAGCGGGCCTTGCGCATAGAGCGTGCCTGCGCTCGAATCCGGACGCACCCACATTGAGATGCTGAGAGACGGGTCGGCGGCAAATTTGAGCTTGTCGTTTGCGGGCAAGATAATTGGCGTGCCTGCGAGCCTCGCGCTCTGACCGATCAGACCGTTCATTTCGACGGCGGTTGGGCCCGCTGTTTTGATCAGCCCTGTTTGGTCGGCCGCGATTCCGTCCTTCTCCGAAAAGTGAAACGCGGCAATGGCCGCCGCATCGGCGATTACAGAGGGGGCTCCGGCGCCGCCGGCGTCGGCCGCCGCCTTGTCGTTTCCCGCGTACACATACACGGCATTTTTATCGGTGCCGGGCAGAACGCTCGGCTCTTGCACCCACAGCACCGCGAGTTCATTGACGCTGTCAAAGCGCTCGATCCAAAATTTGAGCGGCGTCTTGTCGTCCCCGGCC
>Ga0307474_10000730_pt1 | contig 23664 bp, 28 predicted proteins | sample atmos_gasesECM1C_2_FD_203312 | JGI IMG/M metagenome (GOLD analysis project Ga0307474, IMG submission 203312) | Hardwood forest soil microbial communities from Morgan-Monroe State Forest, Indiana, United States - atmos_gasesECM1C_05 | ecosystem: Environmental > Terrestrial > Soil > Temperate... | reverse complement strand
CGCCAGCGGGTGGAGAACGCAGCCCAGGGAATCGCCGGCGGCAAGTTCGAAGCCAAGCCTGGGATGCACTGCGATTTCTGCGGCTACCGGAGTGTGTGTCCTGCGAAGGAGAAGCGCATTCCGCACCCCGTGGTGGAAGAGAAGAAGCCGAACTGAGAAGGCAGGTGGGAACTCTTGCGGCAAAAACTTAGGGGACGCATTCAGCGTCCCCTTTTGACTTCGTACAGCTCACTTAGTGTTTCTTTTTCTTCTTTGCCTTTTTCTTGGTTGCCATTTTTCCTATTCTCCCTTGTCCATTCATCATGGAAAATGTGCAGCGGTCTTCTACTGCAACTAGTTGATGTATAGAGTCATTGAAAAGTGAAGTCAAGAAAAAAATGACGATCAAATTGCGCGAACTTGCGGTACCAAAGTCACGGCGAGCGAACTTCGCGAGAAAAAGTCAACAGAAATCTTCGGCGCATGGAAGTCGTTCACGATTCTTGCCAGGACACGCGATGACTTTGCCAGGCATCGTCGAGTTCCTGCTCGAATCGCACTCGACTGATCCCCGCACTCGCCCCCACCGCAGGCACTTCGGTCGCTCAGCATTCTTCCGACGCGGCGTCCCTCCCCTCGATCTATAATGAGAACTGCGAAATCTTCGCCGGAGCTTGATTTATGGCCTCTTTTGACGATGTCGTCATCATTTCGGCATGCCGCACGCCCGTCGGGAAATTTCAGGGTAGCCTCTCCGAGTTCAGCGCGCCCGAACTCGGCGCTATCGCGGTGCGGGAAGCGGTCAAGCGCGCCGGCATCGATCCGGCGCAAGTCGATGAGTGCATCATGGGTAACGTCATCTCCGCCGGACTTGGCCAGAATCCTGCGCGCCAGGCTGCAATCTTCGGCGGACTCTCTCCCGCGACAGGTGCCATGACAATCAACAAGGTCTGCGGCTCAGGATTGAAATCCGTCGCGCTCGCCGCGCAAGCGGTGCTGACCGGCAACAGTTCGATCGTCGTGGCCGGCGGAATGGAATCGATGACGAATGCTCCCTACCTGTTGCCGCAAGCGCGCAAGGGATACCGTCTAGGCAACGCGCAGATCGTCGACTCCATGGTCCACGATGGCCTCTGGGACATTTACAACAACTACCATATGGGCATCACCGGCGAGAACGTAGCCGAAAAGTACGGCATCACCCGCGAAGAGCAGGACGATTTCGCGGTGAATTCTCACCGCAAAGCGGTCGCCGCGATCAAGGAATGCCGTTTCAAGTCGCAGATCGTTCCAGTCGAGATTCCGGCGAAGAAGAAAGGTGAGCCGCCTACCATTTTCGAGAAAGACGAAGGCCCCCGCGCCGACACGACCATCGAAGTCCTTCGCGCGCTCAAGCCGGCTTTCAAGAAAGACGGCACGGTCACCGCCGGCAACGCCCCCGGAGTGAACGATGGCGCCGCCGCCGTGGTCGTCACCAGCGCGCAACGAGCGAAGCAGCTCGGGGCGAAGCCCCTGGTGCGAATCGTCGCCCAGGCGACCAGTGGCATCGAGCCGGAGTGGGTCATGATGGCTCCCGTCGGCGCAGTTCGCAAAATCTGGGAGAAGACTGGCTGGAAGAACCAAGACGTTGATCTCTACGAACTCAACGAGGCGTTCTCCGTGCAGGCGCTGGGCGTGATGCGCGAACTGGGCCTCAATCCCGATAAGGTCAACGTGAACGGAGGCGCCGTGGCTATCGGCCACCCCATCGGCGCTAGCGGCGCCCGAGTTCTCGTCACACTGATCTACGAAATGATCCGCCGCGATGTGAAGCGCGGGATTGCTGCCTTGTGCCTGGGTGGAGGAAATGCAGTTGCCATGGCTGTCGAGCGCTACTAGAACAAAATCCCCATCCTGTCGCAAAAAGCGCGACAAGAAGGACGATGGGACACCCGCATCATGTAAGTCGGCGTTCCGGCTAGAGCGATCGCAGGAAATCGATGATCTCCTGCTGCTCCTGAGTGCTCAGCCGCTTGAAATGCTCGATGACCTTATATGCCTCGCTGCCCTTGCTCTTGTGATCTCTGATCGCCTCCACCAGGTTGGTCGTCCGTCCGTCATGAAGGAAGAAGACACGCTGTCCGACGCCCCAGAGCGGCGCAGTCCGGAACTCGTCAGGGCCGGCGCCGCCCTGCGTGATGCCGTCGGCGAGGCCTTTGCCCATGTGGTGGACGAGAAGGTCAGAGTAAAGATTCGCCATTTGATTGGAAAGGGCAGCACTCGGGCTTGTCGAAGAGCCGCTGGCAATCATTTTGCCTGTGGTCAACGACGGCGTATGGCAATGCACACACCCGATCCTGGCAAAGGTGTCGCGTCCCTTTTCGCTCGACGGTGTGGGCGGAACGGGAGTCGGCGGGGCCAGCATCCGCATGAAGTTAGCGAACCCTTCGATGTCCGAGATGACCGCCGGGTTCGAAACGCCGCTCGATGTAGTCGAGGGAGTGGTTGTGAAGTTGAGGTTGTCGTTGGGAGTGGGGGTGAACAGACAGCTGGGTGTTTCATCGCGCTCTTGCGGGAATAGCTGGTTCGAGATTCCCATCTCGACGTTATAAGCCTCGCCCGCGAACATCAGAAGGGATTTGTTCTGCGCCTTCCACCCGAACCGGGTGATAGTTCCATCGTTGGCACTAAGATTTACGTTTCCGCTAAGGTGAGCATTTGCATGCCCGTGAATACCCAGCTGGGACTTCGCCGACGCGTTCGCCTGCTGGTTGGCTAGGATGGCCGAATCGGGGATCGCTTCAATCAGTCCTGCCCCAAAGACAGGAGTCGGGATTCTGAAAATAATGTTTGGATTCCCGCCCTGGCCAGTAAGCGGGTTTCCCGCGGGCAGAAAATCGAATTGGGCGATATTGCAGCCGGCAGCGTCCGTTCGTCCTGTGATCACGAAGATGTCATGCACTGCGCCATCTGCGGTGCCGTTGCTCTTCTTGAACCGCGCTTCGCGGACGGGACCGTTTGGCACGATGAACCATGGCACCGTATTCTTCGCGCCATTCAAAGCGGCAACCTCGGGCAGGGGATTTTTCGCCGGGCTCGTTCCGCCCATGTTGGGCTGCGAGTGGCAGGAGAAACACTGATTTGAATTGAAGCGCGGGCCAAGGCCGTTGTTCGAGCCGTTGGCTACAACTTCGGTTTCAGCGAACCTCGCCTGCCCATCCAGGAAGAACGCCGTCTCGTCTGCTGTGAGACCCTGAAGCGGCCCACCCGCGCCAGCGGCGCCCCCACGCACGCCTGGGTCGAGGGGAGCTGATTTCGCTTGGCTAAACGCGCAGCCACATGTGATCAAGGCCACGGTCAATATTCTGCAGAGGCTCTTGGGCCCAATTCCATCCAGTGTCATCACGTCACCTCACAAGCCCAGAATGCCGGTATTGTAGACGAGTCGCTGACATTTCGGTGACTCGGGAGGCCATCGATTCACGATTGTCTCGCCCACATAAGCGCAAGCCGGGCAATGCCCCTGACCCGCATCTAACCCTTTGCGGCTTAAAATTGCTTGTCGCCACCCGATTATCGGCGCCAGCGGCGCGGGTTCTGTTCACGCTGATCTACGAAATGATCTGCCGCCACCCGCGGCGTGGGATTGCCGCCCTGCGCCTCGGTGGAGGCAACCCGTAGCCATGGCCGTCGAGCGCTAACGACTCATGATGTGGCGACGGCCGCCTCGGCCCTCTAAGCAGGGCGAAGCCGGCGCGTCGCACTCATCTGATTGGGCCAATAACGATGAGAGGTGAGGTTTGTTCAAACAAATCGCAGTCGTCGTTTTCTTCTGTGTCTTCCTCCCAGCACAAGCAACGAGGCCGGAGCGCAAAGTCGAAGGCAACGTTATTACCTCTGAGCGCGATCCCAGGGTACGGATCCATTTGCCGAACTCGGCGCAATACGTGGGCGCTGATCGCTGGGTGCTCTATCACATGGCAGATTGCGAACTGCATGCCTTCGTCGATGCCGATCCCCGGAAGAATGTTCAGCGGCTCTACTGGGTGCAGTTTGAAGGCTACTTGCCGACCAAGCCCGACTTGAAACACACCTACGATTCGCCGCGGCACGCCAATCTTGGCGGCATGGATTTCTATGTGGACACATGGGTCCGAACCAGGGATGCCGAAATGCAACCGGGGTCCGATCTCGAGCACATACTGGCTCTCATCCGCACACGGGGCTACCACATGCCGGCCGGGATGATGAATGTGCGTCTCGTGCATCTCCTCGATGAACAGAAGCGTGAGGAACTGATGATCATTTACGCCGAGAACGTTCGAGAAAGCGGACTCACGGCTGTAGAACTCCAGCCCGGAGGCAAAAGACATGGCCAGTGGCCGTCCATCGAAAAAGGACTGCTCGAAAGGGCAGAAAAGAGCGTAACAATTGAGCAGACAAGACCATGACGAACCCAGGTCTCCGATCCAAGCTCTTGCGGTATGAAATCACTTGTCGCTCCGCGAGGCCTCGATGAACAAGCAACTTGCTCTCTTCGTGTTCCTAAGCTCGGCCGTGTTTGCTCAGAGCCGCTTCGACGGCACCTGGGAGATGAAGATGGACACACTCCAATTCTCCAGGGCGCCGGAACAATACCTGATCGACCATGGGATGTATCGCTGCCTGAGCTGCGTCCCAAAAGTTGACGTGAAAGCGGACGGTACCTGTGTGGCAAAATTCGACGGCAACGACTACCCCATCGGCAAGAGTGGCCACGCCACCATCGCGCTAAAAGTGGTCGATGAATACACTCTGGAAGAAACCGACAAGCGAGACGGAAAAGTAATGACAGTCGCCCGTATGACGGTCTCTAAGGACGGCAAATCGATGACAGTGGAATCCTCAGACAAGCAACGCGGCGGAACCATGATTTATACAGCGGAGAAGCGTCGCTAGGTTAACCCATCCCCGCTACCGGCAACGCCACCGTAAACACGGCCCCACCTTCGGGAGAGTTCATTGCTTCCACGCTGCCGTTGTGTTCCTTCATGACCGACTTGCAGATGCTGAGCCCTAATCCCGTGCCGCGACCCGGCCGCTTCGTCGTGTAAAACGGATCGAAGATGCTGGGCAGGCTTTCCTTGGGAATGCCAGGCCCGTCGTCGTGAAAGCTAACCCAGACTGTGCCGTCCCCTTTGCCCAGACGAATCCGCAATGTCCCTTTGTCACGCGCTTCGCGAATGGCCTGCTCCGCGTTCACAATCAGATTCAGGAACACTTGCATCAGTTGATGCGGATCACCCAAGGCATAGGGCACCCCGGCTTCCTTCAGAAAGTCCACCGTAATATTGTTCTTGCGGAGGGAATACGCGTGCAGGTTGAGCGTGCGCTCGACCACTGCCGTCAGATTGATCTTGCTCTTGCCCGGAGCCGGAGGCCGCGAAAAATAGGTCAGGTTCTGCACGATCTCCGCCGCCCGGCGCGCTTGCTGCTGCAGCATGGCCAGCTGCTTGCGGGAAGTTTCGTTGGTCTCGTTGTCCTGCAGCAGTTCGCTCACGCCCAGAATGCTGGTCAACGGATTGTTCAATTCATGCGCCACGCCGCCAATCATGGCGCCCATCGCCGCCAGGCGCTCACTTTGTACCACCTGCTGTTCCAGCTTGCGCTCGATGGTGATGTCGCGAACCGAAATGATCACGCCGTTGATTTTTCCCTCGGCATCGGAAAGTTGGCTACCCGCGGCCCGCATGGTCCGCCAGCTTCCGTCGCGGTGTCGCGCTCCGTACTCCGACGCCCCGAACGCCTGATGCCCGGACACAATGGTGCGATAGAGCGAGGCCAGATCCTGGGAATGATCTTGCAGATCCGAAATCTTTTTACCCAGCATGTCTTCCGGCCGGTAGCCCAGCAAGTCGCGAGAGCGGGAGCTGACAAACGTATATCGTTCCTCCAGGTCTACCACCAGGATCAGATCGGGGAAGCTTTCGAGCAGTCGCTGGCGGAAGCCCTCCTGCTGCTCCAGTTGCCGCTCCATCTTGCGTTTCTCGGTGATGTCGACCAGCGTGCCCTGATAGCGAATGATGTTGCCCGAGGTATCCCATACGGCCCGCGAAGAATCCAGGAACATGGCGGCGGTTCCGTCTTTCCGCCGCAGCTTGACTTCGCGCGTGCGTACGCCGCCGCGATCGTCCGCGGCTCGCCCCAATACCGGTTGGCCGGGATCAAAATTCAGAGCCGAAGGCTCGACCGCCAGCAAATCTCCTTTTTCCGTGTAGCCGAGGATGCTGACCAGGGCGGGATTGGCATCGAGCAGTTGCCCCTCCGGCGTGCTGAAGTACACGCCTTCCTGCAGCGTCTCGAACAGTTCGGTGAACCGAAGTTCCTTCTCCCGCTGCTCGGTCACGTCGCGGCCCAAGATGCTCGCGCCGACCACCTCGTCGCCCTTCACGATCCCATTAAGGACGCAGTCAAAGTAAAGAGGCCGTGAATTGTTCTTCAGGCGGATCCGTACCGTGCCCGCCCAGCGCTTCTTCTCCAGGAAGCGTCCCAGGCTGCGTTCGGTTTCTTCGCGAGTCGGTTCTTCGACAAAATCGTAGATCTTGCGTCCCACCACCTCCGAGTAAGTCAGCCCAGTGAGTTCGGTGACACGTTTGTTCACCGTTCGCAGGGTGCCATCGAGCGACACGGCGCACGCCGGGTCGTCAAACGAGTCGATCAGTTCCTTGAAGCTGCGCTGCGAGCGCATGATGACCTGGCTAAGTTGGTCGAGCTGCTCTTCGGAAGGCGCGGCTCCCACGTGCTCCTGCAACCCGCGCAACAGCCCCTTGAGTTCGCTAACCTCGCGCCGCCGACCGTAGGCATACACCGCGAACAGGACCGAAAGAGCCAGTACCCCAATTGGAATAGCTCGAAGCGAAAAGGGAATGTTCTCCAGCCGTTCCCACAGCAAACCCGCCAATGCCACCGACAAAAGGACCATGAACCCTAGCAGCCAGCGCCACAGTTGAGATTCTTCGCGCTCGAGACTTCCTGTCGGCTGGGCTTTGCTCGAGGAATTTGAGGGATCGGGGGTCATGGGGAGGAACTCTCTACTGAACTGAAAGTCATCCTAATCCTACACGCTTGAACCAAACAACCTGCGCTCTATTGGACAGTTTGGTGCGGCGGGAGACGCCCTGCGCCTGTATTGTTCCGTCAGTTGGTGGATTTCCACAGCGTGAAGTAACATCCGTCACAGCCAACGCTGCCCTCGAATCCGGAAGGTAGGTAACTGGAATCCAGACGATCAAGGACTGCGTGTGCCCGGCCGCCGGGTGCCCCATTTCTCGCATATTTTGAGAAGTGGGGAAAGCTCGGCCAAGATTCGCGACCGCGTGATGCCCGCGCGCCACACACAGCTGGAACGTTTTGCTTCCTCCCGCCAAAAGCTCTGCTGCAACGCCCAAACGCCGTCGCGCCACACCCGCACTTTCTGCGAACTGTCGGCGGATTGCGAGCGCCTGCTGGAACGCGCCATGACCCGGCAGGGCCTGGGCGCCCGCGCCCACCACCGCATCCTAAAGGTAGCCCGCACCATCGCCGACCTGGAAGACGCCGCGAACCTCGAGCCCAAACACATCGCCGAAGCAATCCAATACCGCAGTTTGGACCGGACCTATTGGGCGTGAGAAAACGGATGACATCGACGCATACAAAAGCCGCCAAGCGGCGTAAGAATAAAACCCAGGGCCGCAAGCCCTGGGGATGGATTCCTCTAAACCAAACAGCCCCGGAGGGCCGTAAGAGAGTGGCTCACACAGCGGCGAATGTGTTGAGCCATTTCATCTTCAGTACCCATCATCGAGAGCCGTTGATCAACTCGGAGATGCAATCCGATCCTCACGCTTATCTTGGGGGTATCATCCGCGAAATCGGCGGCGTCGCGCTCTGCATCAACGGAATGGCCGATCATGTTCACCTACTCGTTCGAATGCCTTCGACCCATTCTGTGGCAGACGTCGCGCGTCTGATCAAGACGAACTCATCACGCTGGGCCCACGACCGTGGGCCTCAATTCAAGAACTTCGCATGGCAAGCTGGCTACGGCGCCTTCAGCGTGAGCGAATCCGGCATAGACGCGGTTCGGGCGTACATTCAGAAACAGCAACAACCTCATGCGAGGAGGTCATTCCATGATGAACTTGTTGCTTTTCTAGAGAAAAACCACATCGCGGTCGACGAGAAATATCTCTGGGCCCGAGACTTCTTACGCCCCTTTGGGGCTTGTTATTTCTGCACTTGCCTTCCCAGGGCTTACGCCCTGGGCTCTATTCTTGCGCCGCTTCGCGGCTTCCCTGCCATCCTAGAATCCCTTCGCCTTCAGCATGACGTCCAAATCCTCCGCATGAATCGCCCGTGTCATGGCATCTTCACGGGTGAGCTCCTGCTGAAACACCAGCTGCGCCAGAGACTCTTCCAGTGTGAATGACCCCTGCTTACGCGTGATCGTGATCTCCTGGTGCAAATGCTGGAGAGCGTTCTTGCGGATATGCTGCCGCGCCCCATACCCAACCACCAGCAGCTCTGCCGCCGGCACCCGGCCGCCGTTGCGACGGGGAAGCAACGTCTGCGTCAGCATCGCCGCCAACGCCATCGCCATCTCCGCGCGCACTGAGTGCTGCCGTTCCTGGGGAAATGAGTCGGCAATGCGCGAAACCGTCGAAGCCGCGTCGGTCGTGTGCAGAGTTGTAAACACAAGATGCCCAGTCTCCGCTGCCGACAAAGCAATCCGCGCGGTCTCCGGATCACGCATCTCGCCGACCACGATAATGTCCGGTGCCTGCCGCAGTGCCGCTCGCAGAGCGGTAGGGAAGTCCGGAGCATCGATCCCGATTTCCACCTGCTCGATCACGCTCCGGTTGTGGACATGCTCATATTCAATCGGGTCTTCAATGGTCACGATGTGGCGCGCGGCCTGCTGGTTGATCTCATTCACCAGCCCGGCCAGGGTGGTAGTCTTGCCCGATCCGGTGGCTCCGCCCACGATCACCAGCCCGCGCTGGAGCTTGGCGAGTGCAGCCACCCCAGCCGGCAGATGCAGATCGGCCAGAGCCGGAACTTTGGAAGGCAGCGCCCGAACCGTAGCCGCGGTGCGTCCCCGCTCCCGGTGGAGGTTGATTCGAAAGCGCCCCCGGCCCTCGGCTCGATAGGACGAATCCCCGATCCGGTTGCGTTGGTAGTCATTGCGCGCGTGAACTGCCAACGCGGGCAGCACGGCAGCCTCGATCTCATCCCCGGTGAGCGGCTCGGAACCGACGGTGACGAGCTGCCCCTCCACTCGAATGGACGCTGGCGCCTCGGCGACCAGCAAAAGGTCGCTGCCATTCCGCGAGACCAGTTGCTCCAGCCATCGGTTCAACTGCTCAGGCTGGCTTCGAGCTTCCGAGTGAATGACTTGGACCCGGGCCGGATTTCCTTCGTTAGTCATGTTCCTCTTTGGATGCAACAAAGAGTGTACGCGCTCCGATCTGGGTGCCCCATCCTTATCTCGCCGCTTTTTGGCGAGATGGGTAGGGATTTTGACACCGAACAAGCGTCCTTGCCCTAACGCAGGCTTACCCTCCCAGGTCGCGTTGAACGAAGGTACGAACTCCAAGATGGGATTGTGCAAGGTATCAAGCCTGAAATACCCAGGATCGGTACCCAGTTTCGTCAGAACTCTCTCGGCCCCGACTGGCATCCCTTCGTTCGCGTGCGCTCCAAAAATGACGGTGAGGCGACCCTGATCTACGCCAGTCCAGAGGGCGCCAAGCTGCGCATGATGATCATCAGTGTGGAATCTTCCGAGGCCACGGTGGTGGAGCTGAAACTCAGTGAGCGCGCCATTAAGCGGTGGATCGACGAACCCCAAGAAAGCGCCGAAAACCACTCCGGCCACGGCCGCCATCACGCCGACAATTGATCCGCCTTGACGAGGGTCAACCGCTTGCCCGCTTCGTGGCGCTTCGCAGCGCTTCGCACGAAACCCTTGACCGGCGCTTGGCTCAAAGCGTAGCCTCGCCGAGGCACCCGGCGTTCGACCGTGCCCATAAAGGAGGCTCCGCTTTGACTCCCTTCTCCGCTCTATGGCTCCCGATCGTGCTGTCAGCCGTTATTGTCTTCGTGGCCAGCTCCATCATGCACATGCTTCTGCCCTACCACCGGGGCGATTATCAAAAGCTCCCCGACGAGGACAAACTCCTCCCCAACCTGCGCGGCGCCGGCCTGAAGCGCGGACTCTATATCTTCCCGTTCGGCACTCAGAAAGATATGAAGTCGCCGGCGATGATCGAGAAATACAACCAGGGCCCGGTCGGAATGATGACCATCTTCCCCAGCGGCGCGCCCGCCATGCCCAAGTTCCTGGGACTGTGGTTTTTCTATTGCCTTCTCATCGGTTTCTTCGTGGCTTATCTCACGGCACACACGGTGGCGCCGGGCGCCTACTATTTACGAGTCTTTCGCATCGTTGGAACCGCCGCATTCCTCGCCTACGGCTTAGGACACATCAGCGACGGCATCTGGAAGGGCCAGACCTGGAGTTTCACCATCAAAGAGGTGATGGACGGACTGGTCTACGCCCTGCTAACCGCCGGAACTTTCGGCTGGCTCTGGCCGCGCTAGAGCTATTTCGCCTAAATGTGCTGAACGGGTGAGTCGAGTCTTGTCATCCTGAGCCAGGGACCCACTTTCAGCGGGTTAAAAGAGGAATGAACAGGCGGCATGTATCGAAGTTGTTCATTAGGAGGCGCCGTTCTTTGGCGCCGAAGGACCTCTGCACTGCCAGCCCGTTGCACAGGTCCTTCGGCGGGCAAAAGACAACCACCTCAGGATGACAACAGAAGCTAGGCCCGCATAACTCGGAAACCGCCCTAAATCCCACCTTCAGCTTTCTTCCCGCGGACGCATGTTCCCGATGCGCAGGTAGCGGTTATGCCAGCCCAGCGATTCCGTCAGCAGATGCGGCGTATGTTTTCCGTACAACAGCTGCTCGGATCGCGACGAATAGTCAACCAGCAGTGGTTTGTACTCCGGACTGGCGCGCTCCTCGATGATGAGGTGGGCCCGCAGCCGTGGCGAAAGCCAGCGCAGGTCTGGCAACCCATACTCCGTGACTAGAACCTGCACGTCGTGCTCGGTATGGTCCACATGCGACACCATCGGCACGATGGTTGAGATGGTCCCCTTCTTCGCCGACGGTGCCATGAAGATCGAGAGGTACCCATTACGCGCGAAGTCGCCGGACCCGCCAATGCCATTCTGAATGCGCGATCCCATGAGGTGCGTCGAGTTGACGTTGCCGTAAATATCGGCCTCGATCATGCCGTTCATGGCGATGACCCCCCAGCCGCCGAATAATCCCTGGGTTGTTCGAAGTCTCCTGCAGCCGCAGCACAATCCGCTCGCGGTATGTCGCCATATCGGCGTTCACTTCGTCAGGCATTGCTGGACTGAGCGAGAACGCCGTCGCCGAGGCCGACGTGAGCTTGCCCGATTTCAGCAGGCAGATCATTCCATCATTGAATGACTTCCGTATAAGAAGTGAGCCCCTCAAACGGACCTTCCTCCAGCCCAAACAGGGCATTCGGAATATTGCCCACGCCCGATTGCAGGGGCAGAAGGTTCTCCGGCATTCGCCCCCTTCTTCACCTCCCATCGCAGGAACTCGAGAATGTGCCCGGCAATGCGCTTCGAAGCCTCATCGGGCGGCTTGAAAGCGCTATTGCGGTCCGGCGTATCCGTCAACACGATGCCAGCAATCTTTTCGGCAGGCACCCTGAAATAGGGCTTGCCGATCCGATCGCCCGGCCGCACCAGCGGGATTGGTTTGCGATTCGGGGGTGGCTCCTGGCCGTAGTAAATGTCGTGCATCCCCTAGAGCGCCTTCGGTTGCCAGGAGTTCACCTCGAGGATGACCTGATCCGCGCAATCGATCCACGTCTTGTCATTGCCGATCAAAGAACTCGGCACGATTCGTCCGTCTTCGAGGATGCGGTGACTTCAATCAGCGCACATCGAGCGTGCCCAGGAATCCATACTCCACGAACTGGGCGACATGGCTGAGGTGAATATCCATGTACTCCAACTCACCCGCGTTGATCCGCTTGCGGGTCTCGGGATCGGACTGATAGGGCAGCCGCAGGGGAATGCCTCCCGGCATGGCGAGCGCTCCGTCCAGCTCCGGCCCGGTCGAAGCACCCGCGAAGACGCTGACCTGGAATGGAACATCTGCGCGGAAAGTGGCCTCCGCGATGGTGTGGGCCAGTTGCATCGGAACCGGCTTAGGATACCCAGATCCCGTGATGCCGCTCATGCCGACCTGATCGCCGGAACGAATCAGAGCGGAAGCCAATTCCGCGCTGATAATTTTCCGCTTCAGGTCGGGGTTCAAAACCCGCGAACTATCGGGGAGGGGTCTGATCTCCACGGGTAAGGTTCTCCTTCAAACGTTCTTCCTCAACCCTATGGGTGCTGGTCTGGCCGGTCTGTGATTTCAATCACAAGCGGCTGTGCCGGGATCAACGGACGCGCCGCAACCAGCCTGGGATTTTGCCGGTGACTTGCCTCATGTGCTGCAGCTTGTCCTCAGAACCCCCGTAAGCGATCGTCAACCGAATTTGGCTTTGCTTCGGTAGGAGTGATGGGGCGATAATTCTCTCGTCGATTAAGCGAGGGTCCGCATGATGTCCGCCGTGACTAAGCTGCTCATTCGGATTCTGGGCACAAGTCTTGCCCTCTGCGTCATTGCCCACGCGCAATGCCCGGTCGATACCGCCATAGTAAAGGGGCGCGTTGCCGAGAATGCGAGTGCTCATTCCAAAGTTCGTGTGCAGCTTGTTTACCCGAAGGAGAAGCCGGGTGAATCGGGCGAAGTGACTGTGGAGGACGGAGCTTTCCAGATTCCGATCGAATTCGTGACAATGCAGAGTTCCATTTTCACTAACTTGCCAAAGAGATGCGGCAGGAAACCGAAGACCGTGGTCATTACCTTGCTGGAAAACGATCAAGAGTCCGACCAAGTTTTCCTGGATTTTGCCAAGAACTTCAAGATGGCAGATGCGAGTGCTTACACTTTACGCTCCGAAGTGGTGCTGAACGGTCCCCGTTAACTTCATGCGGCATCAGAAGCGCTTCACTGATCTGTCGATGAGCGAAGAGAGGCGGTGTTTCGCCAGTATGCCCCGAAAGCCGTGTCCAGTGCTGGCGTCAGATTCAAGATTGGGGTTTGGCGTTCACGCTGAGATAATCATTAGCAAAATCGCCAACTCTTACCTTCAGCGGCTCAAGGATTAGGTCCATTCGCTTTGGACCTGTTATCCCCAGCGCCTTTTGGCCCCATGTTTGGGCTGGAAACGGATCGGGGTCGTTTCGTCGCACGAGATGTACGGCCTGCAAGAGTGACACCTCGACATCGAACAGGTACGCTTCCTCAGCGGGGCGTTTGACTGTACCTATAACAATTACCAACGTTGCGGAGCCATTTGCTGCTTGCGGCTCGCTTTGAAGGGATATTCCAGCCTCACGCAACTGCTTTTCGACAGCGTTTTGAACTTGAATTGTCGAAAGGCCCCCTGCCTCGACCTCCCTTACGACGGGTTGAACGTGAACGTACACACCGTTGAGTCCGCGCAGAGACTCCCTCTGTCTAGTTTGGGATTGGCTGGTTGAGACCGACACCAGGAATACAATCCCGATAGCAATCAGAGATCTGTTCACTGCCGTTTACCTCCTGAAGGACACAGAGAGCGCTCAATAATCTCATGAAGATTCGAGAAAGCGATGGTTGTTGTTAACAGATTTCGCTCTTTGAGGGGTTAATGAGTGAAGTAGATTTAATGAGATCGTCCGATGCCGAGTAGCATAACGGGGCCGGACATATCAGGTGCTACGACACCTGTGCCTCTGTGTCTCTGTGTCTCCATCCGCTTGACAAGCGTTTGGGGCCGGCGTATGTTTCGCGTGCCCCCATCCCTGGAGGTCGTCGTGTATTACGAAGACGTGAAGGTAGTAGCGGGCGAAACTGTGTCGGGGCTCGCAGTTGCTTACGGCTACAAAGCGGCCGATTGGGTTAAGATCTGGAACGACAACAAGAACGCTGAGTTAGTCAAGAAACGGGGTATCCCCAACAAGTTGGGGATCGGCGACGTCGTTCAGATTCCAATTCCGTGGAAGGTCACCAACAGCTCAGTGGCCCCCACGCCCGGCGTGGGTGGCGTTACGACGGAGTTTAAGCGGGATGGTGGCAAGGGCACCCGCTTGAGTTGGGTTCAGACGGTTTACCAAGCCAACCAGCCCGTTACGGGCACGACTCCGTTTTGCGTGGACGGCTGTCCCCCAGACGACGATCTGCCCTTCTATTGGACTGACGCGGAAATTGCCGCGGATCCTACTCTCCGACAGAAGTTCACCGACGCACCTTCGAGGACTGCGCCATCTGCAGCGGCTGGGACCACGACATGGCGCGCGGTTACCTCTATCGCGGTTATTACCGGCAAACGAGTGACCGTTTACGAGTCTCATGTCTGGGGTTTTAATCTTACGCCCGCAAACGTGGTGACGAAAGTCGGACCTAGGGACGCATTAGCGAATGAAGTGTCGGGACATCTGAACCTGCTCAGGAAAGGCGTCGGAACCGCTGCCGGCACGTTCAGCACACAGGGCTGGACATTCCGTCCCGCACCGTGAGCCAGGTCTCTATGGAGAATAAAGATGTGTTGGGTCCTTCTATTAGCCTTCATGTCCCTGACTAGCTGTACCGCTCCGGGCAAGCCGTCGGGGACCAGTCAGAGCCCAACCAACGTTGCGCCAGAAAAAAGAGGTGCCGCCGTGCAGGATTGGTCCAAGTTCATTGAACCCAAGAAGGCTGCCAAGGTTCCAGTAGTGCTGCGAGTTAAATTGATAACGGCCGAAGGTGGCAACAAGTACGCGTTCGATAAAGTGGCCATTCTCGCAGTTCTCAAGAATGAAACTAAACAACCGTTTGGCGACTCCGCGGAGGTGGGGCATTATTCCTGGGAGCCCGGCGTACCAAAAGGGGAGTCAACTATCTATGTTGAGCCTTACAGCGAGAGCCCCGATCATCTGTGGAAACTCCTCGGTTCCACGGCGAAGGAAGGCGTCAGCCACACGAAGCCCGAACCAGGAACCTGAAGTTTCAAGGAGATGAACTCAATCTGCTCTGGCGTGAAATCTCGGTGGGCCACGCCCTCTGAGCCAATACTGAATTAGAAATCCGATGCTCTATCCGTTTGAGCTACGCGCCCCTGATGATGCCAGTATCGCATCAGCCTTCGAACCTCGCTCCAGCGCACCGGCGCGCCATGCGTTGGGCCCACAGCCTCACTCAAAACCCCACAATGAGCAGTAATGGGGATTCTGTTCGCCCCGAGTGGGAGATTTTGATTGAAATCGAGATGCTTCACCAGTTTTCGAAAACGCTGCTTGGATAGCACGGGACGAAGGCTGGCGCTGGCAAACGGCACCAGAGGTCCGCCATCCACGGAGCTCGGCCCGCAGTGCTGCGCGTCAAAAACTATGGATCGTGTCGGGACAGTGGATGAGCGGTCTAGCAGCTCGCAATGTCGTGATCGTGGCGACCGGGCTGTGAAAGCCTAAACGACATCGCCAAAGATCACGTTACGCACAGTGACCGCCACGCAGATGACAGCGGGCAGAAGAAGGTACAGACCGCAGATGATCGCTGACATGAGTTCCTCCTTGGGGAACGAAAGTAGAGTACATGTCTGGAATACACACGAATGTAACAACTGTACAGTTACCTTCGGGACAAGCCCGGTACAGTTACCTTCGGGACAGGCCCCAAAACGGGGAAATGACCCCGTTTATGTGTATCGATGCCGTCGGCGTTTCATTGAAGGGACAGAGGGATCGGGGACGAGTGTAATGGCGATGTTACAACAATCATCTTAGCGATCCGGCAGCATATACTTCGCTTCATCGACAGAACGTTCATCGACAGACGAGCAACAGAGTCCGACCATCTGAGGGCGAGAGATGTAGCACAGGCCGTTTTGGATGGGCAAACCCCAGTTTTGGAAGCGGTCAGAGAAATGGTTTCTTTTGCGCACACAGACGCGGTTGCCGAGCTGGAAGATCGGAGGTTCATTATTGGGCTTGCAAGCGAAACCGATCATCTGCCCATCGAGAGGTTCGTAAACTGTGGGCTTCCTACGCCCTAAAAGAGAAAGACGTGGAGATTGCGCGTGCCGAGGAAATGTACCGGGCCGACTTCTTGGAAACGTGTCGGAGGATTGTGAAACGGAATTGCTCGGTTGATGAGTGAAATCGGGATGTATCGACAGTTATCTGTCAATGACGAATCGCCCCAAGGTGGAAGCAATCATCATGGCTGGGAGGCCGGTAATTCTGCAACCCGCACGATTGTGCATTGGACTTGTTTCCCGCCTGCGCTCTTCAGCTTGCCCTTGCTACCGCCGATCTCGTATTTGACATCGCTGCCCACGACGAAATCGGTCGCCTTCAAGGACTCCTTCTCGTTCGTGCGGCAGGTGTACTGCTTACCCGACGCCACGAAGGAGAGATCGTACTGCTGATGTTTGTGGGTCTTGTCGGTTGTTCCCGTCGGCTGGAAATCCTTCAGCGTGGTTGTTCCCTCGATTTTCGATCCCGCCGCTGCGGTGATCGCGATGGCCATCATGAGGAGCGCCACTGAATAACCCTTACGCATGATCCCACCTCCGAGTTGATTGTACGACGAGAAAAGTGATTGCTGCCAGCCTTGTAGTCGGTACGCTTTCCCTCTGTATTCTCCGTCGCTACCTTGTCCCTGTCTCCGCGATACGTTGCGGAGTTCTCCGCCGCCGAGCTTAAATCGTCAACTCTCGAGAACAGATGGGATCACAACTTTGCGTCTTTTGTTCGCCAGACAGGCGAAAGGAAAGCACAACCTTCTGGTATCGCGATTTTTCGCCAGTCACGATTCGACATCGCCATAACTCTTTTGGCTTGATTGAGTTGTTCCATAGTGTTCAGAAAGAATTCAGAAAGAATTCGTGTTGACAGCTGCCGCATTTCGAACTACGCTCTGCGGCCAGCGTCGGTTGAGTTCTCGCAACCGGAGTGTAACGCCCCCCTTATCTCCGGCTCTGCACTGATCGTCCAGTCAGAAGTACCGTTCCCGAGTTGTGGCAGCCGTGCGATTCAAGAGGTGCGCGAACGACAACGTCAACGCGCAATGAGGAGGCTAACTGTCATGTTAGAAGCAATCTCAGACGCAGCAACTCAGTCGCGAACTCAAAGCGCGGTAGCGCGAACCCAGCAGTCCGAAAAGCTTTTTTATGTGGTCGCCGGAAGCGCGATGCTGATTGCAACCGTTGTCGGATTTCGTTTATTTCTTGGGTACGGAAAGGGCTTTCGGGGAGGCGAAATCACCAGGCAGATTGTTTCGCTGGTCGTCGTTCATGTCCTTGCCATGTTCAGTTGGATAATTCTGTTTCTGATGCAGAGCATCTTCATTCTGAACGGAAATCGGCGGCTTCATATGCGCGCGGGTGTCGCCGGCGCGGTACTCGCGGGTGCCATGGTTATTCTCGGGTCGGCCGTAGCGATCTCATCGGCTCGCCATAACCCTGGAGTGTACCAGCCTTAGGCGGGGCCAGATTTTTCCTGGCAACAATGCTCGGCGAGATGCTCGCCTTCGGCACTCTCGTGGTCATTGCAGTCGTTTACCGTCGTCGCGCCGAAATTCACCGTCCTATGATGCTCCTGGCATCGTTAATGATTATGTCGGGCTCCCTTGGCCGTTGCCCTTACATTGGAGATTTTGCCCTCATGCCACCTTGTCCGTACTCGATAGCACGGGTCGATGAGCGCTTCTATGGCGATGTAACAACAGGTGGCTTAATTTCCGGTTGGTAACTTCTGGCGCTCGTTCTTTTGGATCGTTGGCACACAAAGCACAGCCCCCACCAAGCCCCGTTTGAATCTTTCCCCAGACCGGCACTCCCCACTGACCGGATACAAGATCCAGGCCTCGCGGCGTTCATCATAAAATTGGGTTTCCTGTTGAACTCAAAGCCAGGCGGTGGCGTCTGGTAATTGTACGGAGAGGACAGATGCAGGAATTCACCTGGCCGGGTCTCATAGCGGAGACCGAGTTGGCGTTCGATCTTGAAAAAGCTGCCCTCAGGCAGGAGTTTGAAAGGCGCCTGGAGGAGTGCGGCACGCTGGCGTTCCGGGTTGCGCTCGGAGTCTTGCGCAATGCAGCCGATGCAGAGGATATCGCGCAGGAAGCAATGCTGCGTTCGTACCGTCGCTTTGCCCGACTCCGCGACCCCTCGCGGTTCCGGGCATGGCTGGTTCGAATCAGCTTCCGTCTCGCGCTGGATCATGGGCGTTCCGCGCGGCGCCGCAAACAGCGCGAAACCGCGTGGGCGACCGACCTGCCCAAGCCGACCGCGGAGGACTTCGCCGCGTCGAACGAATTCGGGCGGTGCTTACAAGAAGCGATGGGGGCACTGTCAGAAAAATCACGGCTCGTTTTGTTACTCACAAGTATGGATGGTCACTCGCTGGAAGAGGTGGCAGAGCTACTAGAGTTGCCTGTCGGCACCGTGAAATCGCGTCTGCATTCCGCACGGAAGCAACTTGCGGTGAAATTACGATGACCTGCGACAAATACGAGAATGCGCTGCTGCTAGCGGCAGCAAGCAATGGCGAACTGGATGCGAAGCTTGCGCGGCATCTTGAGCGTTGTTCGACGTGCCGCATGACTCTGCGCTCGGAGAGGGAATTGTTCTCGCGAATCGACAGTGCCCTGCGCGCCCAGGTGAACGAGGACCCGCGGCCTGGTTTTCTGGCCCAGCTGCGACTCCAGCTTTCGAAGGAGCTGACAGCCCGACCTGGGTCGTATCGCGCGTGGCACGTGGCGGGAGCGGCCTTGGCGTTAGTTCTGGTCGCCATGTTCTATCCGTTAGTCCATGCGCGACCATCAAGCGTCCAAGGAAACCTGCAGACGCCCACGATTAGGGTGCCCCAGAGTGCGGAAGTAAGGAAATCCGCGCGCGCCAGTGGAGATTTGGGTGTGCGGTCCCGCCATCACTCCAAGCGTTCGGCGGTCCAAAGCGCAGTTCCGCAGGAACCGGAAGTCTTGGTGCCCCAAGATGAACAGAAAGCCTTCGCGCAGTTCGTGGCTTGCGTCGCCCGGCGCGACTCAGAGGCGCAAGCGGTTGTGATGCCGGCGGCGAACAAAACCGTTAACAGGAACACGGAACTGCCTCAGGTGTCTTTCGTTGACATTGCTGGTCTCCAATTGGCCCGAGTGCGGCAGGAAGAATGGATCAACCAGAACGTTAGTTCCGAGTAAGTTCCACAGACTTAGGCGGTGCAGGGAGGAAGAATGGGAAGAACAGCGAACGCAGCAGTCTTGGTGGCGGCATTGGCGATGGGAACACCTTGGGTTTCGGCACAAGAGAAACCCAAGAGCGAGGACGCGGCCGTCGAAGCCCGTCAAACGGAAACGACACCGTTGAAGATATCGGTCACGTTTACGGAGTTTGAGGGCGATAGAAAAGTGAAGAGTTTGCCGTACACAACGGTTGTGACCGCGGACGGCAGGAATCCAAAGTCGGTACTGAAGATGGGGAGCCGCGTTCCGGTCTACACGGGCAAAGAATACGGGATGCAATATCTGGACGTCGGCACTAATATCGACTGCCAGGCGTCCCGCATAAAGGACAATAAGTTCGACCTCAGGTTGTCTCTCGAACGATCGTGGGTGGAAGGTGATTTACCAGTTCCCGTTGATCGTGGAGCGGCTTCGCAATCATCCAGCCAATTCCCAGACCCGGTTGTGCGGCAATTTCGGTCAGAGTTAGGTCTGACACTGCGCGATGGCCAAACTGTAGAAAGCTCGTTTGCCACGGACCCTCTGAGTGGGAAAGTCTTCAAGGTGGAGGTATCACTCAATATACTGAAATGACGAGTGTTTTGAACTATCGCTTAACATAATCCGCGATCCAGAGGGAAATGGCGCTTAGCGTAACCGCACCGCTCATCGTGCGCGGCTCGCGCATTGTAAGAAACGAAAGTCAACTGTCGCTATCAGATGTCACAAGCTTGCGCCGTATCCTCGCCCTTCCAAGGGGTTTTGACTGTTGTTGAGATGTCTCGCCAACTGAGAACAGTCCTTCGACGGAGTAATTACCTATTAGCTCGGAATCCGCTATATCCATTTCCGACTATGGCCGAGCGATTAGATTCGGATTTGCCGTTGTCCTCGGCGGCCTTGCACATCCTTCTCGCTCTAGCCGGGGAAGACCTTCATGGCTACGGAGCGATATTAGTACGCCGGGCTAAACCGGCATGAAGTAGAGGATGAAAGAGCCTTACAAGAAAGGAGTAGCGAACCACTTGGCCTCGAGTCTTGCGCTGCTACCGCGAGAGACGTTCATAGTTCATAGATCAGTTGGGCACCTGACTCCATTCACTAGGCGTTGCGGGTGCTCACGGTTCGCGACATGCGGGCCAACATTGCTGTTCATGGTCTTAAACATTATTGTTCGGTGCAGTGCCATCGGATGAGAACTCCACGACGTTCAAAAAAACCGCGGTGCCATTCTTGATCGCTCTGCGTAACAAGCTTACACATGGCGAACTGACTGGAGTGGTGATCGATGATCTGGCCTGATATCTGAGTATCAATATGACATCTACACTTGAGTGCACGCTTCGGTGCGGGCACGTTGGTAATCGCTTGCCATCTTTTGATCTCCACATCTGGCATCCCAGAGCGCTTGTGACTTTCGAGAGCCTGATCAGAGGCACCAGCGTTTTTTGAGTCGGAGTGCTTTGAGTGAATAAACATGTGGTCTCGAGCCGCAAACCCGATCGTGACCGTAATGCAGAAGATTGAGATTGCCAAAAAGCCGCTGCGTTCCGGCCTCTTTGGCGGCCACTGCGGTTGTTGCACCAATTCAAACATGGTCCCGGGGACTTACATGGGCAAAAGGGGAGTGTGCGGACGGATAGATTGCACCGCCTGCTTGATGGCATCTACGACAACGTCAGGTCGGTCACTGATGACGAAGTGCGTGCTATTTTGCGCCACAATCTCCTTGCTGTTTTTTGACAGTCTGAGCAGGTCGGCTTGCAGTTTTACGTAATCGGCAACGCGAACGTCTGTGCTCACATTGACTAGTGGCTTATCGCCGAGCAGCTGAGGGTGTTTCTTCGTGGGAGCATCCGCCTCTAAGCGGGAGACGAGAGCACCGAGAGAGTGTCCAACCAGTACATATGGTCCATTGATTCCGGCCTTTTTAAGAGCAGTGTGCACTTCGTCAACTCGAAGATCGCAAGAGTCCTGCGGGCCAGAGTCGCTCCAGCCGATTCCGGAATGATCGTAAGTACAAACCTGAGTGAGTTTTGCCACCTCGGGTTGAACTGGACCCCAGTCGAACGAATAGCCCGCGCCGACGATGACCACAGCGGGGCTTACCGCGCCAGTGCAGTAAAGGTGCACGCGATAGCCGCCGACATCCACGAGCTTGCCCAAGGGTTCAGGAGATTTCTGGGCAGCAGTGACCTGCGCCAAGATTGCGGCAGGAAAAGCGCACAGCATGACAACGAGAGTCGCGAAGTGTCTAGATGGAAAAACTAATCTGGTGTGTCGCATGAGAAAACTCGCTGCTTGTCTTTCAGAGAGTTACCACACTTCGGCAGTACATTCCAGAAATTCTATCGTCAGTTGACGAAATCAGATGGGATGAGTCACAAGTTTGCGCCGTCTGTTCGCCTCTCGTCTCTCCGCGATTGGGATTTTGAGTGTTATTGTTGATTCATGACAATGTCGGCTCCCACGCCGGGCTAGAGTTAGCGGTGCCAACGCCAACAAACAGGCTCGGGAGAATGGAGTCGAACAATCATCATTATAGATTCTCTATTATAGATTCTCTCTTGAAACTCGAAGTCTTTTGTCTCTGGAGAAGTGCAGGAGAACCTTCGTTCGCTGGCTATTCCGTCGGGCCAGCGGCAGGTTACACAGCGGCTTCACTGCGACAACAACATCCGGGGCGGAGCAGGTCGACGTCGCGGGCTCCACTCCCCGAGGTAAAGCACGTCGCCCTCGCGAAAGGCACGGTCGTTTACACGAATCTCATGCTTCTTGAAGTTGGCGAGGATCGCCGAGGAGTGTTTTGGCCACGTTTTCAATTCATGGTGGATGGGAAGTGGGCTCCGGGCGCTGTCCATGCCGGGTTAATACTGAAAAAAGGAAAGAGCCCCGGCTGGTTGACCGGGGCTCAGAGATTCAAACAACTTAGTACGCGCTGCCAGGAGACTTTACGACCGTGGATTGCACGGCAGTGAGCGTCTGGATTTGAGTGTGAAGCGCGGTTGTATCCCAAGGACCGTTGATGGAGCAGCCGACGTAGATGAGATTGGTCGGGTTGGCCAAGGTGACCCAACCGTTTACCACCAAAGTCGTACTTGTCGTTGTTTGTCCGTCAGCGGTAAACGGGAGTTCCATCGTTGCGAACGCAGGCTGCCCCATGTTTATAGGGCTGCCGCCGCCATCGGAGGCATAAAGATCGCACCAAGGGTTGACGAAGCGGTGACCTTGCGGATCAACTCCGTAGGCGAGAGTGATATTCCCGGTCACCAAATAGGAACCCGCAGGGATGTTGGTGAGTTGGATCACTCCCGGCGACTGGATGCCCGCCGACCCGCTTACCTGAGCGTTGGTGTACGTGGTGTTCACGTAAGTATTGGCTGGGGCGTTTGTACCAGCAGGACCCGCAGGTCCTGTAGCTCCCGTAGCACCTGTTGCACCTGTAGCTCCCGGCAGACCGTTGATGCCAGGGGCTCCGTCGATCCCGTTCGTTCCATTGGTGCCGTTGGTGCCTGCCTGTGCCATCATTACCCACGGAAGCGTGCCCGGTACAGTCCCCGCCGCTACTGGCCCTGTTGCAGCATACGTGGACGTGCCACCGTAAGTTGCGACACCGCCACTGGCAATTGTCTGCGTACCAGACCCGTAAGAGTACACCCAGCTATCGCCTTGGACACCCCAGGAACCGTAAGTATTAGCAGGCCCGAAGCAGTTAGTCTGGCTTGTGATACAAAATTGTCCATGGGGACCAGAGAAGCCTCCGTAGCCGTTGTCCCCAACGTTGTAGTTAAATACTATGTTGGTCGGGGTAGCTGTCCAGTCAGCACCATATATACCTACTGCTGACGTAGTCGGTATCAAAACCACTGTTTTGGAACCGTCGTTCAACGTTAGGTTCCACGAGACGATGTCAGAGTTGCTTAGTACGCCTTGTGTACCGTTGGTGGTAATAGTACCAACCATGGAACCAGCACCGCCGAAGGGCAGGTTGACGTTGTAGGTGATACCCGTGGTGGGAGTGAAGGTAACGACGTCGTTGAAACCGTACGTAGTATTCGTGTTGAAAACGCCACGGAAGTTGAAGCCTGTGCCGTTCGTGCCGTTGATACCATTCGTTCCGTTGGTACCGTTTGTGCCGGGAATGCCTTGGGCACCCTGTGCGCCAGTCGCACCTGTGGCACCCGGAAAACCCTGCGGACCCTGCAAACCGTTGGTACCGTTCGTGCCCGCCTGTGCCATCATTACCCACGGAAGCGTGCCGGGTACAGTCCCCGCCGATACCGGCGCGGTTGCAACATACGTGGACGTGCCACCTGCGCTACCGCCCGTGCCAATTACCT